>JAEEGL016903192.1_pt1 | contig 20834 bp, 17 predicted proteins | sample 9134231 | NCBI WGS metagenome assembly JAEEGL01 (sample SAMN16246548, study PRJNA631951) | gut metagenome | biome: gut microbiome; feature: rumen; material: fiber-attached | host: Bos | place: Iran: Karaj | collected 2018-10
GGGAGTTGTGTCCATGAAGCAGGCGTACATTCCGTAGCCGTTTACCACGTGTATCGGAAGAACAACAAGAGCCTTGATGGCAAGGTAAGTCATATCCGAAATGATCTGGGGATCCGCTGCGGAATCTGAGGAAACAACAAGAGGCTTATCCCCTGAAACAAAGGAGAATATCTTCTGATCCCTGAACTGATCGAAAAGAGAGATAACTCCCTTGTTTGTCCATTCCGCCGCTACATCCATGGCATCCATTGCATCCTTGCCCTGTCTGGTACGTACCACCATTGCAAGGGATATATCAAGATACTCCCCCGCAAGTGCAAGACACTTACGCATTACCGCTTCGATGGCGGAATCGTCGTCAAGAAGCTGAACGATCTCCGAAACGGTTTCAACGCGTTCCAAAGAAAGCTTCATTTCTTCTTCCGAGAACTTGCTGCGTCTGCTTTCTGCCTCGGCGCTGACCATTGATAAAGTTGAACTTACGATAAGCTGGGTAACATCTCTGATGATATCAACGGACTTCATGAAGTTGTCCAGTGATGTCGTATAAGAATAATGCTCCGGATCGATGGCACCCTGTTCCATGCACTCCTCATCGTTGATGACTGCAACGATGATCCAGGTAATAACGGGTTCCCCGTCCACACGAAGAGAAACGCCGGCAATCTTCACATTGGGGATCTTCGTGTCCTCAATGGCCTGAACCTCGATATCGCTGTCCGAAACTCTGTGGTACAGCGCATCGAGAGAATCCCTGCCCACAAGGTCAAGTAAGATCCTGCTCTCCTCCGGATCGCCGGTCATCTCTGATATAATTTCACCTGACCGGTTAAGCCCATACATGTAGAAACCCGCAATTTCACTGTAACGGGTCGACAATCGTTGAACTATGACCAGGTCTAACATATTTGTCTTATCCACTATAAATAACCATCCCTAAAAAAATAGCCATACCCCTCATAAAATTCTATCATATCGACCATTCCATTTCAAGGAAAAAACACTTTAATACTCTGCCACGATAAATCATAAAAAGGGGATACCAAACGGTATCCCCTTCGCTTATATAATACATATTTCCGTGCTTTTTTGCAACCCCTTTGAAACACAGTTTCCAAAAAGTGCCGAGCCCTTTTATCAATCCTGCTGTGAAGAATAGTTGGGAGCTTCCTTCGTGATATGGATATCATGAGGATGTGACTCCTTTAAGGATGCGGCGGAGATCTTTACGAACTTGCCGTTCTCCTTTAACTCTTCAATGGTTCTGCATCCGCAGTAGCCCATACCTGAACGGAGACCGCCGATGAGCTGGAATACGGTGTCTTCAACCATTCCCTTGTACGCAACACGGCCTTCAACGCCTTCGGGAACAAGCTTCTTTGCATTGGTCTGGAAGTATCTGTCTTTGCTTCCGTTTTCCATTGCCGCAATGGAACCCATGCCTCTGTAAACCTTATACTTTCGTCCCTGGAAGAGTTCGAAATCTCCGGGGCTCTCGTCGCAGCCTGCGAAGATGGAACCCATCATGCAGACATTACCGCCGGCAGCGATGGCCTTGGTAACATCTCCCGAGTATTTGATACCGCCGTCTGCGATGATCGGAATGCCATATTCCTTGGCAACGGCGTAACAGTTCATAACAGCGGTGATCTGAGGAACACCGATACCCGCAACAACACGGGTGGTACAGATGGAACCGGGTCCGATACCTACCTTAACCGCATCTGCGCCTGCTTCGATAAGATCCCTTGTTGCCTCACCGGTAGCTACGTTTCCGGCAATAACCTGAAGATCGGGATATTTTTCCTTAATCATCTTAAGGCATCTGATAACGTTTGCGGAATGTCCGTGAGCCGAGTCAAGAACAACAACGTCGACCTTTGCCTTTACAAGCGCATCAACTCTGTCAAGTACGTTTGCGGTGATGCCGAGAGCGGCACCGCAGAGAAGACGTCCCTGCTCGTCCTTTGCGGAGAGAGGATACTTGATGGTCTTTTCGATATCTTTTATCGTGATGAGACCTTTGAGATTAAAGTTCTCGTCAACGATGGGAAGTTTTTCCTTCTTTGCCTTTGCGAGGATCTGTTTTGCTTCTTCAAGGGTTGTTCCCTCAAGAGCGGTAACAAGGCCTTCGCTTGTCATACAGTCTTTTATTTTCTTGGAGAAATCTGTTTCGAATTTAAGATCACGGTTTGTGATGATTCCCACGAGCTTCTCACCCTCTGTAATGGGAACGCCTGAGATCCTGAACTTACCCATAAGTTCATCTGCGTCTTTAAGAGTATGCTCCGGGGATAAAGAAAACGGATCGGTGATAACACCGTTTTCCGAACGTTTTACCTTGTCCACTTCCTCTGCCTGGGCTTCAATGGACATATTCTTGTGGATGATACCGATACCACCCTGTCTTGCCATGGCGATCGCCATGCGATGCTCGGTTACGGTGTCCATTCCTGCGCTCATGAGCGGAATGTTGAGTTTGATCTTCTTGGTAAGGTAGGTGGAAACATCAACCTGGTTACCTACGACCTCTGAGTAGCTGGGTACCAGAAGCACGTCATCAAATGTAATGCCTTCTCCGATAATCTGACTCATCTGTTTTCTCCTTCTTATATTTTTGTATTATTAGAGCGAACCATTTCTTAGGTGGTCCGCTCTGTAAATTTAGACGTGAGTTTAACAAATAAACCCGCGGATGTCAACCTAATCCGTAAAAACTTTTCTGGGAGCTGCGTTCTTACACATCTTCACAAAATCCGCATTGGGTTCAAATATAACCTTCGTCTCACCGTTATAATAAAAAACATATCTTACTTCGGGCAGCCCCGCGATACCGCTGGATAAGTCAAGTTCCTTAAAAGTGCGGTTTTTGTATCCGTCAAGGCGGTAACTCTTAAGAGGTGCCATTATCTCGATCTTCTCAAGTTCGAATACCTTTACACGCTTTCTTTTTGTCTTGTTAAAGACCTTATCCACCGTGATCTCCTTATCGAGATACAGATACTCAAACTCCACATCCGTATAGAGGTTGACGAAATATGCCGCAACTCCGAATACTATGGCCGCAATAAGAAGCAGATTCGCAACCAGTCCCAAAAGTCCGGTGACCACCGTCAGCACGATCAGAAGATATTTCAAAAATACCCAGTAGCCCGGCGTTTTACGAGCCACCATGCATTCTACATATGCATCACTCATAACAAAGATCTCCTTAAAAACTTTTTTCTTATTCTATCAGATATTTTTGCAAAAAGAAAAGGCTTTTGAACATTTCACAGAAAGTTTAGAAACACTTCCTTGCACTTTTATGCGTAAGGTAAGATAATACTGCATATCGGGCGGCGATGACTTAAGCCGCGACGGAGGTAATCATGCATCTTATAGACCCTACACAAAAAGAGATAATGGCCGAGCAGAAGGAATACCTTAAGGGCAAAGGCCTCAAATACAAACTGGAATACTTTGCTGAATACTATTTAAAAACAACGCTTCTCATTCTTGCGGCACTGGCCGTGGTGATCTCCATAGTCGTGACCATCGCCACCAAAAAGGAAACAAAATGCCAGGCGGTCTTCGTAAACTGCATTAAGGCGCCGGATGCCGAAGAGTTCGCAGCCTATGCGGGCATAGATATGAAGAAGTATGAAGTCATTTTCGACGGAGCCTACTACATCCGTGTGGACATGGCGGATTCCACTTCATATATCAATCTCCAGAAGCTGGTGGCACTTATAACCGCCAAGGATGTGGAATGTATCGTTGGTGACTACAACACGGTTTACGGTTACGCCGCATCCGAATTCTACGGTGACTTAAGAGATTTCTTCACCGAAGAAGAGCTTAGTGCCCTGGGTGACAAAGTCATATACTACGATTTCGTGGACGAAGAAGGAAACTTAACGGGTAAGACCGCTCCGCTCTTTATCGACGTTACCGATTCGCCCATCCTTAAAAAGAACGACAGTTTCGGTGAAGACCGTGTTCTTCTTACCTTTGCAATAACAACACAAAGGCCGACCGAAGCAAGACAATTCTTTGATTACTTATATTCCGAATAAGAAAACGGGGACTGCACACGCAGTCCCCGTACTTTATTTCCTGATCTTCTCGATCTCTTTTAATTCTTCAACGCTGTAATAGTAATGCTTTCCGCAGAACTGACAGTTGACCTCGATCTCCTTGCCCTCGGCGATCATTTCCTTCATTTCCTTTTTGCCGAGAGAATAAAGTCCCTTGGCAAAACGCTCCTTTGAACAGTTACAGAAAAATCTGGTTTCCGTCTTCTCCGTAAACTCAACATCAAAGCCTTCAAGGATATATTCAAGTATCTCTTCCGGAGATTTTCCTTCCTCAAGAAGGGCCGTTACGGAAGTGACCTTCTTAAGATTCTCCTCAAGGCGGCCTATGATATCCTCTCCCGCAAAGGGCATGAGCTGAATGATAAAACCGCCGGCCTGTTTTACGGTATTGTCTTTGTTCATCAAAACCCCAAGGCCAACGGAAGAAGGTACCTGCTCGGATTCAACAAAATAATTGGTAAGGTCCTCCGCGATCTCGGAAGTAACAAGCATGGTCTGACCTACATAGGGCTCTTTAAGTCCCAGATCCTTGATAACCGTTAAAAAGCCGGGGCCCAGAGCTCCACCCACATCAAGCTTACCCTTTGAGTTTGGAGGAAGCATGACCTTGGGATTTATGCAGTATCCCTTCACGTTTCCGTGGGAATCCGCCGTTACCGTAAGTCCTTTAGCCTCTCCGCCGCAGCCGATCTTAAGGGTAAGCACATCCGCGTCACCCTTCTGCATGGCGCCCATCATCGCACCGGCGGTAAGGAGCCTTCCTAACGCCGCAGTCATAATGGGGCTTGTGTCATGTGCCTGCCTTGCGGTCTCGGCAATATTTTTAGTGGTAGCCGCAAATGCACGTATATTTGCGTTTGCAGCGGTTGCTCTAACTACATAGTCTTCCATGATTTACCTTTTTCCTTCGCTATTATATAAACCCTTTCGCTCTCATTTCCAGCGGGAGCCATCGTATCAACATCCAATGCATCCACAAAGACCATTCCCGCCTTTTCTATGAGGCTTTTCATTTCCTCTGTCGTATAACCTCTCTGGAAATGCTCCTCGGTGAATTTTCTGTACATATCCCCTTCTTCCTTAACGAAGAAAGTGATGTCATATTCGTTCATCGAGCTTTCGCTGTCATAGTAATTCTCCCAGATGAAGCTTGCATCCTCACCGTTCTCGGCAATGGTGGCATCCCCTATGACAGTCTCATATTTATACCTTGTATTAAAGTCAAAAACAAGGAGTCCCTCGGGATCCAGATAGTTGTTGCAGAGCTTAAAGACCTTAAGAAGTTCTTCAGGGTCCGTTACATAGTTTACACAGTCACAGACACTGACGATGGCTCTTACGGTTCCGTAAAGTTCAAACTCCCGCATGTCCTGAAGAAGGTAAAGGATATTGCTTCCTTCTTCTTCCTTCTCCCTTGCTATCGCAAGCATCGCTTCGGAATTGTCGATGCCGATCATGTCGTAACCGGCGGTCTTAAGGCGCTTTGTCATCTCGCCCGTACCTGCGCCCAATTCACAAACAAGGCCATCGGATATACCGTGGCCCTGTAATATGCTTAAAATTTTATCACACCACTCATCATACGGAGTATCTTCCATAAACTCATCGTACAGAGCGGCAAAATCCGTATAAGCTTCCATTCGTTTCCTTATCTCTTAAAAAAGCCCTGTGATCCATAAAACCACGGTGGTTCCGAATCCCATTATGATACCTGCCAGGATCACGCCCAGTACAACGGCGATAACGCTCTTTTTAAAATCCATATCAAGGATGGATGCGGCAAGCGTACCGGTCCATGCTCCGGTTCCGGGAAGGGGAATACCTACAAATAAAAACAATGCTACGTAAAGGCCGCGGCCTGCTTTCTCCTGAAGCTTCTCTCCGCCTTTATGTCCCTTTTCCAGACAGAAGGTAAAGAATTTGCCGATGACCTTTTTATCCTTTCCCCATTCAAGAACCTTTCTTGCGAAGAAGAAAATGATGGGAACCGGGATCATATTACCGATGATGGCAACTATATAGCTGGGAAGGACGGGAAGTCCTGCTGCCAGCGCATAGGGTACTGCCACTCTCAGCTCAATGAGGGGTACCATTGAAATAAAAAATACGATAAGAAACTTTTTTAACATGTTTATACTCCTTTGTATATCTAAGCCTTTATCCGAGGATTTCCTTAAGCGCGGCTATGACCGTTTTCATCTCTTCATCGGTTCCGATGGAGATCCTTAAATAATCCTTTATGCGCTCGCCGTTAAATGCACGGACAAGAATGTTGCGCTTGCGAAGTTCCGAAAAAATATGATCTCTGGCTACTGACTCATGTTTTGCAAAAATAAAATTGGTCTTGCTGTCTTCGAAAACAAAGCCCAGGGCCTTAAGCTCTTTCTTTGTCCATTCCCGTGTCTTGACAACCTTTGAAACCACCTCTTCGAAATAGGCTTTATCCTCTGCCGCAGCGACTCCCAGCTCCAGTGACGGAATGTTCATGGTGTAGGAGTTAAAAGAAAACTTTGCATCGGATAAGTACTTTATAAGCTTGGGCTGTCCGAAGGCATAGCCTATGCGAAGTCCCGCAAGGGATCTGGATTTTGAATATGTACGGACAACCAGGAGATTGTCATATTTGTCTATGAGAGGAAGAACCGATCTTCCGCCGAAATCAACGTAAGCCTCATCAACGATCACCACGCTGTCACGGTTATTGCTTATTATCTTCTCAACAAGGTCAAAGCCCAGTTCAACACCTGTGGGAGCATTGGGATTTGCGATCACCACACCGCCATTCTTTGCCAGATAGTCATCGGGATTGATGCTGAAATCTTCGTTAAGGGGGATCTGCCTGTAAGGTATCCTGAACAGATCGGCCCATACATCATAAAAAGAATAAGTTATATCCGGGAAAAGTATCTCGTCCGTTCCGTTAAAGAAAGTAAGAAAGGCCATGGCCAGAACATCATCCGAGCCCACTCCCACAAAAACCCGGTCCGAAGGTACGTCATAATGATCCGCAATTGCATCCACCAGTTTGGAGCAGGTGGGATCGGGATATTTCCTTAAACCCTCCACCGACATCTCTTTAAGGACCTTTTCAACTCCCGGAGCCGGGGGATAAGGATTTTCGTTTGTATTGAGTTTGATGAGTCCGCTTACCTTGGGCTGTTCGCCCGGGGTATAGGGTACTACCTTTCTGACATTATCTTCCCACATATTCAGATTCCTCTTCAAAACAGCCCCGCCATAAAGGCAGGGCTGCCAAATGTACAGAAAACAGTATAAACAAGAAAGCAAAAAACGTCAACAAAACCTGTTATCAGCCGTTATATACGAAACTGCTGCCGTCATTTGCCGCCCTGACGGGATAATGTCCGTCCACATCTATGATCACCGCCCTGTCTTTCTTTAACAGCCTTGACCATAATGAATAGAACACTTTGTAATCCTTATCTGCTTCAAGAGGTTTTGAAGGAATGCATACAAAGAGTTTCTTACGATCCTTCTTTACCCTTGCCACCGCCACGGGTTTTACCTTCCCTTCCTTCAATGTATAGACAAAGTTGAGGGAAGAAAATATCACTGCTGCCAAAAGAACAAGGGCGAGCCCCGAAATAAACATCTTCGCCGACGCCGCCAGAGAAGAGAATCTTTTCCATAAGGACATGCTGTTTCCCATGTCGGAAGCCTCCGGAGCAATGTCACTCTTTATATCCGTTTTTTTATCGGAAGCTGTCTTCGTGGGTTTAACTTCTGTAAAGGGGATCAGATTGCCCGATACATCATTTCCCGAAGTATCATTCTCCGAAACATCCTCAGGCTCCTCCTTAACCTCATCCTTCTTCCCTATTATGCTTCCGATGAGGGAAGAAAGACCGCCGGAGGATTTTTTATCATCGTCCTGATCCTTTTTATCCTCTCCGCTCTCCTTTTTTCCCGGATCGTCTTCCTGTTTTTTCTTCTTCTCTTCTTCCTCGGCCGCTTTGCGCTTTTTCTCTTCCTCTTCCTTTTTGCGTTTTTCCTCCTCTTCCTTTTTCTTCCTTTCTTCCTCCTCCTTGCGCTTACGCTCCTCTTCTTCCTTACGGCGTTTTTCCTCCTCTTCTTTGGCGACTATGGCAGGGTCACGACCGATATTGGATATCTCTATTGAAGCAGATGCGGTATTTCCCGCTCTGTCACGCACGGTGACGCTGTAAGTACCGTTAGCCGTTACAAACAGTGAACTGTTTGATGAAAAGCCTCCGGAAAAAGAATAAGCTTCGTCCGCAAGTCCCGAAAGAGCATCGGAAGCGGAAGCAGAGATGGTAAGCCCCTCCTCGGTCCATTCACTTGTGCTCTTTGAAAGTGAAACCTGAGGCGCTTCCTTATCGATATTACCCACGCTTATGGACTCGCTTGCGGTACGCCCGTGGGAATCCATGACGGTAAAGGAATAGGAACCGTTCTGTGATACTTCAAAGGATGACGTGCCTCCGAATCCTCCGCCGTTAAAGGAATAAGGTGCGGAAGCCAATGAAAAAGACGGATCCGAAATGCTTACGCTGCAGCTGACCATTACATTTTTATTCGTCCATCCCGTTTCGCTTGCGCCGACGCTTATGGTAGCGGCTTCTTTACCGCCCATTCCGCAGGAAAGCTCTTTTTCTTTATATTTATGTGTCCTTGTGGAAGGATCGCATTTTTCCAGAACATAGCCGCAGTTATTGCAGGTTACGGTTCCTCCCACATATAGACTGCCTACACGGCCCGCTTTGCAGACATCGGTATATGTTTCGTAATAGCAGGCCCCCGTGACTCCGCATTGGGGACACTGTCTGTATACCGTTTCCTTTCCGACGCTGATCTCATGGTCGGAACAGGTCTTTGTAACTTCCTTATAGCAGGAAGAAGTATGCTTGTGGGAAAAGCCCGCAGCGGCTGCAGGCAGCGGAAAAGCCCCCAGAAGGATCCCTGCGGATATGAGGGATGTAACGAATCTGACAAGATGTTTATTCTTAAAAAACATAATAAAAAATACCTCCATTCATGATCAAAAGATCCGGACATGTCCGGACTAAATGATCTGTATGCAGGTAAGTGTAAGATGATTCTACATTCGGATATTAAAAAAATCCATATGGCAATGTTAACAAAAAAGCCTTTGAATTTTTGACGTGATTGCGATACACTTCTATCAATTCCCGTTATTCAGTAAAAAAGGTTTTTATATGGCAGCAAAGAAATACAGCATGAATATGTGTGAAGGACCGCTCCTTCCGAAAATAATCTCCTTTACCCTTCCGCTCATTGCATCAAGCATTCTGCAGCTTCTTTTTAATGCGGCGGATATGGTGGTGGCGGGAAGATATGTGGGAGCCAATGCCCTTGCAGCCATCGGTTCAACCTCTTCTCTTATAAATCTGATGATCAATCTCTTCATGGGTCTTTCCGTGGGCGGCAATGTTCTGGTAGCCCGCTACTTCGGTTCGGGCCGTGAACGGGATGTAAGCGAAACGTCACACACCGCCGTCTTGCTGTCCCTGGTGAGCGGAGTTATCATCGCGATTTCCGGTTTCTTTTTAGCTCCCATCCTCCTTAAGATGATGGGTACTCCGGACAGCGTGCTTCCCCTTTCTTCTTTATACATCCGCATCTACTTTATGGGCATGCCCGTCAGCATGCTTTATAACTTCGGAAGCGCCATTCTTCGCGCGGTCGGAGATACAAAAAGACCCCTTTTCTACCTCACGGTATCGGGAGTCTTAAATGTGATATGCAATATTGCCTTTATAGTGTTCTTCGGAATGGGTGTTGAAGGCGTTGCCTTTGCCACCGTTATTTCCCAGGCCCTTTCGGCCTTCCTTGTTCTCGGTTGCCTTATGAAGTCGGATGAATGCTACAGGATTGAAATAAGAAAGCTTCGTTTTTACAAAGACAAGCTTGTTCAGATATTGAAGCTTGGTATACCCGCAGGTGTCCAGGGTTGTCTTTTCTCCCTTTCAAACGTTCTCATCCAGTCCTCCGTCAATTCCTTCGGAGCGGATGCAATGGCCGGAAACAGCGCTGCCTGCAATATCGAGGGCTTCGTCTATGTCATCATGAACGCATGGCATCACGCTGCGCTTTCCTTCACGAGCCAGAACTACGGAGCGGGCGAGTTCAAACGCATAAAGAAAGCGGTCTTCATCTGTCAGACCCTTGTCATAACTCTCGGCTTCGCAGCGGGAGCACTTGCCTATATCTTCGGTTCAAACCTGCTCTCACTTTACGCAACGGGCAAGGATCTTGACCTCGTAATAGAGTACGGTATGAGGAGAATGAGCATCATCATGTTCTCCTACTTCACCTGCGGAACAATGGACTGTATGGTAGGTGCGATCCGGGGCCTGGGTTACTCCGTAATGCCTACGATCGTATCCCTTCTCGGTGCCTGCGGCTTCAGGATACTCTGGATCTATACGGTATTTGCAAAGTTCAGATCCCTTGAATGCCTGTATTATTCCTATCCCCTTTCCTGGACCATCACCACTTCCATTCACGTGGTATGCTTCATCATCGCCTTCAGGAAAGCCAAAAGGGATCTCAATGTCCTTTAATGACTTTATCGGGGATCTGTTCCTCAAGGGTATGGACTATCTGCTGTAATGTCACGGGTTTCGCAAGGTACGCATCAAACCCGTTTTCAAAGAATTTCTTATCGGCGCCCTTAAGTGCATCCGCAGTAAGGGCGACTATTTTTATCTTATCTCCTCCAACATCCTTCATCTTTCGGATCTCGGTAGCGGTTTCGATACCGTCCATATTGGGCATCATATGATCCATAAAGATAAGGTCGAAGGGCTTTGCCCTCATGGCCGCCAGCGCCTGAACACCCGAGGAAACGAGAACCGGCTTGTTTTCGAATGAGGAAAGCATCTCTCTCATGATCCTTAAATTGGTGGAGTTGTCATCAACCACAAGGATACGTGCTTTCGAAGCATCTATATTTACCTCTTCATCCTTATCGTTCCAGCTTTGTTTTTCCGCATGAACAAAACGTATGCGATCCTCTATGTATACGATACCCTTTTCGGAATCACGGACATATTCGTAGTATGACTTGCCCACAAGGGCTTTCTGCACCAGATTTGCAGTGAAGATGCTTCCCGTCTCCTCGGAACTCTGTACCGTGATGTCCCCCTCCATTGCCATGGCAAGGCCTTTGGAAATGGCAAGTCCGAGACCAGTGCTGTCCTCCGCTCTTTCACGCTTTACATCAACCTGGGAATAAGCGTCAAAGATCTTGCTTAAGGCATCCCTTTTTATTCCTATACCCGTGTCGCTGACGGTAAATACCAGACGGACCCTGTCCCCGTCCTCTTTTTGTGAGTCGACGCATACATTTACGGAACCCTTCTTTGTATATTTGACCGCATTGCTGGCAAGGTTCATAAGGATCTGCCTTACCCTTTCGGCGTCACCCTGCAGGCGTTCCGGAACATCGGGACTTACGGATACCTTGAAGTCAAGGCGCTTACTCTCGGCAAGGGCAGCAATGGGCGTACATGCTTCGTATATCAGATCCGGCAGTTCGTAGGCTTCGGATCTGAGTTCAAGCTTATCCGTCGTAAGCTTGGAGAAATCAAGAATATCGTTTATTATGCACAGCAGATTGTCCGATGCAAGGGAAATGACCTTTACACGGTCCCTGTCCTTTGGTGAAAGAGTATCCGACCCTTTTAGCATCTCACTCATGGCGCAGATGGCATTCATGGGGGTTCTGATCTCATGGGACATGTTAGCAAGGAATGCAGTCTTCTCCGCACTTTCGATAACTGCCTTTTGCCCGCTTGAAACAACTCCTACCAGATTCAAAAGAGTACGCATGGAACAGACTATGACAAATATGAGCATTCCCACATTCAGAAGATCACCGTCAGTCATTCCGAACCGGAACATATTTATAAATTCTCCGCAGCCAAGAAGAACGAGAATCGCAAGTGCGACAAGAAACGGTATCATTCTACTGTCCCTGTTTCCCATATAATTGATCACCGCCAGAACAATGATGGCTATGGAACTTATGATTATCATGCTCATGGAAAGAACAAAGAGCTGGTAGAAATCCCTGACACCGGTCATCTGCAGTATCACCTGAACAAATACGTTTAATACGCAGGCATAGACCAGTATCAGATATATGGTATGAAATCTGAACACTTCCGTTTCATCAAAGAAAATGAGCAGAGGGATCGGCATCAGCGCAAGGAGCATAAAACCCACGGCAGAGGCTCCCACCATGTTATCCGCAAACACCTGGGTAAGCTTGCATTCCGTAAATTCCCAGCCCGCTATGCACAGTGCAAACAGTCCGAGCCAAAGAGACTGCCTGTTCTTCGAGATACCGTAAAGCCTTGTGCTGATAAAAACAAGGAGCATGAGTATGCCAATGACGAAAAGAAGGGTCGTAAGAAAAAGGTCCGGCATATGCTCCTTCATCAGAAGAGACATTATCTCCGGATATTTTCCGATGAAAAAGGTATTGAAGGTGTTCTTGTAGTCATTGTAAGGACTGTTGATCTCAAGCCTTATCTCTTTGCCCGCATAGGATTTAAGCAGCGGTATTATGTTATAAATACTTCCGTTGTTCTTACCAAAAAGCCGGTATTCAGGCTCACCGTAGCTGTACACCTCGTTTCCGTCCACATACACCTTAAGGCCCTGGAGAGATGAACGATACATCATCACATCACCTTCTTCAAGAGCCGCCGGAAGAGTGTTCGTAAGAACAACATTCTCGCTTGTTATCCCATGATCGGTCCTTGAAGGGAGAACGATCTCTATCTTTCTTGAACCGTCATCCAGTATCCAGCCTTCATCAAGGACCCTTACATTCTCATCGCCCCTGAAAAATCCGACGCTGCGGTGCGGATGAAGGCAGGTCATGACAACAAAAACCGCCGCAATGACGATGGCAGCCAAAAAGCCCACAGTCATTGCGGCGATATTCTTTTCCTTAAATGCACTAACAAGTTTATTCATTGCTTCCCCTCGGCTATGAATTCATTTCCTCGCCATAAAGTTTAGCACATTTTACGGCTACATGCCATCCTTTAAGAAGGGAAGAGCGTTCTTCTTCCTCCATTGTACACTTAAATTCGCGGCCCAGTCTCCAGTTCTCCTTTATATCCTCCTTGTCCTTCCAGAAACCGGTGGCGAGACCTGCAAGATATGCGGCACCCAGAGCGGTGGTCTCTATGCACTTAGGGCGAAGAACGGAAAGGTTCAGCACATCTGCCTGGAACTTCATCATGAAGTTGTTGGCGCTGGCACCTCCGTCAACGCGAAGGGATTTGAGGTCTATGCCCGAATCCTCCTCCATGACCTTTAATACGTCATAGGTCTGATAAGCTATGGATTCCAGAGTCGCTCGGATGAAATGCTCCTTTCTGCAACCCCTGGTGATACCTACGATGGTGCCCCTTGCGTACTGGTCCCAGTAAGGTGCGCCCATTCCCACAAATGCGGGAACGACATAAACTCCCGTGGTATCGGGAACAACGGTGGCAAACTCCTCGGTCTGTCTTGCGCTTTCCACCATTCTCATTCCGTCACGAAGCCACTGAACCGCAGCACCCGCAACAAAAACACTTCCCTCAAGAGCATACTGTATCTTGTCCCCCGAGCTTGCGGCGATGGTGGTAAGAAGACCGTTGTTTGAAAAAATAGCCTTTTCGCCGGTATTCATGAGAAGGAAACAACCGGTTCCGTAAGTATTCTTTGCATCACCGGGTTCAAAACAGCACTGTCCGAACAAAGCCGCCTGCTGGTCTCCGGCGATACCTGCCACCGGAACCTCGTCTCCCAGCACATATTTGTCCGTGTAACCAAACACTGTGGAGGAAGGCTTAACCTCGGGAAGCATGCTCATGGGAATACCGAAATACTCACAGAGCTCCTGATCCCAGGACAGTGTATTGATGTTAAAGAGCATCGTTCTTGATGCATTTGTATAATCCGTTACATGTATAAGGCCCTTTGAAAGGTTCCACATAAGCCATGTATCAACGGTTCCGAAAAGCAGAAGTCCCTTCTCCGCCTTCTCCCTTGCACCCTCGACATTGTCAAGGATCCACTTAAGCTTTGTAGCGCTGAAATAAGCATCGGGGATAAGGCCGGTCTTCTGCCTGATCTTCTCAGCCCATTCGGTCTTTTTGACCTCCTCGATATAATCGGCGGTACGTTTGCACTGCCAGACGATAGCATTGTAAACGGGCTCTCCCGTTACACGGTCCCATACGATGGTGGTCTCTCTTTGGTTGGTGATACCGATGGCCGCTATCTGCTCGCAGCTTGCATGAACAAGAGCCATTGCCTCCACAGCAACAGCCAGCTGTGAAGTCCAGATCTCCATGGGATTGTGCTCAACCCAGCCGGGCTTGGGATAGATCTGCGTAAACTCACGCTGCGCCATGTTTACGATATTTCCGGTCTTGTCAAAAAGGATACATCTGGAACTTGTGGTTCCCTGATCCAGTGCCATTATATATTCTTTCATAAATATCTCCGTTTCTGTCTGCCTGATAGCGGAAAAACAAGGAAATTCCGCCCCGATGCCCTTCCGATAGGACATCATAAATCCATTATTGCACATTTGAAGTCTCTGTCAATTCGCAAAAAGAACCATTTTCATCAAAAAAATTCTGTAATTTCCACCTAATAACCCGCCTGACACTTTAATTATTAAACGAATTAACATATAATAATGAGTGGGGTTTTAAAGGATTGATTTGGAATGCAGAAAAATAAACGGACCGGTAAAGTAAATACCATCGTTATGGCAGGAATCATATCCCTGCTTCTTTCGGCATGCTCTCCCGAACCTGTTCACTATAACGAGGAGGAAGCATATACGCCCCCAAAGACCGGTTCTTCAGTCACCATCAAGGATCCCGAGACCGCAACAAGTTCGGGAAACGTCACCTATCTTGATTCAACTCCCGTTTGTCTTGAATGTACCGCTCCCGGTACCGATACCGTGGGAAACGAATTCGTCACGGTTGATTATTCCAATCACAAAGACGGCTATATAATGGTCGACTATGTGGGCACGGCTCAGAAGACAAAGCTTCAGTTAACGGGCCCCGACAATGTGACCTATACCTATGACCTTCACAACGGGCCCGCTTCTTTTCCTCTCACCGCAGGGGACGGAAACTACAGCGTAAGCGTCTGTGAAAACATCATCGACAGCAAATATTCCGTTGTTTTTGCGGACACCCTTTCCCTTACGGGCATAAGCGAATTCGGGCCTTACCTTCATCCCAGCAGCTATGTAAATTACACCGCTTCATGCAAGACCGTCAAAAAAGGTGCAGAGCTTGCATCGAAATGCACCACCAAGCTTGAAGTCGTGACAAGCATATATGACTACATCACATCAAACATCACCTACGATTACGACAAAGCAGAGACCGTACAAAGCGGATACACCACGGACGTGGACACTATCCTTTCAAAGGGAACGGGCATCTGTCTTGACTACTCGGCGGTAATGGCCACGATGTTACGCACCCAGTCGATCCCCACAAGGCTTGAGGTAGGTTATACAGGCAAGGACATGGTCTACCACGCATGGATCAGCGTCTATATCGAGGACATCGGCTGGATAAACGGCATCATCCGTTTCAACGGAAACGAATGGTCCCTGGTGGATCCCACCTTCGGAGCTTCCATGGGAGATTCAAACAAGTTAAAGAGCTATATCGGAGACGGAACAAACTACTCCGTAAAATACATCTACTAGCCCCGGGCTGAAAGGAAAAACAATGGCTAAGTTTAAACAGTTATCAAACGAAGAACTGGCAGCCTTCTGCTCACAGATCTCCATCCTTTTAAAGGGTGGCGTTCCCGTAAGCGAAAGCATCCGCACTCTGCTTGCGGATACGGAAGACAAAGAGCTTAAGGCACTTCTTGAGGAAATCTTAAAGTCCCTTTCGGAAGGAAACAGAATGGCTGATTCCCTCCGTGAAACGGGAGCCTTTCCAGAGTATGTCTTAACCACCATAAGGCTTGGTGAGGAAGCGGGTTCAATGGATTCGGTATTTGCTTCCCTTGCGGACTTCTACGAGCGTGAGACTCAGATAAAGGAAAACATTACCGGTGCCCTGGCCTACCCTCTCATCATGATCTTTTTGATGATCGTGGTCATTGTTGTTCTGGTGACGAAGGTGCTTCCCATCTTCAATCAGGTGTTCATACAGTTAGGTTCCGAAATGTCCGGTTTTGCCGCATCCTTGCTTAACTTCGGTAATGCCCTCAGCAGATACGGCATGATCATCACCGTGGTTCTGGTCCTGTTGATAGTCGCATATTTTATCTTTTCCAGAACAAGAAAGGGCCGTAAGTTTTCCCAAAAGATGCTGTCAGGTTTTCCTCTTACGAAGAAGCTTTACGAAGACATCGCCGTCGGCCGTTTTGCCAGCGGGCTCTCCCTTGCAAGAGGCGCCGGTCTTGATACCTTCATCGGTATCGATCTGGTAAGCGATCTGGTTGAGAATAAAGCAGTTCTTGAGAAGATCCGCATTGTCAAAGAAGCCCTTAAAGAAGGGGATAACCTTGCGGAAGCCTTAAAGAGAGCCGAGATGTTCTCAAACGTCAACAACCGTCTTATCGTTGTCGGAATAAAGACCGGTGACGACGATGCGGTCTTAAACCGTATTGCGGATGAATACAGCAAAAAGAGTGAACGCAAGATGAATACCATCATCTCCATCATCGAGCCCACCCTGGTCATCATACTTTCCGTCATCGTGGGACTTATTCTTCTTTCGGTCATCCTTCCCCTTATGGGTATCATGTCAAACATCGGTTAGGAGAAACTTATGCCCGATACACAGTTTGGAAAAAGAAAAAGCATATTAAAGAAAATACCCGGCCTTGCCTGGACGATCCTTCTGTTTGTTCTTGTGATGGGCATATTTCTTTTTGCGGTCACAAATATCTCCGAGGATACCGCCGACAGGGAGGAGACTGCCCTGACGACTGCCCTTAACCGTGCCATCGTTAACTGCTACTGTGTTGAGGGAACCTACCCTCCCAGTCTTGATTATATAAAGACCAATTACGGCCTTATCTATGATGAGGACATTTTCTTCGTTGATTACAGAGCCATCGGCTCCAATCTGTTACCCGACGTGACCATCGTCAGAAAGGAACAATAAAGTGGGAGTTAAAACTCACAAGCATACAATCGATATTCTTTTTGTGCTGATCCTGTTCTGCGTTTTTGCATTCTCGGTCATCATGGTGCTTGGTACGGGAGCCGGCGTCTACTCTAACATTGTGGACGGCATGGAAGCCAATTATGATTTCCGCACATCTTCAGCCTACCTCTTTAACAAGGTCCACCGCTCCGACGCAGGAGGAAATGTACGCTGCGGAACCTTCGGCGATTCCGATGCACTTCTTTTGCTTGAGGAGATCGACAACATCTATTACTGCACCTATCTTTATTACTACGACGGTGCCCTGATGGAGCTGTTTACCAGATACGGTCAGGAAATCGCCCCGGAATACGGGACAGAGATCATGAAACTTGACAGCTATAAGTTAAAACAGCTCTCACCCTCTTTATATGAGTTTGAGATAGTAAGTGAGGAAGGAGAATCTTCGGTCCTGTATGTACATACCCGGACCAAGAGCGTGAACGACGATGAATAGATTCAGATCATCTCTTTTTCTCATGGAAATGATAATAGTGATATTCTTCTTCTCCCTTTCTTCCGCGGTCTGCATACAGATCTTTACAAAGGCTCATTCCATAAGCCGTGCAACCGAAGAGATGAGTGATGCGGTATTGTGGGGAGAGAATGCGGGGGAACTTTTTTACGAATATAAAGAAGAATTTGCCGACAGGACCGCCGGTGTATTTGACCGTGTTCCCGAAGGCTATGAAGTGGTGCTCGATCTTAAAGAAGAGGACGGCTTCCTTTACCTTGATTACGCCTATGTCTGCAAAGACGATGACCGCACGGTCTACACACTTTCCTTTAAACAGCATGTAAAGGAGGTGTGTGAATAATGGCAGGAAAGCAGCGAAGCTTTACCCTTAATATCGGAACCTCATCCATAATCTTTATTTTTGTAATACTGGCACTTGTTTCCTTTGCGGTGCTTTCACTTGCCACCTCAATGTCCGATTACAACCTGGCAAGGAATGTATCGGATAATACCACCGCTTATTACAATGCCTGCAACGAAGTTGAGGAACTGCTGGCCCAGACCGACAGGTCCTTAAAATCCCTTTACGATACGGGCATATCAAGGGCATCCTATTTTGAACAGTCCGGAAAGAAACGTACCTTTGCTTATCCCGTTTCCGATATCCAGACTCTTGAAGTTGAGATAAAGATCCTGTACCCCGAAAATCCCGGAGATCCTTTCTATGAGGTGACCCTCTGGCAGATCTCCACCACCGGTTCTCTGGAATATGATTCTCATCTTCCTGTAATTCAGTAAAAAAGAGCCATCCCCTTCGGGATGGCTCAATTTCTTATTTATTCTTCGGAATCAACGAAATCGCCTTCTGTTTCTTCCTCGTATTCTACGGGACCGAGATCCTCATCTGTGATCTCATCTGCATCGGGTTCATTGTCGTCCTGCTCGGCGTGAACATTCTTCTCTGCCTCGGAGTTCTTCTTTGAAAGCATTGCTTCGTAGCCTTCATCGGTGCTGAGCTCTACATCTCTGTAACGCTTCATACCCGTACCTGCGGGGATGAGCTTACCTAAGATAACGTTCTCTTTAAGACCGATAAGTCTGTCCACCTTACCCTTGATGGCAGCTTCCGTAAGAACCTTTGTGGTCTCCTGGAAGGATGCTGCGGAAAGGAAGGATTCTGTAGCAAGTGCTGACTTTGTGATACCGAGGATGATACGTGTACCTTCTGCAGGCTGCTTGCCCTCTGCAACAAGAGCTTCGTTCATATCCTCAAAGTCAAGGTAATCAACGAGTGTTCCGGGAAGGAACTCGGAATCTCCGGTGTTCTCGATACGGATCTTCTTGATCATCTGACGAACGATGACTTCGATGTGCTTGTCGTTGATATCAACACCCTGAAGTCTGTAAACACGCTGTACTTCGCGAAGGAGATAATCCTCAACGGCACCGATACCCTTAACCTTTAAGAGGTCGTGAGGGTTGATGGAACCTTCGGTAAGGACATCACCGGCTTCAAGAACCTGTCCGTCCTGAACCTTGATACGTGATCCGTAAGGGATGAGGTACTTCTGCTCACCTGTCTCGGGATTCGTAACGGTTACTTCTCTCTTCTTCTTTGTATCGCTTATGCTCACAACACCGGCACCCTCTGAAAGGATCGCAAGACCCTTCGGGCGACGTGCTTCAAACAATTCTTCTACACGGGGAAGACCCTGTGTGATATCTCCGCCGGCAACACCACCGGTATGGAAGGTTCTCATGGTAAGCTGTGTACCGGGCTCACCGATGGACTGAGCTGCGATGATACCGACTGCTTCACCGACCTGAACCATTTCTCCGGTAGCCATGTTTGCACCGTAACACTTTGCACAGATACCGTCATGTGAACGGCAGCAAAGGATGTTACGAACCTTGATCCTGGAAGCGGGATTGAATACTCTCTCGCCTTCTTCGTTGATCATGTTGATGGGGTTACCGTTTGTATCAACACCTTCCTTCATGATCCTTGCGGCTCTTGAAGGATTGATCATGTGATTCTTCTTAACGATGACATCTCCGCTTTCGGAAAGGATATCCTCTGCGGCATAACGGCCCTGGATACGGTCCTTTAAGCCTTCGATGGTTTCCTTACCGTCCATGAATGCATATACATCCATTCCGGGGATCTTGTCCTTGCCCTCACAGCAGTCGATCTCACGGATGATAAGTTCCTGTGATACGTCTACCATTCTTCTTGTAAGGTAACCGGAGTCTGCGGTACGGATAGCCGTATCGGAAAGTCCCTTACGAGCACCGTGTGCGGACATGAAGTACTCAAGTACGTCAAGACCTTCACGGAAGTTTGATTTAATGGGCAGCTCGATGGTTCTACCGGATGTATCCGCCATAAGTCCACGCATACCTGCCAGCTGCTTGATCTGCTGGTTGGAACCACGGGCACCGGAGTCAGCCATCATGAAGATGTTGTTATATTTATCGAGACCGTTCAACAGATCGTCTGTCAGTCTCTTATCGATATCTGTCCAGGTTTCAACAACCGCACGATATCTTTCCTCGTCAGTCGTAAGACCGCGTCTGTAGTTCTTGGAGATCTTATCAACCTGCTGCTGAGCCTCTGCAAGAAGTGCGGGCTTTGAAGCGGGCACCGTCATATCGGAAATTGAAACCGTCATTGCAGCGATGGTGGAATAGTGATATCCCATTGCCTTAATGTGGTCAAGAACTTCAGCGGTAACGCTTGCTCCATGGGTATTGATAACCTTCTCAAGGATAGGCTTTAACTGCTTTCTTCCTACGTGGAAGTCGATCTCGGGCTTAAGGATGTTCTCCTTTACGGATCTGTCAACATATCCGAGATCCTGAGGAATAACCTCGTTGAACATCATGCGTCCCAATGTGGTGGGAATAAAGCCCACAACTACGGAACCGTCTTCCCATTCAGCGGACTTCTTAACATAGATCTCCTGCTGAAGGGTGATCTCTTTATTCTCATATGCAAGTAATGCTTCGTCCATGGAATTGTAATATCTTCCGAGGATGTCAACAAAACGGCATACAACGCGTCTGTCTCTTTCAGGGTCTACA
>JAEEGL010346336.1_pt1 | contig 20833 bp, 34 predicted proteins | sample 9134231 | NCBI WGS metagenome assembly JAEEGL01 (sample SAMN16246548, study PRJNA631951) | gut metagenome | biome: gut microbiome; feature: rumen; material: fiber-attached | host: Bos | place: Iran: Karaj | collected 2018-10
CCCATCGACGAGGCAAGGAAACAGATCAACGATATAGTCGCCGCCGCCTACGACAAGGCAGCGGCTGCCGGCACTCTCCCCGCCGGCTGTCAGCTCACCGGCAGCATAGAAGTACCCAAGGACGCCTCCCTCGGCGACTGGGCCTGCGGTTACGCCATGGCCGCCGCCCGGCAGATGCACATGGCTCCCCGGAAGATAGCCGAGGAGCTTTGCGCCAATATGGAGCTGGAGGGTACCTGCTTCAGCGGCGTAAACGTGGCGGGCGCGGGCTTTATCAACTTCCGGCTGTCCCGCAAATGGTACGCCATGGTGCTCTCCGCCATTGAGGAGTTGGGCGCGGACTACGGCCGTGTCGACGTGGGCAGGGGCGAAAAGGTGATGGTGGAATTCGTCTCCGCCAATCCCACCGGACCCATGACCATAGGCAACGCCCGGGGCGGCGTTCTGGGTGACACCCTGGCCTCCGTCCTGGATATGGCCGGTTACGACGTGTGGCGCGAGTTCTACGTCAACGACGCCGGCAATCAGGTGGACCTGTTCGGCCGCAGCATCGAGGCCCGGTATCTGCAGCGGTGCCTCGGCGAGGACGCTGTGGAATTCCCCGACGACGGTTACCACGGCGACGACATAAAGGAGCTGGCCGCCCAGCTGTACGAGATGTACGGCGACAAATACGTCAACGCCGACAGCGCCGAGAGGCGGCAGGTCTTCGTTGATTACGGCCTGCCCAGGAACATTGAGGCCATGAAGCGGGATTTGAAGCGTTACCGCATAGATTTCGACCAGTGGTTCCTGGAGAGCTCTCTCCACTCCTCCGGCGCCGTTGCCCGGACGGTGAAGCTGCTGGAGGACGAGGGCCTGACTTACGAGAAGGACGGCGCTCTGTGGCTTGACAACAAGGCCCTCGGCGCCGACAAGGACGAGGTCCTGCGCCGTCAGAACGGCTTTTACACCTATTACGCCGTGGACCTTGCCTATCACCGCAACAAATTCGTTGACCGGGGCTTCGACCGGGTCATCGACGTGTGGGGCGCCGACCATCACGGTCACGCCATACGCTTCGGCACCACCTGCGCCGGGGCGAAATGCCTGGGCATCGGCCCTGACAAGCTGGACTTCCTCATCATGCAGATGGTGCGTCTGGTGCGGGACGGCGAGACGGTGAAGGTCTCCAAGCGCACCGGCAAGGCGCTGACGCTGGCGGACCTGCTGGACGAGATCTCGGTCGACGCCTGCCGTTTCTTCTTCAACGCCAAGCCCGATACCCATCTAGAATTCGATCTCGGTCTGGCGGTCCGTGAGGACAGCGAGAACCCGGTCTACTACGTGCAGTACGCCCACGCCCGTATATGCTCCCTCATTAAGCTGCTGGCGAAGGACGGCCTCACCGTGAAGAGCGCCGGCGGCGTGGATCTGTCCCTGCTGACCGACGAGACGGAGACGGAGCTCATAAAGCAGCTGGGCAGTCTTCCCGAGGAGATAGTCATGGCCGCCCGGGACTACGACCCCTCCCGCATAAACCGTTACGTCATCGAGCTGGCCGCCCGGTTCCACAAGTTCTACAACACCTGCCGCATCCGCGGCGAGGAGGAGTCCGTCGCCGCCGCCCGTCTGAAGCTGTGCGACGCGGTGCGCACCGTAATAGCCAACTGTCTGAAGATCATCGGAGTAACGGCTCCGGAGAGCATGTAAGAAAGTAAAAGCCGGTCCCCTTACGGGGCCGGTTTTTTACGGAGGATATCCTCCCTGCGATAAAAAAAGACTTGGTATCTGCGATACCAAGTCTTTTTTGTTGTCATATCAGCTCACACAAGCTCGATAACGCCGGTCTCGGCGCCGTCGCCCTTGCGGAACCCGGTTCTGGTCACGCGGGTATAGCCGCCGTTGCGGTCGGCATACGTCTTGGCCAGCTGGTCGAACACCTTCACGACCACCTCTTCTCTCGTGATGAACGCGAGAGCCTGACGGCGGGAGGCCAGAGTGTTCTTCTTACCGAGGGTTATCATCTTCTCGGCCAGGGGCGCGATCTCGGAAGCTCTGGTAAAGGTGGTCTCCATTCTTCCCTTGTCCAGGAAATCAGTGACCTGCTGCCGGAGCATAGCCATGCGCTGATCGGTAGTCTTGCCGAGCTTTCTGGTTCCAGGCATATTTCTTCCTCCTTACTTGCTGTCGTCCTCTTTGGCGAGGGACAGTCCCATCATGGCGAGCTTGTTCTCTACCTCCTCCAGGGACTTGTGACCGAGGTTACGCACCTTGATCATCTCTTCCTGGGTCTTGGAGATGAGATCCTCCACCGTGTTGATGTTGGCACGCTTGAGGCAGTTGAAGCTTCTCACGCTCAGGTCAAGCTCCTCGATGGTCATCTCAAGGACCTTGTCCCGGGTGGTCTCGCTCTTCTCCACCACGGTCGACTTGGAGCTGATGGAGTCGGACAGGTTGGTGAACAGGGTGAAGTGGTCGCAAAGGATCTTCGCGCCCAGGCTCACGGCGTCACGGGCAGAAATGGTCCCGTCAGTCCAGACCTCCAGGGTCAGCTTGTCGAAGTCGGTCATATTGCCGACGCGTGTGTTCTCAACGGTATAATTGACCTTGAGAACGGGTGTATATATGGAGTCTATCGGTATTACGCCGATGACCGGCTGGGTCAGCTTGTTCCTGTCGGCAGGGACGTAGCCTCTGCCGTGGCTCCAGGTCAGCTCCATGTGAAGCTGTGCGTCCTGACCGAGGGTGGCGATATGGAAATCGGGGTTGAGGATCTCCACCTCGCCGTCAGCCTTTATATCTCCCGCGGTGACCTCGCAGGGGCCGGTGGCCTTGAGATAGACCGTTTTCTCGCCCTCGCTGTACAGCTTGGCGATGATGCCCTTGAGGTTGAGGATTATCTCGGTAACGTCCTCCTTCACGCCGGGGATCGAGGTGAATTCATGCTGAACACCGTCGATCTTCACCGAGGTGATGGCAGTGCCGGGGAGGGACGAGAGAAGGATCCTGCGCAGAGAGTTTCCCAAAGTCACGCCGTAGCCTCTCTCGAGGGGCTCAACGACGTACTTGCCGTAGGTGTTATCGTCCAGCGTTTCGATGCATTCGATACGCGGTTTCTCTATTTCAATCAAAAACTAATACCCTCCTTCTTAAGTCGGCGCGAACGCGCCATCGTTTATACAGCTTACCGATTATGAGGGCCGAAGGCCGGGCAATACGGAAAACCGCACCGCTTGTTGGCCTTTTATTTGGAATAGAGCTCGACGATCAGGTGCTCCTCGATGGGCAGGTCGATGTCCTCTCTGGCGGGCATATCGGTAATGCGGGCGGAGAGATTGGCCACATCGGTCTCGATCCATCTGGGAGAGGCGGCAAAGGCGCCCTCTTCCTTGACGTTCTTGAACTTGGTGGTGTTGCGGCTGGCCTCCTTGACGGCGACGACGTCGCCGGGCTTGACCAGGTAAGAGGGGATGTTCACCGGGCGGCCGTTCACGGTGAAATGGCCGTGGTTGACAGCCTGACGGGCGTCGCGGCGGGTAGAGCAGAAGCCCATGCGGTACACGACGTTGTCAAGACGGCGCTCGATGAGGATGAGCAGGTTCTCGCCGGTCTGGCCGGGGTTCTTGAGGGCCTTCTCATAATAGCCGCGGAACTGTCTTTCAAGTATGCCGTAGACGAACTTGACCTTCTGCTTCTCGTTCATCTGGGTGGCGTACTCGCTCTGCTTTCTTCTCATCTGTCCCTTGGGGTTGCGGTTGGTGGTCTTCTTGGCGTAACCCATGGCGGCAGGAGAGATATTCAACGCCTTGCAGCGCTTGGCCACAGGCTGAGTATTTTTTGCCATCTGTTTAACCTCCTTCTTTAGACGCGGCGGCGCTTCGGGGGACGGCAGCCGTTATGAGCGATGGGGGTCACGTCCTTGATCATGGTGACCTCCAGGCCCGCGGTCTGCAGAGCCCTGATGGCTGCCTCACGTCCCGAACCGGGACCTCTGACGTAGACCTCGACGGTCTTCAGTCCGTGCTCCATGGCGGCTCTGGCCGCAGTCTCGGACGCGGTCTGGGCGGCGAAGGGAGTGGATTTACGGCTTCCGCGGAAGCCCATGCCGCCGGCGGACGCCCAGGAGATGGCGTTGCCCGCGGTGTCGGTGATGGTGACCATAGTGTTGTTGAAGGAAGAACTGATATGCACCTGGCCCTTTTCGATATTCTTGCGCTCACGGCGCTTGGTCCTGACGACCTTCTTAGCAGCTGGCATTTACGTGTCCCTCCTTACTTCTTCTTATTCGCGATGGTGTGCTTCGGACCCTTGCGGGTGCGGGCGTTGGTCTTGGACCGCTGGCCGCGAACCGGCAGACCCTTTCTGTGGCGTACGCCGCGATAGGAGCCGATTTCCTGAAGTCTCTTGATATCCATAGCCACGGTGCGGCGCAGATCGCCCTCCACCATGTAGCTTCTGTCGATGCAGTCACGAAGCAGTGCTTCCTGCTCCTCGGTGAGATCCCGGACGCGGGTGTCGGGATTGATACCGGTCTCCTCAAGGATCTTCTTGGCGCTGGTACGGCCTATGCCATAGACATAGGTAAGGCCAATCTCTATCCTCTTGTCACGCGGCAGGTCAACACCGGATATACGTGCCATACTTTATAAATCATTCCTTTCGTAATGTCGTCTTGCGCCATGAACCGGCGCGCGGAAATTCAGCCCTGTCTCTGTTTATGCTTGGGGTTCTCGCAGATTACCATGACCCGGCCCTTGCGCTTGATGACCTTGCACTTTTCGCACATGGGCTTGACCGAAGGCCTGACTTTCATATTAACCTTCCTTTCATAAAACGGGAAAGACCAGAAGTTCTTTCGTTGTTTCCGCTCCTTATTTGGAGCGCCAAGTTATTCTGCCCCGGGTCAGGTCGTAGGGGCTCATCTGCACCGTGACCTTGTCGCCGGGAAGTATCCTGATGAAGTTCATTCTGAGCTTGCCGGAAATATGCGCCAGAATTATGTGTCCTCCGCCGATATCCACGTTGAACATCGTGTTGGGCAGGGACTCCACGACTGTGCCTTCCAGCTCTATTACATCGTCTTTTGCCATGAACGCATACCTCCTTATCCCGTTATAGCGCCGGGATTCGCACCGGCCTTGAAATTGAACATACTGGAAATTCTTGTCGTCACACGGACGGCGTCGTATGAGCTTTTTCTCATCGTCACCCTCCGGTCCGCGTGAGGATCACAGGTTCGGAATCCGTGATGACTATGGAGTTTTCGTAGTGGGCCGCCAGGGAGCCGTCCACCGTTTTGACGGTCCAGCCGTCGCTCAGGACCTTTATGGCCCAGTCGCCGGCGCAGACCATGGGTTCCACGGCGATGGTCATGCCCTTTACGAGCCTGGGTCCGTGGCCCGGTCTGCCGAAGTTCGGCACCTCCGGGTCCTCGTGCATCTTCGAGCCGACGCCGTGGCCCACGTAGTCCCGGACAACGGAAAACCCGTTGGCCTCGACGTACTGCTGGACCGCGTGGCCGATGTCCGACACGCGATATCCGGCCCGGGCATATTTCATGCCCTCCCAGAAGCTCTCCTCCGTCACACGGATGAGCCTTTCGGCCTCCTGTGAGATCTTCCCCGCGGCGAAGGTCGCCGCGCAGTCACCCACGTATCCGTCCTTTGTGGCGCCAACGTCTATGCTGACGATGTCGCCCTCCTGAATCACGCGGCTGTCAGGAATGCCGTGTATCACCACGTCGTTGATGGAAATGCACACCGACGCGGGATACCCGCCGTACCCCAGGAACGTGGGATAGGCGCCGCGGGACACGATGTAATCGTGCACTGCTTTATCTATTTCAAGGGTTGTTACGCCGGGGGACACCATTTTTCCCGCCAGAGAGCGGGCCGCCGCGGTAATCTCCCCCGCCGCGCGCATGAGGTCGATTTCTTTTGGGGTCTTGACGCGGATCATATTCTCAGTCAATCCCCAGTGCCTTGCACACCAGCTCGCCGGTCTCGGCCACGGAGCTGGTCTCGGGAACGGAGACCTTCACGACCTTATCGCCGTAATACTCGATAAGGGGCTCGGTCTGGCTGTGATAGACGGCCAGCCGGTCTCTGACCGTTTCCGGCTTGTCGTCCGCTCTCACCACCAGCTCTCCGCCGCACAGGTCGCATATACCCTCGACCCTGGGCGGCTTCGAGATGATGTGATAAACTGCTGAACATTTGGAGCAGGTCCTTCTTCCGGTCATGCGGCGCTCGATAACGTCGTCCGCCACGTCGATGAGAAGCACCTTGTCAACGGTGATGCCGTTGGCCTCAAGCATTTCTGCCTGAGCTGCGTTTCTGGGTACGCCGTCAAGGATGTAACCGTTGGCACAGTCGTCCCTGGCGGTGCGCTCGGCCATGATGCCGATTATCACGTCGTCAGGCACCAGCAGGCCCTTGTCCATAAAGTCCTTGGCCTTCAGCCCGACGGGCGTAGCGTTTCTTACGGCTTCTCTGAGGATGTTGCCGGTGGAAATGATGGGAATGCCCAGCTTTGCGGTGAGCATTTCGCCCTGGGTGCCTTTGCCGGCACCGGGAGCGCCCAAAAGAACAAGCTTCAAAGTCAGCACCTCCGTTTTGATTATTTCAGGAATCCCTTGTAGTTGCGCATGATCATCTGAGCCTCCATGGCCTGGACGGTCTCAAGCGCAACGCCTACGACGATTATCAGCGAGGTTCCGCCGACAGATATGCCGGAGTTCGCAGCCGTGGAGGAGCAGGCAGAGATTATCATGGGCACGATGGCCACGATGCCCAGGTAGATGGCGCCGAACAGCGTGATCTTGTTGAGCACTCTCTGGATGAACTCACTGGTGGGACGGCCGGGACGGAAGCCGGGGATATAGCCGCCGTTCTTCCGCAGGTTGTTGGCCACCTCCACGGGGTTGAACTGGATGGATGAATAGAAGTAGCTGAAGAATACTATCAGAGCGAAGTACACTATCATGTACAGAACGCTGCTGGTATCAAACACCTTCATGAACGCGCTGTCCTTCGCGCCGGGGATGAAAGCCGCTACCGTTGCAGGCAGGGAGGCGATGGACTGGGCGAAGATGACGGGCAGAACGCCGGACATATTGACCTTCATGGGAAGGTTGGTGCTCTGGCCGCCGTAGATCTTGCGGCCCACGACCCGTTTGGCGTACTGCACCGGGATCCTGCGCTCGGCGTTGGTGACGATAACGATGAGAACGATGATCGCCAGGGCGCCCAGCAGGAGCAGGGTGTAGATCCACCAGGTCTTGGGCTCGTCGACGACTTTGCCAATCAGCGACACGATGGTGTTGGGGAAACGGGAGACGATGCTGGCGAACAGTATTATGGAAATACCGTTGCCGATACCGAACTCGGTTATCTGCTCGCCCATCCACATCAGCAGGGCGGAGCCGGCCACGAAGGTGGCCACGATCACGACAGCCTGCCACACGCCGCTCTCACTGAGAAGGCCGTTGCTGCTTATCAGGTAGTAGTAGCCCAGGCCCTGGAGGAGCGCGATGCCTATGGTGGAGTAGCGGGTGATGTTTTCCAGCTTCTTCTTGCCCTCTTCGCCCTCGTCCTTCTGCATACGCTCAAGAGCGGGGACGGCGATGCACAGCAGCTGGATTATGATGGACGCGTTGATATAGGGCTGAATGCTCAGCGCGAATACGGTCGCCTGTGAGAAGGCACTGCCGCTCATCACGTTGTACAGACCCAGAACGGTGTTGGACAGGGTGGTGAAGTAAGACGCCAGTCTGTCCACGTCGATGTAGGGTACGGGAACGGCGTTGCCCAGACGGTAGAGGAGGATCATAAAGAGGGTAAAGAGTATCTTCTTTCTGAGTTCCTCTATCTTCCATGCATTTCGCAGTGTCTGCAGCACTCAGATCACCTCAGCCTTTCCGCCGGCCTCTTCGATCTTTGCCTTGGCCGAGGCGGAAAAAGCGTTGGCTTTGACGGTCAGCTTCTTGCTGCACTCGCCGTTGCCCAGGATTTTCACGCCATACCGGCACTTGGAAAGGATTCCGGCATTGAGAAGAGCCTCGGCGTCAACGACGGCGCCGTCTTCAAACACGTCGAGCTTGGAAATGTTGACCTGCTCAAGGGGCTTTGCAAAGATATTGTTGAAGCCTCTCTTGGGGATACGTCTGGCCAGAGGCATCTGGCCGCCTTCAAATCCTATGCGGACACCGCCGCCGGAGCGGGCGTTCTGTCCCTTATGGCCGCGGCCGCCGGTCTTTCCGTTGCCGGAACCGGCGCCTCTGCCCTTGCGCCACACGCCCCGTGTGGAGCCGGCAGCGGGAGAGAGATTACTAAGATTCATTCTCCTGCCTCCTTATTCTTCTTCGGTGACCGACAGAAGATAGCCTATCTGGGCGATCTTGCCGCGGGTCTGGGGGTTGTCGGGCTGGGTAGTCTCGTCGCCTATCTTCTTCAGGCCCAGAGAGTACGCAGTAGCAATATGCTTATCGTTTCTGCCGTTGAGGCTCTTGACAAGCTTGATGTTATATTTCGCCATGTTATCCTCCTTAGCCAGCGATCTCGTCAGCGGTCTTGCCGCGCTGCTTGGCTACCTGCTCGGCGTCACGCAGAGACAGAAGGCCGTTCACGGTGGCGGCCACCACGTTGGCGGGATTATTGGATCTGAGGCACTTGGTCCGGATATCGGAGATGCCGGCCACCTCAACGACGGCGCGGACAGCGCCGCCGGCGATGACGCCGGTACCGGCGGGTGCGGGCTTGAGAAGCACGCGGCCGGCGCCGAAGGTGCCGATGACCTCGTGGGGGATGGAGGTCCCCTTGAGGGTGACGTTCACGATGTTCTTCTTGGCGTCCTCGAGGCCCTTGCGGATAGCCTCGGAAACTTCGCCGGCCTTGCCCAGGCCGTAACCGACCCGGCCCTTGCCGTCGCCCACGACGCAAAGCGCCGAGAACTTCATGATGCGGCCGCCCTTGACGGTCTTGGAAACACGGTTGAGGGAGACGACCTTCTCGATGAACTCGGATTCGGGCTTGGCCTCGCGCCTGTCGTTGCGGCGGTCATTGCGCCGATTGTCTCTGTTGTTGCTGTTAGCGTTGTCCTGATAAGGCATTATCTTTCCCTCCTCCGTTAAAACTCGAGTCCGCCCTCGCGGGCGCCCTCGGCCAGCTCGGCCACGCGGCCGTGATAGACGTAGCCGCCGCGGTCGAAAGCCACGGTCTTTATGCCGGCGGCAAGAGCTCTCTCAGCGATGAGCTTGCCGACCTTGCGGGCGCCTTCCTTGTTGGCGCCGGAACCGTCGAAGCCCTTCTCGACGCTGGAGGCGGCGCACAGGGTGCGGCCGACGGTATCGTCGATTATCTGGGCATAAATGTTCTTTTCACTGCGGAAAACGTTGAGTCTGGGGCGCTCGGGAGTGCCCGAGACCTTCGCTCTGACTCTTCTATGCCTCTTAAGGCGCTGGGCTTTAGTATCAGGTCTTTTAATCATTCAGGCACACTCCTTATTTACCGGTCTTGCCTTCCTTTATGCGGACGTTCTCGCCCACATAACGGATGCCCTTGCCCTTGTAGTTCTCAGGGGGTCTCTTCTCCCTGACGTCGGCCGCGAACTGGCCGACCTTTTCCTTGTCGGCGCCCTTGATGACGATCCTGGTCTGGCTGGGCACCTCAATGGTGATGCCGTCTATCTCGGGGACGGTGACCTGGTGAGAATAACCCAGGTTCATGACAAGGTTCTTGCCCTCTTTGGCGGCTCTGTAGCCCACGCCCTGGATCTCAAGCTCCTTGGTGAAGCCGGCGGTGACGCCGACGACCATGTTGTTGAGCAGGGAACGGGTCAGGCCGTGAAGGGCTCTGTTCTGCTTTTCATCGTTGGGACGGGAGACGTGAAGCACGCCCTCCTTCTCCTCGATCGTCATCATGGCGGGCATGGCGCGCTTGAGCGTGCCGTTGGGGCCGCTGACGGTGACGACGTTGTTGTCCTCAACGCTAATCTTCACACCCGCAGGTATGGTGATGGGGGCTCTGCCTATTCTTGACATATTTACCCTCCTTACCACACGAACGCAAGGACTTCGCCGCCGACGTGCTCGATACGGGCACGCTTGTCGGTCATGACGCCCTTGGAGGTCGAAACTATTGCCGTGCCGAGTCCCTTGAGAACGTAGGGGATCTCGTCAGCGCCGGCGTAAACACGCAGGCCCGGCTTGGACACGCGGCGGAGGCCCTGGATGACGGTCTCCTTGCCGTTGTACTTCAGCGTCACGCGGATAACGCCCTGAAGGCCGTCATCGATGAGCTGATAGGACTTGATGTATCCCTCGTCCACAAGAATCTGAGCGATGCTCTTCTTCATGTTGGAGGCGGGGATATCAACAGTGGCATGCTTGGCGGAATTTGCGTTTCTTATTCTGGTGAGCATATCCGCAATAGGGTCTGAAATCTGCATTGTATCCTCCTTATAGAAGTTACCGCTTTACCGCGGTTTCCGTGACGAGGTATCAAAGCCAATGCCCGAAGGGGTTTTGTGAAACCCCGTCGGGAATTGTCAACGACCTTTCGTCATCGGGTAACTAAGATATTTTTTCGGCTTTGCGCCGGGTCGCGCTTTTTACCAGCTGGCCTTCTTGACGCCGGGGATCTCGCCCTTGTACGCCAGGTTCCTGAAGCAGATACGGCAGATGCCGTAGTTGCGCAGGTAAGCGTGGGGACGGCCGCAGATCTTGCAGCGGTTGTACTTTCTGGTCGAGAACTTGGCGGGAGCCTGCTGCTTGAGCTTCATTGATAATTTAGCCATTTCTGTTCCCCCTTAATCCCTGGAAAACGGAGCGCCCAGCTGAGTCAGGAGCTCTCTGCCCTCTTCGTCGGTGAGGGCGGTGGTGCAAATCACTATATCCATGCCGCGGATCTTCTCGATCTTATCGTAATCGATCTCGGGGAAGATCAGCTGCTCTCTCAGGCCCAGGGCGTAATTGCCGCGGCCGTCGAAAGAGTCGGGGTTGATGCCGCGGAAGTCGCGCACGCGGGGCAGGGCGATGTTGAAGAGCTTGTCGAGGAACTCCCACATCCTGTCACCGCGAAGGGTGACCTTGACGCCCACGTTCATGCCCTCACGCAGCTTGAAGTTGGCCACGCTCTTGCGGCTCTTGGTGATGACGGCGTGCTGGCCGGTGATCTGGCTGATCTCGCGCACGACGGCCTCGATGCCCTTGGCGTTATCCTTGCAGTCGCCGCAGCCCACGTTCACCACGATCTTGTCGAGGCGGGGGATCTGCATGACGGAGCTGTACTGGAACTTGCTCATGAGAGAGGGAGCGATCTCTTCCTGATATCTGGTCTTCAGTGTAGGCATATCTTACTCCTTCCCTTACATCTCGGCGCCGCAGTGCTTGCAGGCGCGGAACTTCTTGCCGTCGGCGTCGAAACCGTGGCCGACTCTGGTGGGCTTGCCGCACTTGGGGCACACCAGCTGGACCTTGGAGACGTAGATGGGGGTCTCCTTCTTGATTATGGCGCTCTCCTCGTTCTGTCTTCTGGACTTCTGGTGCTTGGTGGCGACGTTGACGCCCTCGACTATGACCTTCATGCCCTTGGGATCAGCGGAGAGGACCTTGCCCTTCTTGCCCTTATCCTTGCCGGAGAGGACGATGACGGTATCGTTGGTCTTGATATTCATACTTGTCACATCCTCCTCATATAACTTCCGGAGCCAGGGAGAGGATCTTCATGTAATCCTTTTCACGCAGCTCTCTGGCCACGGGCCCGAAGATACGGGTCCCGACGGGGTTTCTTCCGTTCTCGGCGATGAGGACGGCGGCGTTCTCGTCGAATCTGACGTAGGTGCCGTCGGCTCTGCGCACGCCCTTTGCGGTGCGGACGATGACGGCGTGGACCACGTCGCCCTTCTTGACCTGACCGCCGGGGGAAGCCTTCCTCACGGAAGCGACTATAACGTCACCGATGTTCCCGAACTTTCTCTTGGAGCCGCCGAGAACACGGATGCACTTGATCTCCTTGGCGCCGGTGTTATCGGCAACCTTCAGGTACGATTCCTGCTGTATCATTCCGGCACCTCCTTACTTTGCTTTCTCTACGATTTCCACAAGTCTCCAGCGCTTGTCCTTGGACAGGGGCCGGGTCTCCATGACGCGCACGGTGTCGCCGATGCGGCACTCGTTGTTCTCGTCGTGGGCCTTGAGCTTGTAGGTTCTCTTGACTATCTTCTTGTACAGCGGATGTCTAACTCTGTCCGCTATGGCTACGACTATGGTCTTGTCCATCTTGTCGGACACGACCTTGCCGACTCTGGTCTTTCTGGCAGAAGTTCTGACTTCACTCATTTTATTCTACCTCCTCACTGTCCGAGCTCTTTTTCGCGCAGGATGGTCTTGACTCGGGCAATGTCTTTCTTGACCAGATTAATCCTGACAGGGTTATCGAGCTGATTGGTGGCGTGCTGCATCCTCAGGGTGAACAGGTCCTTCTTCAGGTCCGCCAGCTTGCTCTCCAGCTCGGTCTGACTCATCTTTCTGACTTCGCTTGCCTTCATCTCATTCACCTGCTTCCTCGGTCTCGCGCTTGACGATCTTCGTCTTTATCGGCAGCTTGGTGCCGCCCAGACGCAGAGCCTCAACGGCAGCGGCCTCGTCGACGCCGCCGATCTCGAACATAACGCGGCCCGGCTTGACGACGGCTACCCAGTACTCAGGGGAGCCCTTACCGGAACCCATTCGGGTCTCAGCCGGCTTCTGAGTGACCGGCTTGTCGGGGAATATCTTTATCCAGACCTTACCGCCGCGGCGGGTGTAACGGGTCATGGCCACACGGGCGGCCTCGATCTGATTGGAGGTTATCCAGCTGGGCTCCATGGCCACCAGACCGAACTCGCCGTAGGTGACGGTGTTGCCGCGGGTGGCTTTGCCCTTCATGCGGCCGCGCTGCTGCTTTCTGTATTTAACTCTCTTGGGGAGAAGCATCAGTCGTTGCCTCCTTTCGCGGGTGCGTCGCCGCCGCCCTGGGGGGCGGGACGGTTGTAGCCCTGACGGTTATTGTTGTAGCCGCCCTGGCGGTTGTTGTTGTAGCTGCCCTGGCGATTGTTGCTGTAGCCGCCGCGTCTGTCGCTGTTGCGGTCACGGCTGCCCCGGTCGCGTCTGTCCCGATTGTCTCTGGGAGGACGGGAGGTATCCATGGTCCGGGGGGTGGTGCGCAGGGTCTGGGAGAGGACCTCACCTTTGTATATCCACACCTTGATGCCGATGCGGCCATAGGTGGTGGCGGCCTCTGCGAAGCCGTACTCGATGTCGGCTCTCAGGGTCTGCAGGGGGATGGTGCCCTCGTGATAGGACTCCTTGCGGGCTATCTCGGCGCCGCCGAGACGGCCGGAGGCCATTATCTTTATGCCGCGAACGCCCATTCTCATAGCTCTGCCCATGGCGTTCTTCATGGCGCGGCGGAAGCTGATGCGCTTCTCAAGCTGCTGGGCGATGTTCTCGGCCACCAGCTGAGCGTCGGTATCGGGGTTCTTGACCTCGACGATGGAGAGGGCCACGGTCTTGCCGATCATCTTCTCCACTTCCTGACGGATGCGCTCTATCTCGGCGCCGCCCTTGCCGATGACGACACCGGGGCGGGAGCAGTGCAGGTAGATGCGGACCTTGGTGCTGTCGCGCTCTATCTCGATCTTGGGAACACCGGCGGAGTAAAGCAAATTCTTGAGATACTTGCGGATCTTGTAGTCTTCGACCAGCAGGTCGCCGACCTTATCGTCCCTGGCGTACCAGCGGGAATCCCAGTCGCGGATGACACCGACTCTGAAGCCGTGCGGATTAACTTTCTGTCCCATTTGCTCTTCCTCCTTCCTTATTCTCTCTCTGCCACGATCACGGTGATGTGGCTGGTCCTCTTGTTGATCCTGTAGCCTCTGCCCTTGCTGACGGGCTGCATTCTCTTCAGTATGGGACCGGGGTCGGCGTAGGTGCTGCTGACGTAGAGCCTGGAGGCGTCCATGCCGAAGTTGTTCTCGGCGTTGGCGCAGGCGCTCTTCAGCACCTTAAGCAGCATCTCGGACGCTGCCTTGGGGGTGGCCCGGAGAATGGCCTCGGCCATCTCGGCGTCCTTGCCCCTGATCATATCGCAGACTATCTTAACCTTGCGGGGAGATATTCTGGCGTATCTGTACTGTGCTCTTGCTTCCATTTTCTCTCGGCCTCCTTACTTCGTCTTGCTGCCGGCGTGACCGCGGAAGGTCCTGGTGGGAGCAAACTCGCCAAGTCTGTGGCCGACCATATCCTCGGTGATGTACACGGGGACGTGACGGCGGCCGTCATGGACGGCGATGGTGTGGCCGACGAAGGAGGGGAAGATGGTGGAGGCGCGGCTCCAGGTACGGATGACTCTCTTCTCGTTGGCCTTGTTCAGCTCTTCGACTCTCTTGAAGAGCTCGGGAGCCACGAACGGGCCCTTTTTAATGCTTCTGCTCATTTATGACGTCCCTCCTTACTTGGCATTTCTGCGTCTGACGATCATCTTGTCAGTTCTGTTCTTGGTCTTGCGGGTCTTGTAACCCAGAGCAGGCTTGCCCCAGGGGGTCATGGGACCGGCGTGGCCGATGGGGGCCTTGCCTTCGCCGCCGCCGTGGGGGTGGTCGACGGGGTTCATGACGGAACCGCGGACGGTGGGACGGATGCCCATGTGGCGGACGCGGCCGGCCTTGCCCAGGGAGATGTTGCTGTGGTCAAGGTTTCCGACCTCGCCGATGGTGGCCTTGCAGTTCAGGCGAATGTATCTGTACTCGCCGGAGGGGAGGCGCACCTGAGCCAGGCCGTTCTCCTTGGACATCAGCTGGGCGGAGGTGCCGGCGGAGCGGACCAGCTGGGCGCCCTTGCCGGGGTAGAGCTCGATGTTGTGGATGACGGTGCCCACGGGGATCTCGGAGATGGGCAGCGTGTTGCCGGGCTTGATGTCGGCGGTGGCGGAGGAGATGACCTTATCTCCGGCAGCCAGTCCGTCGGGAGCCACGATATAGCGCTTCTCGCCGTCCTCGTACTGGACGAGAGCGATGAAAGCGGAACGGTTGGGGTCGTACTCCAGGCGGAGGACGGTGCCCTCCACGTCCAGCTTGTCCCGCTTGAAGTCGATGACTCTGTACTTCCTGCGGTTGCCGCCGCCCTGATGGCGGACGGTTATGCGGCCGTAGCTGTTGCGTCCGGCGTTGTTCTTCAGGACCTGGGTCAGGGAACGCTCGGGCTTGGCCTTCTTGTCGACTCCGTCAAAGCCGGAGACGGACATATGTCTCCGGGAGGGAGTGGTGGGTCTGTAACTCTTGATAGACATGTCTTAACCTCCCTTATACCATGCCCTCAAAGAACTCGATGCTCTTTGAGTCGGGGGTGAGGCGCACGGTGGCTTTCTTCCACTTGGCGGTGGTGCCCACGGGGTAGGCGCCGGTGCGCTTTTTCTTGCCCTGCATGTTCTCGGTGGTGACCTTCATCACCTTCACGCCGAAGATCTCCTCGACGGCCTTCTTGATCTCGATCTTGCCGGCGTCGACGGCGACCTGGAAGGAATACTTCTTGAGGTCGGTCTGCTCCATCGACTGCTCGGTGATGATGGGGCGGAGAATAACGTCATATGCTGTTCTCATTATGCGTAAACCTCCTCAATCTTCTCCAGAGCCGCCTTGTCAACGATGAACTTGTTGGCGTTGAGGATGTCGTAGGGGCTCAGTATCGTGGCGATGGTGGTCTTTATGCCGGGAACGTTCCTGGCGGAGAGCACCACGTTCTTTCTGACCTGATCGGTGACGACCAGCGCCTTCTTGTCAACGCCCAGGGCGCCGAGGAACTTAACGAAGGTCTTGGTCTTGATCTCGTCCATGTCGAGGCCGTCGATGACGATGACGGACTCCTCGATGGCCTTCTGGCTCAGGGCGGACTTTATGGCCAGTCTCTTAAGCTTCTTGTTGAGGCTGAAGGAGTAGCTTCTGGGCTTGGGGGCGAAGGCAACGCCGCCGTGGGTGTAATGGGGGTTCCGGATGGAGCCCTGGCGGGCGCGGCCGGTGCCCTTCTGACGATAGGGCTTGATGCCGCCGCCGGAAACCTCGGCCTTGGTCAGAGCGGACTGAGTGCCCTGGCGCTGATTGGCCAGATAGCTTCTGACAGACATGTGAAGAGCATTCTCGTTGGGCTCGATGCCGAAAACGGCGTCAGAGAGTTCAACTTCGCCGACGATTTCTCCGGCCATGTTATAAACTTTAGCTTTTGCCATGTTCTAACTCTCCTTTCCTCAGCCTCTGGCGGAACGCTTCTGCGGGTTGGTGCTGATGCGGCTGGAAGCCTCATGCTTCTCGCGGAAGGCCTTGGTGGTGTTCTTGACGTACACGATGCCGCCGTTGGGGCCGGGGATGGCGCCGCGGACGGCGATCAGGTTCAGGTCGGCGTCGATCTTGACTATCTCAAGATTCTGAACGGTGACCTGCTCGGCTCCCATGTGTCCGGCGCCTATCTTACCCGGGAAAATACGGGAAGGGCTGGAGATGGAGCCCATGGAACCGGCGTGACGATGGACGGGGCCGCCGCCGTGGGAGGTGGGGGTGCGCTGAGCGCCGTAGCGCTTGACGACGCCCTGGTAGCCCTTGCCCTTGCTGATGCCGGTAACGTCTACGTGGTCCTTGAGGGTGAACACGTCGGCCTTGACCTCGTCGCCCACGTTCAGGGCGGAGCAGTCCTCGAGGCGGAACTCGTGCAGGTGGCGCTTTCTGGCGTCGCCGGCCTTGGCCAGGTGGCCGATCTCCGGCTTGTTGAGCTTGGACTCCTTAACGTCCTCATAGCCCAGCTGCACGGCCTCGTAGCCGTCGTTCTCGATGGTCTTCTTCTGGATCACGACGCAGGGACCTGCTTCGATGACGGTGACGGGGATGACTCTGCCCTTCTCGTCAAAGATCTGCGTCATGCCGGCTTTTCTGCCGATGATCGCTTTCTTCATACTGGAATATATCCTCCTTAAGGTTATTGGTCGGACGACTTACATTTATATAATGTATTGGTCGGACGACTTGACCCGCCCGTTTCCGGGCAAGGTTTTTGCTTTGTTTACTTCTTTGCGCGTTTCGTGAGATACTTTATGAATCCTGCGATAAACGTCACCGCAGCCGCCGCAAGACTTGCGCGCATGAGCCAGAGGCACACTCTCGCCCACGGCCTGACATCTATCCCCCCGAGGAAAGAGGCGATGCCGAACATCAGCGCCAGCATTATGAACCATGCCGCATTTTCCATGTCAGTACCTTTCGGGAACTCCGCAAAACCGCTCTATCAGAGCTTTATCTCAATCTCAACGCCGGCGGGCAGCTCCAGGGACATAAGAGCCTCGACAGTCTTCTGAGTGGGGGAGATGATGTCGATGAGGCGCTTGTGGGTGCGGCGCTCGAACTGCTCACGGCTGTCCTTATATTTATGGACGGCGCGAAGGATGGTCACGACCTCCTTCTTGGTGGGCAGGGGGATGGGACCGGAGACCTGCGCTTCGGTGCGCTTGGCGGTCTCGACGATCTTCTCGGCGGCCTGGTCGATGAGCTGATGATCGTAAGCCTTGAGTCTGATTCTTATCATTTTCTTTGCTGCCATTGTACTTTTCCTCCGTATCTTCGTACGTAAAAATAATTTGCGTACGGCGGGAAATTTTCTGCCAACATATCCGTGCGTATCATTCCGGGCCAGAAACAAAACCGGACAGAATCATCCGGCTGCTTCCCTGTCCCGACGATATACGCGTCGGCAGTAATTTCTCAGCCGCCCGATTGCGTGCCATCGTCGTCGCGGACGATTCCGGCACCGGACATACTCCCCGGAAGTGACCAGGTGCGCGGTTTTCGCCGCCCCTGCAATCTCCCGGATCATCGCAGTGCGCGCTTTCGGGCATACTTTTCCCGCAAGGCGCTCTGTTAGAATAACAGATGAGGAAGTAAATGTCAACAGTAAAATTAAGATAATTTTCATTATTTTCAAGCATATCCCGGTGGTGCAACATGACGGAACATCTTCCCTTTCGTTGACACCGGGGACCGTTTATCATACAATTATATATATCACCGCGCCGGGCCGTCCGGCCTCAAAGGAGAAAAGGAATTGTTCATCGGGAACGTTGAGATAAAAGAAGGTCTTGCCCTGGCCCCCATGGCGGGGGTGACGGACGCGGCCTTCCGCACAGTGTGCCGGTCCATGGGCGCCTGCTACGCAGTGACGGAGATGATAAGCGCCAAGGCGGTATGCTATCAGGACGAGAAGTCCCGCCGTCTTGCCAGCGTGGAATCCGACGGGCGTCCCGTCGCCATACAGATATTCGGCTCCGACCCGGAGACCATGGCACAGGCGGCGGCCAAGCTGTACGGCCTTGAAAAGCCCGATATAATCGACATTAACATGGGCTGCCCCGTGGGAAAGGTGGTCCGCTCCGGGGACGGTTCCGCCCTTATGCTCAAACCGGACCTGGCCGGGGATATAGTCAAAGCGGTGGCCGACGCCGTACCCTGCCCCGTGACGGTGAAGTTCCGCAAGGGCTTCGACGGCGGCAGCGTCAACGCGGCGGAATTCGCCGTGACGTGTGAATCCGCCGGGGCCGCCGCAGTAACGGTCCACGGCCGCACGCGGGTGCAGATGTACTCGGGAAAGGCCGACTGGGATATCATAAAGGCGGTGAAGCAGGCCGTGTCCATACCCGTTATCGCCAACGGCGACGTCTTCACCGGGGAGGACGCGGTACACATATTAAAATATACCGGCGCGGACATGGCCATGGCAGGCCGGGGCGCCATGGGCAATCCCTGGCTGTTCCGGGACGCCCTTCGGGCCATGCGCGGCGAGGCTCCCCTCCCCGCCCCCGGCTGGCAGGAACGGCTGGACACCGCCGTATCGCAGGCGGAGCTGGCGGCGAAGCTCAAGGGCGAGAAATCGGCGTGTCTTGAGGCGCGGCACCATCTGGCGTGGTACATGCGTGGCATGCCCTACGCCGCCTATTACCGGGAAAAGGTGATGAGCGTTTCCACGCTTGACGATATATATAATGTATGCCGGGCCGTGATGGACAGCGTCCGGGACGACGAGAGGAGGCGAAGACGTGACCCGGGAAGATGAGATAAGGCTTATCGCCGCCGTGAAGCGGGGCGACGGCTCCGCCTTTGAACGGCTGGTCACCGAGAACGAAAAGCTGGTGTACTCCCTGGCCTTCAAGATGACGGGCAGCCGTGAGGACGCCATGGACCTGTCCCAGGAAGCGTTCCTGCGGGCATACTCCAACATAAACAGCTTCCGGGGCGGCAGCCGCTTCTCCGTGTGGCTGTACCGGCTGACCTACAATATCTGCGCCGACTTCCTGCGCAGGAAGCGGCCCGACGCCGTATCCCTCGTGAACGAGGAGGGCGAGACGCTGGACGTGACCGACGACGCCCCCGGCCCCGACGAGCAGGCCGAGGCGAAGGAGCGGCGGGAGGCGGTGCGCCGCGCGGTGGCGTCCCTGCCCGAAGACAAGCGGCAGGTGATAGTCATGCGGGAGTTCTCCGGCATGGATTACGCGGAGATCGCCGAGGCCCTGGGCATAAGCGTGGGCACCGTGAAGTCGCGGCTGAGCAGGGCCCGGGAATCCCTGGCGGAAATTTTGCGCACGGACGGAACATTTTCCGACCTCGGACCGTCAAACCCTTTGGAAACGAAAAACGGGAAAGGAGGCGGTCCGAATGACTGAGTGCGAAAGATATATCGACATGATCAGCTCTTACGTGGACGGACAGCTGTCCGACGACGAGACCGCCGCCCTCCTGGAGCATATACGCGTCTGCCCGGACTGCGCGCGGCAGCTGCGGATCTATGAGGAGGTCTCCGCCCTCGCGTCGGAGGACGTTGAGGTGCCGGAGGAACTCCACGGCAGGATAATGAGCGCCGTGGTCTCCGCCGCCGCGCCGAAAAAGCCGAAGAACAGGAAGGTGATATACGTCACCGCCGCTTCTCTGGCGGCCTGCCTGGCCCTGACCTTCATCGGCATGAAAACGCTGTTCCCCGCCGTCAAAAGCGACGCGTCGGCTGAGTTCACCGCGGCGGAGTACTCCGCTGCGGCCGACACCGCTTCCCCCGCGGAGATAGAGTCCGCCAAAACCGCGGTGCCGGACGGCGGCACACCCCTCGCGCCCCTCCCCGAGCTGTTCGGAGGCGCCGTGGCCGCCGCGGACGACAATGCCGCGCCCCCTCCCCCGGAGGACGCCGAGATCCTTCAGCCTTACGTCCTCCCCGGCGCCGATGAGAACACGGCCGCGGGGTCGGCGATGACCGGCGACTGGTCCGCGGCGGAGCCTACACTGCCCATGAAGGCTCCCGAAGAAGAGCCGGACAGGGTTTCGGATCCCTCCTCCGCGATGACCTTCCCCGTCAGTGACCCGGAAGGCGCGCAGAGCGACAGTCCCGATGCTCTTTACACGCAGAGCGTGGAGATATACGTCTTCGGTCCTCTGCCGGAGGGCGTGGACTGGGACGCTTTTGAAAAGAGCACCGACGAGAACGGCACCGTACGCATAGTCGTCGACGAGAAGACCGCCTCCCTGCTCACGGACATGGGCTACAGCTGCGGTGTGGGCATGGGAAACGACGAATTCGTCGTGGTGCAGATGGACGAGGGCTGAAACGGCAGCGGTATATAAAAAACACAAAGCAGGCGTGATCTTTCAAACGATCACGCCTGCTTTTTCTTCCGCCGCAGCGCGGACGGGTCAGTACCGCAGGATGAAATAGATAACGTAAGCCCAGCTCAGAAGGCCGTGGAATATGGCCCAGCCCACGGAGTGCCACGTGGTATAGCTTATGACCATGGCC
>JAEEGL013699997.1_pt1 | contig 20833 bp, 21 predicted proteins | sample 9134231 | NCBI WGS metagenome assembly JAEEGL01 (sample SAMN16246548, study PRJNA631951) | gut metagenome | biome: gut microbiome; feature: rumen; material: fiber-attached | host: Bos | place: Iran: Karaj | collected 2018-10
AACCTATGAGCATCCTGTGGCTCTCCGTGCCGTCACCTCTACCGATGCGATGACAGCCGACTGGGCACATCTTCCCTACGATTTCATGGCGAAGGTCTCCAATGAGATTATTAATAAGGTACGTGGCGTCAACCGCGTCTGCTATGATATCTCCTCTAAACCACCATCGACGATTGAGTGGGAGTAAAAGATGAAACTACCTATCCATATTATTGAAATGTTGAAGTGTCGGTCTGGGAATGATCTGCATATCCCTTCTGACTGTGAATATCTGTCACTTGATATCGAGAGTAAGACAGGTGTTCGTATCGGTTCCACAACCCTGAAGCGCTTGTTAGGGTTTGCACAGGATGAGCGGACGCCCCATACCAGTACCCTCAATGTCATTGCCCGGTATTTAGGTTATACCCACTGGGAGGAACTATCAAAGATAGAAGAACAGGGTAATTCAGATTTTGACACACCTGAAGACGAGATTCGTTCAGACGATTTAGTGATTGGCAACGAAGTAGTATATGAGTATCTTCCCGACCGAAAAGTTACAGTAAAATATCTGGGCAATCATCGTTACACCGTGGTGGAGAGTATTAACAGCAAACTTGCTACCGGTGATGAGGTGCAGATACAGCATTTTGTACTTCATCATCCCTTGTTTGTATTGGATGTCTTACGCAATGGGCATTCCCTTGGCAGTTTTACTGCAGGGCATATTTCTGGTTTATCATCCGTCAAAATCATCCGCTGACGATGGACTCTTCACAATTCTCCGATGATTATCTCCGTCTTGAGGGAATGGAAAGAACAGAGTCGAGAGGTGCCACGTCTGAAACCTTTCGTGTGAAGCTCTATGGAAAACTACATTTTCTCAAACGGCTGAAAATGGAATTAGCCGGGGATATCCGTTTTCATGAGGCATTCCGGAAAGAGTTCGAGACAGGTTATCGGTTGGAGCATCCTAACTTGGTACGATATATCTCAATGACGGATGATGGTATCCTAATGGAGTATGTGGATGGGGAGACACTTACCCAGCATATATCCGACCATCCCAATTACTTCAAAGACAAGAGAAACTTTGATAAGTTTATACGTCAGCTGTTAGATGCCGTTGGTTATCTTCACGCCCATCAGGTGCTACACCTTGACCTGAAGCCCGACAATATCCTGCTCACCAGAATTAACGATGATGTAAAGCTCATCGACCTTGGTTGTTGTTATACCGACACTTTCACTGACACTACAGGGCATACAGATGCTTATGCCGCACCAGAACAACTGTCGGGAGATAATATTGATGTCCGTACCGATATCTATGCCATCGGAAAGATCCTTCGGCAAATCCCCCATCCCTATATATATAATAAGGTGATAGAACGATGCACTGCTGAGAAACTGGAAGAAAGATATTCTTCAGTTAAAGATATTCAAGCCGACATCCTTCACAAGAAGCGGAAAAAAGCACTTCTTCCCTTCACATTAATGGTTCTTTTCATCTTTATTGCATTAGGAGCCTTCTTCAATGGCCACCAGAAAGAGGCAGCACAAGAAGAGACAGTGGCGGTAGTGGCAAATCATGACACCATGCAACGGTCATCAACCATTATTCCACAAGATATAAGTCAGCAAGCAACGTCACCACAAGAGGATTTAAGTCAGCAAACGACATCTCCCCAGGTGGATGTGAAGCAGATTGATACAGCCCCTAAGCCTTCCTCACCCGACGAACTGTCACTACTGAAGAAAGATATGGAGAAGAGAATAGACAAGGCATACCAGGCGATCATCGCCACCTTCTGCGACTCCGTTTTTCCCTCACCCACAGTCGGTGTCTCATGGAAAACCCAATCCACCGCCTTCCATAACGAGATACTCCAGATCTGCAATAATCTGCATGAGAAATACCCCACTGTCTCTGAGACTCTTATCTTTTCAGAAGCGGAAACACGATTCCAAAACCTCATTACCTTCGTCTTCAACAAGATGCGGAAGAATGGGGAATTATCAGCACCTAAAGACTGACATACTATTGATTTCCAGAAATAACAATCAGACTAATGGACTTACCAGATATATTATTTTTTAGATTTTCCGAAAAATATTTGGAATTTCTAAAACATTATATTATCTTTGCCCTTAAATAATAGCAGAATGAGAATTATAGCAAAGAGTACATTGGTTGAGTATTATTCAAAAGAACCGCAATCAAAGACTGCCCTGGAGGAATGGTATGGGAAAACCAAACAAGCAGAATGGAAGTGTTTTGCAGACATGAAGAATACTTTCAATTCCGTGGATGCCGTAGGAAATCAGCGATATGTATTTAACATCAAAGGCAATGACTTTAGGCTCGTAGTTCTGATTCAGTTTACGCCCAAGACTGTATATATAAGATTCGTGGGAACACATAAGGAGTATGAGAAAATAAAGGATATTAAAAATATATAGGTATGGCACAGATAAAGAGTGAAGCTGCCTACCGTGCAGCATTAAAAAGAATAGATGAGTTGCTTCCGTTGGTGCATGATGACACTCCTACGGATGATACAAACTATCTCGAACTTGATATGATTTCAGATATGGTGGAGGAGTATGAGGATATACACTATCCGATAGGCAGCCCTACGCTTATTGACGTAATCAAATTGCGTCTGTATGAGATGGGTATTACACAGACAAAACTGGCAGAAATGCTTGGATTGAGCAATGCCCGTGTCAGTGAGATTATGAATGGTAAGAGTGAGCCATCCCTAAAAATTGGTAGGGAAATCAGTCGCAAACTAGACATAGATCCAGCTATTGTGCTTGGAGTATAGTTACTATAAACACACTCAAATTAAATGTCATTAATCTGCAGGTCAACCTCAAGTTAAATGAGATCCCCACAGAATTTGATGAGACGGTATCCTACATTTTTGAATGACAAAACGAAATAACGATAATGGAAGAAATGGTCATTCCCTTTCTTCCATTTTTGCCACCTTATCCCTATCTTTGCCGTCAATAGACAATGAAATAACTCTTAATAAAAAACGTATGAAAAGAATAATGTTACTACTCGCTTTCCTCGGCATCATGTTGACGGCGATGGCCGACTGGACCTATGGCACAGCCCGTTTCAAAGGCAACCAACCCTCATCATGTCTTTCACATGGCACTGTTCGGATCTGGTATAATGGCAGTCTGCGTCAAACAGGCTTGGAAGGAAATGAGGAAATCTGGGAAGGTACCGGCGATATCTGTGTTGTCTTCCCGAAGGACTACCGTGGCCGACAGATGCGGTTCTTCTCTTCCGGTGGTACTGTTCAGATACAGACGCTGAGGTGATAATCAGCATGCAGTATATATGCTAATAATATCTTTTTGATATTATCCCCATTGAGCATTAGTATACTAAGCTTGCATAATTTCTATTAAATGGAAGAAATGGTCACTCCGTTTCTTCCATTTATTCATTTTAATCCCTAATTTCGCCAACAATAACGGATGTGGAATAAATAAAAAGTGAGAAAAATGATACGAAGTGGATAAATAACGGAAAAAAAGAACTACATTTGCAAAAAATACAGCTCACACAGAACGTTGTTTGCTAAATTATTCTTATCTTTGCAAAGTGACTATATAAAACGTCACAGACATGACATAGGAAGCGTTTAGCTTTTCCAAACTGAGAACTTCGACAACTCTCTGGAGAAAATTGGAAAGATGAGCGTTCTTCCCTGTGTTATGATAGTATAGATATTTTATCCATACTACATACATAGGGTGTGAGCTTTTTCTTCTAATCTTTTTCTCGGCAGTCGAAGGCCTCTCAGTAGATTAGCTGATAGGCTCACACTTCTATTATGACGTATTATGATAACAACCATATAGGTTTTCACTTTATTCCTTAAGTAGTTATAATGAACATGATGACATTGTATTGATAATTTGGCAAATAATGACATAGAAAACTGATAAAAAGACATCATAGATGTTAACATATAATTAATAAAGAGATGGTGTATCATCTATATTGATAATTATCTAATATACCAAAATAATAAATAAAAATGAAAAGGACTATTAATCTATTACTTATTTGTTTTTTGTCTGCTCCTAATTGCATATCAAAAGACTTATTAACCGAGAACTATCGGAGAAATTCATTGTGTACGTTTTTTATATCTGAAACAAGAACCAATATTACAGGTATTGAAAGTGTATTAGGAAAAACGTATAATGAGTATCAAATTCCTGATAAATTTAATGATCATAATGTTACTACTGATCATGTGTTATCTATATCAAATATTAAACACACAAAAAATGATGAATCTTACATTATCCATGAGGGACGTATGTCTTTAGGTAAAGCTCTAATCACCACAATAAAAGAAGCGGGAAAAGAGTCAACTGGAAATGGTAATCCACAAATAGAGCATTATTATAATTATGAAGTACCTGCAAAATGTTATAAATTCTGTAAGGATCAACATCTTGCTAATTTTTTAATAGCCAAATGGTTTAATGCATCAAACCATAAGATTAATGATTCTTATTACAATATGTCATTAATTCAAGAAAGAGGAGCTTATAATGCATCTGAACTTGAAAAATTACGAAGTAAAGAAACTAATAGAAATATGGCTATATTAATGGATGCAGGAGAGGAACTAATTCCAAATACTTATATTACCTTTACTATGTTTTCGTTTGAATCGATAAGTAAAATTGCGAATGATGCAAAAAATTCTCAAAATGATGTAAGTTCTCTAGCTGGAATTTCAAAAATGGTAAAAGAAATTAGAGCCCTAGGAACCCAAATAGGTGGCAAATCAGGTTTTCAGATTATTTCATATACATATCTGTTTAAATTAAAATGGACGGACGAGGATCTTAACAAATTCTATACTGATTATTATAATGAACCTGTTGAAAAACTATTAAAAAGTGATGAATTTAAGATAGAATACCTTGGCTATCACAGAAGTAAAGGATGGTTTATGACAAAATCGGATAACCGCTTTGACCCTAATTATGATATTCCTATTTTGCAACAGACTGCATATAGAGCAATGGAAAAGAATTTTGTTGAATTAATGAAAGAATATGAAGACTTTAGAGTTAAAGCCCCTTTAATAGATGTGAATGATAATACTATTACGGCATATGTAGGACTAAAAGAAGGGGTTGATACAAAAACTCAATTTGAAGTTTTACTTAAAGAGTATTATCCTGAGAAAAACAAGTATAGATATAAAACCATCAGTAAAATTAAAGTTGACAAAAAAAGAATATGGGACAACCGATACAGCATTGAAGGTGTTAAAGTTAAAGATAAAGAAGGTTCGATAGCAAATGAAAATGTGGATCGTACTTATTTTATTGGAAACACAGAAGATTTAGCACCGGGAATGCTAATAAGACAAATAAAGTAAGAAAATCGTATTAAAATATATTATTAGGCAACATGTCATATACGTATAAATAATTAATTAATAATAGTAAATTATGAAAAAAAATGTAATTTTTGTTTTAGTAAATGCTTTGCTATTTGCAGTAAGTATGAATTTGAAGGCTCAAATTTCGCCATTTTACACAATAGCTCTTGAAGGTGGTGAAAAAGATAACGCAACAGATAGATTATTTATCAACAATATCCTTCTCCTGCCTGATTATGAAAGTAGTTATCCACTTGATAAAGCCATTCGTAACTGGACTAAAGAGTTCTTAAACACTAATACTGGTTATAAACTTGTTCATGAAGATGCTATAAATTACCGAACAATTGAATCTTTTTATAAAAAAGAATTTCAAAAGAAGACTGCCCCTAAACATGAGAAGATGGGTATTAGTATTTTTTTAGATTATTCTAATCAACATTTTGTTACTTATAGAGTTTTTTATGGTCATGCTCTAAATGAGGTTTTATGTAAAATGGATATTGCGACTTTTAATCGTAGTGACGGACATCGTATGACAATAAAAGATATTTTCAAATGTGATGAAAATACTATAAAGAAATTAATGTTTGATAATAGACCTAAGGAATTCCCTTGTGATTTGACTTCTGCAAATGATATAACAATAGAAAATGTAGGGATTAACAGGGAGACCATAGATGTCGTTGGAACGATATTTAAGAATAGTACAGCAGTTTATCAGATTCCATTTGAGAATGCCGCAGAATTTTTGACTGAAAAAGCATATAAAATGCATGGTATGGTGATTACAAGAAAGGGTACTATTTTTTCTGATGATGGTATGTCTTCTTCTGCAGTTAACTACTTCACCTATTTGCTGAATAATAATTCTGTATCTTATGGTAAATATTTTAACGTATACAATAATCGGGATTATTCCTCACAATTGGATGTTAAATATGATTTTGATAAAGATGGCAAAATAAAGAGCAAAAATCCTAAAGAGAGATTATATCTTGAAATTCCTTCTGATGACGAAAACAAATATGCATTTTTGGAATTTTCAAAGACGGATGCAAAATCATTTGCGGAAAATCTTCAAAAATATCTCAAAGAATATAATAGTTGGAATAAAAAAATGATCTCTCAAAAATTTGCAAAATATAAGCCCTTGACGAGTGGTGAAGGTAAGTGTAACATATCCTTTTATCGAGTAGATGGTAATTCTTATGGTTATGATGAGAATCAGGAGTATATATGTCAATTTATTTATAATAAGATTTCAAACAGTACTGCAATTGTCTTGAGATCAGGAAAGAAAGAAGGGGTCGTTAAGAAACTTCTGAATCTAACACCATTAGCCTCTAATTCTGAAAAAAACTTGAATATGGAGATACGGGAAGACAAACTGAGCGGATGGACCCTAGTCTTAGCTGACCCAGAAAAAGAACTTCCTGACATTTGTAAGGCGATTCAACGTTGTATCGAAAAAATGAAATAAATATGAGAAACCTACTTCTTTTATTAGTTGTTTTCTGTTTTGCAACGTCATTTAGTTATGCCAAGGATAAAGAAGATGATGGCAAATATGAAATTGAAATGGCTGAGATTGGTGAGCCAGGTACTTTAGTAGTTAAAGTATGGTGTTACAATAAGAAACCACAGATTAACGATGAAATTGCTAAGATGAATGCAATCAAAGGAATCCTTTTTAAAGGAGTATCTGATTCAGGACGTATGAAAGGACGAAAAGCATTGGTAGAAGATGGATATGAAGATCATAAAGATTACTTTGACGATTTCTTTCGAGAAGGAAAGTATGCTAAATATTCTCGGGTCGCATTGAATAGTTATGTAGAGCATAATAGTTTGATAAAAATAGGTAAACTCTATAAAATTGGCAAAATAGTTGTAATTTCTTATAATGACTTGCGTAAGCAATTAGAGATGGATAAAGTTATCAAAGGATTAAATTACGGTTTTTGAATTATGAAAAAAATTGCTGCTTTATTGTTCGGTATAGTTATGCCTCTATTGGCATTTTCGCAAGCAAAGAAACCAACCTTGATGGTTGTGCCAAGTGATTTGTACTGCAATCAGCATGGGTATATGCAGACGTTCAACAATCAAGGGCAGACAGAAAAGATTCCTGATTATAAACGAGCTTTGCAAAATGATCCTCAGTTACTAACGGGTATTACAGTAATAGGCCAAATGATGGCTGACCGTGGTTTTCCACTGAAACTGATGGAACAAGAATTGAAAAGTATAAATGAAGAAAGTGCAGAAGACGCTTTGCTGACATCAAAGTCTGGTTCGGATATAGCAGAATCACCAGTTGATAGATTGAAGAAGAAATCTAAGAGTGATATAATCCTTCAAGTGACTTGGCTAGTAAACAGGGCTGGACCAAAGTATTCGTTGACATTTAACTTGTTAGGAATAGATGCTTATACCAACAAGCAAATAGCTGCTTGTCAGGGAACGGGTGACCCGACTTTTTCAGCAGAACTACCTGTACTGATAGAAGAGTCTATAGCCAATCATCTTGAAACGTTTACGACTCAATTGCAAAATCATTTTAATGATATGTTTGAAAACGGACGTGAAATCACCTTAAGAGTGAAAAAGTGGGAAGACTCAGAGTATGACCTGGAGTCTGAATTTGATGGTACGGAGTTGAGTGACATCATTGAAGATTGGGTTTCTGCTAATACAATAAAAGGTCGATTTAATACAACGGATGCTACAGAAAACTTCATGTACTTTGAACAAGTTCGCATACCTCTTTTCGATGAGAATCAGCGCGCTATGGATGCAAGACGTTGGACTCGTGGGCTAATCAACAAGTTAAAAACACTTGGCGTTCCTGCAAAACTAATGATGAAAGGACTTGGACAAGCAACTATAGTTATAGGAGGAAAGTAAATGAATAAATTATTAGTGATAATTGGGTCATTGATGTGCTTCAGCACATCAATGGCACAGATTCAAATAACCCCTTATATTGATAAGAATAATTGCTCTACAATGCCAAATGGTATTTGTGAGATTCTTACTCAGAAGTTGAACACTATTATCTCCCAAAATGGAATTCAGAGCCAAATAGGACAATCTCGTTTTGTTCTAACTTGTAGTGTTACAGAAGAGTCAAAGAATGTGTTGTCCGCCTCGCCAACCCAAATTGCATACGTATTAAATCTTCATCTTTACTTAGGAGACGGAGAGACTGGCACAAAATATATAAGTCAGTCATTTCGTACTAAGGGTGTTGGAAATACTGAAGAAAAGGCTTACCGAAATGCTGTCAAGAATATGCAGACAAAGTCGCAGCAAATGACAGATTTTGTTGGAAAAGGAAGCGCGAGAATACTGGATTATTATGAGAAGAATAAAGAGCAATTATTGTCATCTATACGTTCCTGTATTAATGGAAAGAACTTAGGACAAGCTGCATACGAACTTTGTCTTATTCCTCAGGAATGCTCCTACTACAATGATGTGCAAATGCTTTTAGGTAAAGTTAATGGGAGGATAGTAGACAATAACTCATCCGACCTCCTTCTTCAGGCTAAATCGGTTTGGGCATATGAACAAAATGAGTCTGCTGCCAATCAAGTTGCTGATTTGATAGATCAGATTGACGCTAATGCCAGTTGCTATGGAGAGGCTCATAAGTTCATGGAATCAGTAACAGTCCGTATGGAGCAGTTAAATAACAGAGAATGGGCAGCACGTCAGCGCCAATTAGCGCATGAGCGAGAGATGGAGATGGTTAGAGAAAATAACCGTAGTACAGAAAACCAAATGAGGATAAAGGCACAGAGAGACACAAATATTGCAACGATTAAGGCTGTTAGAGATGTTGCTGTTGAATATGTCAAACGACGTCCACGAGTTGTTTATCATGTACATAGTTGGTATTGAAAACGTTCTCTTCCGTGATTCATGAAAAACTATAGTATATAACTCTTACTATTTTATGGGAAACTATTATATGTGAATTTACAAAAATCCCTATTTCAAAAGGTGTTGTCTGTTGTGGAATAATTATGATTTCTGTAATGAAACAAAAATCATAATTTCTAAGGATAATTATTAATGATTTTCGACATATTATAGAAAAAAAGAGTATCTTTGCAGTGTAATTGAAGACCAAAACGATATGCCGTATTGCTCAAATTGTGGATGTGAATTGGATGCTGGGACAAAATTCTGTCCCAACTGTGGCAATGCCGTGTCTGGCTGGAGAAAGAGAAGGAGTTCACAACCAAAGCTTACCCAGTTTGCATACACAGAAGAACAATCAACTGAAGATGCCGTTCGCAGGGGTGTGACCAATGCTAATTTTAACGAAAAGGTATCAGACATTTTGGTCTATGAGATAGTCGCTGTTGCTTTTGCCATAGGATATTTCACTAAATCTTGGTGGTGGGGTGGTGGAACACTTTTGGGATTGTTTATCTTGTCGATGATACCGTCAATTGGTATAATCCTTTGCTATATCTTTGGCATTGCTTGGGGCGTAGTTGGCTATTATCTTGGAAATTTATTATTCGGGAATGATGCAGCATGGGTCATTGGCATCTTTGCTGCATTATGTGGCATCGGTGCAAATCTGGCTGGCAGACAATATTATGAGGATATAGGAACATAAAAGTCCTATCTTATATCTTTTACACCTAAAAACTATTAGAATTATTGTGATTATGGCTTATTGTAGAAAATGTGGAACAGAGTTAAATGATGGGATGAAGTTCTGCCCTAAGTGTGGAACTCCGACAACCCAATCCGTTGATAAAACCGTGGAAGAAGAGCCAAAGACCAATCGCAAGTCGCTCTATGCTTTACTGGCGGTACTAGCAGCATTGCTATTAATTGTTTGCGGTGTAACTTATTATTCAAACAGTCAAGAACGGAAAGAAGCAAGGCTTGCCCGTGAACAGTTTGTGAAGGATTCTTTGGCACAAGCTAGGCAAGATTCAATCAGGCTGGCAGAACAGAAGGAAAAAGAACGTATTGAAGCCGAAATAGCTCTTAAGAAAAGAAAAATGCTGATACCTTTCAGTGTAGTTCTTGACATGTATAAGCATAAAGAAGACAAAGAATCCATCATCCAAAAGTTGAAAGAATACGGTTACTCATATTTCACAAGTTATGAGGGCGGTGAATATTGGACAAAAGATGTCAATCTTGTAGCGCATAAAGATTGGAGGGACTATACATATTATGAGGCAACAGAAAGAAAAGGTAGCAGTGTGCTGATTTACGAAGGGGATTTTACCATCAGTGTTTATTCTCATAAAGATTTTAAAGAGTGGGAGAAACATTTAAAAGAGTTAGGGTATAAAAACCAAAAGTATGGTGATGACCTGCCAGGAGAAAATGGATGGACTGCATTAGGAGCACATGGAAACCTATGCAGGCAATATGTAGATAATAAAGGAAATGTTGTTGAATTCATGAAAGACGGAGACGGGCATCCTGGATATGATGTCTACTCCGTTGATTGGGCACAATAATCACATAGAATGGAAATTAATATCTTATAACTATAAATGCTTATGAAAAAATGTACAAAATGTGGGTTTGAGATGGATGATAATGCTTCCTTTTGCCCTGAGTGTGGCACATCTGCTGCCAATGAAAATCAAGAGAACAACACAAGTGAAGAGGATGTTATTGAAGAGACCGAAGATGATGAGGATGATGAACCCTGGTACAAAACGGACATCTTCCATTTAGCCATAGCCCCTTTGATTCGGAAATTCGACAATGGTTCCTTCTTCTTGCTAACGGCAATAACCATCATTGATATCCTTGCCTTTAGTTTCTTGCTTTACCAACCTATTCAGGCTTATTATACATATAAAGACAAGTTATTGGAGGGTGCGACAGCATCTGCAAAGTCTGTAGAATTCATTATCGCCATAGTGGTTCTTATATTTGCCATATTCACATTTGGTTATTGGATGAAGCGTATTAGACGTTTAAAACAATTATTCAATCCAGATGATGAATTTGTTGTAATACCTATGGGCTCTTATTTGTTCCAATGGCTAGGTGAATGGCTCTCCCTGCTTTTACTCATTGGTGGAATTATAGCTATAGTCCTGTCTTTCGTTACCGTAGGTTCATCTTCTTTCTTATTGAATTTGTTATCTGGATATGGATGGAATGCTGGAATCATTGCCATCATCGCAAGCCCAATAATTGTTTTTCTCTTCAGAATTATAGCGGAGAAAGTCAGGGCTTTGACGGCTATCGCAAACAATACAAGCAGATTGCAAAAGAACAATGCCCAAACATTATTTGACGATGATGAAGACCAAGATGATACAATGTATAATGTTTATTATTTCGTTTGTATAATCGCCACAATTGGTTTTATGTTAGCTGCAATGTTTATTAAATAAATTATTTCTATGGCAAAGTTTTGTTCTAATTGTGGTACGAAGTTGCAAGAGAATGTGCGATTCTGTCCCAAATGTGGTACGCCCATTTCAGAAAATGTAGTGCAACAAGAAATCATTGAGGAAGCACCTAAAAGGAATCGCAAATCATTCTATGCTTTGTTAACTGTGCTTAGTGCTATTATACTTATTATTTGTGGAGTTGTTTATTTTTCTGACAGCCAAGAAAGAAGAGAAGCAAGACTTGCTCGTGAGAAGTTTGTCAAGGATTCATTGGAACAAGTTAGGCAAGATTCAATCAAGTTGGCTCAACAGAAAGAGAAAGAAAGACTAGAAACTGTAAAGGTTGCTAAGTTTCGTGAGCAATTGAGTTTTGAGAATTTCTTGGGAATGCTTAAGCATTATGAGAATACGTCTTATGCAAACAAATGCGGTCTTAACTTACTATACAAAAATGTCGATATTGAAGAATGGGGCGAGTGTATTGAGATTGTGAATGGTTATGATGTCGAAAAAGGAAGCAAAAAGGAATATGGAGGATATGAAATAATTGCCAAATCGAATCATGCTTGCTATTTCATCCACGAAATTTGCACTTCTGAAGGTGCTCATTTGTCGTTTAAAGACGAAGAGGATGCCAAGGTTTTTTATAATAAGGCTAAGGATTATGGTTTGATTATAGATGGTGATACCTATTATATCCCTAATAAAAAATTGCCTAAAGGCAAAAGTATTTATGTAGATGAAATAGATTATGAAAAGATTATCGGAACGATTTCAAGTCCAACTTATGATGAAGGCTGGTATGTTGTTTATTTTGGACTTGATGGCTAATAATTGAATCCGAAAGATACATTTTGAGAAATAAATAATAAAGTCGAAGTAGTATATGAATTTGTCGCAGTTTACCACAAGGAAGAACGTCTAAAACGTTCCTATGTCATGTTGATGGTGTCAATCGTTGGGGTTGGCACCGTCACATTTCAAACGCTATTATAATAACTGGTTATGAAAAAATGTCCAAATTGTGGCGCACAGATGGCAGACAATATTCGCTTCTGTACGGAGTGTGGAAATGAATTCCCACAAGGTGATGTATGCCCTCATTGTGGGACTTCTGTGAATGAAGGTGATAATTTTTGCCAGAGTTGTGGAAAGAACTTGAAAGTTCCCATGAATGAGAATGCTGTCTCATATGAAGAAGAAGAAGAGGAACCAAAGAAAGGGTTTAAGAAATATTTACCCTATATCATAGGAGCTTTTCTTTTATTATTGATAATTGGCTATTTTTCCTCCAATGGTTCCAAGAGGAATAAAGAATCATTGACCAATGTCATTGATTCAGTAGTTGTAGATAGTGTTGTGGTTCCTGATAACTATACATCAAAGGAATATATTGAAAAACAGTTAGACGATGTCTTTAAGGAAGCCTTAAAAAATCCTAGAGATTATGACGAGAGATTCTTTTCTTCCGAATTCAAGAAACTATACAATGAAGTTGAAGATATTGACAGAGAAACTGGTGCTGAGATTGGCTTTTGGAATTTTGGTTTCTGGGACGCTGCACAAGATGGAAGTTTGGTAAAAATAACTGTTAAAGATGTGTTTGATGTTAATGACACGGAAGCAAAAGCCAAAGTGGGCTTTAAACTGTCATTTGGTGATGGTGTGTATAATGAATACAATGATACAGTTACCGTTGTTTATGAAAATGACAGTTGGATGCTTGACGATTTGCATGGCTATAAAGCGAGTATGAAAGATTATATTAGAGAAAGTAAGAACTTTCAACCGTCATCAGTTGATGATAATTCGTCTTACGACTCAAACACGTCTTCCCAATCACTGACTTTTGCCAATGAGCAATATGTTACCATGCATTTGGCTAATAAGACCTTCAAAAACAATACTGGTATTGACATCAGAATTGATGGAAGTCTGAGAATGTATATTGATGGAGACTATGCTGGTGTCGTGTCTGTTCAGCGTTATAGCTCGACAAGTGCATTGATACGATATGGCGGTGGAGCCTATGGTGAAGGTTACATGATGGTCAATATTGAAAATGGCAAATTGAAAATAAGTGACACTACAGATGGTACAACCTGGTATCAAAAATAAATCTACCATGGTACTGGTATGATTAAAAGTACGCCTAAGTGGATTTCTGGAACTCAGAATTATTCTATGTGTTTTCTGGCGATATAAAGGCCAAACCAAAGTTCAGTGAATAATGGTAAAATAATTGATTATAAACCTGATAAATCTCTATAGATTGTTCAGGAATGTGGAGATTTTATTGAATTATAGCGAAGATATTTGGATTTCCGATTCTTTTTTATTATCTTTGCATAAAGAGAAGAGACAGGTATCAGCAATGAATACCTTTCAATTGCTTGAATTTATTATTTAAAATGATCACTTTAAATGTAATACCTTATGAGCAAAACAATCAAGTATGGGGTGTATCCCAACCCGTTGCCGGATGCAGATGGCAACATCACTTACCAGGTGAGAAACGAACCGTATTACACCATCGACACGGAAGAATTCCTCAGTCACCTCAGACTGCACAACCTGTGTAATGTCTCGCAGATGAGGGCCTCTCTTTCTATACTCATTGAAGAGATCATCGAACAACTGAGAGACAACAACCGGTTTCGCATCGACGGACTCGGCACCTTCCAGATCAAGGTAGGACTGAAGACGAAAACGGATGAGATGGGCAACGACATCAAGCCACATTACACCGATCCGAGGCAGATCACAGCCCATGACGTGGAGGTGACGGGTATCTCGTTCATACCAGACAAGACGATCATCAGGCAACTGAGAAGTAACATCCATATGGAAAAGACATCAAAAAGAGGGAAGGTCGGGAAATCAGAGAAATACACACGTGACGAAATCATCCATCTACTCGACAGTTACTTAGCAGAACACGACTTCATCACGCGAAGCACATTCCAAAACCGTTTAGGACTTACCAGATATGCAGCAGAGAAATGGCTCGACCGCCTGAGTACAGAGGTGACACCCAGATATATCGGTTGCAAGGAAGGGAATACCGTCGTTTACAGGAAAAAGACCCCTAGCCCACTGCACTAAGCCACTAAAGCTTGTAAAAGTAATGATTGCCGTTCACTGAAAAAGTAATCATTGCCCATCTGTCGACTTTAGTCAGCCGATCTGTTCACTACAGTGAGCAAGGTTGCTGACTTAAGTCAACAGATCTGCTGACATAAGTAGTACGCTCATAAAACCTAAGCTTTCACAGGGCAAAAGTCTTCGTTTAATCACCGAAAAGCAAGAGATGGATAAAAGATTTATAACGATTACATCGCTCACTTTTTCCCAAAGAAGAACCGACCTTTATTATCCGGATTATGAAAAAAGGAATATAATTATTTGGAGAATCGAATAATATTACCTACATTTGCCAATGTTAACATAATAGTTGTATAATGAAAAAAAGACGCTATTACTTAGCTATATTGTTCCTCACGATGAGCATCGGTGCTATGGCAGCACCTGCAGAAGGAGCGATAACAGGTGTAACGGAAACACAGCATGCCGCACCTGTACAGATCACGGGTGTGGTAACCGACGCCCAAGGGGATGCGCTGATAGGTGTGACGATACACCTTAAAGGCACTGAGGTGCGCACGGTGAGTGATATCGATGGAAAATTCTCGATCAACACCAACGGCGACCTGCCGGTAACCCTTGCCTTCACCTATCTTGGCATGAAGACAAAGGAAGTAAAGGTGACCAGCAGCCAGCCGCTCACCGTACAGATGGAGGAAGATGTCACGGTGATCAAGGATGTGGAGATTATCGGTGCCTACGGTACGGTACAGAAACGAAGCGACTTGGTAGGCTCTGCTTATCAGGTGGGATCCAAACAACTGGAGAATATGCCGAAAGGCCGGTTGGACACGATGCTCGACGGTCTGATTCCCGGTGTGAAGATTGACATCAACAGCGACTCCCCAGACAACTCCCGTCCCCGTTTCAACGTCAGGGTAAGAGGTGACGGTTCTTTATCTGCTAGCAGTGAACCGCTCTGGGTGATCGACGGTGTGCCGATGTTCACCGGTGGACATACAAACCTCATGCCGGGACAGAACTACACCATCAGTCCGTTGTCGTTCCTCAACCCCGATGATATTGAGAGCATCACCGTGCTGAAAGATGCCACGGCCACCTCTATCTACGGTGCCGACGGTGGTAACGGTGTTGTATTGGTAACCACGAAGAAAGGTCGTGAGGGAAAAGTGAACGTCAGCATGAACGTGGAATATGGTATTGCGAATATCGACCGTTCCACTGCCCCAAAAGTGCTCAACGCCGCACAGTTTATGGAGCTGGCGAAGGAAGCGTATCAGAACGCAGGCTTAGATATGAACGCCTTCCCCTATCAGGATAATGAGTTGAACCAGTATTCCACGACAGACACCGACTGGAGCAAGGTTTACTATGATACGGGCCATACTTTCCAAGGTAGCGTAGCCGTGAACGGCGGTAGCAGCAAAGCCGAGTATTATCTCTCCGGTTCTTACTACGAGAACCAATCGACGATCATCGGCAATGAGCAGCAGCGTTTCTCCTTAAGGACAAATCTCGGATTCCAAGTAAACAAGAAGATAAAACTGAATACCATCCTCTCGGCATCGTATAACCTCAATGACCTGTTTAATATGGGTCGTGACTATTATGAGAACCTGCCGATCTACTCACCTTACTATCCTGATGGTACGTTACGCCTCTACAACCGATATGTCAGTGGTGTGGACAGCGATGGTAATCCTATCTATAAGGATCAGAAATTCTTCAACTCCGTAGCCGAGCGCGAACAGAATGAGAACAAGCAGAAAGCCTTGTATGTGAGTGCGAACTTCTCTGTGAAATATGATATCTTCAAGGGATTGACCTATACCGGACAGTTCGGTATCGACTTCCAGAGTAACCTGGAGCAGATGTATTCCTCGCAGAAGAACTGGAGCGGTACATCGGTGATCGGTGAGGAAGGTTATTCCACTCGTCAGACGGCAAATATCACCAACTGGAATACGATCCACCGTCTGAACTTCAACCGTACTTTCGGATTACACACCATAGGAGCATTGCTGGGCTTTGAGGCCGGTTCACGCGACTATACGATTGTGGGAGCGACCGGCTCTGGATTCATCAACGACTATATCCAGGATGTGAGTTACGCAGACAGTCGTAATGGTAGTAACAGCAGCAGTCTCTCCCGTAAGGAATCGTTCTTGGGACAGTTGAGCTATTCCTTCGACCGTCGTTATTACCTGACAGCCAATGCCCGTCGTGACGGTAACTCACAGTTCGGTAGTGATGTGCGCTGGGCGGACTTCGCCTCTGTGGGTGTTTCTTGGAATGTGCATAATGAGAAGTTCTTCAAGATCCCTTGGATCACGGTATTCAAGCTCAAGGGCAGTTATGGTGCCAACGGTAATTCCCGTCTTGGTTCCCAAGAAGCGTTGGGACTCTATTCCTACGGCAGCAGTTATGCTTACAACGGTGAAAACGGTGGTGTGCAGAGTGGAACACCCAACCACACGCTGAGTTGGGAGACCACCTACAAGACCAATCTCGGTATCCGTGTGGAACTCTTCGGACGTCTGGACATCGATTTCGACTGGTACAACCATCATACGAAGAACCTGCTGAGCAACCTGGATGTGTCCAGGACCACGGGTGACACGAAGGTGTATCGTAATGTCGGAGAATTGCGTAACCGCGGTTATGACCTGACCATCACGTCAAAGAATATCGTCAACGACAAGCCCGACGGTTTCCGCTGGGAGACAGAGCTTAACCTCTCTCACAATACGAATATCCTGTTGAAGTTGTATAACGGTATCCAGAAGAATTTCGGTACCTACTCATATATCGAAGGCTATGATGTCAGCACGTATTTCCTGGTGCGCTGGGCCGGCGTGGATCCTTACGACGGTAAACCGATGTGGTATGACAAGAACGGGAACGTGACAAAGACGTATAGCACGGATGAACGAGTGGCAGGCAAGAACAGTCACCCGGATGTGACCGGTGGTATGACCAATACCCTCTCCTACAAAGGACTCACGCTGCGTTTCCTCCTCAACTACCAGTTCGGTGGCTACGGCTTCAGCAGTTTCGGTCGTGCAATGTTCTCCGACGGTCTCTACTCATCGTCGCAGAACCAGGCCGTCGATCAGCTGGACCGCTGGCAGCAGCAAGGGGATATCGCCTCTAATCCACGACCGATATGGGGTGTCAGCACACAGTCTGTCATGAACAGCACCCGTTTCTTGTATAACAAGACCCTGATCCGACTGCAGAATGTGGTTCTCTCTTACAAGTTGCCTAACAGATGGCTCCGTCCTGTGGGAGTGAACAGTTGTGTGTTATCACTCATTGGTAACAACCTCCTCGCCTACTCCCCTCACTCCGGTCCTGACCATAACTCGTACAAGACGAGCATGAGCGGTTATCCCGCTGAGCGTACCTTCTCACTTTCCGTAAATGTAGGTTTCTGATTTATGATGTTTCAAAGAATAAGATGGAGATGAAAACAATAAAAAACATATATATCCTTCTGTTATGTGCTGTAGCCTCAGTGCTCACAGGATGTAGCGATTTTCTGGAAGTTGACGTGAAGGGCAAGGCTACGATACCTACGTTCCTCTCCGACCCTCAGGGCTTACGTGCTGCTTTGGTGGGAACCTATAACAAGATGTATCTCTACGTTGACAATGAGTTCACGAAATATGGTGATGCGGCAGGTAATATGGTCACATTCCCGTCGGCTGCCTCCAGCGGCGATATGATAGCCCAGTATAACTTCACCTCTGATGAGAGTCAGGTGACAGGTGCCGTGGGTTATATCTGGCGGAAGATCTATGTGGCCCAGGCCAATGCCAACAACATCATCGAATATGCGCCGGCAGTCATCAAGAACTACCCGACGTTTGCTGACAGATGTAATAATATCATGGGGCAGGCTTTGCTCATCCGAGCCATGTGTCATTTCGACCAATGCAGGGCCTATGCCCAACCGTATAACTACACCCCGGATGCTTCCCATCTGGGCGTGCCGATCCTCTTACGGGCCCCGGGAGCCAACGACACCCCCTCACGTTCTTCCGTCAGTGAGGTATATAAGCAGGTTCTCGCCGATCTCGAGCAGGCATCCACCCTGCTGACCGACCAGGTGGCAGAGGATTTCCGCTATGGTTCTCTGCAGGCAGTCAACTGCATGTTCTCACGTGTTTATCTATACATGGAGGATTGGGAGAATGCCTTGAAATATGCCAAGCAGGCTATCGGCAGTCAACAGTTGGCTCAAGGCAATAACTACCTGAAGATGTTTGATGATCTCACCACACAGGGAGAGGCTATCTTCCGTCTTTCAGGCGACGACATGTCAGGTTATCTGAAAGCCTTCTACGAGAATACTTGTGAGCCTGCCGACACACTGTTGTCGCTCTACGACAAGGATGATATCCGACTGAAGTTGCTGAGAAACAATGCCGGTTCGAAGCGCTGCATGAAATACTCCGCCACCAAGGTACCTAACGAGGAGCCGAAGCGTGATGACCCGTTTATCTTCCGTCTGTCGGAGGAGTATCTGAATGCCGCCGAGGCAGCCTGGAACCTGAGAAACTATACCGAAGCCCGTAACTATATCAGGGCTATCGTGGAGCGTGCCGTGGGTACGGAGAAGGCAACTGCCGTACTGAATGCTTACTCCGATGCCGCGCTCATCAACCTCATCCGACTGGAGCGTGTGAAGGAACTCTGTTTTGAGGGGCACAACTTCTTTGACATCACCCGCTGGAAGCAAGACCTGGTGCGTGAGAGCAAGACCACCTCTACAGCAAAGTTCATCGCCTACCCCAGTGACTATTTTGTACTGCCGATCCCACAGGATGAGTTGTATGCCAATACGAGCATGCAACCGAATCCCACAGTGAACAGCGGCAATTATAACAAAGAAACCTTAGAAGAATGAAGATGAAGAAAGTATTATACATATTATTCCTGATCGGCGCACTCTATAGTTGTGATCAGGAAGAGAGTGTTTACTTCGATGAGCCTTTCGTACGTATCTGCACAAGTACAGGAGAGGCACGTACGGTTGTGCTGTCGAACGTGAGAAACACCAATACCTATTCGGTCTATCTCAGTTCACGGCCCATCACCGACAGTTTAGAGGTATCTTATGAGGTTATTGTGGGCGACGGACTGACAGAGGATGTGGACTACAAGGTAGTGACAACTGCCAACCCGCTGGTGTTCTTGCCCGGCATTAACGATATGCCTATCCGTATCCGTTGGCTGAAGAACCCTGTGGATCCTACGAAAGACAATACCGTAACCATCCGGTTGACAGGAAACAGCAAAGGGTATAACCTGGGATTCCCCGGTCCTGACCATGTACAGAGTGAGGTGGTCATCGAGAAGAGAAACAATTAAAATTGAAAATATAGTATTAATCATTTTAAAGAGTGTATTATGAGAAAATCTTTACTTAAGAAGTTTGTAATGGTATTCGCGGTCCTGTTCGCGTTTACCGTCTCAGCTGCCGCTGAGGATGCCCGACTGTTGTCGTTCGGTTTCTACATGGAGGACAATACGAACCTCACCAGTGACTATGTGGCAGAGATACCTGCTTACGTATCCGGTACGAATACCTACGAGATTAACATTGCCCTGCCTGCAAATGTGGATAAGTCAAAACTCATCGCTCGCTTCTCCGTGAATAGCGGCAATACCGTATCGGTGGACGGAACGGCACAGACCAGTCAGGTGACTCAGAATGATTTCGAGGATCCCGTGGATTACACGGTCAGCAACAGTAACAAGACACAGAATATCCGTTATACCATCAATGTGGTGGAACTGAAATCGAAGGGTTGGACTGAGGTAGCTACTTTGGATGCAGCAGCACTGTCAGGCGTAGAAGGTTTTACGGGTGTGTATTCCGATGCCAAGATGGTTGTTAGTCCT
>JAEEGL016972068.1_pt1 | contig 20833 bp, 15 predicted proteins | sample 9134231 | NCBI WGS metagenome assembly JAEEGL01 (sample SAMN16246548, study PRJNA631951) | gut metagenome | biome: gut microbiome; feature: rumen; material: fiber-attached | host: Bos | place: Iran: Karaj | collected 2018-10
AATTTACCTAAAAATATATTAAAATAGGCAATAGACCGTTCGGAGAGATGTCAGAGTGGTCTAATGTGCCCGCTTGGAAAGCGAGTATACCGCAAGGTATCGGAGGTTCGAATCCTCTTCTCTCCGCCACGAAAAAGCCGTCCCTTTGGGGCGGTTTTTTCGTGGCGGAAAGAAGAGGTAAAAGAGCCTTGCAAAGCAAGGTTCGGTCTTCTTCGTTAAGGCTCTGCCTTAACGAAGAGTCCTGCCAGAGGTCCCCGCTTGCGGGGTATGGCAGTATCCTCGACCTTAAAGTCCCGTCCCTTTGGGGCGGTTTTTTCGTGGCGGAGAGAAGTGGTAAAAGAGCCTTGCAAAGCAAGGTTCGGTCTTCTTCGTTAAGGTCCTGCCTTAACGAAGAGTCTGCCCACTCTTTTTTTATGGATTTTCTGCCTTTGTAAAATTTACAATATACTCCATTTACTTTAAGATATATAGAATTTACACTTATTATATACTTTTTTATGTTGTTTTGCAAGCGAAAAAGTAGTATAATCTGATTGTAAACGATTTTCAATATCACAAGGGACTTATATGATAAAAACAGAACGATACGGCAAAGGCGATTTTTTAAAAACGTCTGCGGACGATTATTCCGACGCTTTAAGAAAAAGCGTTACGGTAAAAAACGGAGATATAAGTCTGACCGTTGCGGAATACGGCGCGACCATACTGTCGTTAAAATTCAAGGAAAAAGAAATGACCTTGGGTTACGACGATACGGAAGAGTACAAAAAACAGGACGGATATTTGGGTGCGACGGTGGGAAGGTTCGCAAACAGGATAGCGAACGGCGAATTTTATCTTAACGGAAAAAGATACGGACTGTATAAAAACGACGGAAACAACACTTTACACGGCGGCAAGGTGGGGTTCAACGCCGTATTGTGGGATTTGAGCGTTAAAGGTAATGCGATAATTGCGGAATACGAATCCAAAGACATGGAAGAAGGTTTTCCGGGGAATTTGAAGGTAAAAGTAGAATTTTCGGTAAACGCCGACGGGATAGAAATATCCTATATGGCAACGAGCGATAAAGATACCGTGATAAACCTTACCAACCATACTTATTTCAATCTGGCGGGAAGGGCGGAGAACATCGAAAACCACTATCTTACGCTTTTTGCCGACGGCTTTACGCCGATAGATTCGGGACTTATTCCGACGGGCGAGATAAAAGGCGTTAAGGGTACGCCGTTTGATTTTATGGAACCGAAACTCATAGGAAAAGATATAAACGCGGAAGATACGCAGTTGATACGTGCCGGCGGGTATGATCACAATTTTGTGATAAACGGCGCGGGTTACAGAAAATTTGCCGAAGTATATTGCAAAGCAAGCGGTATAAAAATGCAATGTTTTACGGACATGCCGGGCGTACAGTTTTACAGCGGCAATTTTCTTACGGAAAGAAAAGGCAGAAACGGCGAGACCATCAAAAAAAGACACGGTTTTTGTCTTGAAACGCAGTTTTTCCCGAATTCCGTAAACGAACCTGCATTTCCTTCCTGCGTATTAAGGGCGGGCGAAGTATTCACCGCCAAAACGGGATATAAATTCGTGTAGCGGAGTAACGTGTACGACAAAACGGAAGCACGTTGTACGAATGTAATAAGAATTATAGCATACGGCGATTTTAATATAAGCAGGGAGCGGATTATGGACATCGAATCGATAAAAAAACTTATACAAAAACATAAAGACCTTATTCTCAACGCCGAAAGGGACTTATGGAAGATTCCCGAAGTCGGATATAAAGAATTCAGAACCGATAAGTATATGAAAAACGCGTTCCGTAAATTAGGTTACGAACTAACCGAAGCGGAAGGCATAACCGGATTCTATACCGTGATAGACACGGGAAAAGAAGGACCTACGGTTTTGGTGCTTGCGGAACTCGACGCGCTGTACTGTGCCGATCATCCCGATTGCGACAAAGAAACGAAGGCGGTACACGCTTGCGGACATCACGCACAATGCGCGGCAATGTTGGGACTTGCCGCAGCGCTGAAAGAAGACGGCGCTTTGGATGGGCTTTCGGGTAAGATAAAACTTTGCCTTGTTCCCGCAGAAGAGGGCATAGAAATAGAGTATCGCATGAACTTGATAAAACAAGGCAAAATATCTTTTGCGTCGGGCAAACAGGAATTTTTGGCAAGGGGATATTTCGACGACGTCGATATGGCGTTCATGGTGCACGCGAAAGTAATAGCGGATAAGAGCAAATTATTCCGTAAAAGCAAAGGGCATAACGGCAATATAAAAAAGAAAATAGTTATAAGGGGTAAAGCGTCGCACGCGGGCAATAAGCCTTACGAAGGTATAAACGCGCTTAACGCGGCAACCCTTGCCGTCCAGGCGGTAAATAATTTAAGAGAAACCTTTATGGAAAGCGATCACGTGCGTTTCCATCCTATAATAACCAAAGGCGGCGATGTGGTGAACGCCGTTCCTGCGGAAGTGTGTATGGAAAGTTTCGTGAGAGCGTCGTCGACGGAAGCGCTCGCCCGCGAAAACAAGAAGATCACAAGAGCGATAAGTGCGGCGGCGGCGGCGAACGGTTGCACCGTTACCGTAAGAGATATAGCGGGCAGCGAACCGTTCCCTGAAGATCTTTTGTTTACCGAACTGTGCCTGAACGTTTTCAAAGAGATCGGCGGCGAAGACTGTTACGTCGACGACACGGATGCGTGGGACTGCGGTTCGACCGATATGGGAGATATTTCGGTAAATTTCCCCGCAATACATCCTTACACTGCCGGCGGGAAAGGCACTGCGCACGGAAAAGATTTTTATATAGAAGATCCCGTAAAGGCGTGCATAAATTCCGGGATATTGCAATTTGCGCTTATACGCAGGCTGTTGGAAAACAATGCGGAAAAAGCGAAAGAGATAAAAGCGAACTTTAAACCTGTTTTCCCGACGATAAAAGACTACGTTGCATTTAAGAAGTCTCAGACTTGCGAAAAAGAAACCGTTACGGATAATGCAGACGGCAGTATAACGATATTGTAAACGGAGTAAACGAAGGCGAGTTGCGAAGCGATGCGATCGGCAGATACTCAATGGTAAAACGGGATATAAATTCATACAAGATTAAAGGCGCCGGATACGATGACTGACAGAGAAGGGAACTTAAAAGAAATTTGGCTTATTATAATATGCTGGATAGCGTATGTGTTTGCGCAAATCGGCAGGTATAGTTACGGATCCAACGTAACTTTGATTATCGACAAATTCGGCGTGGAACATGCGGAAGCTTCGCTGCCCGCAACGTTGTTTTTCTTCGCCTACGGTATAGGACAAATTCTCGTAGGAATTTTTTGTCATAAATTCAACAGAAAAATGCTTGTCGTGACGGCGTTGATGCTTTCCGGAACAATCAATCTCGTGGTATTTTTCGGCGCGCCGTTTTTAACGATAAAATATTTATGGTTTTTAAACGGTTTTGCGCAGGCTAACTTATGGCCCGTTATGTTGCTGATAATAAGAGAAAACGTTACGGCAAAGAGAATGACGACGGCGGGTGTGGTGATGTCAACGGCGTCCACCGGCGGAAAATTCGTAGCGATAGGCGTATGCGCCGTATTCGCCATAAATACGGAACGGTTTATGTACTGTTTTTTGACTGCGGGAATATTGCTTTTATCTATGGCACTTGTGTTTTTGTTCGCTGCGGGCAGGATCAAAAAGCCTGAAAGGATAAAGCCGCCCGAAGAGTTGCCGAGAGAAACGGTCAAACGGCAAATTGATAAAAAAAGCATTATATTGTTGATATTACTCGGAGTGTTTGCGCTTAACTGTTACGCGATATCGGGTGGATTGCAGTCGTGGGTACCGTCTATAATAAAAGAGAATTTCGGTATGTCAGACTCGCTTTCGATATTTATGTCTATCCTACTGCCGTTATTCACTTTACCCGTTGCGGTAATTGCACCTTTCTTAAACAAAAAGTTCAAAGGCAACTATATTTTGACATCGTTAGTGGCGTTCGTCGTTGGCGGGATACTGATCACGGGCGTGCTATTGTTTTTAGAAGTTAACTGGCTACCCGTGATAATACTGTTTACTATGGAAGCGCTTTCTATGGGTATAATCTCAAATACTACGACCGTACAAGTGCCTTTAACTTTCAAGGGGAAATTCGACGCGGGATTTTTGGCGGGATACTTAAACGGTGCGTGTTACGTAGGTATGGCAGCATCTACGTACGGACTGGGCGTAGTGGCGGACGGCATAAGTTGGACGGGTGCCATAGTAACTCTTATCTGTATAGCGGCAGTGTCCGCCGTGTTGGCCGCCTTGTATCTGGTGTTAGACGGAAAACGCAAAAAAGAAAAGTATTACGACGGACAAATTACCGGGTAATGCTACACGGGGACGTCGTTTCCGAAAGTGCGGGGCGGGAATTTCCGCCTTACGACACGATATACGCAAGGGCGTTGCTTAAATTCGACGAAACGGGGTTATAATTTCAATATAGATTTCTATATAATTTACGACTTTATATACTTATTTTCTCGGGTTAGTATTGAAAAGGCAGATTCTTTATATTATACTGAAATCGTCGGGTACGGATTATCTTAAAACAAACGGAGAATACGAAATGAAAACCAAATGGACGCCTTCACAGGCAAACGAATGGTATAAAAAGTTAGGTTGGATGCGCGGCTGCAACTTTAACGGCAGCGATTGCGCAAACCGTCCCGATATGTTCCAGAAGTATAAAAGCGGAGAAAAACTTGCCACGGCGGATAAAGAACTTGCGCTGTGCGGGGAGATCGGGTTCAATTCGGTGCGTTTGTGGGCGGATTTCGAGACGTACTATCAGGAACCCGAGTCCTATATGGAGATTTTCGATAAATATATAGGACTTTGCGCCAAACACGGCTTGAAAGTAATGGTAGTGCTGACGCACGAAGAACATCTGTCCCGCGGGGACAAGTTCGTTCCGAAAAAATTAGGCGAACAGCCTATGGCGCTCGGGTATCACCAGAATTTTTATCCTTTAACGGAAGAAGAACTGAAACAAAAACCCTATCATTACGCCGAATACGCGGAAACGAAAGATAAGTTCTGGGAAATGATAAGAAGGACCGTCCGCAGATACGCTAACGACGAAAGGGTGTTCTGTTGGAACGTATATAACGAGCCGGGCAACGGATTGCCTTCCGAACAGGCAACCGCTGTGCTTAAAGAACTTTTTGAAGTCGTGCGTGCGGAAGATCCCGCGCAACCCCTTACCGCCGATATCTGGCGCGGAGTGGACGACGACGGAAATCCGACGACGGAAGAAGAACGTCTGGCGTTGGAACTTTCCGACGTTATCAGTTTTCATCATTACGTTTCTTACGAAAAAATGGTCAAAACTATAAGTTGTCTGAAAAAAACGGGCAGACCGGTTTTCTGTACCGAGTGGTTGCACAGGATAATGCACAATAACGTATTCGAAATGTATCCGCTTTTTTATATAACGGACGTAGGCAATTACTGTTGGGGGTTCGTCGCAGGCAAGATGCAGACTTACGAACCGTGGGAACTTTTTTGGGAAAAACAGCAAAACGGAGAAGCGGACAAGTACGATTTTACCAAGTGGCAACACGACCTTTTCCGCCCGAATCTACGACCCTACGATCCGAAAGAAATAGACCTGATAAAAAGGATCAACGAATTTGCCGATAAAAAGTAGAATGGTAGTGTTATAATGCTGAAATATTTTTCCTACGGCGACGAAATAGTTTTGTTTTGGGATAAAACGGTCAAATTCGCGTCGTTATACGAAATTTTTCTGAACGGCGAAAAGATCGGCGAAACCGCAAAGACGTTTTTCAGGATACAATATCTTGAACCGGAAACCGAGTACGGCGTATCTGTAGGAGTGCGGGGTTGCGGCGGAAAGGCTGATATAGTTTTCGAAATAAAGTGCCGTACCGCGAAAGTTAAAAAAGATATCGTCGTTACCGATTTTCCTTACCGTGCGGTAGGGGACGGAAATACGCTTAATACCGTGGCGATACAGCGTGCCATAGACGACTGCGGCTTTGGCTACCGCGTAGTGATTCCGAAAGGCGTTTTTAAGACGGGTGCTTTAAGACTGCACGACGACGTGGAATTATACGTAGAAAAAGGTGGCGTTTTAAAGGGCAGCGAAAAAAAGGAAGATTATTTACCCAAAATTCCAAGTCGGTTCGAAGGAAAGGAAACCATATGTTACTCTTCGCTTATCAACGTAGGGCATCTCGACAGGTCGGGTAAAATAAGCGTTAAAAACGTAATTATCCGCGGCAAAGGAAAGATGATCGGCGGCGGGGAAGAATTGCTATTCGATACTATCGGTATATCGGGCGGAAATTTAAGAGAGAAAAGACGGAAGTTAAAGGCGTATCAGAACGACCTGTTTTCCGATAAGGAAGAGAAGTTCCGCAGTCGCGGCAGGCTTATAAATATAAGCAACGTAAAAGGGGTTATCATAGACGGTCTTGAACTCGGCAACGCACCTTGCTGGAATATACACGCGATATATTCCGAAAACGTTATAACCTGCGGTTGCAAGATATTTTCCAAGGGAATCTGGAACGGCGACGGCTGGGATCCCGATTCGTCGAAAGATTGCACGTTGTTCGACTGCGAATTCGATACCGGCGACGATTGCGTAGCGATAAAATCCGGTAAAAATCCCGAAGGCAACGTTATCGGCATTCCGACCGAGAACGTAGATATATTCGCTTGCAACGTGAAAAAGGGGCGTAGCCACGGAGTCGCGATAGGCAGCGAAGTTTCAGGCGGAGTGAAAGGCGTAAGGATCTGGGACTGCGATTTTTCGTGTTCGTTTTTCGGAGTGCATATAAAGACGACGAGAAAGCGCGGCGGATACGTAAAAGACGTGGAAGTAAGAGACAGCAAGATATCGAGAGTGTTCGTAAGGCAGGTCGATTATAACGACGACGGGGCGGCGGCAAAAGAACTCACCGAGATAAGCGATATAACTTTCGACAACATAGATATAGAATACAATTCGGGAGACCCCAACTTCGGTTTGGAAGCGGACACCTATATATATGTGAAGGGATTCAAAGACGCTACGGATAAAATAAGGGATATAACGCTTAAAAATATCAGAATAAATAATAAGGAGAAGCTTCGCGAGTACGACGTGGAAGATTGCGAAAACGTAACGTACAACGGCAAGCGTATAAAATAAAATGTCAGTAACGCACAATAAAACCGTAGAAGACGGCGTAAAAAGTTTGTTGAAGGCAAACGGCGAAAGCGTCGGCGTAAAGTGGGAATACAGAGAGAAAAAGCCCGACGATATGACCGACAGTCTTATAATAGACGGCAAAGCGTACCCGATTTTTTACTGGAGATACGATCCGCAGGTACAGGCGATAGCGCGGAACGCAAAGTTCAATATAGGCGGGTCGGTAAGTGCGAAGACGACGGGGCTTATAAAAAGAGAGTACGGCATTGACGCGTATTTGTATAAGGAACTCGACGCGGCGGAGTGGATACTCGATTCGGATATAAAGAAGATAACGGCGACGCTGAACAAAAATGCGGCGGCTGTGATACTGAAAATGGAAAACGGCAAAGTGGCGACGTTAGAACTCGGCGCGGCGTTGCCGGAAGGCGCGGAAGAACAAACGCGGCACACTGCTTGGGGAAAAGAAGGTATGGAATCAACGAGAGTGGTATCGACGAAAGTTCGTCCGCAGTCCGTATACGTTTTTACCGACAGCAAGACGCCGTATACTTATAACGACACGACGCTTGAATTGTACGGGCTTACTCTCGAACAATCGACGATTGCGGTAAGCATATATAAGGTGCTTACGGAAGTTACCGATTACGCCGCGTTGACCGAAAGAGACGAGCGGTTACGGAGATATATAGATATAGTGAAGAAATCCGATATCACGGGTGAGAGTGTAGAACTATGAACGCGAATAAGGGAAATTTCAAGCCTATAAAAGTAGGCGTTATGGGGTTAAAGAACGGGCATGCCGAAGGTATGTTCAACGCTATGAAGGGAAGTCCGCTGTTCGAAGTCGTTGCGCTGTCTTTGGATCCCGAAACGAGATGTAAATTCGAAGACCGTTACGGCAACGCCGACCTGTTTAAAAAGTACGATACGTTCTGCGACGACGAAGAGATGGTGAAAAAACACCCCGAACTCGAACTGTGCATATGCGGCGGCAGTAATGCGGAACATTTCCGTCAATTTAAGTTGTGTGCGGAGCGCGGAATAAACGTAGTTATGATGAAAGTTCCGACTCTGGATATGGCGGAATACGCGGAAATGCTGCGGTTGGAAAAAGAAAGCGGAATAAAGGTAAGCATAGAACTCGAAATGCGCTGGTACGCGGCGGTGGAACGTGTAAAGGAACTTATCGGACAGAACGTTTTCGGCGAACTTACGGCGATAAATGCGTACAACTATTCGCATTTTCCTATGTGGTGGAATCACTGGATGAACGATCCGAAAGAAAGTTACGGCAAAGTTGTGCCTTTAAAGCCGAATTTCAATAAATTCAGGGGTGGTGCGCTGACCGATCACCCGCACGTTTTCGATTTGATGAGATATATGACGGGTAGCGAGTTTGACAGCGTGTACGCCGAGATCGCGCCTAATATGCGCGAAAGCGCGGCGGTGGAAGATATGGTTTACGTTATCGGTAAACTTAAAAACGGCGTGGTCGTATCTTTGGATCCTTCGTACGCCAACAAGGAATACGAACAATCGCGTCTGGTGCTGAAAAAGGACAGGTTAAGTCATTATCCGAAATCGGTTCAGGTGGAAATGCAGGTATGCGGCACGAAAGGCGGTGCTATATGCGACCTGTATAATCCCAACACGACGGAGCAGATGCGTTTTGAAGATTTAGAGTACCGCGTGAATACGAGATTTTACGATATTTCGGGAACTCGTAAGGGGTATATGGAACGGTTTGCCCGTGCGATACGCGGCGAAAAATACGTCCCCGATTTCACTCTTAAAGACCACGAAAATACGATGCGGGTAATAAACGCGTGTTACGAGAGCATATATACGGGCAAGACGGTTAAATTGTGAAAAATAGGATATACCGTCCTATTTCATCTCATATTCTCCAAGTTTCAAGCGGGCGCAAAATTGCGCCCGCTTGAATTTTACTTTATTACGTTTTGGAAGTGGTTTTACCTATAACGAGGAAGGTGTGTTCTCGGATCATAACGGGGTTAGGGGTAAGGGTTTCGCAATTTTGCATAAGCAGGTCGTAGGCGGAACGCGCTATGTCGTCGAAGGAATATGAAAAAGTAGTGAGATCAAGTCCCGAAGGCATAATGGTATCGAGTTTATCGTAGCCTACGATACCCACTTTTTCGGGAACGTTTATCCTGTTTATTTTCAGAAGGTTGTAAAGGTATTCGGCGATAAGGTCGTGGTAGCAAAATATACCTATTCTTTCGGCGGGGTCGGATTTCAGGACGTTTATCAAAGAGTGATTTTTGTAGGGGTTGGAAAGGTTGAAAAACAACGATTTTTCCTCTCCGAAAGGTATATCGTGTTCGTTGAGATAATCGGTAAATCCGAGAAATCTCTGACTCCCTACGGCGTGAAAACTCGAACAGGTATAGAGAGAAGAATATCCGTATTCGACGAGATGTTTTGCGGCGTAATAGCCCGATATCCTGTTGTCGGAATTGACTATGGACGCATCCTTTATGGGTATAGCATCGTGGATAAAGACCACGGGCACGGGCAATCTTTCGTAAATATCGACGATATCGGGCGTGTTGTTCTGGAAAAAAGAAATAATGCCTTGACACCCTTCTTTTACGAGAGCAATAAGCACATCTTTTTCCGTCTCGCGGGAAGAAAGTTTTAAGACAGGGATATTTCCGTTTTGAAGGACCGTATTATAGATAGATTCGGTTACCTTGGAAAAAAACGGGTTTGTGATGTTTTGAGTGAGTATCCCTATTTTTTTCCGTTTCGATTCGAAGAGTTTAAAAAGTTCGCAGTCTTTATTATAAAGCCCGTTCATTATGAATTTTTTATTGCCTATCTGAACGATAAGGTCGTTATCGACGAGATAATTTATGATTTTAAGCGCAGACACGAAGGAAACGTCGTACCGTTTCATAAGATCCTCGGCGATCATGAACTTATCGCCCGACGCACCGAGTTTTCCCGACAGCAGGTCGGACCTGACTTCTTTCAGGATTTTTTGTATTTTCATAAGTGTACTCCGAAACCTTATATATTTCTATTCTATAACATACGAAACGATAAGTCAAGCAGGTGAGTGAAATATATAAAATTTAAAAATATATATAAAAATTTTTCAAATGGTGTTGAAATCGGGTGTTTTATGGTTTAGATTTAATATTGAGAAATAGTATTTCGGCAAGAAGGAGAAAAAATGATAAAACACACTTCGGTAAGTTATTACGGTTTAAATTACGTGGAGCACGCTGAGAAAGATTTCGAAGAGATGAAAGCGCACGGGTGCGACACGGTGATACTTGCGATAACCGAATTCGATATGGATTTTTGGTTTCCCAACATAAACAATATAATAAAGGCGGCGCATAAAGTAGGTTTGCGTGCTATTGCGGACACCTGGGGAATAGGCAAATATTTCGGCGGAGAACAAGTTTCGCTGTTTTTGCAGGAGAATATCCATCACAGGCAGGTGTCGGCGCATACGGGTGAAACGCTTGCCGCTGCGTGCTTTACGAGTAACGCCTTCCGCGATTATTTTACGGGACTTTGCGTAAAACTTGCACGCGAAACGGAGATAGACGGTTTTTTCTGGGACGAACCGCATTACGCCTTGCCGAGAGCAGGTACTTCCGTTTCGTACGGCGCGGGGGAAGACTGGGCTTGCAGATGTCCCGAGTGCATGAAAAAGTTTGCGGATTATTACGGCTATGAGATGCCGAAGATATTGAACGACGACGTAAAGAATTTCCGTTGGAGAGAAGCGCTTAAAACTTTATCCGACTGTTCGAAAGCGGTAAAAGAGATAAACCCGAAACTTGAAATAACCATCTGCGTGCACGCGACGAGCCAGTCTTACTATTGCACGGAACTTCGCGGGTACGACAACTGGGAAACAGTTGCGGCGTGTCCTTACTTCGACGTTTTGGCGTCTACCATAATAGACTGGACGAAACCCGAAAGTTTCTTTAAGGAAATAACGGAAAGGACGGTAAAAGCGGCGCATAAATACGGCAAGGAAGCGGAACGCTGGATAAAGGGATACAGCGGGCAGCCGGAAGATTTTGACCAGATAGACAAGGTTGTGGACTTATACAGAGACCTTGGGGTGGATAGGCTTGGAACGTGGACTTACCGTGGCGGATACGGCACGAGTTGCGCCGCGAAAGATCCCATAAAACTTTGGGACAGGATCGGCGAAAATTATAAAAGAGTAAGAAACAAGTGAGGTGGTATAAATGAAAAAAGAGTACTTAGAACCTGTTTTGCATTTACTTGAATTAGAAGGTCGGGACGTTATCACGTTGTCGGCAGGCGACGGCGACAACTGGACCGACGACGATTTTGATTGATTCGGTTGAAACAGAGAAATAAGGAGAGAAAATTATGAAAACGAAGAAAAAATTATTTTTGCCGTTACTGACTGTTATTGCGGCGGTTTGCCTGTCTATAGGTATGGGCGGGATAATTCCCGTTAAATCCGTGCAAGCGACGACGGTCAACAAAGATACTTTTGCGGGCTATTTTACCGCAGTCGGCGACAACGGACTCGACGCTTACGTAAACGATATATCTTACGGCACGTTTACTAATACCAGCTTTTCCGGCGCGGGCGTTATGGTGCAGACCAGAAATAAGACTGCTGAACTTGTCAATAATACTGACAACAATAACACCACCAACCCGATGCTTATCAATTTCCCTTCGGTAAAATATTCCGCGGGCGTTAAGTTTAACGGCGTAGTCGATATTTCCGACAACACGTCCTCTACTACTTTGATAGAACTTGCTTTCCCCGGAACTAACGATAACTATCAGAACAGAGGGTTTAAGGTTACCATAGAAGATGCATTGAATCCTAATAATTATATCGCGCTGTTTGTTTGGAGTGCGTATGGAAATACGGACGCGACAGGCGGTAGCGTAATAGCGGCTGCGGCAGGCACTTGGGAAGAAACGACTAAAGACGGAATGGTTGAAGTCGGCGAAGCGGGTTTCGATACTAATAACTATAACGGAAACGCCATATTCAGCATAGTCGGTAGCGATATAAACGACGGTGCTATCGGAGGATCCGGCAAGCCTAATGACGGTTGTTACCTGAACTCCGCGGAATACGGACACACTAGCACGAGCGTAAACTTCTCGAGAACTTCCGCGAACTCCATAAAAGTACAATTCGACAACGCTAACGGTTCGCTTTCTATAAACGGCGTGCATATCCGTGATTTTAAAAATTTCTCTGCCGATGACACGCACTATTTCCCCGGATTTACGGGCAACAAGGTCAAATTGTCCGTAAGTATAATGAGAACGACGAGAAGAAGTACCGACGAGTTTACGAGATTCTGCATAATGAATATAGACGGCAACGATTTTACCGCGGACGGTAGCAATAACGTATCGTATAGCGGTCTTGATTTAACGACTCCGTCTTACAGCACTATAAATAAAAACGTTCTCGTTTCAAACTTTACCCCCGTAGGTGACGGTGCACTGGTATCTTATGTGAATAACGTATCTTACGGCACGTTTACTAATACCAATTTTTCCGGCGCGGGCGTTATGGTAGAGACCAGAAATAAGACGGCTGAACTTGTCGATCATACGGAAAACAGCAACGATACCAACCCGCCGCTTATCAATTTCCCGAGCGTAAAGTATTCCGCTGGCGTTAAGTTTAACGGCGTAGTCGATATTTCCGACAATGCGACCGGTACCACTTTAATAGAACTTGCTTTCCCCGGAACTAACGACAACTGGCAGAACAGAGGGTTTGAGGTTATTATCGAAGACGCGTCGAATCCGAATAATTATATCGCGCTGTTTGTTTGGGGTTCGTATTCTAACTGGGATGCGACCGGCGGTAGCGTAATAGCGGCTGCGGCAGGCACTTGGGAAGAAACGACTAAAGACGGAACGGTTTACGTCAATGAAGCGGGTTTCGATACTAATAACTATAACGGAAACGCCATATTCAGCATAGTGGGTAGTGATTTACACGACGGTGCGGAAGGCGGGGCAGGTAAACCCAGTGACGGTTGTTTCCCGAACTCCGCGGAATACGGACACACCAAAACGAGCATAAACTTCTCGAGAACTTCCGCGAACTCCATAAAAGTGCAGTTCGACAACGCTAACGGTACGCTTTCTATAAACGGCGTGCATATCCGTGATTTCAAAAATTTCTCCGCCGACGACGAGCATTATTTCCCAGGATTTACGAACGACAAGGTAAAACTGTCCGTAAGTATAATGAGAACGACGAGATGCAGTACCGACGAGTTTACGAAATTCTGCATAATGAATATAGACGGCAACGATTTTACCGCGGACGGTAGCAACAACGTCAGTTATTGCGGCATTGAAAATCTTTACGCCGGCAACGAACCTTATGTAGATCCTAATACTCTCTCTTTAAACTTTACCACAGTCGGCGACACGCAATACGTCAGAAGTTTATCCTACGGTGAATTTACCGGTACGTATATAAACGGCGGCGGTTTGATGGTTGAAACCAGAAACAAAGCGGCGGACGCCATTGAAATTACCACCGGTGCACCGCTTATCAGTTTGCCTTCAGGTAAATATGCCCCCGGCGTCAGACTCGATTCGGCTATCGATATTTCCGATAATACGGCAAACGATACCTTAATAGAACTTGCTTTCCCGGGAACTAACGATAACTGGCAGGTAAAGGGTGTTAAAGTGGTCATAGAAGATGCGACCACCCCCGGTAAATATATTGCGTTATTCATAATGTCTCCGTGGGGAAGCGGAAATGCGACCACTGGCAGTATGGCAGCGGCTGCGGCAGGTACTTGGGAAGAAACGACAAAAGACGGAACGGTTTATATAAGTGAAGCGGCTTTCGATACCGAAGATTATAGCGGCGGTACGGCGCGTCTCGTTAAGGTCGGCGACGCATACGACGGCGACTTCGGAGATGGCGAGTACGAAGGATGTTTCCTTAACACCGCAGAGTACGGACACACCAAAACGAGCGTAAACTTCTCGAGAACGTCCGCAAACTCCATCAAAGTACAATTCGACTATGCTAACGGTACGCTTTCCATAAACGGCGTGCACGTCCGTGATTTCAAACGCTATGCGGCAGACGGCGGTTCTACTTATTTCGACGGGTTTACGGACGGCAAAGTTAAAATTTCCGTCGGCGTTTTAAGGACGGTCAAAGGAAGTACCGACGAATTCACGAGATTCTGCATAATGAATATAGACGGTATATCTTTGCAGAAAGTTGCCTACGGCGCGCTTGCGAATAAAATCGTTACCGACGGTGAAACTCTTCTCAATTACAAAACGGTAACGGATAGCACTACCGGCAGAACGTGTAAAGTTTTAAGCGGCGGCACTTATAACGTCGGTGAATTGTTTGATAGGGCGGATGACGGTAAACACGCTGTCGGTTATATGGTAAACGAAGAACTTCACAACATCAGTGAACTTGATTCCGTAGTTATCGGTAGCGAGAACCTTACTTACACTATCGCTTACGCTCATTTCTGGATGACTCACGGCGCTTATGTAAGAGTTGCTTCGGTTACCGGTATAAAGTTCAAGGGCTGGTTAAAGGGCAATAACGCTAACATTGACGAGACGGTGAATATCGTCGAGGAATTCGGTATGCTCATTGCTCCTACCGATTATATAGAGAACAAAGACTTTACGGTTGAAGACGCGGCGCCCGGCAAACTGAAAGTCGTTCCGGCGAATTACAGTTTGAAAGACGGCGATAACGACACCTATTTCTTCATAACCATAACGAATCTCCAAGCCAAGAATCTCGCGAGAAGTTTCTCGGCAAGGTCTTACGTCAAAGTTGAATATTACGACGGCACCGAGGCGTATTTCTATAGCAATTATTCTGCGGAAAACTATTCGAGAAGTGCTTACGATCTGGCAAAGACGGCGTACAATAACGGCGGCACATCGGCTGCGGAAAAGACTTTCTTGCAGACGAATTATATCGACAAGGTCGTCGAAATAAACGAAGTGGGCGCAAAGGCGTGCGACAGCGCAAGTTATACGATCTCGTCGGTGAGTTTCTCCGGCGAAGGGGATATAATATACCTTACCGTATCCGGTGCGAACGGAGCGAGATGTTTGGTATACGACGGCGCAACGTATTACGCGGGCAGCGGTACCGTGCCGGAGCAAACCAACCTTGCTATGTACGAAAACGGCGGGAATCTTTCGGTAGCGTTCAAACTGCCTACTAAAAGCGTAAGCGTATTAAGTCAAGGCAAAAATATAATAAGCGGTGGTTCCACCGCTTATTCTATCTTAGTTCCTAAAAACGCCACTACGTTGGAAAATTATGCGGCTAAGGAATTGCAGACGATTTTAGAAGACAATTACGAGGTTACTTTGCCCATAACGAGCGAGTACCAGGGAGCGTCTTCCAAAGTCATATCTTTGGGAAACACGCAGTTCAAAAAGGATGCGAACGTAACGCTGGACGCTTACGCCGCAAAACAGGGCGGTTTCAGGATAAAATCTTTCAATAACGGCGTCGCTATCTATGCGGAAGACGATTATGCGCTTTATTACGGTATGTACAGGTTCTTGGAAGAGAATTTCGGCTATAAATACTACGCCTACGATTGTCAGGTGATAAACAGCGGTTCTACGCAGCCCCTTAAAGCCTTCGATTACGAAGACTATCCCGACATCAGATACCGTTCGTTGCTTAGCGAGACGACCAAAAACGCCTATCATATCGGCGACGTAGACGAGAATACTATTCCCACCGAATTAAATGCGGCGTATATCAATATGCACCTTTATACGACCGGTTCGCGTTATAACCTTTACAATTCCGTTACGGGGCCGGTTTATAAGACCGGTATGTACGGCGATTCCGTTCCGCCGTTTGCTAAACAGCTTGACGACCAGAGTCTTTTGACTTACTTTTTACCCTACGATAACTCTTGGGACTATTATGTAACGGGGCTTACCTATGGTGCCTCGCATTCGGACTGGTACGTTCTGGATGGCGGCACTCCCAAACAGATATGTTTCTCCAAAGCGTACAGCAACAGCGAAATGTATAATACCATTTTTAACAAACTTAAAGCGGTGATTACAGCCAACCCGAACAAGACTGTTTTCGAGTTGGGCATCGGTGACAACTGGGGTTATTGTAATTGCAGTTCTTGCAGTTCATACGGTAACGGCAAAAGCGACGTGTACTTAAGATTCGTGAACAAAATTGCCAACGACGTAAAAACGTGGCAGGCGGAAAACTGCCCGAGAAGGGAAATTTACATCATGGCTTACGCTTATATGTCGTATACTCTTGCGCCGACGGTAGAAACCGCCGCGGATAACGTTATAGTCCGTATATGCCCTTACAATGCGTACTATAATAAGGCGTATAACGATTCGTCTAATTATAATGCGGAGTCAAACCTCGGTAGCGCCAACTGGCAGTCAATATTCAACAGCTGGAAGGTAAAAGCAAAACACCTCGGCGTTTGGGATTACCGTTCGGATTTTGTCGATTATCTCGAACCGTTCCCGTTCTGGAAACAACTTGAAAACAACGTAGAATACTTTAAATCTCTCGGCGTTATGGAAGTTATGGCGCAGGGCATCGGTACGTGGAGTTCCAACGTACTGTTCCCGTTCGAAGAACTGGATAATTACGTAAGAAGCAGGATGCTGTGGGATACTTCGCTTTCTTACACCACGTTAAGGAACGAATTTATAGACGCATACTACGGCGCGGCGGCAACCTACGTTAAAAACTATATTTCGGCGATAGATACGGCTTTCGGTTCAACTTCTTTCCGCATAGGAAAAGCCGACATTACCAAATCTAAATATAGTTCGTCTTGGGTGAGCACGGTAAAAGGATATTTCGATTCTGCCTACGCGGCGGTAAGCGGAAATGCGGAAATTACGAGACGTTTGGATTATTTATCGCTTTTCTACAGATATTTACAGGTGAAGTTCAGTTATTCGGGCGCGAATAAGACGACGTTTAAGGCTATGTGTGCCGATCTCGGCATCGTATATGCGGAAAAAGACGTAGTTATTGCTAATCTGTAAGTCTTTCAATGAGATAAATTTGTAAAATAATATAAAGGAGAGAAAATTATGAAAACGAAAAAGGCATTTTTAGTATCTTTACTTACCTGTCTTGCGTTGGTGTTCACCGTTTTCGGCGTAGGCAATATGACCGCCGCAAAACGCGTTGACGCTTTAACGGAAGACGAGATTCTCGGCTACTTTACCGCAGTCGGCGACGTAGACACAAAGACAGGTGTGGAGTACGTAGAGTACGTAAAGAGTATATCCTACGGCACGTTTACTAATACAAACTTTTCCGGCGAAGGCGTTATAGTGGAGACCAGAAATAAGACGGCGGAACTTGTCGATCACACGGAAAAAGATAATAGCACCAACCCGATGCTTATCGATTTCCCTTCGGTAAAATATTCCACGGGCGTTAAGTTTGACGGCGTAGTCGATATTTCCGACAATACGGCAAGCGATACTTTGATAGAACTTGCTTTCCCCGGAACTAACGATAACTATCAGAACAGGGGATTTAAGGTCATTATCGAAGACGCGTCGGATCCTAATAATTATATCGCGTTGTTTGTTTGGAGTGCGTATTCTAATACGGATGCGACCGGCGGTAGCGTAATAGCGGCTGCGGCAGGCACCTGGGAAAAGACCAACTTTACGTCAGGTGACGTTTACATCGGCGAAGCGGGTTTCGATACTAATAACTATAACGGAAATGCAATATTCAGCAGAGTCGGTGATGATTTGCACGACGGTGCGGTAGGCGGAGATGGCAAACCTAAGGACGGTTGTTACCTGAACACTAAAGAGTACGGACACGAAAAAACGAGTGTAAACTTCTCAAGAACGTCTGAGAACTCTATAAAAGTACAATTCGACAACGCTAACGGTTCGCTTTCCATAAACGGCGTGCATATCCGTGATTTCAAAAATTTCTCAGCTGACGACACGCATTATTTCCCCGGATTTACGAACGACGAAGTCAAACTGTCCGTAGGTATAATGAGAACGACGAGAAGAAGTACCGACGAGTTCACTAAATTCTGCATAATGGATATAGACGAACATGATGCGAAAATCCCCGCGTCGGGACTTATCGCAAGCGGAACTACCGATATTCCCGCACCCGTAAGTTACAGTTTCTTTAAGGGTGAAACGGCTATCGATACTTTTGCCGTTAATATCACCGATCCCGAAGGCAACACGACGGCAAATTATTCCGACGCGACCTTCACTTTCGACAGGATAGGAACGTATGAAATAGAGTATTTAGTCAATAGTGCGTCCGTGGGATCCGCGTCTTTCGCCGTTGCGGCTAAAAACGCCCAGAACGAACTTGCCGAAGTAACTTCTTTCGAAGTGTCGGACAACCTGTTCACGGGTAAGAAGATATCTCTCGCAGACTTTACTCTCACGGCGGGTGAAGAAATAGCGATAGAGTCCGCAACCGTTGAGATCTATAAAGGCGAAGAACTGATTGCGACCGAAACCGCCGACGCCGACTGGACTTATACGCTTGCAACGAAAGGAGAGTTGACCTTTAAGGTTTCTAACGACAATTTCTCGCTCGTAACTTCCGCAACGGTACTTCCCGGACTTTATCCGAGTGCGGCGATTGAAAACGGCAGCGTGGTTATAAACGGAGCGGGCGAAGCGGTAGGCTTATTCGTAGGGACGAACGATTTCGTGATAACCCCCGATAAAGGATATGCGCTTGCGTCCTTGACGATAGGCGGAGAAGACGTTACGGCAGAAGTGATCGACGGCGTATATACTTATAACGTAGAAAACGCTGAAAACGACGTTACCTATTCGGTAGTATTCGAACAACTTCCCACCGTTACCGTAACTTTCACGGTGGACGGGGAAACGGTCGGAACGGTAAGCGACGTATTGAACGGCACGCTTTTCGGCGAGATAGAAGCGCCTGAAATTCCCGCAAAAGAAAACTACAATATAGTAGGCTGGAATATAGGAGACGACGTTGCCATCACCGATAACGTTACTGCCGAAGCGGTTTACGCGATCAAAACGTATACGATAACCTTTGATACCGACGGCGGCACTCAGATAGCGGCGAAAACGTATACTGCGTTAGAGACCGTTGAAGAACCCGAAGAAGTTCCCGCAAAAGAAGGGTACGTATTCGACGCTTGGTATCTTGGAACGGAAAAATACGTATTCGGCGGGATGCTTACTGCCGATATAACCCTTACGGCAAAATACAACGTTAAGAAATTGAAGGTAACCGTTAAGAGCGCGGATTTTGACGACGTGGTTCTCACGATAGACTATAACACGGCGATTTCCACCGATAAACTCGGCGAAAAATCCGGCTACGAATTCAAAGGCTTGTTTACCGACGAAGGACTTACCAAAGCGTATAACGGAGAAAAGATAACTGCAGATACGACTTTGTATGCGTCCTACGCCAAAACGTCCGGTTGCGGCGGTAACATTTTGGGTAGCGGCTTCGAGTTCGCCTCGTTGGTAACGCTTATTGCGGCGGTCTGCATCGTTTGCATGAAGAACAGGAAAGCAAAACAGAATTAAAAACGATACGGAAAAAGCAAACTAATCAAGGCAGAGGGATAGGATATCATCCTAATTCATCTCATATTCTCCAACTGTTCAAGCGGGTGCAATTTTGCACCCGCTTGAATTTTGTTCCAAATGCCGCCGCCAGAGGCGACGGACAACCGGGTTTACCCCTTTATACCAAGCCACCAAACAAAAAAGACAGCCGAAAGGCTGTCTTTTTTGTTTGGTGGAGATAGTCGGGGTCGAACCGGCGACCTCTTGAATGCCATTCAAGCGCTCTACCAACTGAGCTATACCCCCGTCGCCTTTTCATTTTACAATATAACCGCTTTTTTTTCAACTGTTTTAAGGGTGAAAATAAAAAATTTTTCATTTTTTTCAAAAAAACATATTATTCCTATTGACATAGTAGGGAAAAGGGTGTATAATAAAGAAAATCACGGAGATAGAAGTATGATTTCGACGAAAGGGAGATACGCTTTACGGCTTATGACGGATATAGCGGCTTATTCGGGCGGGAAAGTCGTGTCGTTAAAAGACGTTTCGGCGCGGCAGGAAATATCGCTGAAATACGCCGAGCAGGTAGTATCGCTTATGGTAAAGAGCGGACTTTTGATAAGCGTAAGGGGAAATAACGGGGGATACGTTCTCGCAAAAAGTCCCGAGAACTACACGGCGGGTGAAATTCTGAGAGCCGCCGAAGGGACTTTATCGCCCGTCGCCTGTATAGAAGATAACTCGCCGCGATGTTCTCGCATAGGACAATGCCCGACGGTGGATTTTTGGCGGGGATATTATAAAGCGGTAACGGATTATGTGAACGGCGTTACACTCGAACAACTTGCCAACGCCGAAAGAGACAAAGTAGGAAACGACTATAATATATAATGTATACAAAATTTAAAAGGAGCGATATATGAGCAAAATTTACAAATCGGTAACGGAACTTGTCGGCAAAACGCCGCTTGTGGAACTCGTGAACTACAACGAAAAGCA
>JAEEGL010189987.1_pt1 | contig 20832 bp, 13 predicted proteins | sample 9134231 | NCBI WGS metagenome assembly JAEEGL01 (sample SAMN16246548, study PRJNA631951) | gut metagenome | biome: gut microbiome; feature: rumen; material: fiber-attached | host: Bos | place: Iran: Karaj | collected 2018-10
ACTGCCCGCCAGCTTAATGCATATAAGTATACTTCATCCTCGTCCTTGCTTGTCGCAGGGATCAGCGCCTGTTCATCCTCATTAAATGCCTGGTTCAGAAAATTGGTACACCACTGCTGGGCAAGACTGCCTTCCCAAAGCGTCGATGTTTCATCAAATGGGACCTGCTCCTTATCGATTAAACCGTCGGACAGCAGAAAAACCCCTTTTGTCCCCATATTGGTTTCTTCAGCGTCCAGCACCCGCCACAGGACGGGCTCGCCTTTATAAACACCAAAATAGATTAGGTCTGAATCATGCACCTCCGATGCTTCTGTTTCAAGAGGCTCTTCAGCAAAAGCATCAACATTGTGGCCAAGGAGAAAAATACTTAGAACAATAACAGGTAAGAGGATAAGAACCTTTTTCATAGGATCACAAATAACCTTTCATTTTAGTTAAAAAGACTTCAACAGTCTATAATCAGTAACAGAATTCGACTCTTATTCACAATTAGGACAAGACAGATGAAAATATGCTCAATGTCGGGGGATAAGAAATCATGAGAACATCATGGGGTCAAAAAGGAAACCCTTCATTCCGATTCTGTGAGTGAGCACTTTCAATATGATGAATAATTATAGACGATAAAACAGATGAAATCAACAAGAACTGCAGATCTGACGGTTGTAGTTGTATTTAAATAAGGTATGTGATATAATAAAACGAATCTGGATAAATATCTAAGAGATGAAACAATGAAAAACGACAGACTGATTAACAATATTATATTTGGTCTTGCGATCATTCTGGCTGTTCTGGCCCTTGTAATTGGCCTTATGGTAAAGGAAGAGCTGAGCGGAATAAAAGCTTCGCTGGAAGAAGAACTGAAGGCGCAGCTGACTCAGCAAATTGACGCTTCCGTACAGAATACAGAGACGAGGCAGAATAAACTCGAGGAAATAATCAATGAGCTTGTGGAACAGGCTGAGAATGAGTGCAGGGATGTCAATGTCAGAAGCATTGCCCATCGGGGAGCTTCCAGTTATGCCCCCGAGAACACATTGCCTGCTTTTCAACTTGCCAAAGAACTCGGCTTTTCCTGTGTGGAAACGGATATCCGCTTTACCAGGGATGGGATACCTGTTTGCCTGCATGACGGGAGTATTGACCGTACCAGCAATGGAACCGGGGATATAGGAAATTTGACTTTGGAAGAAGTGCGGCAATATGATTTTGGCGCATGGAAAGACAGCCGCTATGCCGGAACAGTTATTCCGACATTTGAGGAGTTTTTGCTTCTATGCAAAAGTATCGGACTGCATCCTTATATTGAACTGAAAGAAGGAACAGCAGATCAAATACGTAATCTCGTAGACATGGTCGACCAATATGGGTTGAGAGGGAAAGCAAGTTGGATATCCTTTGACATAAGTTTGCTTTCTGCTGTCAGATGGTACGATGAAGAAGCAAGGTTAGGATACTTAATCGGGGATTTTTCCCTGTCAGTAATTAATGAAATTTGTTGGCTACGATCTGGAAAGAATGAAGTTTTTTTGGATTCCAATTATTACAATGGTTGGGTAGTGGATGAGTGCAGGAAAGCCAAATTACCCCTTGAAATCTGGACAGTCAACAAAGAGGAACAGATGGCAAGCGTGGATCCATACATATCAGGAGTAACAAGCGATAGCCTGAGATATGGTCAGTACCTCTATGAAAGGCAAAGCTTAGATAATGGAGCAAGTTAGTGATTTATGCATTATGATTATTGGCAACCTGTTTCGAGCGGTTTTGGAAGAAAAAAAGAGTAATTAATAATGAAGATTTACAGAAATCAAAGCATTACTACAATTCGAGGAAAAAACATTATCTGGTGCTTGCTACTGATCGTGTTATCATCGCAGGCAATAACAGTTCTTAGCCTTTTGCTGGGCTTGGGTTTGTATGATATTCAAATCTTTTTTGACTACTTTCGACATCCTATCGTGTTTCTTGTGAACTGGTTTCCCGTATTGCTGTTGGAACTCTTTGTTGTGGGAGTAAGCGGAAGGTGCTGGCTTTCGTACCTGACAACCTCTTTTGTAGTCTTACTGTCTTCTATAGGCAGTTTTTATAAAATCAGATTTAGAGGGGAACCGTTTGTCTTTTCTGACCTCAGGATAATTGGAACAGCATTAGGGGTAGCCAACGAGTTTGATCTTACTCCGAATACTAGGATCATCCTTTCAGTAATGGCAATCATTTTAGGCACAATATTCTTTTTACTTGCTGTACGAGAAATACTTGCAAAATCATTCAGATTTTTCCTTGTTCTGGTTACACTTGTTGCTGTGCCTATCTCTTGGACTCGAGTTTATTCGAACGAAGATTATTATTATAATAGGGTGGTATCTGAAGATCATATTGAAGTTAAAACACTTGCTTCAATTGAGTCTATTTCCAAAGGCTCAGTATATCCGTTTCTTTTCAGTATGCATAAACAGATAGAGACCCCTCCATATGGATACAGCGAAGAAGAAGCAAGGACGATTTTGGAGGGTTTTCAATATGTGAATATCCCGGAAGAACAGAAAGCTCATATTTTGGTTTTCCAATTGGAATCGTTCTGTGATTTAACAGAAATCGGTCTTGACAACTTAGAACCGGAAACCTATGAACTGCTGCATAGATTGAAAGAAAACAGTGTTTCGGGTATACTTGTCACAAATACAATTGGTGGTGGGACAATCAACGCTGAAAGAACTTTTCTCACGGGTGACTATAATTTGGAAGAGTATAAAGAACCGGCGTATTCAAATATATGGTATTTGAGGGATCAGGGGTATAAAACAATTGCCAATCATCCTTATTCAAGCAGATACTATTCTCGTAGCAGCGTGAATCATAACTTAGGTTTTGAACGTTTTTGGAGTATGGATGATTTATATAAAGAGGTATCTGAGCTGGACAATATTTGGCTTTCAGATTATCTTCTATTTCCCACTGTACTTGATCAGCTTCAAAGTATGAGAAACAAAAATGAGCATGTTTTTTCATTTACCGTAACAGCACAGGGTCATGGAGGATACTCAACGGAAGAATATAATGGGGACGTTGAGTACTGGCATGGGGTGAACTGCTCACAAAGGGTGAAGAACGAAGTCAATAATTACCTAAAGATTATAGTTGATACACAAAGGCACATCTATTCCATGTTATCTCAGTTGGAAAAGGAGGCAGAGCCGGTAATTGTTGTACTGTATGGAGACCATAAGCCCATTTTTACAGGGAACTTTTATGATGAGTTGAGAATCAATATGGATTGCAGCACATTGGAAGGATTTAATAATTATTATGCTACACGCTACCTAATTTGGGCAAACAATGATGCAAAACAATTGTTTTCTAAAGACTTTATTGGTGAAGGACCAGCTATCAGTCCCTGCTATTTGATGACATATCTTTTCGACCTCCTTGGGTGGGATGGGAGTCCTGTTATGCAACTTAACAGGCAACTTATGAAATGCGTACCTGTAATTAACACAAATGGATACTATGTTGAGGACGGGGTTTACTGCACTGAATTATCGGAAAATACTCAAGCTCTTCTGAGTAAAATGGATAGAATTCAATATTATTTACGTCATAGTTATTCGAGGATTAGCTGATTTGCTTTCAGGAAAGATGGATATACTTTTATGGTAAATATAGGGAACATAAAGCAGAAAAAAGGTCTTTCGGGTTGCCTTATATGGATAATCTTGTTTTTTTTGTTGATCGAGAGACTTTTGATTTTCAGTGAACTGGGGATAGATTATAACAGTGGTGCGGATGATATAAACTATGTTCCTAGCGGGATTTGTTTTGCTAATACAGGTGTAATAACATATGGAGGAGAATATCCGTCAGCATTAATCATGCCAGGAATGCCCGTAATAATTGGACTGTTTGCGTTGCTTTTTGGAGAGAGTACGGCATTGTGGGTGGCATTGAGATGCTTTTGGTGTTGTTTAGGTGTTATTACAGCATGGTATGCGTACCGCACAGCAAGAATCTGCTCAAACGAATGGGGGGGGATTATAGCTGCATGTGGTTTTGCCATACCTAATATGGCGTGGATGAACCATGTGATTCTTACGGAAACCCCATATATTCTTTTTTCCACAATGTGTCTGTTTTATACGTTTGCTATGGGAGAGGATGAGAAGACCCGATGGTTTGTGGGATATTTAGTCTCATTCTTGTTAGCGTTAATGTTCAGAAGCAATATTATTGTTATGCCGTTATTTACTTTGGGGTGGCTTGTGATACGGAAAAAAGGGTCGAAAACGATTCTCTTACGCGGAGCATGTTTGCTGGGTGCTATGCTCATTTTTGTTGTACCGTGGACGATTAGAAATTATTATCATTTCAAAGCATTTATCCCACTAACATATGGAGCAGGACAACCTTTGCTACAAGGAACCTATCAAGGCGAGGGATTCCCGGAAGATAATGAACTGAATTATGAGGAGAACGTAGTTCAAGTTATGCACAAGAAGTATCCTTCATTTTATTCGGAAATACAGAAAGAAAATGAAGAGAATGATGAATATGCTAACCTTTATGATCCTCGAGGAGAAGTAATTGACCTGAAGTATGCACAATTCCTTTCAATGCAGGAGGATGCCGTTAAAGCTAGATATCGCATTAACGAGTGGGTTCATAACGACATAATCAGTTTTCTAAAATCGTATTTGTTTATAAAACCACGTTGGATGCTAAACTGGGCTTGGGCTTGGGAAGAAGTCTATCATATATCATATTCAACATTACACCGTATTAGTCAGACCAATTTTATAGTATGTATAATAACGCTTATGGTTAGTATCTGGAAAAAGCAAAAAGCTAAAGAGACCGTGTTCCTCTTTGCAATATATATAATTCAAGTCTATATTTGTGCTCTGGCTTTTGTTACTGACCGGTACGCCAGTTCAATTATTGTAATTCGTTATATCATGGCAGGTATTGGAATCGCAATCATATTTGATTTGATACGAAAAAAGCAAAAAAGCATCTATCAATAGTTATAATAGAAAACAAGAAACAAAGTGAAAGCAGGATGGCAAAATATGCATGCATTGGCAAAACGAAAATTAGAATATCGGTATCAGTATTATGTGATTTCATTCTACATATTAGTTTTTGTTGTTATGTTCGTGCTGTCAAGCCTAACGCCGTTGTTAGCCGACGATTATTCTTATAGTTTTAGCTTTGCTGATGGGCAGAGAATTAACAGTTTTGGGGATGTTGTTCGGTCATTAATAGCCCACAGAGAAAAAATGAATGGAAGGATAGTTTCTCACGGGCTAGCCATGCTGTTTTTGATGGTACCAAAAATGCTTTTCAATGTGTTTAATGCAGGTAATGCAGTTTTTCTCCTATGGCTGATGTCAAGATTTTTCTGGCATAAGGAAAAGAAAAAGAATATCTGGCTTATTCTCTGTGCAGCCTTTCTGATATGGCTGTTTATGCCGGTATTTGGGCAAGTGTTTCTGTGGCTTGACGGATCGCTGAATTATTCCTGGGCACTCAGTTGTGTTCTCCTGTTTGTGTTTCCGTATTATGCGGAATACATGGACGAAGAAACAGCAATCAGAAAAAAGATCCATGTTCAGGTCCTGTTTGTGCTGGTATCATTTATAGCGGGAGCGTATTCGGAGAACGCCTCATGTGCAGGCCTTTTCATGGCGATGTGCTTCTGCATTGGTCTTTGGAAACAAAAGAGGAAGGTTCCGAGGTGTTTAATAACGGCACTTGTGGCTGCTTCACTTGGCTTTCTGTTTATGATGACAGCTCCTGCTGAAAGCGGACGAGCTGCTGAAAAAAACATGCTTGGTATCGCAAAGAATATCCAGAGAGTATTTGAAGCGCCCAGAGACACGCTGGTTATTCTGTATTGCCTTTTTGCCGTTCTTTTGGTCATGGCCATCCTTTCTCATGTAAACAAAAAAACTGTTTGGGCATCCGTCATTCTTTTCTTCGGAAGTGTTGTTTCGGTAATCGTTTTTGTCTTTGCTGTATACTTCCCGTGGAGATCATTATGTGCGACAACGATTCTGTTAATTGTGGCATGTATGTTGCTGCTGAGGGAAAGCTGGAGTTACTCAAAGTATATTGCTCCCGCATTGACAGCGGTGCTGGCAGTGAATTTTATTTTCAGTTTTGTCCTTGGCATAGGAGATATTGCCGTTTTGTTTATGGAAGGACGCAACAGAGAAAACGCTATTCGTGCCGGTGTTGAGCAGGGAATTGATCCGATTGAAGTGCCCCAATACAGTTCCAACACAAAATATGCCGCATGTTACCTGCTTCCGGATGTTTATGATGATCCGGCTCAGTGGCCCAATTATGATATCGCAGCGTATTATGGCGCCGGTGCGATTGTGGGGCTTCCGCCGGTAGAAAACTTTGGCGAATAAATGGAGCTGCTGAAAAAACGGGAGATACCAGTATGACAGTTCAATGGTTGGGACATGCGTGTTTTCGCATTACCCATCGAGATTACATTATTGTAATTGATCCATATAACAGCGACTATATCAACGGTTATCCGAAACTAAGAGTTCGGGCGGATTGTGTTCTTGTAAGTCATGAGCATTTTGGGCATAATTACAGGGAAGGAGTTATCCTTTCCGGAAAACCGGAAACAGAATCTCCATTTGAAATCGAGACACTGCGAGTACCGCACGATTTCAAAATGGGAAACTGGCGCGGGTTTTGCCTGATCCACATATTGAAAGCGGACGGTTTGAAAATCGTCCATATGGGAGACTTGGGGACGCAGCTTTCCGGAGGCGAAATCAGCAAACTCTTTGGTGCGGATGTCATGATGATCTGCGCCGGTTCCTGCACAGCACTTCCGGCTCAGGAAGCTAAGCGGGCGACTGATGAGTGCATGCCAACCGTGATTATTCCCATGCACTACAGAGACGGAAAACGCGGAGGACATCGCCTGGAAACAGTCGGAGATTTCGCAGGATACTTTGAGTCGGCAGATCTTGTGCAGCGCTATGACACAGATACCATTGAGATCACTGCGGGAATGGAGCCCCAGATCGCGGTTTTGCAGTTCAAAGGGATATATGAACCCGCTGATGAAGTAAATGACAAAGACCCAAGGAAGGGAATTTTATCAAGATTTAGGAAACGCTAAGCAATGCAACAGTTGATTCGAAAAAAAACAGAATACTCTTTGGCCATTTTCCTGGGACTAGTATTCCTGTCAGTATTTATTCTGACAGAGTTAACACCTCTTATTGCAGATGACTTTAACTATGCCTTTTATTGGGCATATCCAATTCGTATTGACAGTTTCCGCCTATTAATCAGATCTTTGAAAGTGCATCGTCGTATGACAAACGGAAGAGTTTTTTCTCATTTTTTCGTGTCTCTTTTTATGATGATGCCAAGATGGGTGTTTTCTTCTGCTAACGCGTTCATTGCGGTATCGTTTGCTTATACATGCTATTGCTTTTTCTGCCGCATGGAAGTAAAAAAACCAATATCAACAACAGCCTTCGTTTTTGTCCTGCTTTGGATTTGCATGCCAGTGTATGGACAGGTTTTTCTATGGCTAGATGGTGCATGCAACTATTTTTGGGGTGCTGCGTTGGCGTGGGAGGTCATTTATCAAGCGTATCGAATGTGCCAAATGGATAAAGGCAACCACATGAGAATGTTACTGACAATCCCATTGGCGATTGTTGCTGGTGGATGGTCAGAACATATTTCTTTTTCTATGATAGTGATCCTATTCATGATAACTGTTAGAGAATTGGCTCACTCAAAACGGTTGCCATTTAGGAGCAGTATTATCCTGTTTGCTGGGAGTGGGGGATATCTATACCTGATGTTAGCTCCTTCTATGTTGCCAAGCTCTCTGAAATCAAGGGCAAAAAAAGCAGTAGCAAGGCACTCCACTCAGATACTATACTTATTCAAAAGGTTTTGGTGGATAGTAGTATTCTTGTTTATTATTGCCGCTATTTGCTGGTTCTTCTTGAAGAGGAAGGAGACTCGTGTTAAACGATTGGCTATGCTTTTGGGCGTAATTTCAGTATTAAGCATAACCGTTGCTGTACTTGTAGCATTGTTGTCATTGGTGAATGATGGAATCGCAGGGTTAGTGAGCTCTTCCTTTTTTGGGCTCCTGCTTCTTGCAAGCGTATTTGCCAAGTTGCTTCAGCTTGGATTAAACAACGATATGAAAGAAGCCATTTGTTTTTCTCTGATCTTTATTTTTGGCGGCATGTGTGCATTCGTTCTGTTTGTAGCAGCAAAATATGTCCCCGCAAGGGCATGTTGCTCCCCGGTGTTTTTTGTTTGTATTTCCTGTGGATTACTTATGGGCAGTCTTGAGAAACCGCCAAGAATCTTACAGAATTTGACATCAGGACTTTTTTTGTTGTTTTTCATAGTAGGCTTGTGTGATATTTTGAATGTATATCATGCAGCACATGAGAGAGCTCTAAGCATTGAGAAAGCATTGGAAAGCGATAGAATTTTGATTACAGAGCCATATCCGTGCCAGACAAAATACAGTGCGCAGTATGGACTCCAGGATGTTGAACCAGAAGCAGCATGGCCAAACGATATGATTGTACTCTATTATGGGCTGGATCAACTTGTCGTTAAAGAACCATTCACCACAATGAAGTAATGGAATTTCATATCTCAACTACTGAAAAAGGCTTTTGGCCGTTCTTAACTGAGGTAAGAACATTATTAGAAAGCAGAAAGACTATTTTATAGTTGCAAGGAGGACATAGTGAAAAAAGGATATAAGGGTATAATAAAAGAATGTACGTATTCTATTTTCTTCAAAGAGGTATGCTTTTAATGGTATTATGATGATTACCAGCAAAGCTCCGATGGGAACGCAACAAAAACAAGTAAATCTTAATTCGGATTACAGATTTCTAACTCAATAGATTGCTTAGAGACTTCGTGGACGTATAAAAATGCTCATTTCAATGCTACTATTATACACAAGGGGCGCATATGGAAAAGAAAATAATACCATGGCCAATTAGAGTGATCGGATTTATGATATCGCTTTGTTTAATACTTAACTTGATCTCTGGCCCTCTTATCTATCCATACAGTGACGATGCTTACGGATGGACCAGGGCCATCTATGAAGAAAAACAAGGATCTTTGGATGCAGTCTTTATTGGTACCAGTAATACGGTAACTTTTTGGGTACCCTTATTTGCGTGGAAAAACCATGGGATTGCCTCATGCAATCTTGCTAACAATGGCGGGAAACTTGAGTGTTTTCGGTACTTGATAGAAGAGGCTAGAAAGACACAGCCTGATGCTTTATATGTAATATCACTTGGTAACCCAAGTGTTATTATATCAACAATTAAGTGGGTTCATTGGGCAACAGACTATATGAAGCCCTCCTATACAAAGCTCCGCCTGTTTATGGCTTACTGCAAGTACAATGCATTTTCTCTCGCTGAAAAAGTAGAGATATTGTTACCGCTGTTCTGTTACCATTCCAGATGGGAAGAACTAAAAAGTGATGACTTTTCGCGAACAGTTTTTGCAAAAGGCGCGACGTTTCATTCCCCTTTTTTGTATCTCACAATGGATATCACGGATTCTGTACGTATTATTAAAGAGAGAGCTGAGTTGGAAGACGAAACGGAAGAAGCACTTATAGATCTCTTGGATTATTTGGACAATAACCAAGTTCGAGTGCTGTTCATTAATCCGCCACAGTTTTCCTACAGTGACGAAGAATTCGCAAAAGCTAATACCATGATGGATTTAATTGAAAACCGAGGCTATCCTGTTTTACGTACCAGGGAAATGTTGGAAGAAATTGGCTTAGATTATTCAGAGGATTATTACGATAAAGGACACACTAATATTCATGGAGCAGCAAAATATACTGAGTTCATTTCACAGTATTTGATAAACAGCTATAATCTTAAGGATAAACGCAGTAATCCAGATTATTCAAGTTTTGATGTTGCATATAGAGAGTACTTACAGCTTATTTCATCGCTTGTTTTGGACTTTGAAATCGATGGATCAAAACGTAATACTAGTTTATTGGCGCCAGATATTAATCTGATCGAATCAGAGGATGGGAGAGTTTGTATTTCTTGGTGTGCTTCCCCTGATGCCGATGGTTATTTAATTTATCGCCAAAGAGTAATATCAGAAAACAAAGAAACTGCATGGGAAAGAGTTGCGGATTTGGACGCGGAGAAACTAGAGTTTACAGATTTATCATTAGAAATGGGCAACAAATATTATTATGCGGTAATCCCGTATAATTACACTCCTATGGCTGAACATACGGATAGATCCTATGGGGATTTCAATATACTTGGGGTTAGTGTTGGTATGGCGGACCCTGTGTCTGACGACTGATGTATTAATTGCCCGGCTGAGAACTGGAGAGGTTTATGGCTTTTGCGTTCGTTAAATATCTGGTATTTGCGAGTGGTGTTGCACTGGCCTATTATTTAATGCCAGAACGATTTCGATGGAGGGTTCTCCTCCTGGCGAGCTATCTCTATTACTGGGTCCACAGTAAAGCGTTAGTGTTGGTGCTATTTGGAACTACCCTTGTTACATTTTTGTTCGGACTATGGCTCGATTACAACAAGAGCTGCCTAAAGAACTTTCCCGCAGATCTGGACAAAGAGAAGAAAAAAGTTGCCAAAGAGAAAAGTAAGAGATTTGGGAAACGAATTCTAACGATCGGGATTCTCCTCGATCTTGGCATATTGTTATTTTTAAAATACTACAATTTTTTTGGAGAAACAGCAAACAGTCTTTTTGGTAGCTTTGGGGTCAATGTTCCTCATCTCTCTCTGCTTCTTCCGTTGGGGATTTCGTTTTATACACTTCAGGCGATTGCTTATCTCATCGATATCAATCGAGGCAGAATAAATGCGGACAAAAACCTTCTGAAGTTCATGCTCTTTTTGTCGTTTTTTCCACAGATTACTCAGGGGCCGATTGCACGACACAGTCAACTCGCGGAGCAACTATATAAAGGGCATGAATTTGATTTCCGACGGATATGCTACGGATTTCAGATTATGCTTTGGGGTATGATGAAGAAGCTTATTATTGCAGACCGCCTTGCTATACCAGTATCATATCTTTTTGATAACTATTCACTTTTCCATGGCTCCATAATTCTCTTTGCAGGGTTGCTTTATGGGTTGCAGGTTTATGCTGATTTTTCCGGAGGAATGGATATTGCACGCGGAATAGCACAGTTGTTTGGTGTCGAGTTGGAACAGAATTTCAAACAACCTTACTACTCGCACTCGATTGAGGAGTTCTGGCGGCGCTGGCATATTACGCTTGGAGCGTGGATGCGGGATTATGTGTTTTACCCACTTTCCCTTTCAAAAGCTTTTTCTCGGATTGGAAAACAGAGCCGAAGATTGTTCGGACAGTTTGTTGGAAAACGTATTCCTGCTTTCCTGGCAATGTTCATTGTCTATTTTCTTGTTGGGGTTTGGCACGGAGCAGAGTGGAAGTATATTGGATACGGGATCTGGAATGGTATATTCATTATGGCCAGCCTGCTGTTGCCCAATGTTTATTCAAAAATGAGAACACTTCTTCGCATAGAGGAAGACACATGGAGTTGGAGAGGATTTCAAATCATACGGACAGTATATATCTGCTCGCTTGGACGCTTCTTTTCTAGAGCAGCGGATTGGCGTTCTGCTCTGCAAATGATAAAGTCATCCTTTGGTCGTTGGTATGACATCTCGTTTCTTGTTGATGGATCATTAAATCATATCGGGTTGAACACTGCAAATTGGCTGGTTTGCCTGTTTGCTGTTGTTATGCTTTTCTATATTGATTATCTTCATGAGAAGGGAATATGTATTCGAGAAAGCGTTGCGCAGCAAAGTTTACTGTTTCGCTGGCTTTTATACATATGCGCTATTGTTTCGTTGATTATTTTTGGCGTATATGGTTCAGGAGATCCTGCTAGCGGGTTTATTTATGAACAGTTTTAGAGAGATTGCGAATATGTTCAAGTTTTCTGTGATATAGTTATTGAACATAGAATACAGAAGAATATGCTATTTGAAGCGCAGTGAACATTTCTTGTGTTCAAATTTAACTACAAAGCTTTTTAGAATAGATAAGGAGGAGCCGGTAACACCGGATGTCTTATGAATAACAGTGTTCTTGATTGGCTAGACTATGCTGCAGAAAAGTATCCAGAGAAGACAGCATTTGATGATCTGAATAGAACCTTTTCTTTTTCAGAGGTACAGACTATAGCAAAAAGAATTGCGTCCCATATCATTCTTCGGACAGAACCTAAACAAGTTGTTGCAATCCTTGCAGGTCGTTCAGCTTTTACACCGATTTTGTATTTAGCTGTGGTTTATGCGGGGTGCTGCTATGAGCCAATCGATACTAATCAGCCTTTGGAAAGAATCCAAAATATTATTCAGATTTCGCAGCCGGCAATGATTATCACGGATCATGAGTGCTATGAACTAGCTTCAGCGCTATGCTTCCATAGAGCAGTCCTGTGCGCAGATGAGTTTATTAATATAGAGATTAATACTCAGGCACTTAGCAAGATCCGAAATAATGCTACTGTTGATGACGCACTTTATATTATCTGTACATCAGGTTCAACAGGAATTCCCAAATGTGTTATTACATCGCATTTATCCTTGATGAATTATATTGAAGCATATTTGGAAGTTTTAGATATTAATAATAATGACATAATAGGAAACCAATCTCCACTAAGTTATATTGCCGCCATAAGGGATATATATATACCATTGAGGACTGGAGCTTCTACGGTCATTATTCCAAAGAAATACTTTGCGTTACCTAAACAACTGTTTGGCCTGCTTAATGAGAAGAGAATAACGGCGATTGGATGGAGCGTATCAGCACTCACAATGCCTACAAACCTTGGGGTGTTCAAGTATATAAAACCATTATATCTAAGGAAAGTCAGCTTTTCTGGCTCTGTAATGCCTTGCAGATGCCTGCGTATATGGCAGGAAGCTCTTCCTGAAACATTGTTTGTTAACCAGTATGGTCCGACGGAAACAACTGCATCATGTTCTTTTTATGTTGTAAATAATAAAGTAAGCGATGAAGAAGTCCTTCCTATCGGAACTCCATATAAGAACTATAGAATGTTTCTGTTAAGTGAGGATAACAAATCGGTTCCTCAAGGTGAAATCGGTGAAATCTGTGTCGGGGGCGTAGGTGTTACACTGGGGTACTACAAAGATCAGAAGAGAACTGCAGTAGCATTTGTTCAAAATCCTCTCTCGCCTTTCATACGTGATATTATTTATAAAACCGGAGATTTGGGGAGAATACGTGAGGACGGATTATTCGAATTTCACGGGAGAAAAGATAGGCAAGTCAAACACCTGGGACACAGAGTAGAGCTTGATGAGATAGAGGTTGCCGTTAAGACAATTGAAGGCATTGAAGATTGCTGTGCTACCTATCAGCAGGAAAAAGAGCTCTTATATCTATTCTATGTTGGAAAGTGCAACTCCGCATACATATCGGCAAAATTGCGAGAGAAATTACCTGGATATATGATACCAAAAAAGTATGTTCAGCTTGAAGAAATGCCGCGATTGTCAAATGGAAAAACAAATATGCAAATAATTATAAAAGAATACTATAAATAAACGATATAATCGGTTATATTTTATTATGGGAGGTATAAAACATGGAAAAGCTAATGGAGATTTTAAAAGAAATCAGATCTGACATCGATTTTGAAAAGGAAAGAGCTTTAATTGATGATGGTATTCTAGATTCGTTTGATATAATAACCATTGTCAGCGAAATATGCGAGGCATTCGATGTCGAGATTGATGCAGAGCACCTCGAAGCGGAAAACTTTAACAGCGCAGAGGCACTAATGAACCTAATAATTAAGCTCAAAGAAAACGAGTAAAAACAGATATGATAGAACGAATCCGCGTATTTGAGTTACAAAATGTGCTTAGTAATATCCATAAAAAACAGGCATTAACAAATTGCTATTTTCCCGAGAGAACATTATCTTCATTTGCAGCACAAGATGATCTTTATCTAACAACAAAAGGCCAGACGGCGGTTTTCCTCTGTGACCAGGGTCAGTATTATGAACTTTTTTTATATCTGGATGAAGAAATGAACTGGCCGGACTTGCCAAACGATCGACCTTTGCTGGTTAATGAGCCAGTAATTGACGAAAAAGAAGAATACACTCAAATAGGAAAAACACTCATTCGGAACGGATTCTATAAGCAGGCAAATAACCTGCAAATGATTATCGACCTGCAGAAGAAAAGAATACAAATTGAAGATGGACTTAAATCCGGAATTCAAAGTTTAGAAAACATCGGTATCTTTCTAACGGAAAACACTGATGATAGACAAATGAAGCAGATTTATCGCTTATGGATAGAAAACCTAAAAAAAACAGATGTCCCAATAAATCATTATAAACTTCATGAAAAGGGCAATGGAAGATTGGTTTGTGCATTAAATCATGAGGGAATGGTTTGTGGATCACTCTGGTGGAACCATAGGGGAACAAGAAGTGAGTATCGTCATATTGTCGTAGAGAAAGAATTGAGGCAAAAGGGCATAGCGTCATTTTTGCTCTATTACTGGGGAAAAAGATCACTCGATAGCGGATGTAAAAATGGGTTTACTTGGGTTGATCAAAATAATCAAAGTTCATTGCAACTGCAAAGGAAAATAGGATTTACATATAGTGGTCGACATACATATCAATATGTACACGATTAGCTAAACCGTCCGAATAGGGTTATACCAAATATGGATTTAGACAAACAACTAGATTGAAACGCGTCTTTTTTTAAAACCGAATTGATACTCCTCCCCAATAAACGGAAGAAGAATGCATAGTAGATAAAGTGCTCCTTACTTGCTGGGGCAGCCAGTTAGTGAGACCGTCAATGATTTTTCGTATTTTGAGGCCGATAAAACAGACAGTATACACCTACATCAGGCATAACAATGTCCCGGTTGGAGATAGAACCTGTTCAAAAAGGAAGCGTAGAAACCAAAGGTTGATTATGTTATCCTAGAAAAAAAGCGTTTTGTAGCAACTACTATCATTTTTCTCTAGATATGGCTTCGAATGCCAATGGATTGATAAATTTTCTTCGGATTGATGGCATCCGATATTATTGTTGTTTGGATATTCTGATATAGTATATTATCAGGTAGACAATTTGATTGTATCAGACGAAGACATATAATAAAAAACTATTACGTCGTTTTCTAAGATAGACTATTATATTCTCTTGTAGTTGGCTGTTCTTGTGCAGTGATTATGAATATTCCGGTGGCTCACTTACCACCGGACCGCTGGCTCAGAGAGACACAGAATATTCAAGTATATTTCAACCGCTTTGCCGACTTGTACCCGCTTTTGAGTATGCTACAATGAAGCATCAATACATGCCGACGAAAGGAATATCAGTTTTACTTTCATTTTTTTGAAAGGTCTTTTAATGTTATCACAATTCATAAGGTAAGGCCAGTGTGGGAAAACAATATGAAGCGGCTTGGAAAACAGATAAAGGTAAACGGTAAACCTTTGGTACCTACCGAAGCAAAATGAATTGTGGGATAATACCTCAAGTATGTACTCGAAAAACATGTAGTTTTTCAATCACATAACGGAGGTATGATCCATGGATAAAACAAGATAAAGTATTGGTAATATCTCCATATCTATACTGTACGAAATACAGTGCACATGTTCGGGTCCTGCTAAAATAGCCATAAGGGGACGCAGACGAAATCTTGGCACCATCCGTTTCTCATTTTGGTACAAGATTTCGTCCGCGTCCCCAATGGGCGAAATTAGCCCAGCGCTAACAAGACAGAAATAATGTGGACATAAAGCGCTCTATACTATGTTCCAATAGCATAAGGAAACTAGCTAATTTGTTTCGTTTTCTTTATGTTCTTGGTTCTAGAGCTTCTTATCCAAAAATAGTAAACTAATGCTATAGTTAGAATAGTAATAGAACTACCTGCAAATAATCCTGAAGGTATATACCGCAGTTCGATACTGTGCTCACCAGGAGAAACCTCAACTGATAAAAAGTGATCTAAAGCCTTCTGAGGAACATTTCTTTTCCCGTCAATTTTTACGTGCCATGCCTTTTCATATGGAAACATAAACATGAGAGTTTTTTCTTTAGACTCTGTGTCCGTATGACAAAGAATATTTCCGTCATTAACGAAATCCAGTCTGCAAACCTGAGATTGCAGCGCACTACACATCTGTAGTAAAACGGAACTGCTTTCTTGATATATTTGATAATTAGATTGTTCGTTTTGAACTGAAGAGGAGACAATTAGAGTGTCATCAGCAGAAAACATACCAAGATAAATAAGACCATTCGGATACAGGCTGACGGGAACTGAAATATCATTGCCATTAATCCGTATAGAGAGGTGCTTAGGGACTGTTTTTCCAACCTGCAGATATACAGGATCTTCATTTGGAATGTGAACTTCTCCGTCTTGAGCCATATTTAGTTCACGGAAAACATCCAGATCTGAGCCCAATTCCCGATAGATGCTGTTTAAGTATTCTGCAGCATTTTTATTCAAAACGGGTGATGAATCTGCATCCTGTCTGGAAAAAAGGATTGCCATTGGAAAAGCATATGGATTTTTCCAAAACCCAGTTCTTGTAGGCTTATAGTCAGCATACTGTTTAAAAGTATATTTTACTCCTAGGAGAGCATCAGCAGCCCTGCTTTGGCCCGAGTTCGCATTTGCCCAACGCCCGGAGAGCGTTCTTACTCCTATTTGCTTCATAAAATCAATACTATCAGCGTGGTCTGTTGAACTGAAGTGGGATAGGCCATAATACCCAAAAGACATGGGATCATTAACGTTAAGTCGAGTGCCGTTATTTCTTATACGATATACATCTGAGTCATACTCTGAAAGATTTGAAAGTTTGTCATCTATCTGAAAGTATAAATCCTGATAAGACGTTATAGAAAGCGCTTCTCTAGCCTGATAATGCTCATTTTGAACAGTGGTCCAAAATAAGGAAAAAAACTGTAATCCTATGCAAATCAGAACTGCTACAAAGCTTTCTGGTTTCCAAAAGGATATTATGACAGCAGTTCCGCAGATTAAGAGTACAAGAATATTAACGATTAGACTTGTTGACGGCATGTATGTTTTCACGAGTGAAATGGAGCAAACTGCTGACACATTTATGAGGATTATAGCAGCTATTCCATGCCGTGTATCCAGACCATGTCTGTTGTTCATATTTTCTGCAGCAAGTGTCAGAAGAAAAAAAGAACAAATAAAGGAGAAGCGGTAATTGTACATTCTGTTTTGAGATAGAATATGCCACAACATGTTTGGAAGCTCAAAACGAAATGACACGTAAAACATGAATAACACAAGTAAAGCCGCTTGCTTTTTAGAGACTTTGATTTCCTTATTAAAGAACCACAGGACAGCAAGAAACAACGTATAAGGACCGCAATACACATTTGGAGATCCGTTTGCTATTTCATAGCCATATGCTTCACCAAAAAACAGTTTATGAATTGCCCATGTTGTGTTTAACTCTCTTCCGATTCCATAAGTATACACATGCTGTTCAATTAAATAATACCATAGTTCAAAGAACATAAACACGAAAGCACAAATAATTAGCTTTTTGGCGCAGTTATATTTAGAAGAGATAAGTACTTTTATCAGCACTATCAATAGGAAAACGAAAAGCAGGAGAATACCCACCAATAATGGCGTAATCAATTTATCAACTGTAATTGAAGAAGCTGAAGGAAAGAATAATTGGCAAACGCGAGTCATAGCAGGATAAGAATAGCGCCTGATGGAATCAATAGGTGTGTCTAACGAAGAATTACCTTGCATGGCGCCCCATGCAGGCAATAATACGACTGATGACAACCCACCAGAAGCAAGCGAGGAGAGAAGGAATAAACGGAGGTTTAATAGGCAGCCGGATTTATAATTGCTCAAGCAAAGATAAGAATAATAAAAGACAGAAAAAACGCATAGCATAAATCCAGTATAATAACAAATAATTATGCTTATGCCCAAAGAAAAAATGTATAGGTAAGGATTTTTATCAAAAACTATACGATGTAGACCTGTAGCAATTAGGGGAAGCATATAAACTGCATCGACCCACATGCTACACCAACCTAATACAAGATTAAAACCGCATAATGCATAAGCAGTTGTAAAGACAAGTGTGCTCTTTGACAAAAGACCTCTTTCTTGAAAAAAAACAGCCATTGTCAATCCACAACACGCATATTTTAATGCTTGAATTAGATCAAAAACGAGTAGTATTTGACTATTGGGAAAAAGAAGATAGATAAGAGTAAATGGACTGGCTAAATAATAAGCATAAAGACCAGAAACTGGTCCGCCTAAAACAGTTTTCAAAGTATACAAAAAGCTGTTGTTTTCTTTGATTGTATCTACAAAAAAAGAATAGTAGCTGATATATTGGTTTTTTGCATCTTTAAGAGCTAGGCTATTGGAACCAAAGGGGGCCAGTTGATTGATGGCAAAACTTGCCATAAGAATAATGAATGGCAGGAAGAAAGAGCTCAACAAAAGCCTGTATTTTCGAGAAGAACGAGTGCAAAACATCATTTACCACCAAACCTGTCGTGATAGAAAAAGTTAAAAGCGATTATAATTATATAACTCCTATAAAAAAAAAACAATCGGTGCAGTTCTCAATATGTTTCAATTAGCCAGTAACATTGCATAATCAGTATCAATCATGGTATAATAAAAAAGACAACGGAGAAAAAGATGAGAATTGATAAAAAACATGAAATATACTCCTACTGGAGCAATGGTTATCTGATATCAATAGCAGTTTCTTTCTATTTGATATATTATATGGTAACTCCACTCCATCATTATTTGCTTCAGCCACTTCAATGGAGTGCATTTTTCATGTTTGGTATTCCTGCACTTTTTGGAATGTGTGGCATTACGCTTATTAATCGTAAAACTGTAGAGTATTTGTTGCTGGAACTTCTTTGGGGATGGATTGTAGTTACCCGTTTTCTAAATGGAGACTGGTTACTTAAGGACAATGCAGATTATATAGTATTTATGAGCCTGATGGTGCTAGGAATAGTTCCGGGATTGGTTCTTACTGAACAAAGTAAACAAAGATACTTTAATGTAATATCCATGGCAATAATTCTATTTTACATGGTACTCGGTGTGTTGGGGGTTTATATTGGAATTACTCATAGAGAACTAATAAATCCGCTTGATCAATATCGTAGTCATTTGTCGTTTAAACAATGGCGATTAGGAATGCTTGGATTTGGATCTAATGAAACAGGAGAATTGTTTTTAGTATCATTCAGTATAGTTTTTGCTTCTTTTCTTGGATGGAAAGGTAAACTAAAAAAAACGATCCTGATTATTGCTGCCATAGTTGATTTTTTGGCAATTTCCTTGACACGGAGTAGAAATGCACAAATCAATACTTGTTTGATACTTGGCATATTCTTTGCAATTCTTGCGGTCAGAAAGCTGAGCAGCAAGCCGTTATTGATGAGAATACTTGCAGGGGTATTACTTATTATCATTGTGACAACAGGTTTATACCAGATGTTTGAACCTTGTAGAAAGGGAATGTGGAAAGCATATTCCGTTGCATTTCAGGATAAAACTGTGAAGAACGGGACCTCATTTGAAGTGGATACAGTTACAGAGAATCAGAGCACGGAAGCTTATACAACATCTGAAGAGGAACAACAATACGTAACTGACACACGCACCTTTTTGGACGATACAGGAAGACTTCCAATTTATCGTGGCGCAATAGATAGTTTGAAAAGTGAACCAAATCGACTTCTAATTGGATGCCGGTTTGAAGATGTAATGAAGTATTATAATGCGACGGCAAAAAAGCCTATGGCACATTTTCATAATATGTTCCTCCAGATAATAAACATTTTTGGCATTCCAGGGCTGTCAATAGTATTAGCATTCTACTGCGTTATATTAAAAAAAGGATTGAAGATAGCTTTTGATACAAGTGGCCTTTTTCCAATAGAGGAAGTAATGCAGGTTTTACCGATACTGGCAATTAGCGATTTCAATATCTTGGAAGCAGGACTATTTACAAACATGGGTTTTTGTCAGATTGTGTTTTTTATGTGGTGTGGCATACTTGTCGGCACTTGGAACAGGTCAAAGACAAATGAACTATCCAGTATTTCCTGTTCTAAGACTTGAAAGAGCTTTTAGGAACAGCTCTGGTCAGTTTAAAACTAGTATTCAGGATGATGAGCAATGAATTTCAACAGAAAGAATTATACAGTGAAATCCCATCCGTTATTGCTGTTATTATCGATAGTCTTTATAATAATGCTTGTCTTGACATCTTTGACTCCAATGGGGATGGATGATTATTCGTATAGCTTTTCAGGAGTGGATGGGCAAAGGATACATTCTGTCTCACAGATTATTCCTGCGATGATTTTACATCGGTCAGAAACGAATGGCAGAGTTATCACGCATGGGATCGTACAGTTAGTTTTAATGCTGCCAAAGATCGTCTTTGTTTTAGCCAATTCGTTCAATACAATACTCATTTTATGGCTCTTATCTCGGTATTATAGAGACTGTGAAGAGAGAATTCAATCTTTAATACTCTTGAGTGCAGCACTGATGATTTGGAACTATACGCCATGTTTTGGTGAAAACTACTTATGGGCGGTTGGATCTATTAATTATTCATGGGGGCTAACCATTTACCTCTGTTTC
>JAEEGL014249742.1_pt1 | contig 20832 bp, 25 predicted proteins | sample 9134231 | NCBI WGS metagenome assembly JAEEGL01 (sample SAMN16246548, study PRJNA631951) | gut metagenome | biome: gut microbiome; feature: rumen; material: fiber-attached | host: Bos | place: Iran: Karaj | collected 2018-10
AAAAGTTGCATCTAAATGAATATCATAATCTAAAGCATGATATAAAAATTTGCTTTCAAGAAAAGTAAGTGAAATTGATATAACCATTAATAATACATAAGCAATAGTTTTTATTTTAAATAATTTACTTTTATTTTTATAAATTAAACCACCAATTGTTATTAAAGGAAAAGCTAAAAAAATCGAATTTCTAGTTGTACCTAGAAATTTTAACAAATAATGTATCTTTTTAAAAACATTAATATCAAATAATTTATAATATTCACCAAAAAAAATACCAATTAATAATAATGGAATAATTAAATAATTAATGTTTTTATACTTGTTTAGATAATAATAAATAATTAATCCAATTAATAAAGCTGAAAGATACCAAAGATGAATATATCCATATACACTATAATATAAGATTTTTTTTACGGGTACATTATTATATATTTCCAAAGGAATATACAAAAAAGTTGATATTGCATATAGTAAAAAGATTCTTTTAATATATGATTTTTGCTGTTGTTTATTCATTTGAATAAAATAGTAACCTGAAGTTAAAAAAAACAATGGCACACAAAACCTGAAAATAAATTGTCCATAATAATAGTTATAAGCTTCATTAGTAAATAATGGCAAACAATGTGAACCAATTATTAGTATTGTTGCAATTACTTTTATAATATCTAAAGCATTATTATATCTAGGTGTTTTTTTCATATACTATCCTTTCTAAATGATGTTTATGTATCAATTATATCATTGAAAAAGACAAATTAATAGTAACACTGACAAAAAATGTATGCTATTATTAATGTAACTAAAAGAAATAAGCTATAAAACTTATTTCTAATCATGGATTGATACTGTTTACACATTTTTTCACACACGCAGTTTGAGTTTTTTTATTAATATGACAATCATTCATCTTCTACTGGTTTAGCTTCACTTCTTTCACAAGTTCCACCATTATTCTTCACATAAGCATCTATAACATCTAATGTTTGATATGCATCACTATACTTTTCTAAACCAGTTATATTTGCTAAGTAACCATCTCCGCCTGCTTCTTTAATTTCTCCTGTTGTTTCAAAATAGTTAAATTCGTATCCATATGTTTCATTATGAAGATTACATTCAATAGAAACATTCATTAATCTTCCAGAATTCTTTTCATGGATATTTTTAAAAACAATTCGTAATGTAATTAGAAGAATTGGTACAACTATTATAAAGGCAACTATAAATTTAATTAGTTTTAAAATTAAGCCAGCTAGTTTTTCAGTATTAGAAGTTTTTTCAACTAGAACATTTTTAATATCATTATCAGTTAATTCATCTAAACTCACATTAAATATTTTAGATAGTTCTTTTGATTGTTTTAAATCTGGTGATGTTTCTCCTAATTCCCATTTTGAAATAGTTTGTCTTGCAACACCTACTTTTTCAGCAAGCTCTTCTTGAGAAAGACCATTTTTCTTCCTTAAGTCCATAATCTTTTTTCCAATTTCCATAATCATTCCTTCTTTCAAATACAATCATATGATTTTTAAAATATAATCTCTACCAATTTTCACAGGAATATTCGCCCGTTTTGATAACATTTAAACTATATATATCTATTTTACCATAAGAATTGAATATTTTTCACATCTCATGTATGATTGTAATATTACTAACTTACGAGAAGTTTTACTACTTCAAATTAAGAAGTATAATAGTTTGTAAAGGTATTAAAAAAGTTTTAAACCCTTATGATTACCCTGCCATTTAGAATATTAAAACACTAACTATTGTTAGTGTTTTTTAAATTGCTAATAAAGGCATTTTAAAGTATTATATATATATATATAAGGAGATGTGATTATGAATAAAATAGAAATTCTTAAATTAAATAATGAAAAAGAGAATAAAATATATAGCCCTTATTCTTTATTAATTGCCCTATCTATGCTTTATGAAGGAGCAAACGGGCATACTATAGAAGAATTAGACAATATACTTAAAAGTGAAAAAATAACTGAACTAGATAATATAGAAAATGTGTTATCTATACTAAATAGAATGTATATCAAAGATAGTAATAATATACTAATAAATGAAAGTTATAAGAGTATTATTAAAGATAAATATAATGCTGATGTGGTATTAGATCCATTAGATAATGTTGATATAATTAATAACTATATTGAAGGAAATACATTTGGGCAAATAAAGAATATGCTTAAAGAAATATCTGGTAATTTATTATTAATTAATACACTTGCAGTAGATATGGAATGGCCATATAAAATAAGAGGAGATAAAGTTGGTGAAGGAAAATTTGAAAATCTAATAGCTAGTTATGTATATGGTTTTTCTAAATATAATGCAGCATATTATAAGGATGATGAGGTTACATCAGTAGGATTAGAATTAAAACAATATGATAATAATAGATATGAATGTGTTTTAATTCAACCTGATAATATTGAATTAAATGATTATATTAATAACATAGATGATAATAAACTAAATAATATATTAAGTAATTTAATTGAATTAAAGGACGATCCTAGAGTTGTAAATATTAGTATTCCTAAATTCTCATTTAGTTATGATTTAAATGCAAATAAAACATTTAGTTCATTAGGCTTAGATTTAAATAATCCTGATTTGAAAAATATAACAGATAGAAATGATGGGATGAAGATACATCATAAATCTAATATAGATTTTTCTGAGAATGGATTAAAAGCAGCTTCTGCTACAGTAGTAGATATATTATGTGGAGCAGCTTTTATTGATCCTAAGCAAATATTAAATATTGTAATTGATAGACCATTTATGTTTGTATTAAGAGAAAAAAATAGTAATACTATACTATTTTTAGGAACTGTATATAAACCTACTTTGTGGGATGATGATAAAAATAATTATCAATATAGATTTTAGTATTACACTTACAATTCTGTAATTAAATAAGGTTGAAACCCCTATTGATTCCGTGCCATTATGATTATTAAAACACTAGTATTACTAGTGTTTTTGTTTGATAGAATTATGTTATAATTGTGTTGAGGAGGTGTAGAATGAGAAAGTATATTGCTGAAGGTGTAGGAACAATGTTATTAACACTAATTGCTTGTGGTGTTGCAGTTACTTCTGGAGTTAACCTAGTGGCTACTTCACTTGCATTCGGACTTGTAATCGTTGCTGCTGCTTATAGCATTGGCAATGTATCTGGTTGTCATATTAACCCAGCTGTATCAATTGCCTTAACTGTTGCAGGTAAAATGGAAGTTAAAGAATGCATTCGCTATATTATTGCCCAAGTAATTGGTGCGTTTGTTGGTTCCCTATTACTTGCTCTAGTATTAGGTGGTTTTTCTGCCTTAGGAGCAAACGGATTAGTTGGAAATACAACAATATGGATTGCACTTGTTGTTGAAATAATACTAACATTTATATTTACAGCAACAATACTTGGTGTAACTGATAAAAAAGAAAACGGTCATGTTACAGGAATTGTAATTGGACTTACGCTTGTACTTGTTCATTTATTTGGTTTACCATTTACAGGAACAAGTGTTAATCCTGCTAGAAGCTTAGCACCAGCTGTATTACAAGGTGGAAGTGCATTAACTCATGTATGGATTTTCATCGTTGCACCAGTAGTAGGAGCAATCCTTGCTGGATTATTCTATAAATACGTTTTAAAAGGTAAATAATCTTTTAGTAAAAAACACTAACTATTATGTTAGTGTTTTTTATTTTATTTATTCTTCATAAGATGATTTGCAATAACAAAACCCATAGAGTATAATATTTGTAATTGTACGGAGAGCACTATGGATTTTGATGAATTAACGAATGAAGAACAGATAATATTGTCTATATTTAAAATGTTAATTGGTGAAAGAGGTCTAACCAACGAATTCTATTTTTTTAGTGAAAAAAGCGGCGGATGCGGTGGCTTTTGTATTTATAAAAAAGATGGAAAATGGATATCATATATTTATGAACGAGGAGAAAAAAGTGGATACCGCGAATATGACGATTTATATTCGTTATGTATGGATACATTTGGCTCTCTTGATAAAAAAAGTACTGATTATTGTATCGAAGCTTTCCCTAAATTAGTTGAAAGTTTTTTCACAAATAAAAAATTTGAAAAAAAAGAAGAAAAAGATCAAATAGATAAATTAAGACAAGGAGTTATTCTAGCTGCTCGTGGTGGTGGTGTAAGATCCTGCTCTACTATTGGTGTAATAAAAGCTCTCGAAGAAGCAAAAATACCAATTAAAGGTGTATGTGGCGAAAGCGGCAGTTCAATTGTAGGTGCATTACTTGCATATGGATATTCGGCAGAAGAAATACGTAAAATATTCTTACAATATAATAATGATATTACTAAAGCTGCAAAAATACATGGTGGACGTGGCGCTGTAGTTATTGAAGAACTTGTTAACAAAGTGACTAATGAGGCTCAAATGAAAGACTTGCCTCTTGATTGTTGGATTAACGCCTGTAAAGGAAGACTATTAAAGCCGGAATTACATTTATTTAGTAAAAGCACTACTCCAGATGACACATTAGGATTTGCTTGTAGTGCTTCAGCGGGATTACCTGTTTTTTATGGAAGCACGCATAAAATTATAGGTGGTAAAAAAATTAAATTATTTGACGGAGGATTACTTTACAATCCATATATTCCACCTAATTTAGAATATCCATTAGTATATGCTTCATTTCGTAACAGTGTGAATTATCAAAGATTTGTTCCCCTATTGCAAAGACCTGTTGATGTAGCAATTTCTAAAGCTGATGTTGTAATAACTACTCCTGTTGGAATGTCAATTGTAACAGGAAGTAATCAAGTTATTGAAAAACTGGTAGACGCTGGATATCATGAAGCACAAAAAGTATTATGCAGAAATAAAAAGCACTGACTATTCGCCAGTGTTTTTTCTAACTCTATAATTTGCTTCAACTACTCGATTAGGAGAACCATCTGTTCCCTCTATTATCTCATTGATTGGGAAGCCAATATCCTTTGTTGGGAAAACTGGAAGCCTGCGGAAAGCTCCTTTATCATATTGCCTTTCATTAAATTAATCAAATTTTGATAGTTTTTTAACATAGCCACTAACAGATACTCTTCTATGATTTAAATAATTTGATGCATTAGATTTTATGTTGGCAATTGTATTTACTCCTTCTAATATTTTTTCTTCTTGCTTGGCGGTTATATTTTTATAATTTATATATTTTCTATATATTGCAGGACTAACTCCAATATATTTTTTAAAAGTTTCTGAAAAATATTCTAAAGAATTAAATCCATTTCTAAAAGCAATGCCTAGTATATAGTTGTCTTCCTTAAAATAAAGTAAACTATTATATATTTTCATTGCATTAATGTATTCATGTATTGATACCTTTAATTCTTTTTTAAATTTTTTCATTATATAGGTTTTATTAAAATAGAATAACATACTAAGTTCATCAATTGTTATTTCTTTATTTATGTTTTTATTTAGATATTCAAGTATGTTACAAATTAAGTCGTTGGAAAACATATAACCACCTACCTGCGTGTTATTATACCACGCATTTTGTTAAAAAGCCATTTTTGTTTAAATTTGTAAAAATTTTTGAGTTATAATGAGTTCGAAAGGAAGTGATATGCATGGCATATTCAAGATGGGCTACAGTTGAAGAAATTAAATCGAGACTAACCCCAGTCAGTTATGATTCTGAAATAGAAAAATCAGGAATACCTATGATGTATGATGAAAATAATCTTTATATTAAAGATGATGAAACTCATACAATGGTTATTGGTTCTACAGGAAGTGGCAAAACTCAATCAATCACTTTACCACAACTTAGACTTGCAATTAAAGCAAGTGAATCAATTATTGTTCACGATGTAAAAGGAGAAATATATAACATATTATCCGGAGAATTAAATAAGCAAAATTATAATACAGTTGTAATTAATCTAGATGATCCTACCCTAGGTAATAATTTTAACCCACTAAGTTTACCGTATAAATTATATAAAAATGGTAAAAAAGATGAAGCAGTAGAATTGTTAGAAAACATCGGTAATTATTTTTGCTGTAATGAGGTATTTAATGCTAGCGATGATCCATTCTGGAATAATTCAGCAATTTCATTATTTATAGGTTTGTCATTATATTTATTTGATAATGCAAATGAAGATGAAATTAATATTAATAGTTTATTAAATCTTGTATCAGATATTGATAAATTGGCTGATAAAGTTAAAATGCTTGATAAAACATCTCCAACCTATATTAATTTATCAAACATTGTCTTTGCTCCAACCGATACAAAAGGAAGTATACTTTCAGTATTTGTTCAACACATGAGACTATTTGCATCAAGAGAAGTTTTATTAAAGATGTTATCATCATCTAACTTTGATGTAATGAATGTTCAAAAAGGAAAATTTGCATTATTCATTATAAGTAATAACAAAGCCATTTCTAGAAGACTAATTCCATTAATCGTGGAAGAATGCTATTATGCAGCAACAATTGTAAATGCTAAGAATCGTAGATTAAATATTGTAATCGATGACTTTGAGACATTAGTTCCAATAAAAGATTTTAACAATATGCTTTCCCTTGCAAGAGGAAATAATATTAAATTTAGTATCTACGTAAGAAGCTTATTAGAATTAAGAAATGTTTATGGTGCTGAGGGAACAGAAATATTAAAAATGGTCTTCGGAAATATTGTTTATTTAATGGCAACTGATGCAGAAACATTAGATGAAATATCTAAAATGTGTGGGGATCAACAAACTCCAAATGGAATTGAACCATTAGTAACCACTAAAGACTTACAATTATTAAGTCCTTTTGAAGCAATAATCCTAATCCCTAGAATTAACCCTATTAAAACTAAATTATTACCAGATTATAAAATTGATTGGAAATTTAGTAGCGAAATGATTCCGTTAAAGGAAATTGAAAAAAAAGAATTTAAAACTTTTGATTTAAAATAATAAAACACTAGCAGTATGCTAGTGTTTTTTATTCAAAATCATATTGTTTCTTATAATACTGATAATATTGAAATAATTATTATTGTATTATACAATAATCTTATATGGAGGTTAATATGAATAATTTTAATTTCGATACTAGAAATTATAAGCCTGAAGAACTTGATTTTTTAAGAGGTAACACTATTTTGGGGCCGATTTCTGTTTTAAAAATTCAAATTGAAAAAGGCAGATGTGAAAAAATACGTGACTTATATCATAAAGCTGAGGGTGAACTTTTAGAAGTTGATTACTCTTCCGCTAACGAACTAGAGTATGAGTTGAGAATGAGAGCTTGGGAAAACTCTTGGGCTAGAGAATGGAATAAAAATCCTGATGGATTAGGTCTTGCCGAATTTGCGCAAATGATTATGGAAGAAAAAATGCGTGAAGCACAGAGACATTAAAAGTTTATATAAAAAAGAGTTATCAATCTGATAACTTTTTTTAATTGCAATTGTTTATATTTCCAAATGGATGTTTTACTCTATTTTTTATTGCGTTTATTATGATTGAGTGAGTAATATCATATATATGATTTGCTTCTTCCTCATCATAATTTAGATTATTCATTAAAGTTTCTATTGTACATTTTTCCTTTTTATTTTTAATAATTTTCTTGTTTTTGGCGAATTAACGGGATTTTCGCTCATAAAGATTGTTAGCCTATCTGGTTTCATATGTACTGCTGCATAACAATAGTCAGTTTCTTTGTTTCCTGTGAATGGAACTACAAATTCATTTACTGCTTTTTTCTTTATTTTTTGAAATTCCTTATCTATCTCATCAATTCTTTCTTTTTCTTTTTTAGTTCTATGTAGTTTTATGGGATGAAGCATTTTGGATAACATCGTTTGAGATGAAAGAATATTATCTATATATGATTTTCGATATCCTAAGTTTGACTCATAATTAGATATTTTTGCATTTCTTTGTATTGCCCTTCTACCTACAAATTCATATTTCTCATTTATATTCATAAAAATCTCCGTGATTTGCAATTTCTATAAATGTTTAATTATATTTATATTATATCATAATTTAAATTTATTAATTTTTGTGCTATTATTTTTTTAAGGTGAGTAATATGAAAGAAAAAACAATTATTATAGTTACAATGATTTTAAATTTTATTATTGCTATTATTAAACTTGTCAGTGGAATAGTCTTTTCATTTTCCACATTAATTGCAGATTCCATTCAATCGTTTGTCGATTTCTTTACAGACATCATTAGTTTGATTGCAAGCAAAATTGGTAAAAGAAGAGCTAATAAAAAATACCCTTTTGGATATGGGCAAATATATAGTGTTGCTAATTTGTTAACTGGTGTGCTTCTATTCTTAATTGGTCTATTTATTCTATATCAAGTATTCTTTATGAAAGCTGAAGTAGTTATCAAACCATTACTATTCTTAATATTATTTTTAATTATAGTATTAAAGAGTATTGTTGTTTATTTGTTAAGAAGTTTTGGTAAAACTCATAAAAGTGAAATAATGATAGAAGCATCTAAGGAATCTAATGCCGATCTTGTTTCTACTGTTGTAGTTTTAATTGTATCGTTATTAGTTATAGTTGGTGATAGATTAGCTATCTTTATAGATTTCGATAAAATCGGAAGTTTACTAATGTGTTTTGTAGTATTTAATACCTCTATAAAGTTAGTATATTTTAATGTTATTTCATTGTTAACACATACAGAAGAAAATAAAGAAATAACCGATGCGATTACTCAAATTGTTAATAAACATAAAAATGTGGAATACGATAGTATAAGACTTATTAAAATGGTAGCATATTATAGTGTCCAGGTTACTATTAGAGTATCCCCATCAATTACAATGAAAGAATATTTTAAGTTAGAGAAAAAGATAAAGAAAGAAATTAAGGAAGAAATTCCTATCATAAAATATGTAGAATTTGAACCTACAATAGAAGATTAAAAAAGAGAATTACCTCTCTCTTTTATCTTGCTTGGTTGTATTTACTACTTATTTCTTCTATGTTTAATAGTGAGTTATCTTGAAGTGGTATTATTCTTGTCAAATTTTCTCCAATATACTATTATATTTTTTTAATAAAAATGTTATTATTAATGTATAAAGATAGAAAGGTTAGAGTATTATGAAAAAAAGTAAAATATTATTATTTTTAATTATTATATTTTCAATTATTATGTTCAGTTCAAAAGTTATGGCTGAAACATTACCAGAACTAATTTTCACAACTGAAAAGCTTGATGTTGGTGATAAAATTAATTGGAAAACAGCATCTGAAATGGCCGTTGGAGAAACATCACAACTATATGTTGTCATGGGCCGCGTAAACGAGGATTGTGATAATCCAACTGATTGTGGTTGGTTTGTTGGCGAAGCTAATTTAAATGGTGTCATTTGGGAAAGCGATGATTCAAACATAGTAAGAGTAGATGAGGATGGTAAGGTAACTGCTATTTCAGAAGGAAGCACTTCCATTTATGCCACATATAATGATGCTATCGTAGCTATGGATATAAATGTAGTTCCAAAAAGGGCAGAAACAAACCCTGATGACTCCACTGGCATCTCATCAGGCGATAATACAGCAACAAAACCTGATGAAACAACTACTAGACCTGATGATAATCCAACAACAAAACCCGATGAAAATACATCTTCAGAAAATAGTGATGTTGCTACTCCAGTAGATTCAAACAACACAAATAAAGAAACAAATAATACTACTATTATTATTATAGTTGCGGGAGTGGTTGTTTTATTACTTGTTGGTGGTGCAATTTGGTATTTTGCAAAAAATAAAAAGAACGGCTAATCGTTCTTTTTTCTTTACGTCTTATTATTTAATATTTATATAACACCTCAATTAGTATGATATAATTTTTATGAGATTATATATGGATATTATTAATATCGAAAGGTTAAAAATTATGAAAAAAATATTTATAGTTATTCTTTTAGTGTGCGTTTTATGCTTGACTGGATGCGAATGGTGGGATGCGAGAAAGCAAGCTAATCAATATGTAAAACAATATAGTAAAACTTTTAAGGAGCAAATAAAAGATACTTATGGAAAAGACGCAAAATTAAAAAACATTAAATGTGGTGTTTATACGAGCGGAACAAGCCCAGTGCCATCAATATCTTTCCATGCGTGCGGTGCATTAACAGCAGATCTTATTATTAATAAGAATTCTTATTATGCAGAGTATCAATTTAGTACAAATACCCTAAGTACTGATGTACATTTAAAAGATATAGTAGATGAGTTTATTAGTTATATGCCTGTCGATTCTGAAAAGATTTTTTATTGGGATGCGGTTAGTAGCAGTCGCTTCAAACTTACATTTGAGCCATCCGTTAAAAGTCTTTCCGATCTTTCTGAAATTGATATGGGTATTTATATTATTACCACCGAAGATTTGTCTAATGTTCAAGAAGATGATTTTAAAAATTTAGATATTTTTGATACTTTTGATAATATTAATTATTCGTTTCATATCTTCTCTGTTAAAGATGTCAATAAAATTGATGGTTTGAAGGAACGTATTTATTATATTGAAGTACTAAACGATCAATTATTTGATGCAAACTCTTCAGATAATTATGTGCCTAATTCTGATAATGTATTAACATATATATTTTTTGGCAAAACTATACTAAGTAGAGATGAAAATGCATACTACAAAGGCAGTGAATACTACGATGAATATAGAGCAAATTAAAATACACAAAAAAACTCGGTCAAACCGAGTATTTTTTATATGGAGCAGATGAGGAGAATCGAACTCCCGTCAAAAGCTTGGAAGGCTTTAGTTCTACCATTAAACTACATCTGCAGCACGAAATAATATTAACATATAACATAGGTAAAATCAAGAAGAAATTAAAAAAACGCTTATTTTAACTTCATTTATTCCCCTTTTGCTGTGCAAAAACGTCATTATTTTAAATAAATTTATACTTTTATGAAATTGTATGTTATAATACCTAAGGAAAAAGAAGACGGAGGTATTAAAAATGAGAGTTTATAAAAGTAGATTACCTGAAGGAAAAAAATATATGTTTTCTGCTAAAAAAGGTGTTAAGGTTAAACTAGTTAATATTGACTTAGCTAAAAAGAAGAAAAAAAATAAATAATAGTTGATAATGATTAATTACCAACTTTTTTATTTTTTTAATTAGTGTTATAATGTCAGTGAATAAAGGATGGTTGTTATGAAAGAAACTAGAAAGAAAAATATGAAAGACGCTTTATTAAGAATAGATGCTAATATTCCCTTTTCATTAAGCATTGTTGTTAGTATACTATCTTCATTCGTAATTTCCATAATAATGGTATTCTTATTAAAAAATTACGTTGATTATAGTTCATTTAGTTATATATTATTTATTTTTATTAGTATATTCATCATATTTTTTATGATAATAGAAACAATATTATTTATTTATATATCATTGTTAAAATATTTTGACAAATAAAATAAACTCTTATCTAAGAGTTTATTTTTTTATTTCTTTTTTAACTTTTTTTATAAATAATTTGTTAAATAATGTTGTTGCAAAAGATTCTGTCTTTTTAATAAGAATGTCAAAGTTTTTAAATGGAAAGAAGAATGAATATTTCTTTTTATACTTTTCACTTAATTCTCTAATATTGAGTTTTAATTCTTCATATTTAACTAGTATTTGATTATCTATTGCGTATTGTTTAATTCTAATAATAATTCTTGTTGAATAAACTACATCTATGGCTAAAATTCCATATAATAATCCTATTACAAATGAGAATGTAATATGGGAAGTTAACCAACTAGTCATGGAGATTATCGGCTTTGAAATAACGAAATAATATAGAATCGATGCTATTAACCATAGCATTGTAAATACAGGACATATATATCCTTTTATATTTCCCCAATACATGGAGTAATCCCATAGTCTTACTCCAAAAAACTTTTTAAATATTATTCCACAAATTAATTCCAATAATGTCATTGATGTTGTCATTATTAGTACAATTAGCCATGGCTCAAGATTATCGCTTAATGACGAATAAATAAGTGTCATAGCAACTACTCCAAATCCATATATTGGCAACCATGGACCAACCAAGAATCCTGGATTTATCCATTTTTTATTAAATATTCTATTAAATAATAATTCTAATACCCATCCAACTATACATCCAGAGATAAATATTAACGCGTATTGTAAAAATATTACCACCTTATCACTCCCTCGCATTAGATTATAACACTTTTAAAAATATTATCAATGTTGGTCATTTCTTACACGTTGCCTTGCATGGATTTTTTGTATTTCAACTAATCTATCATATATTTTTACCATAGCATATGTATCAAGTTTACAATATTCTAATAGATTTCTTCTTATTATTTGCTGTTCCTCTTTCGTAAATTGTCCTAAACTAGCATATGTTGCCATTGCTTCTGAGCCATTATGAACTTGTTCCAAATTATGATAATTTAAACTTGGATCATTTGGATATAAAGCTGGTAATACATATTTAATTGAATAAGATCCTTGCATATCTTTCGAATAGTAACTATATTCAGAAAATGGTTTCATTAAGTCTTTAATATTAGATGCAATATTTAATAGATGCTCTCTTAAATCTGGATATAGTTTTGCTAAATTCTTAATAACTGTTTTTTCAAAAGACATGTTATATGCGAGTACGCATACACCTCTTGGTATATCTCTAACTAAAGATTCCGCTAGAGAACGTCTTGGATCTATATTTGCTTCCGCTAAGAATTCTTTATGCTCTAATTCCCTATTTTCATTATATAAGTGTAATGAATATTGGAATGGTATTTGTTCATATGGATGAGTTCCTTTATATAAAGGTATAGATTGTTGAAATGTTTCAAAATCTAGGAAGTATAATGGTAGTGTTAATGTAGATAAAAATTCCGAAATTTTTTCATAGTTTATTAGATCGGGTTTATTATCTATTACAAAGTCGATTTGCATTTTTAATTTATTATCCAAATCACTTTGCATTAATTCTTCAAACGTTCTATATCCTTGGTTATATAGTTTAAACTTTTTCTTAATATTAACTCGTCTTAAATCAAAGACGTTCTTTTCTTTTATGCCTAAACAATATTGAAAAAATGGACATTCATATGGTTTGAAGCAATGTTCCGATATAGGAGTTTGTACTTCTTCTCTTTGATCCCCTTCTTCTTTAATTTGAGCAATATCATCACCAATTGTAGCAAATCTTTCTTGAGCATAATCAGTTATATCATTTATCTTAAATAGTTTATGTATATCTAGTTCTTCTCCACGCTCATAAGTATTATCAATCGTCACAATACAAACTCTAGTTACATTATATCCAAGACTTCTTAATACATAATATTGGTAGGATGCATCCTCCATGTAAATATCTTTTACTTCAGTAGAACTTTTTACTTCATAAATTTCATATTTATCGCCATTTTTTTTAAGTAAGTCTACACTACAAAAATTATCATCATAATCAAATGAGGCTTCTGTAATAGTTGTTGTTCTATTTTTATTAATATAATCTTTAGTCATTTCTATCATATCTGATAGATTATCACTATATTCAATGTCTACGTGTTCGCCTAGGAGTTGTTTGGCCAGTTCACCTACATTAGTACCGTTTTCTAAAACTGCTTCGTTATCTATTTCTTGTTTTTCTTCTGGCTTATTTTTATTTAGCCAAAGTATCTTTTTACATTGATATCCTAAACAGTATTTTGACTTTGATAATTTCATAAAACACCTCATTTTAATGATATAACTTTTTTTTGCAAAAAACAATTGATTGACATAGGTATTTATGGTACAATACGCCTTACGAAGGGATAATTATGGGATTAAAAAAAGATTATTACGGAAAATGTGCAACATGCATGGGATATAGTTTAGGGGACAAATCAAAGATTAAGGTTCCAGTTGGTTATTATTGTCACAATAAAAAGGACTTTTTTTCTCCAGGAGATTCATGTAATTCATTGTTTAATGGTTATGTTGAAAACAAAAAGGTAACTGATGATAATATAAAAGACGCTTTGAAGGCATTAGAGCCTCCAAAAACAACATGGTTTGGTTCATATTCAAAACCTGGAGGATGTTTTATTACTACAATTGTTTGCGATATAATTGGATTAGATGATGATTCTAGTATTCTTAAAGCAATGAGATCATTTAGAGATGATTATCTTGCTAAACATGAAGAATATATTCCATTACTAATTCAATATGATTCTATTGGACCAGAAATTGCACTTCATTTACAATGCGATAAAAATAAAAAAAAGATAGCAAGAAAATTGGTTGCTAATTACTTAAGTGGTTGTGTTTTCTTATTACAACAAAAAAAATTTGATGATGCCGCATCTTTATATTACGAGATGGTTGAATATTTAGCATCATATTATGATGTATATATAGCTATTGATACGGACTTTGAACAACCGAATCCAAATGGATTGTTAGGACATGCAAGGATAAGAAAAAGTGATAATTAATATCACTTTTTTTAATTTAAATGTAAAATATTTATTAAAAATAACCACGCTAATCCATAATAAGTTACAACAGCAACTAAATCATTAACAGTTGTAATAAGTGGCCCTGATGCAACTGCTGGGTCTACATTAATTCTATGGAAGAACATTGGAATGATTGTTCCAGTTAAACTTGATATGATCATTGCTCCCAATAAAGATATTCCTACACATCCAGATATTGCAAAGGCATAGCCAAATGTTGTTCCTTTAAAAATCATTATATATAATCCTAGAAATAGCGCCGCTAATGAGCCTAATAATAATCCATTAGTTAGCCCCACTCTCATTTCTTTAAATACTAATTTTATTTTCTTTGCTGTTGATAATTCTTCATCAACTAATACTCTAATTGTAACAGCAAGTGATTGTGTTCCAACATTACCAGACATATCCAAAATTAGAGATTGGAAACATACAACTATCGCTATTTGGGATACTACATTTTCAAATAAGCCAACTACTGATGAAACTATCATTCCCAAGAATAATAATACTATTAACCAAGGCAAGCGTTTCTTTAAACTATCTTTTAATGGTTCTTTTAAATCTTCTTCAGCGGTTAAACCGGCTAATTTTACATAGTCATCTCCCATTTCATCGTCTACAACTTCAATTAAGTCTTGTGATGTTATGATACCAATTATTTCTTCTTTACTATTTAAAACTGGAATTGAATCTTCTTCATAGTCAAGGATTCTATCAATACAGTCTGCAATTTTTTCATGATCTAATACATAAGGATATGATGTACTTACTAGTTTTTCTAACTCATCTTCTGCCCTAGCGACAATTAAATCTTTTAAATCAATTGCTCCATAATACTTACCATCTGAGTCTTCTACATATATTGTTGATATATTATCGTTTTCTTCAGCCTGCTGTACTAAAGATTTCATTGCTTCTTTAATAGTCATTTCTTTGTCTACAACAATAAAGTTTGTTGTTAATTTTGAACCAATTTCTTCTTCATCATATGATCTAATTAAACGAATATCTTCTCTAACATCTTCATCAATTAATTTTGCTATTCTTTTTACGGTTACTTCATCTAATTCGTCTAACATTCTTGCAGCTTCATCTGAATCCATGTTCTCAATGATTTTTGCAAATTGATTAATATTTAACTCTTTAAAATATTTATAAAAGTCTTCTAAGTATGTGAAGATTTCTGCTGTTCTTTCAACACCAATAATTCTATAAAGTTTTTGTCTTTCTTCTTTAGTCAATAATGGCAATACATCTGCAATGTCGTTTTCGTGATAATCATCGAGTTTTTCCTTTAAATCGGCATCCTTAATATTGCTCCTAATTAAGATAAGTAATTCCTGTGCATAATTTTCGTTATTCATATCTTCACCCTCTCTTCTAATGCGGTATTAAATAGATAAGGTACTCACACACTTAATCTCCCGTTTCTACTTGGATTATATCAATTTTTATATATTCAAACAATGTTTTTACTTATTGTTTACTTATGTTTACATCAAATAAAAAACAGTAGTTAATACTACTGTTATAAAGCTATTTTAAATGACTATTTTAAGATTAATGTTTATACGGACATTTATCTTAATAACTATCATTATCAATTTCTGAATACTTCTTGCCTATAAATGGTTGTTTACATGATCTAAAAAATATAACACCATTTATGACCATTCCCCCACATTTAATTTTCAGAAACTATTAATGCTTTTGATATGTTTAGTTAAAATCTAATCATTAACCCAAATATGGATAGATTAGCAACCAACCATAAGATTGATTGAATCATTTCCGTTTACGGCTTTAAATGGGTTAAAATTTTATCTTTAACTATTCATATTTATAAAGATATCACTTGGGATATTGAAAGAATTTTTCAACAACTACGCCCAGTAGTTATTGGTTCACAATTAATTCCTTCACGCCCTTTTTGCTCTTTCAACATTTTCATGTAAGGGAACGTCTTCCCATGCCTTTTGAGCATTTTAAATAGATGATCAGTCTATTATTTTGCAAGGCTTGGTACAGTATCATCTTCCTTAAATGAATCAACCCATTTTCTTTTTATTCTTCAAATTCAGTGAATGATAATGATAGATTCCCAATCGCGTTACTTAAATGATTTCTACTATTCACTTATTGTGAATGCCATTATAAACTCTTTATTTCCAATAATCTTTTTAACCGTTGGATAAATCTTCTTTTCACTGTTTTCAATTTCATGTCGAAACAGATATTATTTTCTTTTCCATCGACATATTATCTACTCTTTGTTCTTCATATATTGGTTTACGGCCAATTATATTTTGAACTCTTAGTAAATAACATTCTTCTTCATCAAGTAATGCTGCCATAAAGAAGTAATCTATAGCTGTAGTCAGCAACTATTTTATTTGATATCTTCATATAACGACATCATTCTTGAATAATCTGTAGGCTTGTTTGAATATTCATCGTGTAACATATTTGCCGCAGATGAAGTACATCCTACAATATGAGCCTAGGGGATATCACCCCGCGCGCCCTCGAGGATTTCATGTTGATCTTGAACTATTGAGGTAACTAATAGTCCAACGCTAGCATTATCGAAGTGTGCCCTTGATGAAGTTTCAATTCCGGATGAGAAACTATCAACGGCTTTTTTACATTCGATTTTAGCCATTAACACAATCACACTCCTTCGGGTAGTAAATATTATTTGCTACCTTACAATTTAATTATAACAATGCTTTTTTCTATGTGAATTACTAAAATGATTTGTTTACATCCAAAAGTGTCAAAAAAAGCAAAAAAGTATGTCAATGTATAGATATGATGTATAATTAACCTATGGAGGATTAATTACTTATGAGTGATGAAGAACTAAAAAGTATTGTTGCTGAAGTTGTAACAGCACCAGATCCATTTTGGATAGAAAATGCTTTTTATATTGTCAAAAGAATAGTTGAAATGCCGGATGGAACGGAGACAACTATTGCTGCTTTGGTTAGAGATGACACCAAACCATATACTAATTTTTTATTCGAAATGAATGCAATAGTTACGGAAGTATGCAAAAGAATTGGTATTGAGCTAGACAAAAGCAAATATGCTGAACAGTTTCTAGGAATGCCATTTAATATTCCTTTTGTTAAAAAAAGTGATATATTAAAAAGATGATTTAATAAATCATCTTTTTTTATTCTCTATGGTGGAGCAGAGGGGATTTGAACCCCTGTCCAATATGCCATGTTTTGCAATATCTACAAGCTTAGTCTCAATTTTAATTTCTTATATTCGATGGCTTGAAACAAACCCAAATATAATAAGATCAGTGAAATTCGGATAATGTACCTAATCAATACACTAACTATAACCTATATGAATTAATCTTTTAATACACCCTATAGGTGAAAGCGGATTAAAAGAACTCTCCGGCTTATTCTTAAGCGTATTGAAGAGTTAAACCACTATAATTTGGTTCGTCATTTAATTTTAATTTTGATATGTTAGGCATATCAATCCGCTTGCAATCACAACCATTAACACATGTCGAAACCAGGCTGCCCCGTAGTGCAATTATAACACCTTTTTCGATTTATGCAAGTTTTTAGTTAATTATATCTGCATGACTTACTGCGTTTAGGGCAAGATTTGTAAATTCTTGTCTCTTATATAAAGGATATGCTGCAGCTCCAATCATGGCTGCGTTATCTGTACAATATCTTAGTGATGGAACATAAAGATTTGCTTTATGTTTATCTGTCACTTTCTTTAATTCACTTCTTAAATATTGATTAGCTGATACACCACCCGCTACCACAACATTTTTAATATCATAATTTTTTAGTGCTAAATCTAGTTTTCTGGCTACTTCATCAACTGCTGCAACCTGAAATGAGCATGCTAAATCTTCTTTTCTTATTTCATTATTATGTGATTTTTCTTTATTAACTAAATTAATTATTGATGACTTTAGCCCACTATAACTAAAATTATATGTATCATCATCAACTGGTTTAGGTAATTCGTATGTTGGTTTTCCTTTGGCTGCTGCTGCCTCAACTCCAGGTCCTCCTGGATAAGGAATACCAAGCACTCTTGCAACTTTATCATATGCTTCACCAATTGCATCGTCCATTGTGGATCCTAGCATTTCAAAATCATAGTCATCTTTCATAACAACTAGTTCTGTATGTCCTCCACTTACAACTACAGCTAGCATTGGAAATTTGAATTCGTTTTCAAATATACTAGCATAAATATGACCTATTAAGTGATTAACTTTTATTAATGGTTTATTGTAAACATATGATAATGTTTTAGCAAACTCAATACCAACTAATAATGCTCCAAGTAAGCCTGGCGCATAAGTTACGGCAATGGCATCTATATCTTCCATCGTAATATCGGTTTGCTTTAATGTTTGTTCAAGAACCATTGTTATATTTTCAGTATGCATACGTGATGCTATTTCCGGAACTACACCACCATAATTGGCGTGTACGTCCATTTGCGTTAATATAACATCTGATACAATTTTATTTCCGTTTTTAACTATAGCTATGCTTGTTTCATCACACGAAGTCTCAACGGCTAAAATATATACATCTTTCTTCATTATATTTTTACCATTATGATGGCATCATCAGTGCCATTATAATACCCTTTCCTTCTATTTATTTCCTTAAAACCTATTTTAGAATATAAATTATATGCTTTTGTGTTCTTTTCATTTACTTCCAAAATTATTTTTTTATTTTCATATTTATTAATTATATATGTTAATAACTTTGTTGCTATTTTTCTTTTTCTATATGCTTCAGCAACTACAATATTTTCAACATCAATTTCATCTTGTATTATTTTAATGTGTAAAAAAGCAACAATCTTATTATCCTCTTCATAACCTAAAACAACTGAATACTCCCTGTTTATTTCTTCTTCTAGATTATATAGATCTTTAAAATTGTCTTTTAGTAGCTTACCTAAAGTTTGAAATTCATCATTGTCATTTATTGTTAACTCTCTAATCATTTCTCAACACTTATTTTCTTTATATATAATGGTTTAACTGCATGAGGATTTAACTCTTCTTTAGTTTTTAAATAATTATATACCTTATTATAATCAATTATCACTTTTGTAAATACATGGTGTTTATTATTAAATTCTTCAAAGGCGTCATTATCTATATATTCATAATCGCCAACTTGATTATTATCCTCATCAAATATGCCAATGTAATAGCCGTTATTTTCTTTTACGCCAACGATTTTATTTTTTTCCACCAAAGAAACTGCTTTTAGTTCAAGAGAACTAATTGTCTTTATTGGGATTTCTAGAGTATAAGCAAATGTTTTAGCAATTGTTACCCCTAACCTAACGCCAGTAAAAGATCCTGGCCCATTTACTACGTATATTTTGTCTGGATTTTTTCCATCTAAGGCTTTTTTTATTGTAGGCATAATAAACTGACTGTTATTTTTTTGCCCTATAACAGATTCAGTCCTATCAAATTTGCCGTTGTTATAAATTGCTATTATTACGTCTTCAGAACATGTATTAATTAATATTTCTGCCATTATAGCACCGCTTGACATAGTTCATCGTATTTTTCGCCATACGCTTTAAATACGAGTACTCTGGTATTCTCATCTATAATATTAAAAGTAATTTCTAATCTTTCTTTTGGCAATTTATCCTGGATTATTTCTGCCCATTCAATAATGGTAACTCCACCCTTGTTAAAATATTCATCAAAATCGATTGTATCATCGTTTTCTTCTAATCTATATACATCCATATGATAAAGAGGCAATTCCCCTTCTGGATATTCTTTAATAATATTGAAGGTTGGTGAAGTAATTGTTTCTTTAATAGCCATTGCTTGAGCAAATCCTTTTGTAAATACTGTTTTACCAGAACCTAATTCACCATTAAGACAGATAACCATGTTTTCCCATTTTTCACTTTCGATGTTTTCTGCTAATCTTACTGTTTCTGTTATGTTTTTTGAAGTATATTTGTATTCCATCCTAATCACCTATAATAATTATATAAGTAAACTCTCATATATTCAATAAATATTTACTAAAAAAAGGCATAAAAAAAATAGGCGACTTCCTATTTTTGCAATATACTATCTTCAGCGTTTTAGGGCTTAACTTCTCTGTTCGGTATGGGTAGAGGTGTATCTCCTAAGCTATCGTCACCTATTTAAGGATTTTGTCCTTTAAAAACTTGAT
>JAEEGL015311457.1_pt1 | contig 20831 bp, 12 predicted proteins | sample 9134231 | NCBI WGS metagenome assembly JAEEGL01 (sample SAMN16246548, study PRJNA631951) | gut metagenome | biome: gut microbiome; feature: rumen; material: fiber-attached | host: Bos | place: Iran: Karaj | collected 2018-10
AAATCCCACTACATGATCCACAGGGATCATTGTAGTGGGATTTTTTTTAAGTCAGCCGGTATTAGCTTAATGACATTGATCACGCAGCTTTATCGACCTCTTCATCAGCTCCCGGAAGCTCTGTTTTCTTCACGCCGTCACCATAGATGGTCTCCCAGTCATTTGCCATTGAAATAGCCGTCCATCCCTGGTTTTCTACTTCCTCGTAGAATTCCCCGGCTTTTTTTTCGCTGCCGTATTCCCTTTCGGTATCGTCACATACTATGAAAAAGCCCTTGCCTTCGTGATCGGGGTTGCCTTCGGCATAGTTGAGCATGGAGAAGTCACCTGAACTGTTGCCGAATGCCAGAACCGGCCGTTTTCCGATCTCACGGGCAATTGCGGCGGACTTCCCTGATTTGCCGCATTCCACGGCATCGAGCGGCTCACCGAGCAGTATTTCTTCGTCTTTTTCCATGTTGTACTCATCAGCTGTATCATCTCCTTTGCCTGATGCAACGTATGGCACGTCTGTTGCAATAACATGGTCGTAAGGAATGTCAAAGCGTTCCACAAGAGCACGTACCACCTCGCGTTCACTGGCAGATACCATCCACACATCGAAATCATTGGCCTTAAGGTAGTTTATAACCTCTATCATGGGTTTGTAGAACGATTGACCGTAGGTCATTCCTTCAAAGCCGACGACATCCACATTGTCAGCGAAATCAGTAACATATGAACGGAACTGATCAGGTGACATTCCGGCAAAGGCTGTCGCTACCATATCATCCTTGGTAATATCCTTCGGATGGAAGGTCTCGCCTTCGGAATATGCGTGGTCACGTATCTGCTGCATGGCATCCCGTTCTTCCTTTGAGGCTTTATAATCCGGATCATCCAAAACGCGGTGCATGGTCAGACAATAGTCCAGATAGACAGGCGCCTTTTCACAGAGTATGGTGCCGTCCATGTCGAAGGTGGCTATACGGTCTGCCGGTTCAAGATAATCTGAACCCGATCTGTCAGTGCAGTCATTTACAAAATCAACCAGTTCTTTTAAGGACCTGCTGTCCGGATCCCATGACGGAAAAAGCTTCGCATAATCCGTAAGTTGTTCTTCGGCGGTCTTATACTGTGCCGGAGCCTTTTTTATTTCCTTCGGATAGATGGAGGCAAAATCATCTTTCATGGAAACGGGGATATATCCCATCGCTTCGTATTCTTCGGATTTTTTCTCCCAGTCCTGGGTTCCCCATTCTCTTTCGGTATCATCCGCAACTACCATATATGCCTGGGCAGGATATTTGTTGTTCGTGATCGCATAATTCATCATGCTGGTATCGCTTCCGCTGTTTCCGAAAGCCAGTACGGGACGCTGCCCGATCTCCCTTTCGATGTATATTGTCTTGTTGGCGTTAAGATTTTTCTGGACGAAGCCGCCCGTTATTATAAATTTTTCGTCCTTCCCGTCTTCACCGTATTTATAATCCATATTTGAGGGTGTGTTTTCGTGACCTTCAAGCTTGATCTCAAACTCGGTGCCGATCACATGGTTTGGTGTGACATATTCGCTTATCGGGGAATTTGCCACGATTGCACGGGTGGTAGTACGTTCCGTGCCGCTTACAACATAGATCGTGAAATCGTTATCATAAAGATATTTTACAAGCTCTGCCATCGGAAGGTAAAAACCATCGATGTAACGCATGTTTTCGAAGCTTTCGGTTTCTTTTTTACCGAATTCCACTGCATAATCATAGAGTTCTTCGGTTGTCATTCCTTTATATGCTCTGGCAAAATTCCTGGCAAGCTCTTCGCCGGCTTTGTATTCCGGAGTTATTTCGGCTGCTACCTGCTTTAATTCTTCCTTATCCTTCTTTGAAAGACTGTCATTGTCGTCTAAATGATTATTGCAGTAATCGATGAACATCATCGTGTCATAATATGTAAAGAATGTCTCGCATGTCAGAGTTCCGTCCATGTCAAATACGGCGATACGGTCTTTTACAGGGATGAAACTGTCAGGATCATCTTCATCCGTGACTTTTTCCACATAATTCCTGAGACTTTCTGCTACCGGTGAATCGGCAGACCAGTTGTCATTAAGCGCTTCTTCGGGTGAAGCGTAGGCTGTCACCATGAATGCGGTAAACATGACCATCATCAGTATCGCGGCAAAGACTGCCGTCAGCTTTTTCGGATTACTCATACTTTCATTTCCCCCTTTTTTATTGCATGCTGACTGTTTAACCCGGGATGGAATGTTTTCAAAAGACCGGCTGGAGTCCGCAGGCGTATTTTGACTAAGTATAGCATAGAGATAAAAACAATGACAGATACACTTTAAGCTCATTTGACTTTGGCATGGAATCTGTTATTATATGATTGTTTTTACGGGGTCGTAGCTCAGTTGCAAAACATGCCGGTGGCATGTTTTGAGCCGCGAATAGCCGTGCTGAGCACGGCTGCGGCCGGAGAGAGCGCAGCGACGGTAGAGAGGATAAAAATGTTTGGGGTCGTAGCTCAGTTGGGAGAGCGCAGCGTTCGCAACGCTGAGGCCGAGGGTTCGAACCCCTTCGGCTCCATTAATCAAGGGGACGGTTTTGTGATTGACACGGTTAAAACAAAGTACAGTCATATGATTGATAACTTAGTGTCAATCACAGAACCGTCCCCTGATTGATGCGAGAACGGAGGAAACTATTGATACAGCAGTCGGATTCGCTTAAAGAGGCGCTTGAAAAACAGTTCGGCGCCGGTATAGAGATCACGCGGTCGGAGGCAGTGGGAGGCGGGGATATAAATGATGCTTACGGACTTTGGCTGTCAAACGGCCGGCGCATTTTTATGAAGTCCAACCGTCCGCAGAACCTGTCTTTTTTTGTGACCGAATGTGAAGGCTTAAAGGCCATGGAAGCAACCGGCACCGTAAGCGTTCCGGAAGTTTTGGGACTGGGCTGTGACAGCGCAAGGGGCATATCCTTTCTGCTGTTAAGCTATGAAGAGTCCCGGGGAAGAAACCGCGATTACTGGAGTGTGCTAGGATGTGAGCTTGCCGCAATGCATAATGCTGATGCGTCAGCTTTTGTCAAAGGCGGAAAATACGGCTTTCTTCATGATAATTACATTGGAGCGGGTTTTCAGGAAAACACCCCTGAAAGTGACTGGATCACTTTTTTCGGTAAGCATAGACTCCGGGTGCAGCTTGACAGAGCCGAAAGATATCTTTCAGATGAAGATAAGAAGAATGCCGCATATCTTTTGGAGCATCTCGACAGGTTCCTGATCGAGCCGGAGCATCCGTCGCTGCTTCACGGTGACCTCTGGGGCGGGAATGTTATCTGCGGACCGGACGGGAAGGCGTGGCTCATCGATCCGGCTTCCTATGTCGGTTTTTATGAGGCGGATCTTGCGATGACCGAGCTTTTCGGGGGCTTTGGCGCAGAATTTTATTCCGCTTATGAAAGTATAAATCCGCTGAAGGAAGGCTATGAAAACCGCAGGGAAATCTATAATCTCTACCACCTGTTAAACCATCTCAACCTCTTTGGGGGAGGATATCTTTATTCTGTCAGAAATATTTTAGGGTCAATCAAGGGGACGGTTCTGTGATTGACACTAAAATATCAATCTTAAAACAAAAATTAGTTTAATTGTGTCAATCACAGAACCGTCCCCTGATTGACTGAAAGGACAGCATAACTGTATGAAGAAAAAAAATGTTATGAAACTGGTATGTGCCGTAACTGTTGCAAGCCTTCTGACGGTTTCTTTTTCCGGCTGCGGAAAGAAAACCACGGATGTAAGCAGCAATGATGCCGGGTCGGAACAGACGGAAGAAAACAGCACTGTGTCCGAAGAAAACGGAGATGAACAAAAGGCGGACAGCACCGGTTCGGAGGAAAAAAACGACACTGAAAAAACAGAGGATGCCAAAGAGGTCATAAAGATAGACTATCCCTTCGAGGAACGATTCATTTACGGAAACAACAACCTTTTTTATATCGAAGATGACGGGTCTCTTACCTGCCACTTTAAGGCAAAGGATGGACAGAGGATAGAGTACGGCACCGGAGCGGACGGATATTATTTCTTCCTGGTAAGCGGTGAAAACAGCAAACAGGAGCTGTATTTCCTTGATGAAAGCTTTGAACTTTCCTACACGACGATCGAATATCCCGAAAAGATGTATATAAACTGCATAAGCTGCTACGACGGAAAAGTATATTACAGCGGTTATGACGGTGATGCCGGGAAGGATTCCATATATTTCTATGATCCGCATGGAGATGCCTTCAGTGAAGATCCCGGAATCAACAGGCTTGTAAGATATTTTGAAAATTATAAGGGAAGGGGCTTAAAGAAGCTGGTAAGTCTTTACGATATAGTCCGCGACCTTGAGCAGACGGGAAATATCTATATGCAGGATCCTGACACGAAGGATATATGCGTGTTTGATGCCGATACAAACGAAATAAATTCATTTAAGACCACCGCACCCTCGGGTACTTATCAGAACATGTACTACGGACCGGGTTATCTGGTGAGTGAGGTTGAAAACGACACGGACACTTATGATCAGAAGAAGGAAGATACCGATTCACAGGAATATATCCTCTACGATGTTAAAACGGGAGAGGGCTTTTCCTTTAAGATCGGAAAAGACGGAAATCCACGGGGAGTAGTGGATATAAGGGATGATTATCTGTACTATTATGAGTCTGAGTATAAGGACGGGGTTGAAACCGGCAGGAATTACAAACGGGTTTCAATAGACGATATAAGATCCGGAAGCTTTAAGAGTGAGGATATCACCTTTGTGGAGCAGTATCCCGATGTGGATTCCTCCTACGGCTCGTATTCCGAGGGAAACAATAAATATGATGCCTTTACTGTAAAAGAGGACAGGGTTTATTTCCTTTCTTACGATAAGGACGGATCTGCCGGAAGAAGGGGTGATGTGGTATGGGAAAGCCTGCCGTTAAATGACCCTTCGGCTAAAAACATACAAAAGACCGGCGCAACGGAAAGACATGAGGATTTTGCCGATTTCGGATACATTGAGGAAAAGACAGACAGCCGTGTGGATAAGGCTGTGGATGATTTTACGTACTTTTTCGGAAGCTATCAGGATTTCAGATTCTATGATGACTACGATAATGCCGGTAAGATTAACGCAGAGCTTGAAAAGATCGATGCTTCCTTCCGCAAAGCCGGTGATGAAACGGCCAAATCTGCTCATGTTGATATAATAGAAAACGATGAGGAGGGAAGCGGTGTGGATTGGTTTAAAGAATACATCGGTATGGGCTATACCTACACCAAAACCTTCGGAGGAGTGAAAAAAGTAAGGGATCACTATGTTCAGGTGGCTTACAATGATTATTACTATTATGGCGGAGCCCACGGAAACGGAAACAGCTATCACTATCTTTTTGATACAAAGACAGGAGAGAGAAAGACTCTGAAGGATCTCTACGGCGGCACGGAAGAGGAATTTAAGGACATAGCTCTTAAGTATTCCATGGAAAGCTGGAAGCAGAACGGTGAATATTACTATTATGAATATGACGGCGACAGCAAAAGGGAAGCAGAAATGAAGGAGGATTTTGCAAACTGCATTTCACTTGACATGGGAGTATCCTTCGAGGATGACGGCATAAGGCTTATATATCCGCCTTATGCGGTAGGACCTTATGCATCCGGTGAGATCGAGGTATGGGTGCCCTATTATGCCTTGGGTATAGATTTATGATTTAACTTACAGCTTCCTTATGCCGACGGTAAGCGTATCTGAAGGACAGTCCGGGGACAGACTAAAGATAAGCTCCGAAACCATGGGATCGCGGGTGGTGAAGCTTACCGGAACCTCAGGGCCGTAAGTTTCCATTGCTGTGTACAGGGAAAAGATCAGCATTGAACGGATATCCTCTACGGCTCTGTCCGGCAGGGCCATAAAGATCATGTCATCGATTTCGGGAAAACCCTCATAAAGTCCTGAAAGGCGGATAAGAAGTACTCCTGTAACTGCGCTGTCGTGAATGGCAGCGCAGCTTAACGCTTTATCAAAATGATTCTCCTCGTCCGGAGCATAGCTTTTATGATCAGTTCCGCATTTTCTGAAAAAAGCCTTAAGCTGTCCGGATGGTATCTTCGCTAAAGAAACGGCATTTTTATTTGATGAAAAATGCCTGATCTCAGCAGGATTTATGAGGTTTTCCACCTGTGTCAGAAGGTTTAATTCTTCAAATTTCCTGAAGGTAAAGCCCATATGTTCAAAAAAAGCCATGGTATCATCAAAGTCCTGCATATCCGTAAGATCAGCGGAAACCTCAACAGCGCCGGCTTTTTTGGCGATTCTCAAAAACTCCTCAATAAGAAGCCTGCCGGTTCCTTTTTTGCGCAGGTCTTCTTTAACGCAGACCCATAAAAGCCTGAAGCAGGGCTTTTTATCCGTAATGTTTTCCGGAGAATGATCGAGAATTTCAAATATCAAAAGACCTGCCGGAAGGTTAAGGGTTTCATCGACTGCTCCCACTGCATATTTACCGGCAAGAACTCTGCCGGTAAAAAAACCGTAAGGAGACAGGATATCAAAGAAATGCGAATTTTCATCTGTGATCTTTGTCAGTACCATCTTAAGCGGTTACACCTCCGATATTTTTTTTGCGGGCGTATTCCCTTCCTATGACCGCCATTCTGCGGTTTTTTCTCCTTTCGAGGGTTCTGTCGTCAGTTAAAAACCGCCTGTCAAACAGGAATCCAAACGAATCATCCTGAGGAAGGCTCTTCAGGGTTTTGAAATATTGTATCTTTCGTATCTGTCTGTCTGCTTCTATTTCCCTGTGGATCCCGGGCAGACCTTCAACGAGTTTTTCAATGCTGTGCTGTGCTTCTCTTATCATATTTTTAAGCCCTTCAAGCCTGTCTTCGAGAAAGCGCAGCTCATCTTTATCAAGCAGATCCATGAGCATGAGATTCATAAAGGAGCCGTCCATGGTAAGTATCGCATCCCGGAATTTTTCGGGCAGTGCGGAAAGTGTGATCTCATCTAACGGGATCAGCTGTTTAACACCGCGATTGGCAGTTTCAAAGGACATTTTTCCGAAGGCCATATCATTATCAATACCTTTGATACCGGTTACGATGAGACCTCCATTGTCCGAAAGTCTTGTATTAAGATGGAAGTTACCGTGGTGTCTGTCAACCTGACCGCACAGAAAATCAAAAACCTGCAGACAGATGAGCTGGTCTTCAGCTTCTTCGGAATAGGTAATGCCGTGCACCGCCTCAGGAAGCCGCCTCAGCTTGGAACCGGTCATGCCCTGTGTATCCTCCATGAGGTTTCCCCTCATTGTTTTTCCATTCTTTTTAACAACAGCAGTTCTTGATTCGGCAATGATATCTCCTATGCCCAGCATGGAAGCAAGCCTGCTGGTTGCAACATTCCTTCTGGAAAGGTTGCTGCCGGGAGCCATCTTTGCATATTTTACGGAAATACTCTGCTGAAGGACAGCCTTGTAGAAATGTGAATAATATAAAGAAAATGCCTCCCTTTGGTTTCTGGGAACGGTTTTTATAAAATCTTCAATGCTGCCGAAATATCTTTCCGCCGGATGATTCCAGGGATCAGTCTCATTTTCGAAACGGTCGAAGAAGGCTCGAAGGAGTCGTCTGAGACCATGCTCATCGTCCTGGTATAAGTCACAGTCAGCACTTAAAGCGGATCTGAAGCCGCTTATAAGCTCCGGCGGAAGATCAGGCATCTTTTTTGCAATCTTTTTTGAAATTTCCATGGGGTCACCGGTAAGAGTATCTTCCTCCTCCTTAAAATACCGGGTTTTTCCGGCTTTTGTGATCTTGAATACATTTGAGGTTGCACCGCCAGTCATCTCATGGGTGACGGAAGGGTCGTCAAGGTCGATCTTTTCGGCACGCTCAAACCTTAACATGTCGATCCAGGAAAGAGGCTGAGCATCAGCGGATGTGCTGCGACCTAAATTGCGGGTGCGGTAGTCGTCAAGAGACCGGGAGAACATGGCTTCCTCTTCCAGAACCTTCTGTCTTAAAGAGGTTATCATTTCAAACCGTTCTTTGGAGTAGTCAGAAAGCTTCCTTTTTTTGGAAAGCCAGACATCCATGCTGGATATGAGCTTGTTATAGAGCAGGCTTATCGCAAGCTTTACAGCTTCAAGCTCCTTTGAATATCTTTTTTCATCCTCTTCGTTTACTCCGAAGGGAGGCATCGGATTACTTAAAAAGGACTGGAGCATCTCGATCTTAAGCTTCACATCCTTTGTTTCGTCACTGTCTTCAACAAGCTTCTTTCTGAAATAGGTGACTTTTTTGCTGTCGATTATCTTCTGGCCCGTAAGGTAAACCGCGGGAAGCTCGGCTTCAACAGTATCCCTTGTGCTTTGCAGGGTACTTGTCTGTCGGGTCCTTTTAACCGTTTCGGGGCCCTTTGATACTTCAACCGCAGAAACGGCTTCGGAATCCGCCTGTGTTGATGCAGTGCTTTCTTCAGACACGGAGCTTATTCTTTTTGACGCTTCCTCAAGCTTTGAATCTCCCATAATGATACCTCCGGGATTATTTTCTGCAATCAATTATACGACTGATGCAACAGGCATGGCAAATAATGCTGCAGAGTCAAAATACCTTTTGACCCCAACATCATAAAACGATAGCACGGAGCTTATTTTTGTGGTATAAATTAAGAGGTGGTTTCATGGTTTTTTTGTGGGTTTAATATGAGCAGTGAAGCTGTTATAGATAAGAAAAAATTTAATAAGGAGCTGATGCACATAGCTCTGCCAATCTCCCTGCAGAGCCTTATGCTGGCCTCGGTGGCTGCGGCGGATGCTCTTATGCTCGGGCAGGTTACACAGAGCGAGATGACCGCAGTGTCCCTTGCCACGCAGGTGCAGTTTGTACAGAACATGTTCATCATGGCAGCCACAATGGCCGGGGCGATCCTCGGCGCACAGTACTGGGGTAAGGGTGATAAGCATACAATGGAGGATCTGTTCAATCTGATGCTGCGCTATACGGTGATCATTTCTCTGGCATTCTTCCTTGCGTGCGAATTTATGCCCGGGGCTTTGATGAACATTTTTACCTCTGATCCGGAGCTTATGGAAATAGGAGCCGGATATCTGCGTATCGCCGGCTGGTCATATCTTATTACGGGTATCTGTGAATGCTATCTTACCATGATGAAGGTCACGGACCATGTAAAGCCGGGGGCGATAATCTCATCGACGGCAGTTGTCCTGAACATAATCTTCAACTCGGTCTTCATTTTCGGACTTTTCGGGATACCCGCGATGCAGGCGGAGGGAGCAGCCTTTGCAACAACTCTTTCAAGACTTATAGAGCTTCTGATCTGTCTTTTTGTCTGTGCAAAGCCGGAATATATAAAGCCGGCTTTAAGCAGGTTTTTAAAGGCTCCGAAACAGCTTGAAAAAGACCTTGTAAGGCAGCTTCTGCCTCTTTTGGGAGGCGGGCTTTGCTGGGGAGTGGGATTTACTTCCTATACGGCGATAATCGGCCATATGGGTTCGGATGCGGCAGCGGCCAATTCCGTGTCTGCGGTTGTAAGAGACCTTATCTGCTGTCTCTGCAACGGTATCGGAAGTGCTGCGGGGATCATGGTGGGAAATGAGCTTGGAGCAGGCCGTCTTGAAACGGGTAAGGCTTACGGGATAAGACTCAGGAATATCTCGTTTGTTTTAGGCTTTATCTCCACGGGTCTCGTGCTTTTGCTTACACCCTTTGTGGTAAATATGGTAAAGCTTTCGCCCGAGGCTCATCAGTACCTTACGGGAATGATGGTCATTATGGCATTTTACATGATTGGGAGATGCGTTAATACGGTTACGATAAACGGGGTTCTCGACGGCGGAGGAGACACGATCTTTGATATGTACAGTCTCATCGTTGCAATGTGGCTTGTAGCCATACCGCTTGCTTTCTGCGGTGCCTTTGTTTTCGGATGGCCGGTGCTTGCGGTATATGCCTGCACTTGTCTTGATGAGGTGGGAAAAATACCCTGGGTTATGATAAGATTCAGGAAATATAAGTGGGTGAAGGATCTGACAAGAAGTAAGACGGAGTTGGAAAAGTAATAAAAGAGCCTGAAAAGGGCTTTAAGGATTTTATAATTAATGAAGGGAGAAATGTAATCATGGCAGACAAAACAAATCAGGCTCAGGCCTACAACTGTATCTCATGCGGAGCGCCGCTGCACTTCGATCCGAAGTCCGGGAAGCTTAAATGCGACTACTGCGATTCGCTCTATACTCCGGAGGAGATCGAAGAGCATTTTAAGAACAAAGAATCCGAGGAAGCGGCAGAAAGGACGGATGAGGAATTTAAGAGCTATTCCTGCTCATCCTGCGGAGCCGAGCTTTTAGCCGATCAGAACACTGCGGTCATGCTTTGCCCGTACTGCGGAAACAATACCATCGCTACTGCACAGTTTGCCTCAAACATCAGGCCTGACTGTCTCATACCCTTTGGTGTTGAGAAGAAGGAAGCCATGTCGAAATATGAGCAGTATTATCAAAACGGCTTAATAAAGAAATTCCTGCTTCCGAAATCCTTTAAGACCGACAGCCACATTCAGGATATACAGGGAGTTTACATTCCGTTTTGGCTGTTTTCGGGCAGCGCGGAAATTGACGGCAGATACCAGGCTTCCAATGATAAAAGGAACGGCGACTATATAATCCACGACATCTACGAGGTCAGAAGAACCGGAAACATCGATTTTACAGATCTTCCGGCAGATGCTTCAAAGAGGATGCCCGATGATCTCATGGATTCCATTGAGCCCTATGAGCTTAAGGATCTTAAGGATTTTTCAATGGCATATCTTCCGGGATTTTTAGCCGAGCGTTTCGATGTGGATGAAGCTGATGATGCAGAAAGGGCAAAGGAGCGCGTAAAGGGAACCTTAAGGGATAAGGTGAATGAAACGCTTCGTTACGACACCATAAAAAGCAGGAACGAAAATATGGATGTTAACATCGATAAGACCAAATATGCGCTGCTTCCCGCATGGATACTTACCACCAGGTGGAATGACAAGGAATGGATGTTTGCGATGAATGCGCAGACCGGAAAGTTTACCGGCAACCTTCCCGTAAATAAAGGAAAATACTGGGGAACGGTTATAGGAAGCTTCCTTATCATCCTGATCCTTGGAATGCTGATTATAGGGGATGCCACGGCCTCATTCGTGGTGGGACTCATTGTTGCCATAGTTCTTGCTCTTATAATGCACAGTACCATGAAGCCTGTTGCAAGGGCCGCCAACGCCAATGTTTATTCGGGGGATAAGCTGAATCTTACGGTAAAGGAGGACAGCTTCATCAGGCAGGAAAAGGAGCATTCTCCGCAGAATAAGAGCTGATAAAAAGATCCCTCGGCTGAGCTCGGGATGACAGGGCGAAGATCATGAAAAGAATGAATATGGTAAAGATATGAATTATACAGAAAACGGGATCTGGAAAGAATATTATAACGAAACCGATCCGAAAAAAAGGCTTGCTCTTTATGAGAAGATAACCTCGGAAAATGAGGATGACGGAGCGGACGGACTAAGAAAAAAACTCTTTAACAACAGACATTTTCATAAAAAGAAGTCTGTAAATGAGGTGGATAAGGGTCTTTGGCAGCTGCTCTCAATGCAGGTTGACATAAAATCTGGACTTAACTCCGTAAGGGCCTCAAAAAAGCAGCTGGCGGAAACAATGAAGTGCTTTTGTCTGGATGACAAGGCGAATGCCGATGAACCCGGCAGGTCCGTGATCTATTGGGAGATAAGGAATGTTGCAAAGCGATATCTTTTAACCTGTTCTGACCCGGGCTATGCAAAAAAGCTTTTCGGTCTGGTGGACTCTTCTCAGGATGAAAAACAGATAAGAACCGTTTCCGATATGTATCTGATGGCAAGGGATATCCCTAAAAGATTCGGCTTTAAGGAAGAACTTGCCTCCTTTACGGATGCTTTGGAGGATGAACTTAAGATCTGGTCTGAAGAAGCCTGGGAGGATTATATGAGGCTTTGTGCTTCTTCGGAAAACGGCGATTGACGGATTTTTATTTTTATTTTTATCAGTCACCGAAAAAAATATGACGGATTTCGTATTTGTCTCGTATACAGAGTTAATTGTTCGATATCACCATAGAACAGGAATTCGTCGTAAGGGGTGACTCTAAGAGGAGTCGGAAGCTTAAGAACAGGAGGAAAAAATGAAAAAGGAAAGGAAGAGGCTTAACAAAAAGATAGTTGCTCTGATTCTGGTTTTGTCCATGGTAATAGGACAGAGCCAGGGTATCTTTGCAACGGAATCCGGCAATGCGGCACCTGCAGCACCGGCTGTGGAAGCTGAACAGACGCCTGCGCCTGCAGCTGAAGCAGGACAGACTGATCCCGGCCGGACAACGGAAGGACAGGAAAACGGACAGGCTGTAGAAGGACAGACGCAGGAGGGACAGACTTCAGAAGGAGGACAGAGCGAGACTCCGGCGCAGAGTGAAACTGAAGAAGGCAAGACGGAACCTGCCGCACCGGCACAGGAAACTCCGGCACAGAATGAGGAGGCTGCAAAAGAGCAGGCTGTTTCGCAGAATGAAGAGACGGCTGCAACAGTCAGCGAAGAAAAGGTTTCCGATAACAGTGCAGAAGATGCAGCAAAGGGTCTTTCGGCGGATGCTGCAGAAGAGGAAAATGCCGGCGCTTCGAGCGAGAACAGGATATCCTTAAGCGGTGGATCCATTTCGGTTAATATTGCTGTTAAGGATCTGAGGGTTGATAAAACGAAAGTCAGCGGCAATATATATTGGGTCAGTGAAAATGAGATCCTTGCAGTTAGCTACAATAAAGCGGATTCTCTTTCGGATGATAAATTAACTGCGAAGCCGCCTATAACCAAATATACAGGGGAAAAGTTCGGCCTTGATTTTAAGGTGCTCAGCGCAAATGCAGCTTCATCCAATGAACTGATAAAGGATAGGGACTATACTGTAAGGTATTTTTATTTTGCTGAATATGCCGAAGACAAAAAGAAAGAGGTCGGACCGGAGGATACGAGGTCGGACAAGGGTACGCTTATCATAAGCATCAATGGTATCGGTGACTATGAAAATACGATTTATCTCTGGATGGATTTTGACCCGGTGCCGTATGATTTCTCGATTTCGCAGGCAAATATCGCTCCTTTTGGCAATGGTACTTATGTAACAAATCCGACCACGAAGACTCTTTATATGTATGTCGTTAGCGAAAATCTTCAAGAGGGTATTGCATCGGAAAGCGAAAGAGAGGCATTTTCCGCATACGGAACAGCGGGTTCACCCGGTGGAAGAGGAACCTTTGTTGATTATTATGATAAGGCTCATAATACCCATAAGATGACTCAGAGCACCAACTATGTGCTTGCAGTCAGCACTGAACCGACATTTAATCTTAAAACAGGTGAGAACACAAAGAATTTTACTTTCAGAACCACCAGCTACAACGGAGGCGTGGTTGATAACAAATATGAGGACGGTTACAGCGAGATCGGCATGAAGGCCGTGGTAAATAAATCCACCCAGACCATACAGATCTCTTGGGCACCCAGTGCAAAGAAGAACGACGAGTACGGCAAATATAAATATTTCAAGCTTCAGAGACTTGATGCAGGCGGAAGCTTTAGGGATATCGAGGGCTGGAGCGGAAATCTTAACAAGAAATCCTTTAAGTATAAAAACAAGGATGTTGAAAGAGCGCAGGGACCTGCAGTATTTAAGCTCAGTTGCTTTGCGGCAAAAAATGATACGACTCCTTTAAAGGAATTTGTGACAGTTGCGGCACCTTCCATGCTTTATGTTGAGCAGGGAGATGCTAACTATGAAGTGGAATACTGCTTCTCAAAGCTTTTCGAGGACACCAAGCTTTCCTACAGGATGGAAATGGCCGATACCAAGACTGAAGCAGGATTTGAAGCCGGAAGCAAATCCACGGTAAACAGTTCGGATTTATGGGAAATCAAAGACTTCTTTATTAAGAAGGGTCTTTCGGTGAATGCTTTAAGGGATTACTTAAGTGCCAATGCACTTACAGTCGGCAAGACCTACTATTTCAGGATTAAGACCGAATACAGGTATTTAGGCAAGACCTACACCTCGGCTCCTTCAAATGTGCTTTCAAGGAAGGCAGGTCCCAGCAAGGTATATCTGTTTGATATAAACGGTGTAAAATATCAGAAGCCTTCAGGGAAGAACAAGGATGTGATCGATTCCAAAAACATTCAGAGAATGGAAGAGTATCTGAAGGCTGAGCTCAAATGGGAAGAAGGCACGGTCAGCAATAACATATTTATTCACGGCGGCAATGAAGGACCCGACGCTAAGAGCGGATACCTTGTTTTCCTGGCAAAGACGGATGAATTGAGCAGCATAAAGAGCTTTGAAATTCTCAAATCCGGCACGCAGTATGGTACTTATAAGAAAGTAAAGTCCTTTAAGGTTACAAACGGAACACCTGCTGCATACAGCGGCCTGTATAAGTGGGAAATTCCGGCAGAAAAAGATTACGAATGGCTTTCAGAGTTGGGAGGATATTCGGTCTATTATGCACAGTACAATAAATTCGTACCTGAAACCGACCAGTATTTTGCGGTAAGAGCAATATCCACCTCAAAGAGTGCCGCGGGAGGCTTCGGAGACGGATACAGGGTAAGACCTGAGCTTGATAAGGTACAGTATATCTATGCTCTTGACGGTACCATAGATAAGATCAATCTTTACTGGTCGCATGATGACTGTGTGAAGGAATACTGGATCTATAAAAAAGAATGTCCTGCCAATGAGGAGAACGATCCTACGAAGTTTGATGGTTTGGAAAGTGGATACACCCTTATTAAGAAGGTCAAGGGAACGAAATCCGGAGTGCTTAAGCTTGGTTCAACAAAGGAATCGGATCAGCCTATTCTGGAAGCTGCTTCGGAAAACCTGATAAAGAACGGCGACTGGACTTACAACAAGTTTACTGATAAGGACGGAGCCAAGTGTCCGGACGGATCGAAGAGCGTGGTTAAAGAAGGTAAGGTCTACCAGTATGTTATAGTTCCGAAATACAATACAAAGAATAAAAATATTAACTATAATGTTGATAAGCGTTCGGATGTCGGTCCCGGAAGAGCTACTCTTACCAATGCAAAGATCAAGAATTATTCGGCAACAAATTACGGTGTCGGAAGAGTAAGGATGAAGTGGAACAAGCTTAAGGGAGCCGGTTGTTACGCCATCATAAGATCTTCGGAAAAGCCTGATAGTTCGGATGCATGGGCAAAGGATGCGGTATATGTGGAGGTTGACGATGATTCGCCTGAAGCTGCGCTGAGAACCTTCTTTGAAAAGTGCTATTTCATGGACGACGGAAGATACTGGCGTGATGCAAATACAGACAAGGCTGTGGCTAACGCGGCACCTGTGGTCGGACATTACTATTACTACACCATAATGGCAGGAAGCTTTAACAGCGGTACCGTTTCAAAGGCTACCAGCAAGAAACAGAGATCCATGCCGCTTGCGCCTACAAATGTTAAGGTTGAAAAGGGCGGCGCAGGCTACAGGGAAGGCGCTACGGTAACCTGGACCAAGGATTCAAGGGAACAGGGCAATGTTAAGTACGAAGTATGGTGCAGGGATAAGGATAACGGAAGCAGCAGCTACGGTGCATGGGCAAAAATCGGAAGCGGAAACGGATCATATACCGATAAGACTTATCTTGAAAGAGGTGTTGTAAGACAGTACAGGGTTGTTACAACGTACGGAGAATACGGCAGCGGCCGTGACGGCGGAACCTGGAGTAAACCCAGCAAGCTGGATAAGAGTACGGGTGATACCACATTGAATATCGGAGATACAGTCAATATAACCGTATATCCGAGAAGAGACGGAGATCCCTCCAGTGTTACGGATATGAGTATGGATAGTCCCGATGCGAGTGGTCTTGATGTTACGAATACAAAGTATGAGGGAGATCATGTTACTTACACTGTCAAAGCAATGAGTGCAGGAACATATACCTTTACTGCAAAAGTCAAGGATTGCGGCTGGCAGAGCAAGGCAAAGAACTTAAGTGACCTCAAACAGTCAGTTAAGATCACAGTAAGGAGCGGCGGTACATACCCCAGATATTGGTAATATACAAGGGCCTCCGGGAAACCGGAGGCTCTTTTTTTGCCCTTTTTCTGCCCGATTAAATGACAGGACGGCAGTTTTGTGGTATTATAAAGTGTATTTTTGTGGGCAGGAAAGGAACCGGGTTAAAATGAGTGATTGGATCACTGTGGTTGACGATGATGTCTCAAACTTAAAGATGGCAAGTCATATCTTAAACGGCGAAGAATTCAGGGTCAGCTGTCTCCGCTCGGGTGAGGAGCTGCTGGATTTCCTGAAGGCAAACCATCCCGATCTTATACTCCTTGATATACATATGCCCGGTATGGACGGATTCGAAACCATAAAAGGCATTCGTGAAAACACGGAGCTGACAAAAATTCCCGTCATTTTCCTTACGGCTGATGAGGATGCGGATACCGAGACTACGGGATTATCCCTCGGAGCCATGGATTTCATAAAAAAGCCCTTCATTCCCGAGGTGCTTCTGTTAAGGGTAAGACATACCATTGAGCTGATAAGGCTGCAGTCCGACCTTTCCTCGGAGGTGGAAAAAAAGACTGTAGAGCTTCGGAAGAAAACGGACCAGCTGATCGAGGAGCACAATAAGACGGAACGGATGACCATGCAGATCGTAAAGGCCCTGTCCGGAGCCATAGATGCCAAGGATACCTACACAAACGGTCATTCCACCCGTGTTGCGCAGTACTCAAGGGAGATAGCCAAGCGTTTCGGGTACGAGGAAAAGAGGCTTGAAGAGATATACATGATGGGACTGCTGCACGATGTAGGCAAGATCGGTATCCCCGATGCGATCATAAATAAGCCTTCAAAGCTTTCAACCGAGGAATACGGTATCATCCAGAACCATCCCGTTATGGGGGCCAGGATCCTTAAGAATATAACCGAGTTTCCGAAGATGGCCACCGGAGCGCGCTGGCATCATGAGCGTTACGACGGCAAGGGCTATCCGGACGGACTTTCGGGAGTGGAGATACCGGAGGAGGCAAGGATCATTGCGGTGGCTGATGCCTATGATGCGATGACCAGCCGAAGGAGCTACCGTGATGTGCTTTCGCAGGAGAAGGTCAGGGCGGAGGTTGAAAGATGCCGCGGGACCCAGTTTGACCCGGAGTTTGCTGATATCATTCTTGCGATGATAGATGATGACCCGGATTACAGATTAAGAGAGGAATAAATATTTCGGACTTAGATAGCAGAGGGAAGAAATGCCAAATAACGAATTCCGGAAAAATGAAGCAAAGAATGTTTCAAACATAACCATCCTGATGACCTATACCATCTTTTCCGCAGTGCTTTTTGCGGAAACCATACTGATGGAATGGGAGCTCTGGGCTCTTCCGCTTATTGTGGCAAGTGTATGCTTCGGGTGGTTTCTCCATATTTCAAGGCGGATACCTGAAAAAAACAGCATGTTCATTTATGTGATACTGATGATGGTCGCCTTCTTTTTCTACGGCATTCACATTACCAGTACCTTCGATCTTGCGCCCGTGTGCGCACTTATGATGCTTCTTTTATCAATGACGGAAACCGTCGGATATATCTATATTGCTCTTATTTTCTACTATGCAACAATGATCTATGACATGATCCAGCTTGCAAATAACGGAACCCTTGTTGCAGATCCCTTAACCGTTTCAAGGATTTTTCTGCATATGTTCCTGATCTTCATCGTTGCAAGGATAGAGATCATAATCATAAACAACAGAAAGAAGGAAAGAAACGAATACGGAAGCCTCATCAACTCTCTTGAGGAGACAAACCGAAGGACAGAGGACTTTCTGACCAATGTTTCCCATGAGTTCCGCACGCCGATAAACGCTGTTACGGGTATAACCTCCATTATCATTAAAAAGGTCCATGATAAGGAGATAAGGGAGCAGATAGCTTCTGTTCAGCGTGCAGGCTACAGGCTTTTTGAACAGGTCGGAGCGATCCTTGATTACACCGAGATCGATACGGGAAGGATGAACCTTTCGGTGGAAACCTATATGATAAGCTCCACCATAAACGATATAATCACGGAAAACTATGCGGTATGGAACGAACCTTCCGTGGAGATGGTCTTTGATGTGGATGCGGATATTCCCTCACAGTTAAAGGGCGACAGTGCCGCAATAAAAAAGATATTGAAAAATCTTATAACCAACGCCGTTAAGTTTACAAAAGAGGGCGGAGTTTATGTACGGATATACAGTACGAAGAAGGAGTACGGAGTAAACCTCTGCTTTGAGATAACCGATACGGGCGTGGGTATGGATGCCCACGAGCTTTCAAGGATAAGGGAGAGATTCTATCAGATTAATTCCGGCAGAACAAGAAGAGCCGGAGGTCTGGGTCTGGGACTTTCGATAGTTTACGGCCTTACCCGTTCAATGGGAGGGTTCCTTAAGATGGAAAGCGAGCCGGGGGAAGGAACCAGCGTACATGTCAGCATTCCTCAGGAGATAGTTGATCCTTCACCTTCGATGTCAGTGGATGACCGCGAGGATATCTGTCTTGTAAGCTTTATTCTTTTTGAGAAATTCGCTGATCCCAGAGTGAGGGATTTTTATGAAAGAATGATCTCAAATATGGTTCAGAGGCTGGATCTTGCGCGTCACGATGTCAAATCCTGTGAGGAGCTTGCCAAGGTACAGAGAATTTATAAGGTTTCCCATGTTTTTGTGGGAGCTTCGGAATATGAAGCCTTTAAGGATGAACTGGAAAAACTTGACCCTTCGATCACCCTTATAGTAGCAGCCGATGATTCTTTCTCACTTCCGCCTCGAAGCAGGGCCAGGATAATGAGAAAGCCCGTGTATGCCTTTACCATGGCGGGAATGCTCAATGTCAAGGCTAATGAGGGAATGGCTGCAAATATCGGAAAACGGATGGTTACTCCCGGAATTTCCGCTCTTGTGGTCGATGATGAGGCCATGAACCTTATGGTTGCAGAGGGGATATTTAAAGACTACGGCATGAAGGTGAAAACCGTTTTTTCAGGCTTTGAGGCTATAAAGGCCTGTGAAGAGGAGCATTTTGACATAATCTTCTTGGACCATATGATGCCGGAGATGGACGGTGTGGAGACCTTAAAGCATCTTCGTACTCTTGAGCAGACAAAGGGCGAGTATTCGGCGATGGTTGCCCTTACCGCAAATGCAGTAAGCGGTGCAAGGGAAATGTTCTTAAATGAGGGCTTTGACGGTTTTGTGGCAAAGCCTGTGGAAACGGCTGAGCTTGAAAGGGTTCTTAAAAATGTCCTGCCCAAGGCTGCCATCGAATATGTGGATGGTGATTTCAGCTTTGATTCTGACGGGACAGAACAGGGTATGGAAAAGGGCAGTGCCGACCCGTTATCAAGACTTCATAAGAGCGGCATAGAAACAGGAGACGGAATAAGATACTGCAGGAATGACAAGGAATTTTACATGGATATCTTAAACAGCTTTGTTTCGGATTCGACTTCCAAGCAGAATGCCATTTCAACAAGTCTTGCAAACGGCGATCTGGATACCTACAGGATTCAGGTTCATGCCCTAAAGAGCACCTCCAAGATGATAGGTGCAACCGCACTTTCCGAGTATGCAAGGCAGATGGAGGAGGCGGCAAAGAAGAAGGATGTGCCTTATCTCCAATCGCATCAGGATGACCTGATGCAGATTTATACCAATATCATCGATACTATAGCCTCCTGCATAGGCATAAATATCGGCGGAGAGGAACAGGAATTGACCGAGATCGGGAAAAATGACCTCATATCCCGCTTAAATGAGCTTAAGGACATAGTTACCACCTACGAGCAGGAAAAGGCTGAGGGAGTGATGGACGAGCTTTCGGCATATTACTATAAGGACATTAATCTGAAGGATGCCCTCTCTAACGCAAAGAGCAGCGTCGCAGATTTTGACATGAAGACTGCACTTTCCGAGATTGAGGGAATACTTGCGGATATTGAAAAGGAAGGCTGAAACAGCTTATGAAAAAATTCATTGAATTTATAAATGATCATGAAAAACCTGCGGAGGAACGAAGATTTCTCCTCGTTTCCACCCTTGCCGTCATAGCGATCATTATCGTTTTTATAATAGATATCATTTTAAAGGAAAATAAGGGAGAAATATACATATTAGGCTTTGTCTGTATTTTAGCTCCGGTTATAATCTATCTTTCGGTACGGTTTCATCATATAAAGATAGGAGAATGGATGCTTATTTCGGGCATAATCTTTGTTCTTCTTCCCTTTTCCTTTTTTTCGGGAGGGGGTATATACGGGGGATCGATCATCTGGATATCCTTTACATACCTGTACATAGCCCTGGTTCTTCGCGGAAAGGCAAGGGTCTTTATGGTATCGATCCTTACTCTGGAGGTGACGGCCGTGTACTTTCTTGCATCAAGGCAGATACTGGTACCCCAGCCTCACAGTATAAGGGAGACCTATCTGGATTCACTTTCTTCCGTCATTGTGGTGGGTTTTGTGATCTACTTTATGGTGGCCTTCCAGAATATGCTTTATGAAAAGGAAAATGAGGCCTCCCGCAGGCAGGCCCATGAGATAGAAGAGCTAAACATGGCTCAGAACCGTTTTTTTTCAAGCATGAGCCATGAGATAAGAACTCCCATAAATACAATAATCGGCTTAAATGAGATGATCTTAAGGG
>JAEEGL016933304.1_pt1 | contig 20830 bp, 21 predicted proteins | sample 9134231 | NCBI WGS metagenome assembly JAEEGL01 (sample SAMN16246548, study PRJNA631951) | gut metagenome | biome: gut microbiome; feature: rumen; material: fiber-attached | host: Bos | place: Iran: Karaj | collected 2018-10
CTTTCGCCTCCCGGAGGGCAATCGTATTCACAAACAGGGATTGGTTCGGCAATGTCGATGCCAGCCCCTTCAACTCAGCAAGCCGCCTGCTCGCCTGGATAAGTTTCGTACGCACATCTTCATCCAGATACACCTCCGCCTCTGGGGGCAGAGGAGGGAGGTGGTTAAAGGGTATGTTCCGATCGTAAGGTTCCATTTTTGACAGTTTTTCGTCCAAGTGTCAAAAATAGAGAAAATTTGACACTTGTGCAAAAATGTGTCAAAAACAAAAAAGCCCCGCGTTTCCGCGAGGCATTTTGAGCGGAAAACGAGACTCGAACTCGCTCATTATCAATAGATTACACGCTCTTGCACCTTAGGTACTTATATCTGCGACTACGGTTAGGACTCCTTTTTCGCAGTCGCAAATATAAGCAAAAAAGCTGATACACTGAAGTTTAGGACTTTTCTTTTGAAAGAACATAGTCCTTATATGCCTCCTTGAAGGAGGATTCGTCGAAGACGAAGTAGTCCTTAACCTTATCCCAAATGTCCTCCCCTTTATATAGACGCTCGAATATTTTCTCTTGAAGAAAGGGTTTCAGGGGTTTCCGTTTTCTCCCCCACTTGAAACGCTCTCTCTCTAACCTGTCCACTATGCAGAGATAGGTGATTTCGTGTGCAGAGGAGATTTCAATGTCCTTGACAGAGAAGGACTGACAGAATTTGCCATTGAAGAAATCCTTATCTGTAAGGGGAATAGAGATTGAAGGGGTGGTATAAAGCTCTCGCCCAATACCCCAACAGAAGCACGCTCTCTTGAAGGCGTCTGACGACTCTCCCTTTTCCCGCTCGGCATTACTCTCTGTACCGCAATCCCATTTCCACGTCCACTCTCCGCTCGCTTGCTGAATGCCAACGCCGCAGTAGATAATCCCTTTGATTTCTTGGTGGATACGCTGCCAATGCTCACAGCCGACTGTCTCGTCAAGGACGTTCATATCCACCCTAGCGTCCTTGTATAGAAGGAGTTTGGCAGTTTTCTTTTCACTCCGCTCGTTGACTGACTGCACACGGCAGTCAATCTCGGAACTACGGAGGTTCCTGAACTGAAGGGGAGTGTGTATCATTTCAACTCCCCTAAGGTTCCCTACACTTGTTTTTTCTTTACACATACTTATTTTGCTCTGATACATAAAGCTTTAACTCGTTGTATAGCCTTTCGATTTCAAAAAGGCAAAACTCAACGTCCATTTCTGTCGGATTATCGAGCACATAAATGATATTATCAATGTACTCAATGAATAATTTACGTTTCTCCATATTACTCATTATGTTTGTTTTCGTCTGTTTCCTCGCTGACGATATTCTCCCACCTAATACTGAATAGGCACATTGTGCTATACTTATCACCCTTGGCTCCTCCAATGTTCTTTTTTTCTATCAGCCCCTCCCGTATCAGTTCAGGGATATAGTTCTTTCGGACGCTATCGATACTCTTGCCGATTTTGTTGGCAAGAACCCGCAGATAGCACTGTACGAAATTCCCCTTAGGAGCCGAATTAATAATAACGTCATAATCCTCTCGGGATATTAAATAAGCGAAGAGTAGTTTCGCACTGGGCGAAAGATTGGGATTACCAAATACCACCTTGGGTATTTTGTAAAAAGGATAATTAGTAACTGCCATAGCCGTTCAATATGCTACGATTACTTTCGTGGAGTTCGGTGATATAGTTCAACTCCCTGATTATTTCCATAAAAAAGGCTCTCGTATCGCCAAAAAACAGCTTAGGATAGCCGTGTGAACCGCCCTCGGGGCTATCCAAGTCCACAAGTGAGAACGACATTATATCACCGAGAAGTCCTGTATACGTAAGTTGAATGTGATAGCGGAGTGTCTTTATATCTGCTATCAAGAACGGGTATCTTAACCCATTTTTATCACACCACTTAGCCCTGTCAATAATACATTGTCCAAGTTCAGCGGCTCCGCCCAAAGCCCAATTCGCCTGTTTGTTTAACCTTTTGTCTAAAACGATTGCTGTCTCTTTTTCCATACTCTTTTCTTTTTTTTAGCGCATAATCCCCCTGAACGCACCTCTATGCGCTTTAAAACACTTTATTAATTAGGGGATAGGGCTATAACCCTGAGGTAGATTGTGAGAGTTCAAGGCGACGCCGTACCCTGTTTCTCTCTTGACTTGAATATTACTCTATTGGACTATCCTTGATAGTAGCGTCATAGCAAACTGTCCGTTATCTCATAACACACCTCCCTTTGGAAAGATTATCTACATACTGATTGCGGCTCCTAACTGAAAGGCAGTGTATCTTATTCTCGAAATAATACGCCCGAGAAGATTTCCCACTTTGTTTAGCCTTGTAGTCTTGGCTATGGAAGGCTTATTTGTATGGACAACCGTTGCCTGTTTTGCTTGTTTTTTGGCAATCTCGTTATAGCAATAGACTTTCAGCCCACAATCCTTGAATACGAGTTCAGCAACCTTGTCGAAGTTCGTCGCATAAATCTTTGACTTGTCTATATTGTCATATACTTGGAACCTTGCCTTTTCGTTCCCCGCAACGGTGTTGGGGTGTTTAATATAATAGGTAAGGTTATACTTGTTCTCGTTGATAACCCCTACCTTGAAGTAGCCTGATAGCCCGTCTATTTGGAACGTGCGCTCGCCCTTTTCCTGACGAGATTCCTTTTTTGCCTTGCTTACGAGCTGCGTCACCTTGACGCCCTTGCGATTCACGGGTAAATTTTTCATTTTTTTTCGAAATTATCTGCGACAAAGATAGGTATTATATATGTAATATCCAAATTAACTCATTGATTACCAATCACTTACAAAAAAGTAAAGTAAAGTTTGCAACAGTTAAAGTTTTTCTTTATTTTTGCCATTGAACTAATCAAAATAGAATGAGATACATTACCGACACCGACTTCCTGCCTGACGTGAAGAACATTTCTTTTGACGTCTATCAGCTCCTGTATGGGGTTGTATTTAACGGAAGGGAAGATAGAATCTATGATTCAATCATATCCCTATGTAGGAAACACAGAGAACCGATATTGCGAAAAGCAAAAATAAATGCTTGGAAGACAGCTGTTAACGATACGCTGCTAAGGCTTAGGGCAGAAGACGGGAAAGAACGTGCAGAAGTGTATATTCCTTATCTGCCTCTACATTGTACAATAGAGAGATTAGTGAATCTCTATACTTTTGCCTTGAATGTATTGAACGAGGTATATGGAGTAAGAATTGACGATTTAAAACGGAGGAATAACGCCAAGGCAGAAGACGTCAGAGATTTCTACCCCCTTCCAAACCTTTCCTCAATAATGCTTGATTTCGCTAATAAGTGCAAGAATGACAATGAGTTAGGAGAGTACGCCGCTCTTGCAGTTGAAGAGGAAATCGCTCGTCGAGGTATTGACTCTCGTTTTTCAAGTTTTTCAGAAGAGAACAAGTACCAAAAAGTCTTCTTCAAGGCAGAGAGATTGCCAAAAATCGCTTATGAGCAACAAGAAGAAGAAAGCAAAAAGAAGAGTAAAGGCGATGAATATAACATAAAGGTAGGGTTTCTATATTATGCTATTAAGAGTTATATTTCTGACGCCAAACCACAAGTGTCAAAAAAGAAGTTTGACTCACTTACAGAACAAGCCGCTTTCCGCATAGCACTTGGACTATATAAGCCAAATGAACCGTTTGACACCCAAACCCAAGCGAGTGAAACGTTCTATCAATACGTTCACTACAAAAGGTTCAACGACATAAGTACTGAGAGCAAGAAGCAAAACTACAATACAATAGTTGCTTTACTGCGGAAATACAAGTTAGCCGAACCTGACGAGCCAATAAAGAGGGAAAGAGGGGGAGAACCTTCTTGATACGTATTATTTTTACTTCGTGTCATTTTAATACCCGCCTACTTGATTGTGATATCAAGGGCGGGTATTTGTTTTGATTAAAATATTAAGATATTTTGAGCTGTTCAACAAGGGTAGCAGCGACAACACCGACAGCGAAGTTCCCACCCGTGATTATTGTTGCCAAAGCACCTATTCCTACCTGTAATCCTTTTTCTGTTAGAAAAGACAAAATTGTCTCTTTAACAGAGAAGCCGTTCTTGGCTTTTTTTATCTTCTTGTTTAATTCTTTTTGAGCCTCCTCTACTTCTTCCGGAGGGAAAAACGAAACTATCAGATTACTAAAAGCCTCTGTACTTAACACCAATGTCTCTTTGTAGAAGTTCCCGTTAATTGCTTTCCCTGCCTCTTTAATCTTTGCTTCTAATGCCTCCTTAATATACTGCTGCTCTATTGTGATACTTATATCACTTTCTTTGCTATCCTTTCCTCTTGAAATTATCTCGTATTTATTATTTGAAAGAATATCAAAGAAGTCTTTCCTTACACTTGCCTCACTGTACTCGCAGTATTTCAATCGAGAGCGATACATTATTGCTCGAACTCTGCTTTCAGGGATATGAAGAGCTATACTTATCTCAAAGTTCGACAGTTTTTTTAAATTCCCATATTCCCATAAGAGGTAAATAAACAGTTCCTCTAATTCTGATTTATTGAAAGAGCCAAAATTTTTGTCTAAATATAGCCTTTTCAGCTCATTAGCAAATAGTTGCTTATTGTTTATTTCTATTTGTTTCATAGTAGGTAATGCTCTTTATTCACCATTCCTAAAATTGAAGTACATTGCCCTTGCCATTTCCTCACAAACACGCTTGTAGAATGAGGGCTCCTCAAATAGTTTGGCGAAGGCGTCCATTTGCTCAACATAGCAGTCCCGAGCAATCTTGTCGAACACGTCAGGGAAAATGTTCTGCGAGAACATATTCTCGTCGCTGTTTTTAGCCTGCTTTTTCAACGTCTTGCTCTCCGTCTTGAACTTGTCGTAGATTGTCTCGACGATTACCCTGTCCGCTTCAGTGAAGTTCCCTGCGTACATAAGGTTTATCTTCTCGATAATGTTCCCGAGCAAGTCCCGTTTTTCAACCCGTTTCTTTCCTGTTCCACCTTTTTCTCCCTTGATTGTCTTGTTCTCCGTTGTCGGCTTTAACTCAATGCTGCCGCTTGGCTGCACGTCGAAGATATGGTGTTCAAGAATAAGTTTGTTTTCCAAGTCCACCTTCTCGTGAGGGTTCTTGGGAAGGAACTTAAACAGGAAGTCGCAGAAGATATATGTCTTGTACAAGTCCTTGTCAAAGGTTCGGGCTATCTGTGCCATATAAGCATAGAACCTGACGAATGCCCTGACAATGAAACGCACCTTGAATCTGTCCTCTTCTTCCAAGGTTTCAAACTTAGCAAGAACAGGTTTCAGGAGCGACGATAACTTACCGATAGAGGTTTTGTCCTGCTTGGACTGATAGACTTCGTATAAGGCGTCCACTTCCTCTTGGCTCCAAAGGTGGTATTTTTGCAACTCCGTGAGATACTTATACACGACGTTCACGTCCACGGGATTGCCAAGGAGCGTATCCTCGTAGAACGGTTGGAAGGAAGCCTTTATGCTCTCCGCAGAGTTAGCGAAGTCGAGGACGTAGGTATCAATTTTCCCCTTGTCCTCAGCTGCCCTGTTTAGACGGGAAAGCGTCTGTACTGCCTTCACTCCCTTCAATCCTTTAAGGACAAACATTGTATGGAGCATTGGCTCGTCAAATCCCGTTTGGTACTTCTCGGCGACAATCAGGATATTGAACAAGTCGCTGCCGAAGTACAGGGGTAGATTGCTCTCTGTGATTTTGTATTCAGAGGTTGTGTTGAGTTGTGGCTCGGTGTAGTCAATCCCTTGGTATGATACGGTTCCTGAGAAAGCGACAAGAGGACGCACGTCAGAATAGCCCTTTTTGGCACAATAGTCCTTCATTGTGAGGTAATACCTGACTGCGTGAGCACGGGAAGCGGACACTACCATAGCCTTTGCTTTGCCGTTCATTTTTTTCAGGGTAATCTCCCTGAACTTCTCAACAATCACCTCCACCGCCTGATTGATTACGTATTGGTGGTTGTCGTGGTAGTCCTTGATAGCCTTGGTTGCCGGTGGCTCCTCGTATTCAGGATTCTCACTCACAGCCTTAGCGATTTGGTAGGACGTTTCAACGGGGGTGAAGAACTCCAAAACGTCGAGAATGAAACCTTCGTCGATTGCCTGACGCATTGAGTAGTGGTGGAAGGCTCCGTACATATCGTTCCCGTCCTCGTCCTGTCCAATGACTTCGCCGAACGTCTGCAATGTCTTGGGTTTCGGGGTAGCGGTGAAGGCGTAGAAAAACTCGTTTTTATGACGTCCCTGTGTGAGTAGGGTTTCAGTCATTTCGTCCATTCCGTCCTTGATTTCCTCCTCCGCCTTGCCTTCAATTTCAGCCATTTCACGGAGAGCCTCGTCGGTATCAGCAAGAGCCGCCTTCAACTTCTCTGCCGCTTTGCCGCTCTGTGAGGAGTGAGCTTCGTCCACGATAATAGCGAACTTCTTACCTTGGTGGTTGTCGAGTTCCTTGTAGATTAGCGGGAACCTGTGCAGGGTGGTAATGATAATCCGCCGCTTATCGTTTATAGCGTCTTTCAGCTTGGAAGAGTTGTCCTTGTCGGTAATGGTGGCAATTTGTCCTTCAAGGTGCTCAAAGCCAAGAATGGTTTCCTGCAACTGCCTGTTCAGGACACGCCTGTCAGTAATGACAAATACAGATTGGAACACCTCCTTGTCGTAAAAATCGTGTAGGGAAGCGAGCCTGTACGTCAGCCAAGCGATAGAGTTGGACTTTCCTGAGCCCGCTGAGTGCTGAATGAGGAAGTTCCGTCCCTCCGTGCTGTCTTTCGTCGCCTCAACGAGTTTCTCCACGACGTCAAGTTGGTGATACCGAGGGAAGATAAGACGAGTTGTTTTTTTCTTTTCCTGCTTGCCGTTTTTCAGGTAGACAGAGGTTTTCTCTTCCTTGGAAATGTACCTCTGCAACAGGGACAGGAGCATTTCACGGGATAATACACGCTCCCACAGATAGGCGGTTGCGTATCCGTCGGGATTGGCGGGATTACCGCCGTCCCCGACGGATCCAGCTCCGTTGGAACCTTGGTTAAACGGGAGGAAATACGTCTTATCTCCTTGAAGGTGTGTCGTCATTGCCACTTCGTACAAGTCCACACCAAAATAGACAAGGATACGATTGTTGAACCTGAACAGGAACTCCTTTGGGCTCCTGTCGTACATATATTGCCGTTTTGAGTTGGCGACGGACTGCCCCGTAATTTGATTTTTCAACTCTATTGCTACGATAGGAATGCCATTCAAGGAGAGAACCATATCAATTGTGTTATGGTTCTCGGTGGAATAGGCAAACTGCCGTGTCTCTGTCAGGATATTGGCGTTGTACTTAGCTACGAGTTCGTCGTTCAGGTTCGAGGCAGGCTTGAAGTAAGCGAAGCGGATTTCCATACCCCTATCCTTGACGCCATTGCGAAGAACGTGGATAAGTCCGTTGTCCTCAACGTTCTGTTGAAAGATTTGGTATAGTTGCCGTTCGCTCTTCTCCCCATAAACGTTCTTGTAGCGCTGCCATACCTTCGGCTGCGTCGCCTCTATGAAAGATATGAGCACGGGCATATCTATCGCCCGCACCTTGTCGTAGGTATCCTGATTGCCTTTGACGTATCCTCCTTCTTCAAGGAGATACGCTTCAATGTCGGCTTCAAAGTTTTTTTCCTTGGTTTCCATAGACTATTCCAAAGACTTGTTCCAAATAAGATTGGCTATTGCAGCATATAGTAGGCAGCGTTCTTGAATATCATTCTTTTTGAAGTCCGTATAAGGCTTAAAGGGGAGTTGATTGTCCTTGATAAATGTCTTAAACGTAGGATTTTTCTCGTAAGTCGCAGCACAGAAGGACTGTGCAAGAATATTCTCCTTAATGTAGTGAGGGAGTTTTTCCACGACAGGGATATCGTTGTAGGATTGATTTACGCCATTCGGGAGGAGTATCAAATCGCCAATAGTGTTTCTCCACTGACTGAACTCTTCAGTTTGCGTAAACTCGTCCTTGTGCCAATCAAAATGCTCACTCCATATATGCTCTATCTCGAACGGCTTTCTGTTCGGGTTCCGCATATATTCTACGAAATGATTCCCCATTCCGCTCCCTTCCTCAACGAAGGCAGTGAGGCGGGCAAGAAAATACTTGATAAAGCTCCCGTTCATTCCGTGTAGACGGAAAACAGGAAGGCTCTCATTAAAGTCTTTAATATCTTCCGTCTCTTTGATTAATGCTTCCCTTAAAGCCTCGATATCCTTCCCTCGTATCGTTTTCACGAGATTGCACATTGTGTATCGAATAGAAGAAGCGGAGAACAGACGGTAGTTTGTTGAGCGACGGACTGCAAAGTTTTCGAGGTAATGAGCTACTATGTCGATTTTCTTATTGCAGGTTTCCTCGTCGTCCTCCAATGTGAGAGGAGCGAGGTAAAGTGAATAGCATAGGGACGGAGCTATACGCCAAAATTGGTGATAATAAACGTGCTCTAAATCCTTCCTGAACGTCTTCTCTGCTTCCTTGATTTTGACGTACTGCTTGAAGAAGAATCGGTAGTTCTCGTTGACGAACTTTTCAATATCTCCATTGATAGCCTCTTTGAGAAGTCCGTTATCCTTGTCGTAGTTGTCCTTAAACCAATTATGATAACGGGTTCCGATATTCTCGAAATCCTGATTGACAGAGTTTATTTTTGAAGGACGGATAGTGATAGCAAACTGCGAACGGAGCCACGCCTGAAAGAACTGATTCTCCGCACCTTTGTTTGTGTCGTAGGAGTCCAACTTCAACATATCTTTCCGCCATTCCGCATTTACCTTTGTTCTCTTATCGTCGTGTGTAAACTTGGAAAGGATAAACCCTTTGAGCATATCAGACGACGTGAGTGGAACACCTCTGTCGTTCATTGTCTCGAAAATAGTATATGCGTTCTCTTCGGACAGGGCTGTAATCTTTACAAGAATGAGTTTCTCCTTTACCCAATATACAAAAGCCCTGAGCATATCACCTTTGAAATCGTCCCGAGGGAAGCAATTGCAAATATCAGCATAACGTTCTGCCATATTCTTGGTGCTCTCGTCGTCGGTATCCTTAACAGAATACTCTCCTTTTTCAAAAAGCGATTGCAGGCACTCCTGACGTTCGGGCACGTCAATATTGAATGATTTCTCGTCATAACTGTCTGAGTAAATCATATTAGATATTTGCTCGCCCATTGTCTTTCCTGTGGCGTGGTATAAATAAATGAGAAGAAGGGTTAGGGAGGTAATACGCTGTTGTCCGTCAATAATACTATTGACACCATTTCGTTCGCTCAGAACTATGGAGCCCATATAATAGGTTCCGTAATCGGCAACCTTCTTAATCGTATCTCCCTCGTGGTAGTTCTCCATAAATGCTCCCACCAAGTCAGACACTAACTGCTCTATGTTTATCTGCTCCCATTTGTATTCACGTTGGAAGTAGTCAACCGAGTATTTTTTGTAGCTTAAAATCTCGGAAAGACGATAGTCTTTTGCAAGGATAGAGGTGTTCTTTGTTTCCATATTATAGCCAATAAGGGATAGAGATTACTATTTGATTGATTGGTGAGTTGTTGCAACAGAGATTGATTTCCTCCGTTGTCAGTCCCAACATATCGAGAATACAGCACGTCAAAAGGACAATACACTTCTGAGTCAGCCAATACAGGGGCTCTCCCTCTTCTACCGCCTTGGTGATTTTGGCGTCCTCGTCAGGGATAAGGTGAGAATACTTGTGCCGTGTTTGTGTTAGTGCTTCGGTGTCTATATTACATTTTTGGATTACCTCTACACCCTCGAATCGCTTTAAGAGTTTTTCAATCTCTTTTTTATACTGCTTGGTATCCTTTCCGTCCTTATTATTAACGAAACGTTTGAAGACGCCGTCCAACGCCTGTGCGATTGTCAGGAAATCGGGAACGTCAAAAACGTTGCTCCTGTTCATTGCCCTTATGAGGTAGTGAGATATCGGGGATACCCTGTCATAGTTTGAGTGCCATTGTTTAAGGATATTGGGGATTCTATCCTTCAACTCGTCAAACTTGATTAGGGAAAGAACCCAAGGCTCCGTCGAAGAGTGAGTAGTAAACAAGAGAGGATAGTTGTTTTTCACTCCTTTGTTGGCAAAAACAACCTCACTCGGGTGCTGCTCTGCAAACAAGGCTATGGACAGGAACTGCGAGAACTCGCTGATAGTCTTCAGATATGTATTCAGGGACGCATTATTGGGAGTGTCTATATTTAGGTGGGTATACTGGTTCGCTGTAATAGCATAGCGAGTTATATTGTCAGTCAACTGTCCCCAAAGCATAACCCTTAACTCCTTCTCTACCTCCACAGATAAAAAGGGTGGACGTACTCCTAAATCAAGCGAGAGTAGCGTTTGGTTTTGGCTTGCCCCACCACTGAATCGGCTATCCAATGCCCAACGGTTAAGATATGGATATTTCACCATACAGGTGTCAAAACACGCTTCGTCAAAAGATTTGACGTGTTTTCCCAATAGGATATAGTTAATGACATACGTGGTTTTGGAGAAGTTTACCTCCCGAGTTAACGTCGCTCCAAATAGAGTATAACTTACGCCTCCGGCGTCCTGCCCCCATAGGACTTCATAATATCCGTTATTGGAAATGGAGCCTGTATTCGGCTCGTGTATTAGCTCCAAGGTTGAGGGTTTGTCCCCGTAATAAGTCAGCGTCCCTGAAAACTTACGGGTGTACATTCCCCGAGCGTCAGGAACCTGCCATACTCCGTGATATGTTGTCGGATTAGCCATTGACTTCCTTCTTACCTGTAATGTATTCGTAGATTATAGATTTCTTGTATCCCTTCAAGGCGTCAATCTTGGACTGCTTTAGAGAAATGAGAGCGTCGATTTCAGAACACTTGGTATCAAGATAGTCAGCAATAGCCTGTTGCTCAAAAAGAGGAGGAAGCACAATATGCGTATCTTTAATGTTATCTGCGTGAATATTCTTATTAACCCCTCCGTGAATCAAACTATATACTTCGTTTAAGAAACTGTGAGATAAAAAGTAATAACGAAGATAGTTATCGTGTTGTCCAATAAATCTAAATCTAATCAGGTATGAAGCAAAAACAGCCGGTTCAATATCCTTTGAAACATAACCGAAACTTCCCGCACCACCTGTTCGAGCAAAACAAAAATCGCCCTGCTTTAACAGAAAAGCACTTATCTGCGGCGTTTCTTTTACAAAAGGAGCCGCTGTTAAATCAATGTCCCCATTGGTTGTTAAATCAGTTATACGAAGCAAGCGATATCCTGACGCCACATAGCCGTCAGAGTCATAGTACCCTTGCAAATGGCTAAGTACAATTCTTCGTGTCTGTACTATACTCCACCCCTCGGGTATTTGCCCTATCCATTCAACCCCGCTATCCTTCATAGGGACGTTAGGATTGAGTCCTTTGCAGACGGCTTCGGTGATTACAGACTGCTTGTATGCCTTTAACTCCTCAATAATCTTCTCTTGGAGCGACACCATTTCGTCTATCTCGCCACATTTCTTGTCGAGGAAATCTGCAATAGCTTGTTGTTCGGGAATGGGAGGGAGAACCATAGGAATATGAAGGAAATCGTCGACATTCAAATCCCATTGTCCAACACGTAGCCCTGTTGAAAGACGCATATATTCTGCCTTATAGGTTTCGTTCCGCAAAAGATAGTGAATATACTTCTTGTAAACAGGAGCCGTAAAACGACAGATATAGTATGCAGGACTGATAATCCCTCTATATTCTGAAACAGCCATAGAGCCCTGCCAAGCCTTCATTTTGTTTATGACGAAATCACCAACGTCAACAAGTTTATACCCGCTTGTATCTTCGGACGTCACGTTATGATTGTCGTCTCGGCTATCTTTTGGCACGACACCATAATCACGATATAGGGAAAGAACCTGTTCGTCAGGATAACCTTTGACACTTTTGTTCCTCATAACTTGTTTTATGAAGCACGTGTCCCAATGGCTCGGTATCTCCCCAATCCAAGGGATACCGCTATCTTTCATTGTCCTGCTCATTTCCCAATGATTTTTGCCATTAGTTCTTGTTCCTGCCTGTCAAGTTCCTGCAAAGAGGCGTAGATTTCGTCGCTCTTCCTCGGTGCTACATACTTGTAGAACTCCCGAGAGAACGGGATTTCGTACCCTATCTTTGTCTTCTTGTCGTCTATCCACGCGTCGGGGGCATAGGGGTAGACGTTCTTTTCCATATACGCCTCAACGTTCTCCTTCCACGGAATACTCTCGGTGTCCCTCTTGGCGCTATCAGCTTGTGGCTTCCCCTTTTTCAAGATAGGCTTACCGTTCTCGTCGGTGATAGGACGCTCAACAACCACCTTCCTATACTTGAAATCCTCGTTGTCCTTGATTTTCACCTCCACTTCGAGTCCGTTCCCATTATCCACGTATCTCCCGTCTTTGAAGTCAATATATGCTTGTGAGATAAGGTACAGGCACTCGTCTGTGAACTCATTCCTCTTGTTACCGATTGGCTTGCGACGCTTGACGCTGCACTTGGAGGCGTCAATGAGTTGCACCTTCCCTGTACGCTCCACAGCCTTGTCCTTGGTGATTACCCAAATGTAAGTGGCGATACCCGTGTTGTAGAACATATCGTTCGGTATTTGGATAATCGCCTCCAACCAATCGTTTTCAAGGAGGTAGCCCCTGATATTCGCCTCCCCTGAACCTGCGTCCCCTTTGAATAGTGGCGAGCCATTCTGAATGATTGCCATTCGCCCTGTGTCCTTCAACTTGGCTACACCGTTCAGGACAAAGAGTTGCTGACTGTCGCCGATAGCAGGAAGTCCTGCTCCGAAACGTCCTGCGTCTCCCTTCTTATTCTCCGCTTCCACTGCCGCTTTCTCATTCTTCCATTCAATACCAAAAGGAGGATTAGATATTATATAGTCGAACTTATACCCCTCGAACTTGTCGTCGCTCAGGGTGTTGCCGTGTTTCATATTATCGGCATTCCCTCCCTTGATAAGCATATTCGCCTTGGCTATGGCAAATGTCTGCTCATTGAGTTCCTGCCCGAACTCCGTTAAGGACGCCTCGCTGTCAATCTCGCAGAGTTTCTCGGAGAGGCAGTCAAGCATTTGGGACGTACCCATTGCCATATCATAGATAGAAGCCGTAATACCTTCTTCTGCTATCTTTTGCCGTTGAGGAGCAACAAGGATTTCCGCCATAAGATAGATTATGTCCCGAGCGGTGAAATGTGCTCCTGCCTGCTCGTCATAACTTTCGGAAAACTTCCTGACAAGTTCCTCGAATATGTAGCCCATATCCACCGCCGAAATCTCGTCGGCACCCATATACGCCTTCTTGGTGCAGAACTCCGCTATGACGTTGTACAGGATACCATTGTGGGAGAGTTTGGTGATTTCCTTATCGAAGTCGAACTTTTCGATAATGTCTATGACGTTCGTGGAGAAATGATTGAGATACGAGCGGAAGTTGTCGGCTATGTTGTCAGCGTCGCCAAGGAGCCCTTCAAAGGAAAATGGAGACGTATTGTAAAAATCATATCCCGCCGCCGATTTCAGGAAGCCGTCCTTGACGACAAGCCCCCTCTTATCGAGCGTGTCATTCATTTGCAACACCTTGTCCTTAGTAGGGGCAAGAGTATCGCTGAAACGCTTAATAACGCACATTGGAAGGATTACATTGCCGTACTCGTGGGGCTTGTATGTTCCTACGAGTTTATCGGCAATAGCCCAAATAAGATTGGCTTTCTCCTGAATGTTTATGGTAGTCCGCTTGGATAGTTCTTCGGTTCCCATTGCTAACGATTTTAATGTTAGGTTTTATTTTGCTACTCCTCGACGGAACGGGCATTCGCCTCCAACTCTTCCACTGCTTGAAGTACACGAAGCAGCTCTTCTTTGTCCCTCACCCTGTAAACCTCCCTGTTCACCTCAACGAAGCCGTTGATAGTGATATCCTCCTGTTCCTGTGCGTCGGCTATGAGTGTCTCGAGCGGAACGTCGAGAACCTGAGCCGCTTTTTTCAGGATAAGAATGTTCTTGGTGGCAAATAAGGCATTGACGTTCTGCTTCTTGACGCCCATTTTTTCGGCGAACTCCGTCTTGGATATACCCATACGTCTCAACAGGGCGTCCCCGTTCTTCTCAAAGAACGTAATCTCTTCTGTCATTGAGTTCATATTGTGTTTTTGGGTTGTTTGCTTGCAATCATACAAATATATGACTTTCACTTGGGATTTCCAAGTAATCGTAATAAACAAAGATTAAATAATAATGTAAATAAATTACGAAATATTTGGAAATGTCATATTTTTATATTACCTTTGTAATAGCAAAACAGAACAGGAGATATGAACACCGAAATCGTCATAAACAGAACAACCCTCAACGGAACGAAGTGGCAGATTGTTGCCGACAAGTACGGAGCCGCCCTCTACCTCAACAACTTCGGCAAGGAAGGCTTCCATTTCAGCGGGGATTGGTTCCGTACTGTGGAAGAAGCACAAGCTTATCTCGACAGAGTGGACGATAGAGTGAAAAACCCCATAGTATTCGCTCCCTGCGAGGTTCCTGCCGACTATTACGACGATTGCAGCCGCTATTACGGCGACTAATCCATAGAAGAACTGAACGTTTAACCTTATAACCCCATTTGATATGAATACCTCCAACATTATCGCTACAAATAACACGGACATTGAGAGAGCCACCTTTATGGTTGCCAAATCCAACGGAACAATCAACCCTATCCTCCTTGGTGCAAAAGTCGCTATGATTGCCGAGCTCAAAAAACGCTTTGAGAAGGGTGAAGTAGTCGAGTTTGATTATTGGAAAAAGAGCACAAATGAACTGAGACACGCAACGGGTGTCCTTCCCAAGAATAGTAAGTTTATTGCCTCTAAAATCAATGGACGTGGAGTTCCCAACAGCGTCTTTGGCAACTTGACGTACTTCGATTTGTCCCGCAACGATTTCAGGTGCTGCTCGTACGAAACGATTGTCCGTGTTTACTGATTAAAAGAAATGGCTCCGACGTCTGTCGGAGCCTCAACCTATAAACCTCTACTGATATGGAAATGGCAAAGTACATAATCTCAATCCTCCGCTCTCAGGCGGGTATAGTAATGAGTTGGGGCTTCCATAATGCTGTCGCTCTGCGAAACGGGCTTGGTTTCCGTGTTCAAGGTTTCCTTTTCACAGGCATTGTCAAGGTGCTCTATGACGAAGGGAGCGACACCGTCACAGTCCGCCTCGAAAAGAGGGACGGCTCCCTGTACAAAGAACGTCAGGACGTCTACTTTGACGAACTCGTGGACGTCATTGACGGTTTGGTGGAGCGTTGTCCCAACTATGAGAACAGAGTACGACAGGAATACGGACTATCTAACGAATAAGACTATGGTTAAGGTGGTTTTGCTTTGCCGTGTCAGCACACAAGCACAGGATTACGAGCGGCAGATAAACGAATTGACTGATTTCTGCGGCAGAATGGATTGGCAGGTGGTAAGAGTGTTTGCAAACAAGATATCAGGAAAACTTTCTATGGAGGAGCGCCCCGAGATACAAGAAATGATTTCCTTTGTCAAAGAGAATGAGATTGACAAGGTATGCTGCTTGGAGATTTCCCGCCTTGGAAGGAATACTCTCGAAGCCTTGAAGGTAATCCAACTCCTTAACGAGCATAAAGTGTCGCTCTTTATAAAGAACTACAACCTTGAGACTCTTGACGAGAAAGGTAAGCCTTCAGTTGTGTGCTCCCTCATAACTACTATATTGCTTGAGGTAGCCGCACTCGAGAGGCATACCGTATTGGAACGAATGGCTTCTGGTAGAGCAAACTATATAGCCAAGTGCCGCGAGGAAGGCAAGAAAATGGGACGCCCTGATACGTACAGAAAGAGCGACGAGGAGTACAAAGCGCAATATGCGAAGGAGATAAACCTGTTGAAGCGAGGATACTCCCTCCGCAACACCCAAAAACTCACAGGGACGTCTATCGGGACACTCCGCAAACTTGGGAAGTTCCTGTAATGAGAAGGGGGCTGCGTCAAGCAAGCCCCCTTACTTTATGTTGGTATTCCCCCATAGTCTCTTGGGAGCATTCCCTCCTTTCCGTCGTGGGTAGATTTAAGATTTTATTTTACCTTGGTACAGCTCAGCCTTGAACCTATCCCTGTTTCTCTTGCCTGTAAGGTGTGTTGAGGACTTATTTTGACACACCCCCGCTTTTTAGCACACCTGCCTCCTCCTTGTTGAAAGATAAAAACTAAAAATCCCAACTGCTGTCTCCCGTTCCCGACAAGGGAACGATACCCTGTGAGGTGTCCCAAAGGGATACCGAAACGGGTATTTCCTAATTCATATTTGTTCCTTCTTTTCTTATTAGTACTCTTTTATATTATAAGGCGGCATTGGGCTCCCACCCCCTGTATGGGAGTACGCTCCCACGGAGTTTGGGATAACAGTCCCATACCCTTTTATAATTCATGCTTACGTGAATGGACTCCTAAGCCATATTAACGAAAAGCGATAAACTCAAAAATAATTGTTAACTTTGTAGTGCCACTGAAAGGTGGCAGACATATAGCGAAAGTGTTTCGTTGTCCTTCTACGGAAATGTGGAAGTGTTCAAGCCAAAGGACTACGATTTACTTAACGCTCGTGCATTGGTTATGCGATTTGTCCCGGTTCTCAGGACATAACTCCATATCAAGCCGAGGGTGGATTAATCAGTAGTTTATTTGGCAAAGGTTCTTCCACAACCTCCGTAGAATAAATGAAAGTCGCTCCGCACTTTTGTTTTACCATTAATAAGCATTCACGGGGCAATGCGGTAGGAATTGTTTTTATCATGACACAACAAAGTTCGCCCTCAACACAATCAGAGAATAACATTCAAACACTCGTTTATTTCTCAAAAATCGCCTGTATATTCTTTTTTATTGCGTCATTAATTAGTTTTATCCCTGCTCTTACAGATAATAGTTCAAGTACTATTATTATTTGCAGACAAGTATTCTTGGCAGTCCTTAATCTTTGTTTTTTAGTATTCTTTGTACTTCTTTTACTTATTTCGGGACAAGGGACGAAACTCCGTACCTTTGCTTATGTTGGAATTATTATCGAACTTATTATTTCACTCATTAATCTTTATAGTATAGCAAACATAATCGCCTTTTATAGAACAAATGAGCCTCTTCTTCAAATCAGTAGAGGAATGGTTATAATCATTGATAGCCTTGATTTGGTTTTGGGCATTGTGTTTTTGCTATTATCCAAATACTTCAAAAAGTATAAGCCTCTTTATTATTCGACTATTTTTGTTGGAATTGCTTATTTCATTTTCTTTTTTACCACAATCTTTGCCCCAAACTTTTTACACTTATCTTTGAGTAATCCTTTCGCCTTCAGAGTTATAATGAATATTAATATACCTCTCCTCTTTTTGTCTGCTGCGGTGTTTTTCTTATTATTCGCCCGGACGTTTAATAAAAAATAAACTCTAATCACAATCCATTATGAGCAACATTATTTCAAACACAGATTTCTCTGATATCCCTGCATTTGTTGACGCCGTAAAGGAAGCCTTAGAATCGTCTATCCCTCCCATTAGTTTCTCGATTGACAATAAGGAAAATGTGGGATTATTTGTTCAGTTTTTTCAAAGTAATAACGGCTATCTCGGGCGGCGTATAGCCTGTAAACACGCCCTGAGCGGAAGTATAATTAACTTCACAGTTAAGGAAATCTATCAATTCAAGGACGAACGTTTCCCCATTACTCTGTCTTTCAAGCAAAAACGGGACGTGGAAGATTTTGCTAACGGTTGGCTTCGTTTTATGGACGAAGAATCCAAATTAAGCGAAAGTGTTGAAGATACTCAACCAAAAGAGCAGGAACCTAAGTCCGCAGAACAAAAACCCTCAATGAATAATCCTGTTGAGGAAACAAAGAAATCGTCCGAATACGATTTCATTAAGGACATTTCTTCTTCAAATGACAATAAGCAAGAAACGATGCCTCAAAGTTCTCCTCAGCAATATGCCGTAAACCCAATGGCAGAAGATATTCTTGACACTATCTTAAAGATTAATTTGATATTGGGTTGGGTGTTAGCTTTAGCGGCTTTGGTTGGAAGTATTGTGTTGGCTGCCTCAGAAGAATTATATTTTATTATTGTGTTAGGTATTCTTGCAGGAGCCCTTATTCTTCTAATTACCTATTTAATATGGGCGAGGTTTAAAGTAATAATCAATATATCCCGGAACCTATTTAACATCAATAGCAAGTTAAAGGAGAAAGAACAATAACAGGTGTTGAAACTTGAAAGAGAATAATCATATACCGATTTCAGAGCGGGGGTTTAATCTTGCTTTGACTATTTTTTTGGCTTTTTTCGGATTTGCCTTTCTGATAATAGCAATTGCATTATTAATAGCAAGTATATCTAACTTTTCCGAAAATGAGAAAACTGTTGGTTATATGCTCCTTTTCATTGGGTTGCTGATACTTGCCACTGCAATAGTTATACTATACCTGTTGTTCGTCAAGAGAGGGAAACGAGGGCGTTTGAAAAATATATCTTCTGCTCTCGAACGGTTCATTGAATAATGAAGAGAAGCACCAAGGAATTAAATCCTCGGTGCTTCTCTTTAAAGTCCTCTTCCTGAAAATGCGACTATAACATTATATCCTGTATAGTCGTTTCAGGCTTCTTGTCGTCAGGGAAGTTATCGTCATTCCCCCAATATGCTTTGAGAGATTGGGATATGTGAGATTTGTGCTCGTCAGACTTAGTTTGCCCTGATAAACTCTTTGAGATACGTGCCCGTGTTTCGTCGCTCGGGTGGCGAGATTGTCTTTTGTATTCCATATCCGTGTGTTTTTACTAATAAATACAGCAAGAAAGGCAGAAAAGGTAGCCTCAGCCTCTTGCAAATCTCGATTTTTTTTAGATATTATCGCAATGTTTGTGGTAATGAAAAAGTATTACTGAAGTAATACAAGGTGCGGTTATCTCGCCTGAAAAATGCCTATTCTCAATACGTATTAATTGTTGAAAAAATAGGGTAAAGCCCCTTGAAAATAACACCCCTACCCCCTTGGGAAAAAACCAAAAAAATACCGAGGATTTACTCGTGGCATTATGGACGGCTTTTCTATTATGCCTACCCCTTGGGCATTCCTGAGCAACTTACATACAGCACAACTCGAAAACAGGGAGGGGTTTTTGGCAATAATATCTTATACTCGGAGAGGCGGAAAAAACAGGGATTATTCAACCACTTTTGCGAACGCTTCTTCAACCTCTCCAACAATGCTCCTTTGTAAAAGACGAGCGTAGTGTTGGGTAATGCGTGTTGTCGAGTGCCCCAATAGTTTTGCCACCACTTCCAATCGTATACCCTCATTAATACACCGTGTGGCGTAGGAGTGTCGAGCGATATGTGTATGTAGAGGCTTCTGTATCTCGCAGATATCACGTATGAACTTCAATGCCGTATTGTATTTTTGGTTGGATATAATGGGAAGCTCATAATCATACTTTTTAAGTACGTCAATCCCGTCGTTGAGGATTACCGAGGTAAAAAAGACATTGGTTTTAGCCCTACGTTTGTGAATATAAGGCTGTCCGCTTTCGTTGAACTGAATATCCTCCTTTGTCAATGCTGCCATATCGCAGTATGACATTCCGCTCGCTGCCTGAAAGGTGAATAAATCCCGAACTCGATTTATCGCCTCATTCTTAAAGTCCGTGTCCCGTATTCTATTGAGCTCTTCAGTTGTTAAGAAGCGAATATCAGTATCACCCTTCCTGATATGGATACCGATAAAGGGATTTATCTTGATATACCCTTTGCTTTGTCCGTATTTGATTACCGTTTTTATTCTTTGTCCGTACCCATTGGTAGTGGCTCTGTTGAAATCTTTCCGTAAAGTAGTTAGATACTCCACAATCACAGAACTCGTTATTGCGGATACGGATTTGTTCTTGTCTATGATTTGATAGAACCTGTCACGTGCGAGTTCGTATTTCCTGTAAGAGCGGGTAGTCAAGTCGACGTTCTCTCTCTTTTTCAGGATACCTATGTACTCGTCAAACAGGTTCTTAATGGTGTAGTGGCGTGCCCCTCCATACATAAAGTATTCTTTCAGGGTAGCGGCAGTCAGGGCTTCGCCCTCTTCCATTAGTTCTGTTGTGATTGCGTTGAGGCGTTTACGGGTTGCTTCGAGGTACTCTTTGATTGGATTGTTCCGTTTTGAGGAGACAGCAGCCTTGAACTCCTGCGGGTTCTCCTTTCGGGGGAGTGTAATAATTGTCCTCTCTCCATTGACGATAATGGTGAGTTCTATGGGTGCAAGTCCCTTGGTGTTAACCTTGGAGTTTCGGCAGTAAAAACTGACATTGAAAGTGGTGTGTGTCATAGCATTACGTTAAAAAGTGCGACTATGTATTATTCTCGTAAAAGGTAGTCGCAAATACGAGCACAGAGTACCACTTTTCAGGAGAAAACTCCAATGGCGGTTGGTAGGGCACAATCTTGCTTCCAAGGGCGTGGGAGCGGGTTTTTGCCCAAAGTACCAAACAAAAAAGCCACCCATAAGGTGGCTTGGAGAGCGGAAAACGAGACTCGAACTCGCGACCCCGACCTTGGCAAGGTCGTGCTCTACCAACTGAGCTATTTCCGCAGTATTTTGTAGTTTCCTACTCCCGTATTGGTGATTCGGGATGACAAAGGTACAACATTTTTGGGAA
>JAEEGL010262351.1_pt1 | contig 20829 bp, 24 predicted proteins | sample 9134231 | NCBI WGS metagenome assembly JAEEGL01 (sample SAMN16246548, study PRJNA631951) | gut metagenome | biome: gut microbiome; feature: rumen; material: fiber-attached | host: Bos | place: Iran: Karaj | collected 2018-10
AAAGGCTGTTCATGTCACCCATCAGGATGACTGGACGTTCGTCAAGACGGGCCATGACATAGTCCTTCAGCTGGTGCCACTGACTGCAGCGTGCCTCCTTGTCACCCCCATCGTCGCCATTTTCCTCGTCACTCTCGGTGCTGGCATCCATGTGCATGTCATAGACGACGATACGCAGACCTCTCGACAGCGTCATCTCACAATGCCGAAAGCCCTTGGTAACCATGTCGTCCCAGCAATGGTCAAACTTCCCATAGCTGTCTGTCCAAGGTATCGCCTTCTCATTTTCAAGCTGATGCTGTTTGCGCCAGAAAACCCGTAGCCCATCGGTCTCAAACTTGGTATCCCAGAACTTCAGCCAGTTCACGTCGCCCAGGTCGATGTCTCCCTGCCACAGTCCACAGTCATACTCATTCTGAAGGGCGGAGCGCAGCTGATCATCGTAGTTGAAGTCCTCTTGCACCCCCAGTATGTCATAGCCCTTCTGCTCCAGATAGCGGCTCACGGCCAGGGTTCCTTCGTCTCCGGGACCATCGGGATTGCTAGGAATAATCAAGATCTTCGTTGGCAGTCCGTCGACATTGAGAGTTGCCACAGTAAAGTCGTCATCTTCGGCCATGACATTGCTACACAGCAGAACAGAGACCATCCCAACCAAGAGCATCCTCACATGGAGGACATTCTTGACCGTAAAAAACCTTTCTGATGAAATAAACAGGCGTTTTTGGATTTCTTTCCGCTTTTTTGTGTACCTTTGCAGCATCATCACAACAAACAATTTAAAGTTATGATAAGCATTATTGCCGCCGTGGCTAAGAATCGCGCCATTGGCTTCGAAAACAAACTCATCTACTGGCTGCCCAACGACCTGAAGCGTTTCAAGGCGCTCACCACAGGCCACACCATCGTCATGGGACGTAACACTTTCCTGTCATTACCAAAGGGCGCCCTTCCCAATCGTCGTAACATCGTGCTGAGCCGCACACAGAAAGCTTTCCCAGGATGCGAGACGTTTGCCTCGCTGAAGGAAGCCCTGCAGCATTGCACGTCTGAAGAGGATATATATATAATAGGTGGAGCCAGCGTCTACAAACAGGCATTACCCTTGGCCGACCGTCTGTGTCTGACTGAGGTTGATGACACGCCCCTCCAGGCTGATACCTTCTTTCCGTCCTACGAAGACTGGCGGGAGGTATGGCGCGAGGATCATGAGACCGACGAGCGCCATAACTACCGCTATGCCTTCGTGGACTACGAAAGGAAAGTATAGGGGTTACTTCAGCATGATAATCAGCACGTCGCTGGTATTCCAGAAGCGCTTCGGATTGGTGATCTTCAGGATGCAGGAGTTCTCGTCGCCTTCCTTCTCGTAGAAGTCGTACGAGTCGGCAGGCTGTCCGCTCATCACCTGGGCATCGCCGCTGGGCAACTGGATTTCCGTCATCATGCGACGGTCAGCTTTGCTGAACTTCGACTTGTCGACGTTTCCCATGTCAGCCTTTTTCTTCTTCAGGAAACCACCGCTCAGCAGACCTCTGTCCTTCAGCTCACGCTTCGTACCAAACGTGAAGTAGACGGTATACATCTCGGTGTCCTGCTGCGACAGCTGTTCACGCTGCCTTACGTTCTCCTCTTCCATCTCGGTGATGGCAATCTTGCTCGACTCAACCACCGACTCTAGGTCGCGGATGGTGCTCTTCTGGTCCTTGATGACCTCCTCTAATCGGGCAATTGTTGCCTCGCGCTCATCCAACTCGTTGTTCAAGTGCTTGATCAGGGCGCTGAGCTTTCCAATCTGGTCGTTACGCTGCGAGAGCTGCTGCTCCATCTTGCTCAGCTTCTCACGGTTCTCTGCCAGCATCTGCTTGAACGAGTTCAGGTTCTCAATCACCTGCTGACGCGTCAGGGCCTTTCCCTCGTCAGTTCGCTTGAGGAGTCCCTCACCGGCAGCAATGGAGTCAAGGCTGGTCGACACCTCTACGAGTGTTTCCGTCAGGTCGTAAAGGATGTCCTTCTGCTGGGCGTTGACGTTCTCAACGGAGTCCTTGGCGTTTCTTAACTTTTCGGTCTCGTTACCACACGACATAAAAGCCGCCATACTGGCGAGACCCATGAAGACAAGTAGTTTTTTCATAATCTCTGTTGTGTTATTTACCTTGTTCAATGATTTGCTTGAATTCGTCTAAACTCTGAGGCGTTATAGTAGTACTCTCCCAGCGCATCTTAACGTTCTCCGGCTGGTCGAAATACCAGATCATCAGGTCGCGCTGCTGCTTAGAGAACTCGCCGGAATGAATGACGTAGATGTTATAGAGTCCCTTCACGGCATGCTGCTTGCTCTGCAGACCCTCCATATAGATGTGTTTCAGGGCAAGAATACGACTCTTCAGGTCTGACTCTTCCTTATCACTGCCGTTATGCTTGACATCTTTTTCAATCTCCTGAATACGCTGCATGGTAAGATCGGTGGCACTTAACAACTCAAGTGCCTCTGCAGTAGTGGTTTGCGGGTCCTTCACTTCTATAGCCTCCTTCGTCTTGCCGATAATCAGGTTATAGATGAGCGCTCCTGCACCACAGCAGGCCAGCATCACGGCACCAATGATGATCCATTGCATGGAGCCACCCTTCTTCTTCGGTGCATTGCTGGGGGCTGCATACGATGGCTTGGGTTTCTTCTTCACCTTGACAGGGCGCTGTGATGGCCTGGATGGCTTCACAGCTTCCTGTACAGGGGCTTCGCCGATAATGGTCTCGTCACCACTGGCATCAAAATCGTCTGCCTCACCAATCACCGTTTCATCACCACCGTCCATTGGCTGTACGACAGGCTTGACAGCCTCCTCTGGAGCAGGGAACGGCTCTTTGCCGTCAAGGATATTGATCCACTTCGCCACAGTCTCCGGACGGTCTTTCTTCCTGGGCTGCATAGCCAACTCTAATGCCCGCCATAAATGGGCATTGTTGATATAGTACGGACACTTGGGGAAACCATCCAACAGCTCACTGGCCTCCGGAGGGGTATTTCCCGTCAGCATATAAAAGAACGTGGCGCCGAGACTATAGAGGTCAGTCTCGGGTGAGAATTGCTTCAGCGACTGATACTGCTCCAAGGGTGCATAGTTATTACTGTAGCTCACCGACGAAGTACTACTCTCACCGTTTCCAGTGTCGTCCCAGGTCTTCGAGATACCGAAGTCAATCAATATCGCCTTACCGTCCTCCGACAACAGGACATTGGCCGGCTTCACGTCAAGATGGCACATGTGCTTCTCGCTGTGGAGGTACGACAAGGCATCGCCAATCTGGTGGATATACTTCAGCGCCTCCTCCTCCGAAAGCCTTCCTACGTCGGTCTGTTTCACTATGTCGGCCATGGAGCCACCACCCAAGTACTGCATGACGTAGTACACGGTGCTATTCTCCTCGAACACATCGCTGACGTTGATAATGTTGGGATGGTGGATTTCAGACAGCTTACGGGCCTCGCTGATAAACTTGTTCTTATACTTGTCTACCTGCTGGTGACTGCCTTCTGCGGGAACTGTCACGCCCATGCCGTCACCACCTCTGATACAGCGATCACGCATGAAGAATTCCTTGATAGCAATCTTCACCTTGACGTCCATATTGCCCAACTCACCCGAGATGGTCGTAACGGTCTCTCCTTGATATGTAATGCCGAAGCCACCTCGTCCCAGTACCTTGTCAATACGGTACCGGCCATTACGAAGCGTGCTTCCTGCCTTGAGTTCTTGCATAATTGTTATTCAGTTTTATTCTTTTGTACTGCCTTTGAGTGGTTTGCCGGTTGGCTTGGCTGACTTGGCTGGGGACTCTGACTGTCCTTGCGTGGCTGGCTTGTCGACCTTGACGTTACCGTTGTCGCCGACGTGGAGCGTTGTCTTGGACGCCGCGTCTTTCTCTGCCACAGCTTTCGCTTTTTCGGCTGCCTGCTGCGTTGCCTGAGCTGCTTTCTCTGCAGCTTCCTTTGCTTTGCGCTGGGCCTCCTCAGCCTCCTCTTTTTCCTTTTTGGCCTTTTCCGCTTTTTCTTGCTCGATACGTTTTTGCTGACGACGCTTCTCGTTCTGGAGGAGCTCGTTGTACTCGCGGTCGGTACGTTCTGACTGTTCGTCACGGGTTGTGACGGACTTCTTAGGGGTTGCCTGACGGGAGGGAAAGGGAGTGGTAGTACCCGATTCCTCCTTGGTATCGCTCTTCTTGAATTCAATGCGGTCTGATTCTTCGGTATTCTGAGGTTCCACCATCTTGTCTGGCACATCTTTCTTGGAACCTAAGAGGTTGAAGATGGTGAATCCTGTCAGCACGGCCACCAGCAGGATGATAAACGGCACTAACAGTTTCTTACTGCCCGACTTCTTCGGGACGGCCTGTTTTCTAACTGCCGCCGGACGAACCGTCTCCTGAGGCTGTGCAGTCGGGCCCTGACTAATCATTTCCACGTCAGGCTCCTTGTCAGCAGGTTTATTGAACCTGTCAGGGTCGTTCAGTGCCTTGTTGGCAGCTCTGGCCTGAGGCTCATCGTTAGGCTGCAGGGCATCGCTTTCTTCATTCTCTACGCGCGCAATATGAATAAGGTACGCGGAGTGGTTATCAGCATTACCGGCTGTGGCCTCCTTCAGCCGCTGGCACTTCTGCTCATCGTCGACATCCTTATCACCGATAATACTCATCAGCTCATCGTCCTCCATCTTCTCCAGCATACCGTCGGTACACATATAGAAGTAGTCGCCTGGACGTATGTCAGTGATGTGCACCAGTTCTGCCTTGGCACGGGTTTCCTGATGGGGCTGCATCGCACGCATCACAATGTTCTTTTTCGGCGAAGTTTTCATCTCCCAATAGCCAATCTCGCCCATCTCGTAGAGCTGCTGCACTAACGAGTGGTCTCGCGAACGGTACAGGATCTCACCTGTCGAGGGACGCAGGTGGTAGATGCGGCTATCACCGATATGAGCAGCCAGACAGCCTCCCTGATGCAGACAGATCATGGTCAGCGTGGTGCCCATCTTGTTCTCTTCCTCATGGTCAGCCTGGTCGAGAGCGTCGTAGGCTGAACCGAGGGCTGCCGCAAACACTTGGTCGTCCAAGGGGGTGTCAAAGTCGTGGCGGCCGTTGATATAGTCACTCACAGCCTTGCTGACGGTGGCACTCGCCACCTCACCCCTGGCATAGCCGCCCATACCGTCGCACACTAAGAAGAGGCGACTATCGGGGGTGGCACTTCCAAAAGCAGGAAACACGGTGTCTTCCTGATTCTTCCGGTTGCCCAGCTCGTTGATTGCTTGCGGTTGATAAAGTTTGTATTTCATAAGCAGGGTTACTTGGATTTTCTATGTCAGTCGTCGTTCTCGGCAACGAAGAACATTTCGGTGTCGCCCATCTTCAGGCGACAGCCATTCTTGAGTATGAGTGTTTCGTCGTCCTTCAGTTCGACGCCGTTCACCCACGTACGGTTTTTGTTCTGCCAGTTGTTCACCTTCACACGTGTGATGCCACCGGGATATCTCAATACTTCTATCTCGGCATGATGGCGACTCATCTTGTGGTCGGTGGTGGCTATCTGAATGCTGGCACCCGACGAACTGGCTTGTCGTCCGATGGTGTTCACGCCATCGGCCAGCTGATAGGTTTGTCCCGCTACCTTCAGGAAGAAACGGGCCTTGGAGACATTGCTCTGTCCGATAACAGTCTCCCCACCGTCGCCCATAGGACGACGAGGGGGAGTCTCTTCTTCTGGCTGCTGCTTGAACTTCACGCGCAGTCCGGCATTACAGTTGGGACACGTCACAGTGGCCTCTGGCGTATTGCCGGGATTCTTCACGCTCAGCATCGAGCCGCAGTTCGGACACTTGATTTTTACTTCTTGCATCCTTGCATTTAGATTTCAAATTCTACGTTGTTCGTGCTCAGGTGGAGATCAGAGATATCATACTTCTGATCATCGATGAACGTGTGGTTGTCATTGGCATCGACAGTGGCAGCATCGAAAATGCCATTGTTGTCCAGGTCATGGAACATAGCGTCGTGGCCATCCACGAAACCACGGCCTACCACGGTGTCTACGTCATCGAAGGTCTCCACCTCCTCGGCTTCTACCAGACGAACCTTCGACAGGTCAATGTCTACCTGGTCGCTCTTGCCGGTCATTTCTGCCGTGGGCTCTTCCTGGGCAGGCTGTGCGGCGGCAGTAGCTGTTGCTGTAGCAGCGGCAGCAGTCTCAGCAGGCTCTACCTGTGCCACATCGTCGGCTACCTCGTGTACCACATGCTCGTGAACGTGGTGAACGGTCTGGTGGGCAGTGTGATGACCACCATAGTGACCATTGTCAAACTGTACATGGGGAGCTACCAGACGGCCATAGTCTGCACGCTCGCCAGCCGACATATTGTCCCACTCTTCAGCGGTATAGGTGCTGTAGGAATTGCCATGCCATGTGAACATGCCACCAGGGCCTAACTCTGCGCGGGCAGCAGCAAAGGCATCGCCGAACGACATGCCGTCGCTGACATTGCTGGCTACGCTCACAGTTTCTGGAGCGGGCTCCACTTCGACGTCCTCGTCGGGAGTCTCTGATGAACTGAGGGTCTGTGCCACAGCTGCAGCACTGGCACCTAACAGGATACCGATACCACCACCAATGGCAACCTTGCGCATGGTGTCATTCTTTTTCTCCTCTGCGGAATCTTCTGCCTCGTAGGATACGATGGTCTTCTCGTCGTCAATCATAATTCTTAAGTTTTTAGTTAATAATATTGGTATGAAAAAAAAATTGGGTTAAACCGTTATTTGGCTTTGAATTGAGCACGGCAGTAGGGACAAGCCTTACCCTGTGCCAGAATGTCGTAAGGCTGGTTACCCATGAAATGACCACACTTGGGGTTCGGACAGATGTAGCGCTTGCGGAACTTGCGGTCAATGGCTTCCTGCTTCTCGGGAATCTTCGACGCATTGACGAAGCTGATAACCAGCACCACTAACGTAAACAGCGCACCTAAGCCGTAGAGCACCATGCGCAGGTTGATGCCACCGTCCTCCTCCTTCGACAGGAACATGGCCGCCATTGCACCCATCGACAACAGTCCCGACAGACTCTTGATGGCATTGAAACGTCCCTGCTGCACCTGGATCTTCATCTTCTCCTTATGATAGTCGCTCCACACCTTGTGCAGCGGACGGATATCAATCAGCACTGGCGACACCTCGGCTATCAGCCCCCAGTCAAAGACATAGCGACTAGAACCTAACTCTATCTTGTCCAGCTGCGTCACCTGCTTCGACTCCACACTCACGCCGTTCACGAAAGTCTCGTTCGCCGGATTCAGGTTCTTCAGTGTGAAGCCGCCTCCCTCGATGGCCGTCAGACTGAAGTGCGTACGACTCACAGAGTTGGGCACGCTGTTTTCCGTGCCACACACCTTCGCCTGCTTGCCGATTGTTATCTTCAGTTGGTTTGTTTCAGGTTTCCTACCTATGATTATTTCCATGTTAAAAGACACTTGTTTGATGTTTTGACTGCAAATTTAATGGTTTTTATTTAAAAAACATCATTTTTTTCCGTTTTTTTCTTTATCAGGGGAAAAAAATTATAACTTTGCAGCATGATGACAAAAGAATCCTTTAAAGAAAGCCTCGAAAAACTGGCTGCACAGATAGACGAGATACGTCTTTCTGCCCATCAATTACATCAGGATGTCAACCAGCAATATGGCGAGGGACTGCCCTACAGCTATCACCTCGACATGGTAGTCGACAACATCCGTGAGTTCGGACACCTCGTCTGCGAAAACCACAACGACGTACTGCCGCTAATGTTCGGAGGCTACTATCATGATAGCATCGAAGATGCACGGCTCACCTACAACGACGTCATGTACCGGGCAAGGATGATCATGACCGAGGAACAGGCACACATGGGCACCGAAATCGTCTATGCCCTTACTAATGATAAGGGACGCACGCGCGCCGAAAGAGCCGGAGAAGCTTACTACTTAGGCATCCGCACCACGCCCTATGCACCCTTCGTCAAACTCTGCGACCGACTGGCCAACATCACATTCACCTGCTCTGGTGAAGACCATCACAACCAGCGCATGAAACAAGTGTACAAGGACGAGATGCCTCACTTCCTCGAGGCCATCAACCCCCATAGCCCCGACCCTCGCTATGCCATTCCCAACGAGGTCATCCTCCGCCTTGCCGAATGTCTCATCGACGACCTCGAGCGTCAGGAAAAGAATCTCGAAATCTGGCTCAGCTAACCCACTCGTCTCAAAAACGAACATACTTCATTAACTCCCAATAAAAGAAACAAACTATGGCAGGAAAATGGATTGGTGGCATCATCGGATGGATGGCCGGAGGCCCCTTAGGCGCACTGGCAGGCTATCTGTTAGGCTCACTCTTCGAGTCGGGTCTCGACTCAGTCAACAACCCTAACAATGCCGGAACTTTTGGTTACGGCTCCACTCGCGACAACGGCTTCAACCCCTACGACGAGGTCTACCGGCAACGACAGGCACAAGGCGACCGCAACAGTTTCCTCTTTGCCCTCCTCGTCCTGGCCTCCTATATCATCAAGGCCGACGGCAAGGCCATGCACTCTGAGATGGAACTGGTACGAGCCATGCTGCGCCAGAACTTCGGTGAGGATGCCGTCACTCAGGGCAACGATATCCTTGCCCGACTCTTCGAAGAGCAGAAGCGACAAGGATGGAACAACTTCAAGCAGACCGTCCGTGACTGTTGTCTGCAAGCCAACCTCAACACAGACCAGTCCCAGCGCCTGCAGCTTCTTAACTTCCTATGCCAGATAGCCCAGGCCGACGGTCACGTCGACACCTCTGAGGTCACCGCCCTCAAGGAGTGCGCCCAGTGGCTCGGCATGTCAACCTCCGAAGTCGACTCCATGCTCAACCTCGGTCACAACGATCTTGAGTCAGCCTACAAGGTGCTGGGCGTCAGTCCCAATGCCACCGAAGACGAGGTAAAGCGTGCCTACCGCCGCTTAGCCCTTGAGCACCACCCCGATAAAGTGGCTGCCCTCGGTGAGGACGTCCGCAAAGCCGCCGAGAAGAAATTCCAGGAAATCAACGCTGCCAAAGAGCTCATCTGGAAAGCCCGCGGATTATAAAATGAAGGACTATCCCGATAGAATGACGCCAGAACAGGCGAGGGTGTTTGGCGAGGACGTACTGAATATCGTCAGTCAGATTCCTTGCGGCCGAGTGACAACCTACGGTCATATTGCGGTGTTGGCGGGATGGCCGAGTCATTCGAGGATGGTAGGAAGAACGTTGCGCTATTCGCCTGGTGCAGAGCAATTGCCCTGTCATCGGGTGGTGAACAAAGTAGGGCGCACGGCTCCCGGCTGGAGTCAACAACGCCCGTTGTTAGAGGCGGAAGGCGTTTCCTTCAAAAGTAATGGACTTGTAGATATGCAACGATACCTATGGGAGCCGGAGGTAATTAGATGAAAGAACCTGCAATTAGCGTACCCCAGGGGTGTAAGAAAGTGCTGCTGCACGCTTGCTGTGCCCCGTGCTCATCAGCCATTGTAGAATGGCTGATGGCGAATGATGTGCGTCCTACCATTTTCTATTACAATCCGAATATCTGGCCACGCGAGGAGTATGAAATCCGGAAGAATGAGAGCAAGCGGCATGCAGAGGGACTGGGCATCGAGTGGATTGACGGCGACTATGATCACGAGCAATGGCGTTGCGACGTGACGGGGCTTGAAGGAGAGCCCGAACGAGGGCAACGCTGTGAACACTGTTTCGCATTGCGTCTGAGGGCTACGGCACTGAAGGCTAAGGAGTTGGGTATTAGGTATTTCGCTACGACACTGGCTTCGAGTCGGTGGAAGAGTCTGGAACAGATTTCAAGGGCAGGAATGATGGCCCAGAAGGCTGTTCCCGGCACTGAGTTCTGGGCTCAGAACTGGCGCAAAGGAGGACTACAGGAACGGCGCAACCAGCTGCTGAAGGAATATGGGTTCTACAACCAGCAGTACTGTGGGTGTGAGTTCTCGGCAGGGGGAGCGGGAGCCTTGACAAAGCCTCTGTTGCGTGAACAGATACGTGAGGCAAAGCAGCAACACGCCCAGCAGCTCCCTACCCTATCAGCTGCCATTGTGAGTCGACTCAGACAACGACTTACCGATGTTCGGACAGTGATGGCCTACTGGCCACTGAAGGACGAGGTGGACATCAGGCCATTGGTGGACAGTCTGGCGGCAGAGGGCAAAACGGTGCTGCTGCCGAAGGTGACAAGTGACGAGACGATGGAGCTACGGCGCTACATGTCGAAGGCCGACCTGCAGGAAGGAGCCTTCCACATTTTGGAACCTACGGGTGAGCCCTTCACAGACTACGAACAGATTGACATAGCCCTCGTGCCCGGGATGGCCTTCGATGCCGCAGGTCATCGCTTAGGACGTGGACGCGGCTACTACGACCGTTTCCTGATACAAACCGCGTGCCGGAAGATAGGCGTCTGCTTTCCGTTCCAACGCGTTGCCGAGGTGCCGGTAGATGCCCACGACGTGGTAATGGACGAGGTGATTGGTGGATAGAGAATAAAAGCGTATGACAGAAGTAATGACGACACTGCTGGTACTCGTAGTGACAGGCTTCATAGCAGGCAAAGTTGGCTACATGGGTGGTGAGTTCGACCGGAAACTGTCGAGCCTGGTTATCAATATCACCTGTCCGGCACTCATCCTGTCGTCGGCCATGACGGGTGAGTTGCCCGACCGCCGTTTCATCCTGCCGCTACTATTGATCAGCGTGGTGACCTACATCGTGCTGACTGTCGTTGCCTTCTGGCTGCCTCGCTGGCTGACCCGTCACCGCGAGGACGAAGGGGCACTGGGCTTTGCCCTGATGTTCGGTAATGTGGGGTTCATGGGCTATCCGGTAGTCGCCTCCATCTTCGGCCACGAGGCAGTGTTCTACGCTGCTGTGCTGAACGTAGTCAACACGTTTGCCGTCTTTACCATCGGTACCATCCTGATTAACGGCAGAAGCGACGGCGACAGCGGGCGCTTTCAGAAAAAGGTGCTCTACAGCACGCCCATGCTGGCCGCCTATCTGACGATGGGCATAGTAGCCCTGGAGGTGAAGGATATTCCCGCCGTGGTGAGCCAGCCACTGACGATGTTAGGAAACGTCACCGTGCCTGCAGCCCTGCTAATCATCGGTTCGTCGATGTCGCACCTTTCGATACGTACCATGCTTGGCAATGCCACCGTCTATGCCACAGCCCTGTTCCGGTTAGGCATACTGCCCATTGGCATCTATTTCCTGACCCGTGCATTAGGATTCTCTGAGTTCGTGGTCAACATCAACACGCTGGTCATCGCCATGCCGGTGGCCACCTACGGCACCATCCTGTGCCTGAAGTACAAGAAGGACACGACGATGATTACCGAGGTGACGTTCATTACGACGCTGCTCTCGATGGTAACGATTCCGCTGTTAGTGCTATTGTTGTTCTAAACGGGCAGAAATGGCCTTTTTTTCCTCTACGCATTCATTTTTCCCGTTTCCGTGACGCTTTTCGCTTTTTTTTTCGTACCTTTGCACGCTGATTATCGACGTGTAACAAATCATTACGACACAAATGAACTTATCGCCCGCCTTGGAAAAGGCATACACAAAGGAACACTTGACAGCTCGCGAGGCACAAGCACGGGCAGAATGGATTGCCTGGGGACCCATCGTGTTCCAGGCTTCACGCCTGATGCTGAAGTTCGGTATCCTGGACTTGTTGCGCGACAGCGACGAAGGTATGACCATCGGCGAAGTGGCTGAACAGACCCACCTCTCGGTATATGCCGTGAAAGTGCTGATGGAAGCATCGCTGTGCATAGGTACCGTCCTCGTAGACAAGGATACAGAACGCTTCACATTAGCCAAGACAGGCTGGTTCCTGATTAACGACCCCGCCACCCGTGTGAACCTCGACTTCAACCACGACGTGAACTATGAGGGCTGGTTTCACTTGGAGGAAGCCCTCAAGGAGGGCAAGCCTGCAGGCCTGAAGCACTTTGGCGACTGGCCCACCATCTACGAGGGTCTTTCTTCCTTGCCCGAACATGTGCAGAAGAGTTGGTTCGGCTTCGACCACTTCTACAGCGACAGCTCGTTCCAGCAGGCCTTGGAGGTGGTGTTTGCCAACAAGCCCAAGACGCTGCTCGACGTGGGAGGCAACACTGGCCGCTGGGCCCTGCAGTGCGTAGGCTACGACGAGGATGTGTTTGTCACCGTGATGGACCTGCCACAGCAGGTGGATATGATGGAACGCCAGACAGCCGGCAAGCCAGGCGCAGAGCGCATCGATGCCTTTGGCACTGACCTGCTGAACCGCTCGAACTCGTTCCCCACGAACAAGCACTACGACGCCATCTGGATGAGTCAGTTCCTCGACTGCTTCGGCGAGGACGAGATACTGAGCATCTTAGAGCGTGCCGCCAAGATTATGGACAGCAACAGCCGCGTCTACATCATGGAGACGCTGTGGGACCGCCAGCGCTTCGAGCCTGCCGCCTTCTGCCTGACCATGACCAGCCTCTACTTCACGGCACTGGCCAATGGCAACTCCAAGATGTACAACACTGACGACATGGTGCGCCTCATCCGTCAGGCAGGTCTCGAGGTGGAGACGATTCACGACCACCTGGGACAGGGCCATTCCATACTGGTTTGCAAGAAAGTATAAATCACATAACATTAACAATGGAAAGAACAGAAATTGAAGAGAAAGTAAGGGAGTTCATGATTGAGGACCTTGAGATTGACGAAGAAAAGATTGCGCCCGAGGCCCAGCTGAAGGAAGACCTGGGCATCGACAGTCTTGACTTCGTCGACATCGTCGTCATTGTAGAAAAGAAGTTCGGGTTCAAGATCAAGCCCGAGGAGATGGCCGGTGTGAAGACCCTCAGTCAGTTCTGCGACTACATCGAAAGCAAAGTAGCATAGAGAGGTGAGTGGTGAGAAGCTGGGACATGAGGACTGGCGTGGCAACACCCAGGGGCTGACGTGGATGCACCGCCTGCTGATTCAGTCGTTCAGGTTTATGAACCTGCGATTCGTATACCTCGGCATGGCTATCTTCGTCGTTCCCTTCTATTTGCTGTTTGCCCACAAGGGTTACATCACGATGTACCACTATTTCCGCCAGCGTCACGGCTATGGTGTGTGGAAGGCATTCCGATATGTGTGTCTCAACCATTACCGTTTCGGGCAGATTATCCTCGACCGCTTTGCCAACTACGCCGGCCAGCCCTTCCAGATTGACCTCGACGGCAACGACACCTTTGTGGAACTGAGTCATGGACAGACGGGATTCATGGTGATGAGCTGTCACGTAGGCAACTACGAACTGGCAGGCTACGCCTTCGAAGCCACCGAGAAGCGCTTCAATGCGCTGGTCTACTCTGGCGAGGCAAAGACCGTGATGGAGAACCGCAACCGCATGTTCGGACGCAACAACATCCGCATGATTCCAGCCTTGGAGGACATGTCGCACATCTTCCTGATGAACGAAGCCCTGGCCAACGGCGAGATTGTGAGCATACCCGGCGACCGCATCTACGGCTCACCCCGATTCTTGGAGTGTGACTTCCTTGGCAGCAAGGCCCGATTCCCGTTAGGCCCCTACGCTATGGCCCTGCAACGAGGTGTTCCCACGGTGGCCATCTTTGTGATGAAAGAGTCGCCCTACCGCTACACCGCCTACATTCGCCGCATAGAGGCGACAGAAGGCAAGACACGTCAGGAGCGGGCTGCCAGCCTCGCACAGCACTTCGCCCACGAGCTGGAGACCATCCTGAGAAAGTATCCCGAACAGTGGTTTAACTATTACGAGTTTTGGAATCATGACGAAGACGCAGCTTGAAACAATCGACGTGCTGACGCTGTTGCCACAGCGTCCGCCTTTCATAATGATAGGCCGTCTGATCCACTTCGACGAGGTGGTGACGACGACGCAGTTGGAAGTACGCCCCGACAACCTGTTCATGGAAGCCGACGGCCTGCTTAACAACTGTGCGCTGGTCGAGAACATTGCCCAGACCTGTGCCGCCCGCATGGGTTACATCAACCAATATATATATAAGGAACGCGTAAGGTTAGGCTTCATCGGCAGTATCAAGAACCTGCAGGTCCTGCGTCCTGCCCGTGAAGGTGAGGTGCTCACCACCAGCATCGAAGTGGTGCAGGAAGTGCTGCAGCTCACACTCGTCAATGCCACCGTGAAAGTGGGCGACGAGACCATCGTGACTGCCGAGATGAAAATTGCGCTGAGCGACATTGAGGTGAAAGGATAGAAAAAGAGATGAACAACGAAGAAGTGATTCTGAAAGCATCGAAGGTGCTCGACATCCGTTTCAGCGAGGTCGACTCGATGAACGTAGTGTGGCACGGCTCCTACATGCTCTACTTCGAGGATGCCCGTGAGGAGTTTGGCCGGAAGTACAAGTTAGAGTACCTGCGCATTGCCGACTTCGGCTACTATGCCCCGCTGGTCGACATGCAGTTCCACTACCGCAAGCCCATCACCTACGGCATGCGTCCGCGTATCGACATCATCTATCGTCCCACGGAGGCTGCCAAGATTGTGTTCGACTACGAAATCCACGATCCTGAAACCGACGAGATCATGGCCTCCGGCCGTTCCGTACAGGTGTTCATGGACAAGAACTACCAACTGATATGGACCAACCCCGAATTCTACATTGAATGGAAGAAGATGTGGGGCATCAATACTGAATCCGTTAAATAGCATACAGCCATCATGATACTGAAGATAGCTGACAACATCTATTCCCCTATGGGATTCACGACGGCCGACAACTACGCCGCCGTGAAGCAGGGACGTAGCATGCTGGAAAGCTATCCTGCAGGCACCATGGACCTGCCAGAGGCGTTCACGGCCTCGCTGTTCCATTGGGACGAGGTGGAAATGACCGATGGCTGCACACCCTTCGAGAGCATCGTCATACAGTCGGTAGGCCGTGCCTTAGCACAGACCACCGTCGACGTCAGTTCCGACCGTGTGCTCTTCATCCTGTCGACCACCAAGGGCAACGTCCACCTGCTCGACTCCCGTTCGCCCCGTTTCCCTGAGGAGCGCGTGCTGTTGGGCGAGGCAGCAGCGACAGTGGCCCGTCATTTCGGTTTCAGCCGCACGCCGTTAGTGGTCAGCAATGCTTGCATCAGCGGTCTCTCGGCCCAGATAACGGCCATGCGGCTCTTGGAGAGCGGTGCCTGCGACATAGCCGTGGTATGCGGTGCCGACATTCAGTCGCGCTTCATCATCAGCGGCTTTGGTTCGTTCAAGGCCTTGTCGCCCATGGAGTGCCGACCCTTCGACATCGAGCGCTTGGGGCTGAACCTTGGCGAGGCTGCGGCCACCATTATCTATACAAGGAGCGAGACACAAGGTGAAAAGGGCCAATGGCAGGCCGTGAGCGGTGCTGTGCGCAACGATGCGTTCCACATCTCAGGTCCGTCGCCCAAGGGCGAGGGCAGCTACCGTGCCATCCGTGCTGCCATGGGTGATACAGCGCCCGATGAACTGGCCTTCATCAATGTCCATGGTACCTCGACGATGTATAACGACGAGATGGAGTCGGCAGCCATCGACCGCGCCGGACTCCTGGACATTCCCGTCAACTCGCTGAAAGGCTACTACGGCCATACCATGGGAGCCGCCGGCGTGCTGGAAACCATCCTGTCGATGGCAGCTGTCGACGACGGCACCATCCTCGGCACACGAGGCTATGAGGAGTTGGGCGTGTCGCATAAAGTGAAGCTGTCGGCACAGAACGCCCCCACCACGAAGCAGGCTTTCCTGAAACTGCTGTCGGGTTTTGGAGGATGTAATGCGGCGATGGGGTTTAGAAGGAGAAGTTAAAGAAGTTAAGAAGTTAGAGATGACGACGAAGCAATGGGTGAAGATAACGCCTGAGGGCGTGGAAGTCAGCGGAGAACCGCTGACCACTGCTGGCCGTGGCGCTGCCCTGCTTACCGAGGTGTATCGTGCCAAGGTGAACGACTACCCGAAGTTCTTCAAGATGGACGAACTCTCGAAGTTGGGATTCCTGGCCACGGAGCTGCTGCTGCAGGCAGAGGGCGACCGCCACAGCGAGTCCGACGACCGTGCCGTCATCCTCTTCGGACGCTGCGGCTCCTTAGCTTGCGACCGCAAGTACCAGCAGACGATAGAACGGTTGGACGACTTCTTCCCCAGCCCATCCATCTTCGTCTATACCCTGCCCAACATCGTTACGGGCGAGATTGCCATCCGCAACCACTACTACGGCGAGACCGCGTTCTATGCCATGGCGCATTGCGACGAGCAGCTCATGCGTCAGACCATAGAAGCCTCGTTGCTCGACCCTGCCACACAGAGCGTTATCTGCGGTTGGGTGGACTGCGAGTCAGACCATCAGTTTGAAGCAAACGTGAAATTAATTTATAAAGAATAGATACAAAATGGAAGAATTAGTATTAGAACTGAAGAAGCAGATTATCGAAGTGTTGAACCTTGAGGACGTGCAGCCCGAGGACATCGAGAACGATGCCCCGCTGTTTGGCGAAGGTCTGGGTCTCGATTCCATCGACGCTCTTGAGCTCATCGTCATGATGGAGAAGAGCTACGGCATCAAGATCAAGGATCCCTCTGCCGGCAAGGAGATTTTCAAGTCTATCAATACTATGGCCGAGTTTGTCAAGGCCAACCGCACGAAATAAGCTTACAGTAGAGCGTGGACAGCATCGTGATAACAGGTGCCGGCATCGTGTCGGCCATAGGCATAGGAAAGGCGGAGACGCTCGACTCACTACGCGAACAGCGCAGTGGCATAGCCCCCCTCCGCTACCTGAAGACCGCCCACACAGAGTTTCCCGTCGGCGAGGTGAAGCTGAGCGACGACGAGATGAAGCAGCGCCTCGGCATCACTGCCGAGCCCACTACCCGTACTGCCCTCATGGGCATGCTGGCCATGGACGAAGCGCTACAGGAGGCTGGCCTCACCGTTTCTTCATCTCCCAGTCCCAAGGTCAGCCTTGTTTCCGGCACCACCGTCGGCGGCATGGACAAGAGCGAGCAGTACTATCTGGACTACCTCGACAACGACACCCGCAACGACTACATCCGGACCCATGACTGCGGTGCCACCACCGAGATGATGGCCTGCCATTACGGTTCGCTGTTCACCATGTGCACCAGCATCTCTACGGCCTGCTCATCGGCAGCCAACGCCATCATCCTTGGCGCCAACCTCATTCGCAGCGGCCAGACGGAGATAGCCGTCGTAGGCGGTTCTGAGTGCATCACGAAATTCCATCTTAACGGCTTCAACTCGCTCATGATCCTCGACCACGAGCAGTGCCGTCCCTTCGATGCTACCCGTGCCGGACTGAACCTCGGCGAGGGAGCCTCCTATCTGGTCATCGAGACCGAGGCATCTGCCCGTCGGCGCGGAGCCAAGGTGATTGGCCGTCTCAGCGGCTACGGCAATGCCTGCGACGCCTTCCACCAGACCGCCTCCAGCGACAATGGCGAGGGAGCGTTCTTAGCCATGCAGAAAGCCCTGTCGATGGCCTGCCTGCAGCCACGCGACATCAGCTATGTCAACGCCCACGGCACCGGCACGCCCAACAACGACCTGAGCGAGAGCCAGGCTTTGATGCGGCTCTTCGGCAGCGACCTGCCGCCCGTGTCGTCGACCAAGGGCATGACGGGCCACACCACCAGCGCCTCTGGCTCTGTCGAGGCCACCATCTGCCTGCTCGCCCTGCAACACCAATTCCTACCTGCCAACTACGGCTGGAGCCAGCCCATGGACGGCGGCATCATTCCCTCAACCAACATTACGCCGCAGCGCCCCTTGGAGCACGTCATGTGCAACTCCTTCGGCTTCGGCGGCAACGACTCAAGCCTGATCCTATCACGATGAACAGAATCTATATCAAAGCAGCCACGCAGATCTCCATGCAGCAACCGCTCTCGGAAGAGTGGATGACCGCTCCATTGGAGCCGGCAGAGCCCTATCTGCGCAGCGTCGACCCCAACTTCCGCGAGTGGCTCAACCCCTTGGAGTCGCGCCGCATGGGCAAGATCATGAAGCGTGCACTGGTCACCGCCCTCAAGGTGATGCGCGACACCGCCATCACCCAGCCCGATGCCATCATCACCGGCACAGGCCTCGGCTGTATCGAGAACACCGAGCTGTTTCTTGACCAGCTGTGTCGTGAAGGAGAGGAAATGCTGAAGCCCACCTACTTTATGCAGTCGACCCACAACACCATCTCGTCGCTCATCGCCATTCAGACTGGCTGTCACGGCTACAACACCACCTACAGCCACAAGAGCGTGTCGTTCGACTCGGCCCTGTTCGACGCCTTCACACAGCTGCGCTTAGGCGACATCCAGACCGCCCTGGTCACCGGCAATGACGAGATGACACCTTCCTACTTCCGTATTCTCCAGCGCACAGGCTACATCGGTCAGCCCGGACAGGTGACTGCCAGTGAAGCCTCCGTCGCCATGATGCTCACCACCGACCCCACCGACGCCCTTTGCGAGGTGGAGCAGATGTCGATGAGCTTCGGCACGCCCGCTGTTCCCCAAACCGACACCGACCTGCTGGTGGTTGGCACCAACGGCTCTGAGGCCAACGATGCCCCATACCGTCAGGTCATCAGCCAGTATCCCGGCATCCAGACCTTCGACTATAAAAAGCTGTTCGGCGAGAGTTACACCGCTTCAGGACTGGGCATCTATGCCACTGCCCACCTGCTGCACCAGGGCAAGGCCAGTCGTGCCCTGTTCGTCAACCACAGCGACGGTCAAAACCATTCTTACGTCGTTCTGAAAAAGCTCTAAGCCTATGCGCCTGCTGCTCATCTCCATCGTCCAGTCTATCCTGCTTTGCGGAGGACAAGTGTTGCTTAAGTTTGCCTTGCAACGCATGGGCGCCTTTTCATGGACATGGGATTTCTTTGGCCGGAACCTCACCAATTGGTGGTTCCTGGCTTGCGGCATCTGCTATGCCTGTGCTACAGCCCTCTGGCTTTACATCATCAAGAATTTCCCCTTCTCAATGGCCTATCCCATGGTGTCGTTGAGCTACGTCTTCGGTATGATTGCAGCCATCATTTTCTTCCATGAGCAAGTGCCCATGGTGCGCTGGGTGGGTGTCCTGCTCATCATGGCTGGCTGTGTGCTGATTGCGAAATAAAAATCAGAAAATTTTACGGATTGTACATGTCCTTGCAATAGAAGGCCATGATATCATCCAGCATGCGTTTGGCCTCGACAGCAGGACTGTCGGGGTCAAGCGCTATGGCCTGGATGTAGCAGTTGATGGCTTCGTGCCACATCTGCTGCTTGCGGTATTCGTTACCTTGCTGGTAATACTCTTCTGCGGTCATTTGTAGAACTCACGTTTGCCTGCAGACAGCGTGTTCTTCATCAGCGAGCAGATGGTCATGGGACCAACGCCGCCCGGAACAGGCGTGATGTAGGAACACTTGGGAGCCACCTCGTCGAACTTCACGTCGCCATTCAGGCGGAAGCCGCTCTTGCGGGTGGCATCGGGCACGCGGGTGGTACCTACGTCGACGATGACGGCACCCTCCTTCACCATGTCGGCCGTCACGAAGTCGGGCTGGCCAATGGCGGCAATGATGATATCAGCCTGGCGGCACTCTTCCTTCAGGGTCTTCGAGCGCGAGTGGCACACGGTGACCGTTGCGTCGCCATACTGCTTCTGCATCATCAGCTGTGCCATAGGTTTGCCCACGATGTTAGAGCGACCCAGGATAACACACTTCTTACCGCTGGTCTCTATGCCGTAGCGCTTCAGCAGGGTGATGATGCCCAGGGGCGTAGCCGAGATGAAGCAGGGCAGTCCGATGGCCATGCGTCCCACGTTGATGGGATGGAACCCGTCGACGTCCTTGCGGTAGTCGATGGCCTCGATAATCTTCTGTTCGTCGATGTGCTTAGGAAGCGGCAGCTGGACGATGAAGCCGTCGACGTCGTCGTCGTTGTTCAGCTTGTCGACGCAGGCCAGCAGCTCTTCTTCAGTCACGTCGGCCTCATAGCGGATGAGCGTCGACTTGAAGCCACAGGCCTCGCAAGCCAATACCTTATTCTTCACGTACGTCTCCGAACCACCGTCGTGACCTACCAACACTGCGGCCAAATGGGGCTGCTTGCCACCCTTGGCCATGATCTCTTTCACTTCAGAAGCAATCTCGCCTTTTATAGCGGCTGCGGTTGCTTTTCCGTCTATTAACTGCATTTATTGTTTAGTTTTTTAAGATTCTACATCTTCGGCATTCCGCCCTTTGCTTTCATCGCCGCCGCCATCTGTGCCATACGGCTGGAACCCATGCCGCTGACCATCTTCATCATCTTGCGCGTCTGGTCAAACTGCTTGAGCAGGCGGTTGACATCTTCGAGCTTCGTGCCACTGCCACGGGCAATGCGCAGCTTACGGCTCTGATTGATGATATCAGGATTCTGACGCTCCTTCGGTGTCATCGAGTTGATGATGGCCTCGATGCCCTTGAAAGCGTTGTCGTCGATATCAAGGTCCTTGATCTGCTTGCCCACGCCAGGAATCATCGATGCTAACTCCTTGATGTTACCCATCTTCTTGATCTGCTGAATCTGACCCATGAAGTCGTCGAAGTCGAACTTGTTCTTGCGAATCTTCTTCTCCAGCTTCTTCGCCTCCTCCTCGTCGAACTGCATCTGGGCACGTTCTACGAGTGAGACCACGTCACC
>JAEEGL013396435.1_pt1 | contig 20829 bp, 10 predicted proteins | sample 9134231 | NCBI WGS metagenome assembly JAEEGL01 (sample SAMN16246548, study PRJNA631951) | gut metagenome | biome: gut microbiome; feature: rumen; material: fiber-attached | host: Bos | place: Iran: Karaj | collected 2018-10
AAGACTGATAAACAGTGGCTTTTATGATTTAGCCACGGCCTATCAGTCTGTGCACGTCAACTATTGAAAGCGCCGTATACCGAACGGTACGTACGGTGTTGTGAGAGGACGGCGGTTAGTCACCGCCTCCTACTCGATTTAAGCTGTATTGGAGGGACTTACGTTGGGCTTACGTGTTGGAATTGATCTTGGAACAACATTTAGTGCGGTAGCATACATAAATGAGGCAACTGGAAAACCGGAGGTTATCAAGAATAGCTTTGGTAGTCCTATAACACCATCAGTACTTTGTTTTGAAGAGAACGGGAATGTTCTTTTTGGTGAAGATGCAAAAAATATGCAGGCAACAGGAGATACCAATGCCGTTTCGTTTTTCAAAAGAAATATGGGAAACGAGATGTTTGCCATAGATTTTTGGGGGAAAACGTATAATGCAACTGATTTGTCTGCAATACTGCTTAAGAATCTTGTAAAAGAGGCCGAGGAAAGTCTTGGACAAAAGATAGATGCAGCTGTAATTACAGTTCCAGCTTATTTCACTCATAAGGAAAGGGAAGCAACAATCGAAGCTGGAAAAAAAGCAGGGCTTGATGTAATAGCCATTATAAATGAGCCTACAGCGGCAGCTTTCGCATATGGATTGAATGAAAAATCGGAAGAACAGACCGTGCTTATTTATGATTTGGGCGGTGGAACTTTCGATGTAACTATAGCAAGAATCAATAGCAATAAAATAGACATCTTGGGAAGCGATGGAAATCATGAACTTGGTGGCAAAGACTGGGATGATTGCATCGCCAGATATCTTGTGCAGCAATTTAATGAAAAGTATGACGTGGATCTTAGTGAAGACCCTGAAATGGTAGCGTCACTTCTTGTTACAGCTGAAAATGTAAAAAAGCAGTTGACTTCTAAAGATGAAATCACAGTACCTATTGTCTATAAGGATATAAGAGGAAGCGTTGATATGTCTGAATCTCTTTTTGAAGAGATTTCAGGCTTCCTAATTGGTGCAACCAAGGATTTGACAAGTGATTTGCTTGAGTCGCTCGGGCTTTCTTGGAATGATATCACCGGAACAATTCTGGTAGGAGGCTCAACCAGAATGCGGATGATACACAATTATGTCAAGGAGATGTCCGGCAAGGAGCCACTGTCTGGTGTTAATGTTGATGAGGCTGTTGCACTGGGAGCTGCTATACGAGCCAATATTGATGATTCTGGAAATACTGTTAAGGCAGGTTTTTTTGGTAGTATTGGCGGTAAAAAAATGGCCACAATTGCTGGGGCAAAAGCAGTATCAGATGTTACAGCACATGCTCTGGGAATGATAGCAGTTAGCCCAGATGGGGAGAAGTACATTAACAGTGTTATCATCCCTAAAAACACGACCATACCAGCAGAACAAAAGAAAACATACAAGTTCCAAACAAGGAAAAAGGATAATGAACTTGAAGTATATGTTTTGCAAGGTGCATATGAGCGACCGTTAGATAATCTGATTATAAACAAGTATGTGATTACTAAAATCGAACCTGTGAAGAGTAATCCTTCTGCCATAGAGGTTGCATATAAGTACACATCAAATGGAGTGGTGGAGGTTACTGCTGTTCAGACAGAAACTGGAAAAACGCTTCCTATAAGGATTGAGAAGATTCCTGATGATATGTCATGGACGGATGGCTCTCCAAAAGATTCACAGGGAAGTCCTTCAAATATAGAAATCATTTTGGCAGTTGACCTTTCTTATAGCATGTCGGGAGATCCTTTAATAAAAGCGCAAGCGGCAATGAAAGATTTTCTAGGACAAATGGATTTAGATCACTGCAAAATAGGAGTACTTGCTTTTGCAGATGAGTACAATTTAAAACTTGCTCCATCGGACGATTTTTCTAGAATAAGTAAAGCAATAGATAATCTGAAAGTTGGTGAAGTCGGTATTGGTAATGCGGCACAGCCATTTACTGCAGCAAAAGATATCTTTAGCCATGGATTTCTTGGGAAAAAGACAGTTGACGCCAGATATATCTTGGTCCTGACAGATGGATGTTGGAATACACCAAGTACTGCAATAAGGGAAGCGAAAAAATGTCACGATGAAGGTATTGATGTCATTGCACTGGGATTTGGTGGAGCAGATTACTCGTTCCTAAAACAAATAGCTTCGATGGATGATTATGCATCACTGACAAACCTATCTGATTTGGCTGGTTCATTCTCAAAAATTGCGCAGGCAATTGGAGATAGTTCTTCTGGCAGCGGAATATCTTTATTGTAAGGAGATTTTTTAAATGACTGAAAATTGGTATGTTGTGCTTGACTTAGAATTTGATCCCAATCCAGTACATGATGAAGCAGTAATTAAACAAAGAATAGATGAGAAGGTCAAGTTTTGGTCAAGTAAAGCCAATGATTTTAATAGGGGTGCAGAATATAGAAAATACCTTGATTATGCAAAGAAAGGCATAATAGAACATGAAATGCTTGGGCCGGATAATATTCGTACCGAGCTTATTAAGGACGCTTATGACAGGGTATATGGACCTATAGATGAGACATTAAAGCAAATACATAAGAGCGACATATCAGTTGAGGCGGTAGAAAAGATAGCAAAGACTTATAGAGTAAGTGAAGATGTCGTAAGAAGGCGAGTAAACGCATTGGGAATGAAGGTGGTAGATTATGAGACCACTTATAGAAAGTATTATTTGGCTAAGCCACAGGATGTTGATAAATATAATGGGATAATTCCTTTGCTTGATGCCTTTCACGCTGAAGATCTCTATGATTTTCTTTATCAGGGAACTTCAGTTAAGAATGCACAGAAGCTAACTTGCGACGCTTTAAGACAGCGTGCCAATGAAAGAAAGAAAAACGAGTTTTACAAAGCAGATGGCATAAGTGGAACTGGTTCAAAGCTTTGCGGACAATGTGAACAGACTTTTAGAGATAATTCATCTAAGGCAGTCTATGACAACTATCTGGAATACGCAAGAAGAAAAGAAATTCTGGATGACGCAAAAAGAATCTATGACTTAGGCGGAAAGCTTTCCTCGGAAAGCACCAAAGATTATATAGGCAGATTAACAGAGGTTCTTAAAGACAGAAATCTAGCAGATGAAGTATTTACAGCGTTTTGCATTATAGAGGAGATTGATTTTTCACCAGCGCAATTGGCTCGCGAGAATACTGCAACGAATAGAGGAGTATCGTCACCAACACCAACACCATCACAATCTAATGGAGCTGGCAAGAGCGCTACTAATAAGCCTGAAAACCGACCAACTAACACTGTAGTAAAAAAGGCAAGTGGCATAGGGGCGTTTTTTGAGTCAGACTCGGTTACTAAAAGAATTGTCATATTGATTGCTATAGTAGTTGTTTTAATAGGGGTTCTTAGATCATGCGTGGGAGGTGTTGCTCGAAGAATTGAAAGTAAAAAGACCTCAGAAACGTCAACGACACAAAGCGCTGATGCTGAGAATAAGACTAATGGTGATAGTGCAGATATAGAGAATGTAGACGATAGTGAGGGAAATGCTCCAGAAAATGTAATAGCAGTTCCACCTTTGGAAAGTAATAGTTTAACCATTGAGAAGCTGCCTCAAAACCCATTATCTATAACCGGTGCGGAAATTGCTGTTTACAATGGTAATATTTCGAGTGAGAAGCAGACGGATGAATATCCATTTACTGCTCAATATGACGGCAGATATCGCATAGAAATATCGGGGCTATATAATGACACAAATGTTGAATTGCACCTTTGTGATGAGAATGGAGAGGATATAGATTACGACACATATTGTGAAAATGGAGAGGGTATAACTGCTAAAGAATTATTGGCCGGTCACAATTATACAGTTAAAGTAGTTCAACATCGAGGCCTCAGTGATTATTCTTTAGCGATTGGAATGCAAAAGGAAACAAGTGATATAACCGGATACACGGTTGTGTCAGATAGTGTTGAATATAAGGATCAGCGAAATGTTTATACATTTAGGGTCCCTGTCGACGGAAGATATAGACTTGAAATGTCAGGGATGCAAAGTGGCACTAAAGTTGAGCTTTATATGTTTAATGAACTGGGAGAGACCATTGATTATGACTCATACTGCGAAAATGATGAGGGTATAACAGTAAAAGATCTTAAGGCAGGTGATGAGTTTCAGATCCAAGTAAGACAAAAAAATGAATTTAGCTCATACAATCTGAATATAGGTTATCAAAAAGAAACTGTAGATATCACAGAATTATCTATGGTGTCAGATAGCGTAGAGTATAAAGATCAGCGAAATGTTTATACATTTAAAGTTCCTGTTGACGGAAGGTATAGATTTGAGTTATCCGGAATGCAAAATGACACGAATGTAGAGCTATACATGTTTAATGATCTGGGCGAAACAGTTGAATCGGACAACTACTGTAAAAATGGAGAAGGAATCACTGTCAAGGACTTAAAGGCTGGTGATGAATATACGATTCAAGTGAGACAGAAATCTGATTTTAGTGATTATAACTTGAAAATTGGAAAACAGAAAGAAACAGTAGCTGTGACTAAGGGCGTTACTGTTAGTGATCAGATAGAATACACAGATCAGAGAAATGTTTATTCCTATATTGCTCAGAGCAATGAAGATATAAGTATTATGTTATCCAATATCAAGAGCGATATGTCGGTTGAGGTGCTTGTACTTAATGAGTTAGGTGAAACACTTGAATCCGATTCTTATCTGAAAAATGAAGAGGGCTTTACTGTGACTGGATTAACTTCCGGTGAAAACTATGAAATACAGGTTAGACAAAAAGAGGGAGAGGGACAATATGTCCTGACAATCGAGTAACAGGATAGAGTTGAACTTATGCAAGGGGATTAAGAAATGACAGAGAACTGGTATATAGTACTTGAATTGGACTTTGATCCAACGGCCGTAAATGATCAGGCTGTAATTAAGCAAAGGATAGATGAAAAGGTCAAATTCTGGTCTAGCAAAGCGAATGACTTTAATAAGGGCGCAGAATATAGAAAGTATCTCGATTATGCTAAAAAAGGTGTAATTGAAAAAGAAATGCTTGGCGATGAAAATATACGTGCTGAGCTGGTAAAGGATGCCTGTGATAAGGTCTATGGTCCTATTGATAAGACCCTAAAACAGATGCGAAAAACTGAAATCCCTGCGGACACTGTAGCAAAGATGGCAAAAAAACTCAAGGTTGATGAAGAGGCCATCAAGAAAAGAATAGCTGCACTTGGGATGAAAATTGGTGCATCTCAAGGCGGAGACTACGATGCAACATACGACAAATATTATAAAACCAAGCCTCAGAATGCGGATACTTATAACGGTATAGCTCCTATGTTAGAATCCTTCCACGTTAAGGATTTGTACGAGTTTCTTTATCAAGGAACGCCTATTAAGAATGCGCAGAATCAGCCATGTGATGCTTTGAGACAACGTGCTAGTGAAAAGAAGAAAAAAGAGTTTTTTAAAGCTGATGGCATAAGTGGAACAGGATCAAAGCTTTGCGGACAGTGCGAGCAGACATTCAAGGATGATTCTACTAAAGCTATATATGACAAGTATCTGGAATATACAAGAAGAAAAGAAGTATTAGATAACGCAAAATCTATCTATGATTTGGCTGGTGAGCTATCTCCTGAGAATATTACGGATTTTATTGGCAAGTTAACAGAAGTGTTTAAGGATAGAAGTCTTGCAGATAAGGTGTTTACAGCATTTTGCAAGGTGGAGAAGATTCCTATTCCAGTAAGTAATGCTGCAGCAACTACAAATACCAAGATAAAAGTTTGTAGATGTGGCTGCAGTAATGATGTATCTGACGGAAGAAAGAAATGTTCTGCATGCGGATTGGATCTTCAGATTAAATGTCCCAAATGTGGAAATATTAATGACAATACAATAAATGTCTGCAAGTGCGGATTCAAATTTGAAAACATCGACAGAGCTGTCTCATTATGTGATCTGGCTGCATTAGAGATTGACAAGATGGAGTTTGAAGTAGCGAAGGTCCATCTAGATGATGCAGAAAGATATTGGCCAGGAATTGAAAGAGCAGTTGAGTTGAGGAAAAAGCTTTCCGACATGGAAAAGCGTGTGGGAAATGTAGCGCAAGGCATGAGAGAAGCCTGTGCAGCAAAAAACTATTATGAAGCGCAGAAACAGTATGCTAATGTGCAGAAGTTTTTCCCAGAGTTTAACGATGAAGAGTTACTGAATGAGATAGAAACAGCTATTGCTGAAGCTGAAAAACATAAAAAGATAGCAGAGAGTTCTTCAAAGGAGGAGACGATTGTCGAGGAGTGTGCAAGAGCATTTGAAGCTTGTAATGACTATCCTGGTGTTAGGGAAATAATATCAAAATATCCACCATTGAAGCCAACAAATTTAGCAGTTGCGGCGGATGCGAATGCAAAAGTAAATGTATTGTCATGGAGTGCAAGTGCGACCAAAGGACTTCTTTATTACAACGTTGTCAGAAAAGAAGGCGCTATTCCCATAAGTATTCAGGATGGTGCATTGGTTGGTCGTATCAGCATGTGCACAATAACCGACAATAACGTTGTTCCTGGTGCTCAATACTATTATGCGGTATTTGCTGAAAGAGCAGGAATATTCTCTGAAGCGCTTTCTACAAAGGAGGTTGTGTGCAATTACTTTGAGATTTCTGGCTTAGGAGTCGCAGCAGGGGATGCATCACTTCAATTTACATGGAATCAGATAGCGGATAATGCTGTTGTGATGATTGAAAGAGAAGGGGCTGGTAAGAAGTCTAATATCGAGTGTAAGAGTAAATTAAGCTATGTGGATAAAGACCTAGAAAATGATCAGGAATATTCTTATCATTTTTATCTTACATATACCGCTGGAATAAAGAAGGTCAACACTAAAGGAGTTAATATCTATGGAACTCCTACAAAGCCTCCGCTTCCGGTGGAAAAATTGGTAGTAAAGCCTTCAGAAAACGGTGAGTTTCAGATTGAATGGGATAATCCTGAGAAGAGTGATGTACGATTCTTCTTTTCAAATAAGAAACCAGATTATGTTTTTGGTGATTTGATTCCGCTTGATAAGCTTCAGACAGAAATGTCAGAATTGATGATTAAAAACTCATCAGGAAATACTGGGACATTCCATCATGACAGTGATGAATTGCTGTATATTGTTGCAGTTGTTGTGAAGTCTGGTTCGGCAGTCATAGGTGCAACAGCGAGAGCAAGTAAAGGTGGAGCTGTAAAAATTAAGGATGTTACTCTGGTCAATGGAAAGATTCATATTGGGGTGGATCTTCCAAAGGATTGCACAGGATTTGTTGTCCTGTATAGGGAAGATCAATTTCCAGAAGATATATCAGATACCCATACAACCAGAAAATACATAGCAGTAAAACAATATCAGTATGATAGTGGCCTCATAATAGATTCTAATGAGCCAAAGAATTATTATTTTTCAGTATTCGCTGAGTTTAGAAGAGATGGAGAAAAGGATTATTCAGTGGGAACGGATTATTTGTTCTCAAATGTTGCAAAACAGATTATTACTTACTCTGTTTCAGTAAATAAGAAGCTTTTTGGAAATAATACATTGGATTTGACTTTTGAAAGCGATGAACGAAACTTTACTCTTCCGGCCATTGATATCATGTCTGCAGTTGGGGTGGCACCAATGTTCAAAAAGTCGGCAAATCTATTTCATCAGATACCGGAGCAGCAGGCACAAGGACCTGTCACAGTTCATATTACTTTGGACAAAGGCATGGCAAAAGAAACATATATCAAGGCATTCTTAAAAGATGAGGCTTTACAGAGTAGGTATCAGCTAAAACTAAAATTAAAATCAGATCTGCGTATCAGCTAAGGAGGCGCTATGTTTAAACAGACGTTTATCTGTCCATTTTGTTTTGAGGAGAGAAAAATCTCCGAATTACAGTTCCGCTGCGTTAACAGAAGATGCAAGGATGTTGACGACATTGAACTTACAAAGTATGAGAATGGTGATATTTCTATCCCTAAGCAGGGGAAAATGTGCTTTAGACCAGTTATGAAGGCTGGAAGATTCCCAGATTCAGGAACATGTCCTGAGTGTGGAAGTACATCGCATAAAGTAGTATGTCCTGCTTGCCATAATGCTTTACCGGAATCAACTGTCCTTGGAACAGATATGATTATTTCTATCGTTGGGGCACGTGATACAGGAAAGAGCCATTTTGTAGGAGTAATCATTAATGAACTAATTGAGCGTATCTCTGTACGTTTTGGCGGAGCAATGGAAGGCTTTGATGATACTATGCAGAGGTATAAGGCTGGACCTTATCAAAAACTATTTGTTGATCTTCAAAAACTTGAATTGACAAAGAGCTCAGAGCAGGACGTTAATAATGGCGCTTATCGCCCTTTGATATTTACACTTAAGCTCAAGAAGAAAGTGCTGTTCAAAGAAACAATAGACAGTTTCACGCTGGTTTTCTTTGATACTGCTGGTGAAGATTTGGAAGATTCAGATGTCATGAGTACTGTAAATAAATACATATGCAAGTCTGCTGGAATTATTTTCCTATTGGATCCTATGCAAATTCCAGAAGTCAGAAATCAGTTAGATGAGGATACAGTTCATAGAGCTGCATCTGTTGGTTGGCAGCAGGCAACACGTTCGGACGATATTATGACACGTGTCTCTAAGATGATACGTGATGATAAGCATATGAAATCAACACAGAAGATAAATATTCCTGTGGCTGCAGTTTTCTCAAAGTTCGACGCAATAGCTAAGCTTGTGCCTGAAGGAAGTACAGTGTTAGATACCAGTCCGCACTGCGCTGAAAAGCAGTTTGATATGACGGATTGGCATAATGTTGATTCTGAAATTAGAAGTCTGCTTACAGAATGGGGACAGGAATCATTTATGTCTCAGGTGGATGTGAATTATACGAATTATTCATACTTTGCAGTATCTGCATTGGGACTGAATAATAATCCTAAGGAGGATTTCTCCATTGAAAGGCCACGACCACACAGGATAGAAGATCCTTTGTTATGGATTTTGAAGGAGAACGGCGTGGTTAAAGCTAGTAAGTCATAAGGAGGTTGGGAATGGCAAAACATCAGATAATCTATACATCATGTATGAGGGGCATTGATGGCGTTAATGATGGACAGCAAGTTTTTTCATATGACAAGGGCTTTACGGATAGTAAAAGTGATGCTGTAAAGAGTCTTTTTACGTTTCAGATACCAGCTCTTGAGCCCGGACAGGTTATGACAGAAGAACTGGCTAAAACAATGCCTTCAGCTTTTTCATATAGATATATCGGTAATGGAAAGTGCGCATCCACTTTGAATACTTATTTGGGACGTGATTATATGGGGAGTGCTGGCAGATTCGGAAATCACTTGAGCCATTCTATTGTGTGTGATTTTCAGGATTATAATGTATACCCTTGCGAATTGTATGGTGGTACAAGCCTCAGAGACCATATGGAATATGAAGAGGTAAATAATCCTAATCCGCCAGAATATTTACCAGTTCCTGAACTTGAAAAGGGCTATGTGGCAGACATTGACTCGGTCATTGATTTTCTTGGTGATGACGAGAATATGGACTATTTTAAAAAGATGTTTATTGCCATGGTAGCATTCAAGACTGATAAGAAGAGGGTAATAATTTGTGACCAGCCTGAAAACATCATCAAGTGGATAGCGGCACTACACTACACACTGCCATTAGAGATAGCTAAGAAAGTGAATTTTACAACATATGAATATGATCCGGAACTTTCATCTTCTCAGATATGTGGCGTGGTTTCGAATGGAACAAGGTACAATTGTCAGTCCTATATTCAGTCTGGACGACATTTTGTCTTTGATTTTATTAATAATCAATTTTCAAATATTGAGATTTTAGACGAAGCACTTATTGATTTTGTAGATACATCAATGAGCTTTTCATACGATAGCCTGAGCGACTATTTTGAATTTGTTATCAATCACACTGATTATCGTGAATTAGATGAGGCTTATTATAGCTGCTACTTGCTCTATTCTATTTTCTCTGATGGATTTGATGAGATATCGCTTGACCAGTTTCGTAAGCTGTCAGGATTTGTTGATGAGCATCTGAATGAAGCGGAAAAGAAGAGATTTCTTTCCTTATTGGTTGATAGTAAAGATACAATCAATGGATTGAATAATGAGTATGCACTAGAGGTATTGGGATACCTGCTGAAATATTCGGGAATTCTATTGCCTGATCAGATGCATACTGTGAAGCAGATGGTTGTAAGTAGAATCACATATTCTTTATCAGATGGTAGCATTACGGAAGAGGAATTCGGGAAGATATATGAGACTGTTGACACTATAGCAAGGAATCAACAGGTCAGTATTCCTGCAGAACTCATGAACGATGATAATAGAAATTCCTTATTATCAGTAATTTCCGGCCAGAGTGTTGCTGAATGGAAGATTTACTCCATAATTCGGATAATGAGTGATTATGTTAAGGATAAGAGAATGCCTGCTGAGCAGTTGGCGCCTGATCATGAGATTGGCAAGCTGTATCAGGGTATCTTTACCGCTGTATATAGTACAAGCAACCGCAGCGGACAGGAGCTAATTGGCAAAATATTTACTTGTTTTAAAGACAGTTCAATGTATTTGACCAATATGGCGTTAAATATAGAAGGCTATTTACGAGATATTCCTGATGGTGAAAAAGCGTTTGGTTATCTGTGGGATAGCTACGACAAGTATGCAGAAAACTTTGATCAACAATCTGCGGATGAGGCTACAGCAATATTTGCTGATGCAGAAAGATATGATCTCATTTTCAATGGATTTAAAGCTAGGATAGCAAATGCACATTCGTTTACAGAAGCTTATTCAATAATGAGGGATGCAGCAGAGAGTAAATTCAGAAAGTATCCAGAGTATGCTAAGTATTCAGGAGATATTTTTGAAAGCTATTATAAAAAATATGAGGCAGAAGTTAAAAATTTCTCAGAAGAGGATGCACTTCGTTACGCTAAAGAACTGGTAAATTATTCAATCAAGTTTAAGGTTGAAAAAGAATATGTTGATGCATTGACCATGGCATTAGCAGAGTTCATCCCTTACGGGAAAATGAACATTGATGATGTTACTCTTATCAAAGAAATAGTCAACTATCAGAGAAATGTCAGAAATAAGGATGTTGAAGGAAGATGCTTGCTCCTAATTATAGGTATTTACTTTGATAAGCTCATCAACAAGAAATCATTGACCCAAATTGCATCAGATGTAATGTATCTATCTGGAAATAAGCCAGCCGATTTAAAGGCAGACGACAAAACAATAGAGAAATACTTCGAATGGATTATGCCTAATATTACAAAGTTTCCTTTAGAAGCAGCAGACTATAAGCAGATTTATGGTTTATTTAATATGTCAAAGGAAGCTCAAAATGAGTTTATGAGCGTTTGTTGTAAAGACAGTTTCAAAAAATCAAAGAATGGTAAGGATTATTTGGACTTCTCGGAATTTCTATTGTTTATGTTTGAGGATGGAGATAGGGATGATGTTGATGTAGTTGGTAAGTACTTGTGTAAGCTTAATAAACAAAAGCTGTCAGAACTCGATGAGCGAATGAAAGAGTTATTTAAAGGTGATAAGAAGGCACTTCATAATTGGGGAAGTGTAAGAGAAGTTGCAGAAAGTACAAATCCACTTCTTAATAACTTATCAGGATTGTTTAAGAAGATAAAGAATTAGAGGGTATAGATATGAGTGATTTCCCAACATCTGCAGAAATGACAACGCAGGTATCAAATATCATTACGCAGGGGATGGAATTAGTAAATCTCTTTGTCAATAAGAACTATCTTATTGATGTAAACAAATGTGATCCCATTCCGCTTTCGGAAGCTGAAAAGACTTTTTCTGTTATGTCTCTTTTTCAGATAGACAAAATTGTGTATGACGAAGATGAGAACATAAACGATAAGTTAGTCAGCGTATATAGCGCGCTGTCAAATTTTGGAAGCACTGCGCTGCTGGTTATTGATAGCGATGAAAAGGGAGTCAAGTTTTATCTTGGTACCAGAGATACGAATGAGCCGTATGTTGCTAAGGAAATACTAAAAAAGAGCTTACATGGCAATTTTCCTGGAATTAACATTATCGAAAAAGATGCTGCATCAATAGAAAGTCTATTAGAGCAGAAGATACCAACTGAATATAGTAACAGGGCGGTTTCGTCTGTATCAATAGTCCCAAGTATGCGTGATGAAGACAAAGATAAGTTTGTACAAGGAATTGAGAAATTCATTGACTCTATGGCGGGTGAAGAGTACATGGCAGTCTTTGTTTCACAACCACTCAGTAAGCAGGAGCTTGAGGACAAGAAGCGAGGCTATGAAGACATGTATACGGCTTTATCTCAATGCGCGGAGATGAATCTTACTTATGGAGAAAATGAGAGTGAAGCGGTTGCGTTGGGTCTGAGTACCGGCTTTTCTAAGGCTGTAAATGATGGAATAAGTGATACAACCGGAAAGAATAGCGGAGTGAATAGAAGCCGCGGCAGATCCCATAACCATGGTTACAGTCTTGGATTATTTGGAAGCGGCATAAACTTTGGAAGTGGAACCAATACGTCTAAAGGAAGTTATGAAGGCACATCAGAAAGCCATACCGAAACTAGATCTGAGACAGAAACTACAACAGATACTAAGACAGACACTCAAACCACAACTAAAGGGACAAATACAAGTATACAGATTACTCGTCAGAACAAAACTGTTCAGGAACTCATGGAGAAAATTGATGAGCAGTTAGAAAGAATTAAGAATTGCGAGTCATATGGTCTGTGGGATAGTGCGTGCTACTTTATAGCAGAGAAACAGGAAGTTGCTATAGTTGCAGCCAATACTTATAAGGCGCTTGTTGCTGGAGAAAAGACAAGTGTAGAAAACTCATTTATAAACGTTTGGGATAATGATTATGATCATGCAGACAAGTCCCTGCAGATAATGGATTACCTCAGGTATGGTTTGCATCCAAGGTTTATATATAAGCCGGAGTTTGTAGAAGATAATTATGATTCGCAGGAAATAACAGCAGCTTCTCTTATAAGCGGGGTAGAATTGCCAATACTGATGGGGCTTCCTCACAAATCTGTTAGTGGGGTAACATCAGTTGTTTCTGCTGAATTTGGAAGAAATGTATTTACTAAGACTCCGATAAAAGCTCGAAGAAATGTCAATCTTGGGGCCATATATCACATGGGAGAAGTGTTTAAGGAAAACAGAGTTAAGCTGAACATAGAATCTCTGACATCGCATTGTTTTATAACCGGCTCAACTGGTTCGGGTAAATCAAATACTACCTACAAGATAATTGATGAGCTGACAACGCAAGAGAATAATGTAAAGTTTCTTGTAATAGAACCAGCAAAGGGTGAGTATAAGCTGGCCTTTGGTGGTATGCCGGGAATAAACATTTTTACAACTAACCCCAAGTATTATTCGATGCTTAGAATTAATCCTTTTGAGTTTCACGAGGAAATCCATGTGCTGGAGCATCTGGATAGATTGATTGAGATTTTTAGTGCTTGTTGGCCGCTTTATGCTGCTATGCCTGCAGTGCTGAAGAGCTCTTTTGAGCGTGCCTATATTATGCATGGATGGGATTTGAATAATTCATCATATACAGACATGGGGAATGGGAAGTATCCAACTTTTAAAGATGTATTGGATGTTCTCCCTGTAATAATGAATGAATCAGACTTTTCAGAAGAAGTAAAAGGGAATTATGTTGGTTCTCTAGTGACGAGAGTTGCTTCGCTTACAAATGGCTTAGTGGGTCAGATATTCAATAGCATAGGGATAACAGATGAGGTTCTGTTTGATCAGAATACGATTGTTGATTTAAGCAGGGTGGGGTCTGCTGAGACCAAGGCCTTGCTGATGGGAATATTGGTATTAAAACTTAGCGAGTATCGACAGTCTTCGTCTGAGGGAACGAACTTGCCGTTACAACATGTAACTATCATGGAAGAGGCACATAATCTGCTGAAGAGAACGTCCACAGATCAAGGACAGGAATCATCCAATGTGCAAGGGAAATCCGTAGAAATGATAAGTAATTCAATTGCGGAAATGAGAACATATGGTGAAGGATTTATTATTGTGGACCAGTCACCAACAGCAGTTGATATTTCAGCAATCAAGAATACAAATACTAAAATTGTGATGCGCCTTCCGGAAGCTGTTGATTGTGAGTCTGTTGGTAGATCAATTGGCCTTGTTGATGACCAAATTCGTGAATTGAGCAGATTAGATAAGGGCGTGGCAGCTGTATATCAGAATGATTGGTTGGAGACCGTATTGGTCAAGATAGATAAGTGTAGCAGCCGATATGAAGTGGACACGGTCAAAGAACAGGATAGAGCAGTTAATATGCAACTCATCGGAGATCTTATCTACGAATTGGTATGGCAGGATGAGGATAAAAAGTTTAACCTATTAGCTTTGAAGGATATTATCAAGAAATCAAAAGCTGATTCGGGTTATAAGTATTCCGTTGAAAGAATGATAGATGATTATAAAAATGAATATGATAAAGGGAACAAACTTACAGCACTTCCCAAGCTGCTTATGCAATTACTGAATTGCACAGATATGCTTAAAATGTATGATCCTATTATTCCGGATAAACGACTTACAAAGAAGTCAGAAATCACTAAGGAAATAAGGGCTAATGTAAAAGATTGGACCGGTAAGATCTATAAAAGCTTGGATGCGTATGCTGAGTTTAATGATAAGCATACAAAGGATGTTGTGCTTCTTAATATTTTGTTTTACCTGATTGATAATTCAAAAAATGGCTATAAGTATAAGTATGTTTTGTACTGTGTGAGGAATTGAGTATATTTTGGAAGGATTAAGTTATTTTCTGTTAACTGATAAGGAGAAGGATGCCTATAAAATTCTTGAAAATGCTGTTTTGAACCATGCCAGAGGATGCGATGTAGCTCGTGTTGACCGTAGTATTGATATTATGCGGATTTTGGGCGCGGTTTTAAGTGATTATCCTGAGGTTATTTATTTTAACAGGACGTTATTAAGAACAAACAGATCGTTTTTTTCAAAGCATATTGCATTTACAGGAATTGTTCCTGAAAGTAATGAGAGGCAACGAGAAAAAAGGTTAGAAGAAGCTCTTAATGATGCTGTGTACGAAATAGATAAATCTGCGAGGGATGATAGGGAGATACTACAGGGAATATCAGAGTTTTTGCAACGTTCTGTAAAATATGATCAAGATGAACTAAATGCAATGGCATCCAGAAGGTTTAATCATTGCCCAGATTCACATAATGCCTATGGAGCATTAGTAAATCATCTTGCAGTATGCGATGGATTTTCAGCGGCTTTTTCATTGCTTGCTAGGGAATTGGGATTTAGAAGTATGATGGTAGAAGGTGTATCAAACTACAACCGCACTCGGAATGTACAGCATGCATGGAACATCGTTGAGTTCAACAAATCCTTTTATCATGTCGATTCGACCTGGGATCAGAGCATGTACAAAAACTTTGAACAGTATCCATATTTCTATTTTGGATTAACTGATGATGAGATTGCTATCGATCATGAGTGGGACTATAGATTCACTCCAAAATGCTCAGATGAAAGGCTTTCGTATTATCGACATAATAATCTCGTTGCGTATAGTGAGGAACAGATTGATGCTATTGCTTTGCGAGAACTACGGCTTGGAAAGAAGACTATACGAATTAAAGTGGCAGTAAATATACCAGTTCCAAATGATGATGGAGAGTACATTGGCAAACGGGTTCTGGCACAAGAATCTAAAGCTGGATTAACAAACCGAATTCGATTTACATGGAATGAGTGTGCAAGATGTTTTGTGGCTATTCTGGTGTAATTAGGGAGATTGTATATGGCAAAGAGAGAGGAACAGCCGGCCAAGATAAGCTATTTTTATGGACCGGGATGGAATGATCTCAATAAATTCATAAAAACATTTTGGAATTTGAACAGGGATGATATAAAGGCAAGGCAGGAAAAATTTGAGCATGGCAAAGGCATTATGACATTGAAAGGCTCAGCTGCACTTGTGTCTTGCCTGTTCCTGATTCTTTTTGGCACAGTATCATTTTTGCTGATCAGCGGAATTGTATCAGCTGTGTTAGGAGTCGCGTTCCTGATTATTTATATACTTATTTTTATGGCGTGGCTAATAGATAGAATCGCTTTGCTGAGACGACATATATTTGTTGCGTGTCCTAACTGTAAAGAGAAATACCTTATTCCAACGTATCTTTGTCCTACCTGCGGAGCTAAGCATAGTTGGTTAGTTCCGGGAAAGTACGGAGTGCTCTATAGGAAGTGTGATTGTGGTACTAAGATACCAAGCCACTTTTTGACCAAGAGAGGAAATCTTGAAGGAGAGTGCCCTAAATGTGGATTTAGGCTAAAAGGTGCAGAGAGTGTACCGCTGTATGTTCCGATTATTGGCGGAAGGTCAGCAGGAAAGACGGCTTATATCACAGCTTTTGCCTATCAGTTTATTGAAGATGTTGCGCCAAGAAATGGGCTTACTATTAGCCATTATAATGAAGATTCTGAGCACTTTTACGAGAATGAGATTAAAACTGACTATCTGAGTGGAACGACTCGCATGACTAAGACAGAGCTGGATATAAACAAAGCTAGCTCAAAAGCATTTAGTTTCTTTATTGAGAGCCCTAAGTTAAAGCCTAAGCGTCTGGTTCAGCTATACGATGTGGCTGGTGAAAGTTTTATTGAGAATACTGAAAATGAAATGCAGCTTCAGTATAGGTATTGTCAGGGGATCATTTTTATCTTGGATCCTTTATCAATACCTACGGTAAGAAACTATATAGATGATTCTGTGGATGAGAGAGATCGGAATAGTGTTGGAACTTTGGATTCAGAACTTGTTTTGGATGCATTTATGAACAAGTTGAGAGAAATTACAGGTAAGTCTTCAACAGAAGCATCATCAACACCAATAGCTGTAGTTATTAGCAAACAGGATATTAGTATTTTGAAACAGTTTATTGGTGAAGATGTCATTGCGGAAACAATGGATACTCTTGAATTAGAGATAGACAATTATTCAGATGCTGAGGATGCTGTGTGTAGAAAATTCCTAAGAGAATGCGGATTGTCGAATTTTGTCAGCAATATAGAAATGAAGTTTAAGAACAATAGATTCTTTACATGCAGTGCAATTGGCCATGTAAGAGAGAATGGAAGATATAATCCAAAGGGGGTTCTTGAACCAATGGAATGGATTTTCTCTTGTTCAGATAACGGCATGAAGAATGCTTGGAATGAGCATAAATTTGGAAAACTGATTGATGGTTGATTATTAGGGAGCATTACATGGAATTAATAATTGTACTAATACTTATCGTGTTATTTTGCTATGCGGTTTTTTATGGATCCATATTCTTCGTAATAGCTTTAGTGTATGGCTATTGGGGATTTTCGATAGGCATGGCTCCTGTCGTTTGGATAATATTTGCGATAGGCATGATTGCTGGATTCATAGTTGCACTTCGGAACGCTATAAAAGCGATAAAAAAGGTGTATTTCAGTAAGAAGGAAATAGAGGAATAATATGGATTTTGAGCAGATATTGCAACAGGTACTTGAAATCGTATATGAATGGGCGAAAAGATTCTTCCATTACACAATGAATGTGGGTGAGAACAGATTTCTTCTCGTTGATATTGATTTGGTTTTTAATAAGAATGTTCCTGACAGCGTGAAATATTTTTTTATAGTGTCGTTTTTGCTTGTCACAGTGATAGCTATATTTGCAAGTGATTCGTTTAAGATATTTCATCCAATTGCAGGGATTAAGGAATGGCCCAGTAAGATTAATGTTCTTAAGGTCACAATCTTTGCTGCAGCAGTGTTTTCTTTGCATACATTTTACAAAATGCTTGTTACATTGATAGCAAATTTGTCGGGTGATAAGTTTGGCGATGTTATAACAAATTGCTTAGGAACATTTATCAACCCAATATCGGTCTGCGTGATGAGTATAGCATTAACAACTGTCGATATGAGGAAAAAAGGATGGCAGGCTTTTTTCTTAGGGCTTGCAGTGTTCTTTACGCCAGCATTATTAAGCTATGCAACTATTACCAATGAACATCTTGCAGTAGCTATTGTTGGTATTGTTATGGCAGTAATATCCGGCATATTGTACAAGAGATTTTCTATGTATATTACCTATGCGATTTTGTCATTTGCTTATTTGATTGGAAAGTTTTTCCTGATTTATTATTCGGAGCAGGCTATTATTCTTGATGGTAAGAATTATTTTTATAAAGTTGGCCAGTACGTTTCATGTATGAGAATTGATATTGGGATGATTATTGTTCTGCTATTGATTTTATTCATCTACAAAACGGTTTTGGCTGAGATGACAAAAAAGAGCGTGTTACTGAACATGCTGGTTGTTATCGGATTACTTGTTATATTCGTTCTGTCATATCCGGCAAGGAATTTCTTCCCTATTTCTCCAGTTGTTTATGCGCGGGATCATAATGACTCGCTTTTGGAGATGTTGGGAACAGAAGGGAAAATGGATTCTGGCAAAGAGAAAAGCAAAGCCCAGTACAAGGAAGCTCCTGTGATGGTTACATATACAGATGCCAGCTCATATTTGATTACAAAAAAAGGTGTCGAGTACAGTATTACCAACACTATAGATGATGACTACAGTACTTGTTGGCAGGATGGAGTTAAGGGGGATGGTATTGGAGAAACTCTGACATATGGGTTTAACGATGCGCTGATTTCAAAAATAACCATCAAAAATGGTAACAGAAGGGATGGGAATAGCTATAAGGAAAACAACCGGTTGGCGACGGCGCATCTGTTGTTTAGAAAAGACGGAAGTGATGTTTATGAGGAAGATATTGAGTTTGAGGATAATGAGAATATTACATCAGTATTTGAATTTGCAGATGGAATTGACTGCGACACTATTGTGCTGACGATAACTGATGTTTATCATGGCACAGAGTATAAGGATACATGTATAGCAGAAATTAGCTTTACGGAGCTTGTTGAAGAGTAGGAAGGGAAATAAATAGTATGTCAGAATTATCAGATCTTGGAAATGACGTTAAAGTTGAATCTGAGGTAGAAAATCCTGAAAAGAGTGATGTCGACTATGGTGACGGAGATGGCGTCAATGACTTTGACGAAACTAATAATGAAATGAGGCAGGACTCTTCTGATTTTAACTATCAGGAAGGGGCTGATTCTGATGTTCCTGGGGATGGTGAGAATCCAGATCCGGACATGTCATCTGAGGAGAAAGCTGAAGATATAGATACTGGAATTGAAAATGACATTCCAGCTGAAACAGAAACTGCTCCGGCAACAGATGCTGAAATAAATAATCCTGAACCCCATGATAGTCTGTCTTCTGAGGAAAGAGCAGATGCATACGTAGATGAGTTTGAAGATGATTCGGATGAAACAGGAGCTGATGAGACAGGTTCCGAGGAAGTACAGCAGACAGAAGAAGCTGCAGTTTCTGATGCTGAGGAAAGTGGCGAAGGAAATGAGGCTACTAATCAGGATGAAACACAAACGGATTCAACAGATAATGTTACGGATGGTTCGGAGAGTGATGCTAGTTCCGAATATGTAGAGAATGATGTTACAGCAGATGCGGATGTTAATTCTTCTGTAGATGATGTTGAGGATCAGACTGGAAATACCGCAGCGGATGAAACAGAGGATAACAAGTCGGCTGATGTGAAGAGTGAAAGTGATGACTCTGCTAAGGAGGATGTTGGTGACCAAGCAGAAGATTCAGATGGTTCTGAAGTAAGTGAGTCAGGACAGGAGGATGCCGCTGCTTCAGAAGAGACAGGAGTGGAAGACGACTCATCGGAAGCTGATGGCGATTCAACTGGTGAACAGGGTAATGAAGAAAAAAACGATCAAGATCGTAATGAAGAAACTGCCTCTGAAAAAGTGGATGAGACAGACAACTCTGATGGTACAGCAGACACAAAAACAGATGAAGTGATTGAAGATTCAACCGATAACTCTGACGTAAAAGGTGATGAAGCAGGAGAATCAGTTGATGGCAGCGCTGAGGATGGCGCGGATGATAGCAATACAGGTGAGCCAAATAGCGAAGATAATGCGGAATCTGTATCTGGAGAAGATAACAATAATGTTGAGACTTCAGATGATGCAGAATCTTCAGAAACAGAGAATACGAGTGCTGAAACTAATGATCATGCTGTAGAAGAGAGTTCATCGAATGATGTAAGTGATAAAACTGGTGGTGAAAGTGCTGGTGAGGACACGGATGAGGCTGAAAATGCCGGAGAGGTAGATGCTGAAGAATCAGAAGATAATAATGAAGATGATAATGCTGCTGGTTCTGAAGTTGACGGAACAGACGGAGGAGTGACTGAGAACAATGCAGCTCCTGATGACAATGGAGAGGATCAATCTGAGAGTAGTGCTGATGAGGCTTCTGAAGGCAACAACTCAGATGAAACAAAGAACGAAAGCAGTGAAAAAACTTCTGAGGACACCACAGATCAAAAAGAGACTTCTGATACAGATGAGACATCAGAGTCGGATAATAATGATGAAATTGATGAATCTGGAGAAAACGAATCTACTGAGGGTGTAAATGATGAATCTGGTGCAGAACAGAATGGTGAGACTTCTTCAGAAAACAATGATGCTATGGATTCAGAGAATGAAGATAGTTCTGTTGAAGAGGGCAGTTTA
>JAEEGL012057519.1_pt1 | contig 20828 bp, 22 predicted proteins | sample 9134231 | NCBI WGS metagenome assembly JAEEGL01 (sample SAMN16246548, study PRJNA631951) | gut metagenome | biome: gut microbiome; feature: rumen; material: fiber-attached | host: Bos | place: Iran: Karaj | collected 2018-10
AATAAAGACGGCAGACCACATAATAGACCTCGGCCCCAAGGGCGGCGACAAGGGCGGCGAGATAATAGCCGAGGGCACGCCCGAGCAAGTGGCGAAGGTAAAGGAAAGCGCGACCGGAGAATACCTCGCGAAAATACTGAAATAAGGAATAAAAAACCCGCCGACGACTTGTCGGCGGGGTTTTATATGCAATTCAAAACGCCGCGCGTAAAATTGCGGCCTTCATGGCGGTCTCACGGGCAATTCCCTTTCCCGTGATGTCAAAGGCGGTGCCGTGGTCGGGGCTGGTGCGCAAAAACGGAAGTCCCGCCGTCAAAGAGACGGTGCCGTCGAAATCGAGCGTCTTGGCGGCGATGTGGCCCTGGTCGTGATAGAGGGACAATACGGCGGAGTATTTGCCCCCAAGACACTCGGCGAAGACGCTGTCGGCGGGCACGGGCCCGACGACGTTAACGCCGTCCGCGGCGGCGCTTTTTACCGCCTTTTCTATCTCTTTTTCCTCGGTTCCCAAGAGTCCTCGGTCGCCCGCGTGGGGGTTCAGCGCCGCGACGGCAAGGGGTTTCTCAAAGGAGCCGAGTTCCCTGTTTGCCGCATCACAGCTCATTATAAAGGTGTAAAGGCTTTTTGCTTTAATACTTTTCGATATATCGGCAAAGGGTATATGACGGGTGAAAAAGAAGATGCGGAGCCTGCCCGTCTCGAAAACGGTCAAAGGCGCCTTTGAATCGGTCAGAGCGGCGAGCATTTCTGTATGGCCTATATAGGGAACGCCCGCGGCGCGAAGGGCCTGCTTGTTTATCGGCGCGGTGCAAAGCGACGCGCCGACGCCGTCTTTAATAAGCTCTACGGCCTTCTTAACGGCGTTATAGGAGCGAAGTCCCGCCTCTGCGCTTACCTCGCCCGCGGGGCCTTCGAATTTTTCGAAAATATCGCAAAAATCCAAGGAAAAACGGGAAGAAATCATACCCTTGGCAATAAGACTGCAAAACGTTTCGTCAAAATCTTTCGCCGACCCGACGATTATCGGGTCGGCCTTTTTTCGAACGTTTTCGTCGGAAAGCGCCTTTATTATGATTTCTCTTCCTATTCCGGCGGGATCGCCTTCGGTTATTACTACCCTTTTCATTTCGCTTTCTCCGCGCAAAGGTATTTGAGGGAGCATTTATCGCATTTGGGGTTTCGCGCCGTGCAGACGTCCCTGCCGTACCAGACGAAACGGTGGCAGAAGTCGCCCGATATCTCGGGCGGGACGGCGGCTCGAAGGTCTTTTTCGACGACGGCGGGGTCTTTGCTTTTCGTAAGCCCGAATCGGTTTGAGAGCCTTATACAGTGGGTGTCGCAGACGTAAGACTCTTTGCCGTAAAGCTCGCCCATGACGAGGTTTGCCGTCTTGCGGCCGACGCCCGGGAGCTTGACGAGTTCGTCTATCGTATCGGGTATGACGCCGCCGTAGACGTCAATTATCATACGGCAAAACTCTTTTATGCTTTTTGCCTTGTCGTGGTAAAATCCGCAGGATTTTATCATGCCTTCAAGCTCTTCTATGTCGGCATTTGCGAAGTCCTCGGCGGTCTTGTATTTTGCGAAGAGGGCGGGAGTTACCTCGTTTACCCTCTTGTCGGTGCACTGTGCAGAAAGGCGGACGGCGACCAAGAGTTCTATACCATTATTGAAGCCTAAAGCGCAGACGGGGTCGGGGTAAATCTTTTCAAGCTCTTTGTTTATCTGAAGGGCTTTTTCTTTTGCGGTCATTTCGACGTCCTCAAAACGCGGCTTTAATAAATGGGGTATTTATCGCAAAGCGCCTTGACCTCGGCCTTTACGGCGGCGGCTTTTTCGGCGTAGTCGGGCCCTGCCATGGTGTAGATGAGGCGGCCGACGGTCTCCATGTCGGCCTCGGTGAAGCCTCTGGTGGTGACGGCGGGGGTGCCGACGCGTATGCCGCTCGTGACGGCGGGCTTTTCGGGGTCGTTGGGTATGGCGTTTTTATTGACGGTGATGTTGACTTCCTCGAGGCGAGCGTTGAGTTCCTTCCCGGTCACGCCGAAGGGACGAAGGTCGACGAGCATAAGGTGGTTGTCGGTGCCGCCCGAAACGAGTTTGAAGCCGTAACCGGTCAAAACTTTTGCGAGGTGGGCGGCATTTTTGACTATCTGCTTCTGATACTCTTTGAATTCGGGTTTCAGAGCCTCGCCGAAGCAGACGGCTTTAGCCGCTATTATATGCATAAGCGGGCCGCCCTGAGTGCCGGGGAATATGGCCTTGTCTATCTGCTTGGCATACTGCTCTTTACAAAGTATCATACCGCCGCGGGGACCTCTTAAGGTCTTGTGGGTGGTGGTCGTCACTATATCGGCGTAGGGCACGGGCGAGGGGTGGACGCCCGCGGCGACGAGGCCTGCGATATGAGCCATATCGACCATTAAAAGCGCGCCGACTTCGTGAGCAATATCTGCAAACTTTTTGAAATCTATGAAACGGGGATAGGCCGAAGCGCCCGCGACTATAAGCTTCGGGCGGCATTCGAGCGCGGTCTCGCGGAGTTTATCGTAGTCGATGGTATTGGTGACGTCGTCCACTCCGTAGGGGACGATATTGAAATAGCTTCCCGAGAAGTTGACGGGCGAGCCGTGGGAGAGATGTCCGCCGTGGGCGAGGCTCATACCCATTACGGTGTCGCCGGGCTTCAAAAAGGCGAAGAAGACGGCCATATTGGCCTGGGCGCCGCTGTGAGGCTGGACGTTGGCGTGCTCTGCGCCGAAGAGTTCGCAGGCGCGCTGTCTCGCGATATCCTCGACAACGTCGACGCACGAGCATCCGCCGTAATAGCGTTTGCCGGGATAACCCTCGGCGTATTTATTTGTCAGAACCGTTCCCATGGCGGCAAGTACCGCCTCGGAGACGATGTTTTCCGACGCTATAAGTTCGATGTTGTTTCTCTGTCTTTCGAGTTCCGCCCCGATGGCCGCGGCGACCGCGGGGTCGGATTTTTTGAGTAGATCGATGCTGTACATTTGACCAGTCCTTTATTTAAAAACAATATAATAATTATAAACTATGGCGGCCCTTTTGTCAAAGGAAATATGACATATTTATACAAAAAACGTCTTTGCCTTTCGGCAAAGACGCTTGAGTTATTCTATTACGTAATCTCCGCGGATAAGGACAACCGAGTCTGAAAGTGCTTTTATCCCTCTTTCGCCTCTCGCGGCGACTATGTAGTGGCCCGCGGGCACCGTTTTGCCGCCCATTACGACCGAGCCGTCGGAGAGGTCGAAAAGTCCCGCGCTCGAGGAGGAGGCGACGGCCTCGCACATGCCGGTTCTTATAATCAGTTCTGCGCCTTCGGAGAGATCGACGGTCTGCCCGAGCGCGACTTCGACGGTCTTATAGCCGTTTTGTATGCCCGCGACGGCGTCGCTTACCATCTGCTCGATTTGCGAGGCAAAGGCTTCGCTGTCAAACTGAGAGGCGACAGGGTCTTCGCTTGACGTCCCCTGCTCTTTAGACGGGAGATTGTTTATAGCTTCTTTTAACGAGGCGTTTTCGGCGGCAAGCGAGCTTACTATCGAATCTATGTAGCTCTTGGTGACCAAGGGATCGTCGGCGTCGCCGGGTTGGGCGTTTGCCGTCAGCATCACCGCAACCGAAATAACTAAGAGCAATACCGACGCGGATATCGCGGTTATCAATCTTGACGTCCTGTTCATTTTTTTCTCCTTTACCTTGTTTTTACGGTCAGTCCGAAAGAGACGCAGATGGCTTCGTCGACGCGCTCCATGGCGTCTTCCGACAGATGTCCCATCTTATCGCGAAGGCGGGTTTTGTCAAGCGTCCTTATCTGCTCCAAAAGGATGACCGAGTCCTTCAGTAAGCCGTATTTCGCGGCCGAGACCTCTATGTGGGTGGGCAGTTTCGCTTTGTTTATGCGGCTGGTTATCGCCGCCGCTATGACGGTCGGGCTGTATTTGTTGCCGACGTCGTTCTGAATTATAAGCACGGGGCGTATTCCGCCCTGCTCCGAGCCCACTACGGGACTAAGATCGGCGTAAAATATATCCCCTCTTTTTACTGTCAAGCCCTTCACTCTCCGATAACAGGTTTTCGCAGGCGGAAAGAGCTTCGACGCCGCACTTCGCGGCTTCCTCGGAAAGCTCCGAGTTAATTGTTGACATAAAACGGTAGCCTTTAATCATGGAATGAAGGCAGGCTTTTTCTTTTTTCAAAACTCTTCCCTCCCGTTCCATATTATTCGGGAAAACCGATTTATGACCGGCTTGACTGTAATATTATATCATAAATTACGAAATACTGCAACTGAAAATCATTTTGAGGCGTAAACGGTGTCGCCGACGCGCTTCATAAGCGTCACGGTAACGACGTCGCCGACCTTTAGGTCTTCGCCCGAGACGGCGGTATAAATATAGTTTTCGGTGTAGCCGAGGGCCGTGCCGTCTTTTATTTCTTCTATAAGGACTTTGGCGGTTTTGCCGATAAAGCCGTCGATAAAGCGTTCGGATACTTCAGCGGCCTCTTTGATGAGGAGTCTCGCGCGGGCGGCGCGGACCGATTTGGGGACGGCGCCGCTCATCGCGGCGGCCTTGGTGCCGGGGCGTTCGGAATAGGGAAAAACGTGGACTTTTAAAAATTTGCAGGCTTTTACAACAGCGACGCTTTGCTCGAAGTCTTCGTCGGTCTCGCCCGGGAAGCCCGTAATAACGTCTGTTGTGACCGACGCGCCGGCTATTTTCTCTTTTATCAGCGAGACGGCAAAGATAAACTCCGAGGCGGTATAGCGGCGGTTCATGCGTGTCAAAACGGCGTCGCTTCCGCTTTGGAGCGACAAATGAAAGTGAGGGCAAAGCTTTTTAAGGCGGGAGAGTCGGTCGATATTTTCGGAAGTGAACCAGACGGGCTCCAAAGAGCTTAGACGGACGCGGAAATCGCCTTCGATAAGGTCTATTTTCTCGAGAAGGGTTGTAAGGCTTGTAGACTTTACATCTGTTCCGTAGCGGTCGAGGTGTATTCCCGACAGGACTATCTCTTTCACGCCGCTTTTTACGAGGCTTTCGATCTCCGCGAGGGCTTCACTTTCGGGTTTCGAACGGACGCGGCCGCGGACATAAGGAATTATGCAGTAGCTGCAGAAGTTGTTGCATCCGTCTTCAATCTTTACGACTGCGCGGAGGCGGCCGCCCGCCGAGGAAACGGTCATCGATTCGAAGGGAGAATCGTCGGAAACGGAGGCAAAGCCGCGCACGGCGGAGCGGTCTTTCAAATAGGCTTCGACTTTTTCGGGTATCGAAAGCTTTTCCGAGGTGCCGACTATTATATCGGCTTCTTTAAGGGAGAGCGCCTCGGCCTGATGTCCTTCGGGGTAGCAACCGCATAGGACTATGACGGACTCCGGTGCGGCGGCGCGGAAGCGGCGGACCATCTGACGGGTCTTTCGGTCGCTTTCGGCGGTCACCGAGCAGGAGTTTACGACTATTATAACGGCGCCTTCGGGCGTCTCGGAGCGGGTGTGGCCCAATGCGATAAAGCGCTCTGCGAGCGCTTCCGATTCGTATTGATTGACCTTACATCCGAGGGTATAGATGAAAAATACCATTTTTGTCCTTCCGACGTCATAAACATCTTGACTGTTTATTAAAAAACTGATAAAATATCTACATAAATATTTTAAGGAGTGCACGGTAATATGTCAACAAATATTTTACTTAATTCCATAAACGACGTCAAGACTTTCGTCAACACCGTCTCGAAATGCTCTTGCGACGTCGACCTCGTTTCGGGCAGATACATAGTCGACGCCAAGTCGATAATGGGTATCTTCAGTCTCGACCTTTCGAAGCCCATCGAGATAAGGGTGTCGGACGGCGCCGACAAGGAAAAGCTGCTTGAAGATATAGCGCCTTTCATAGTTAAATGACCGTCGCCCCTCACCCTCGATGAGGGGCATTTTTTCGGAGGTGTCGGCATGAAAAAAGTTTTGGCCGCGGTTTTAGCCGTTATTCTTTTATTCTCTTTATCGTCGGGGGTTTTTGCGGCCTCTAACGTGACAGACGCGGTAAAGGACGGGGTGAGGTTTTATAACAATAACCCGTCTTATAAGCGCGGCGCGCTTACCGATCTGGCGCTGGCGCAGCTTTACAGACCGCTTCCCGAGCAGTTTATAAAGGACGAATACAGAACGCCCGTGGAAAAACCGCAAAGCGGCGTTATTGACGTCTGCGTTAAGGTTATTATTTCGGCAGCCATGACCAACATCAAGCTTTCGGTTTTAGCGCCCGACTGGGATCCCGTGGCGACGCTCGCAGCGGAGCAGAAGGAAAACGGCTCGTTCGGCGAAAGTTATTTGATGACTGCGTCGGCCGTTATTGCGCTTCTTGCAGTAAACGCCGACTTTGACAAAGACAAGGCGGTCACCTATCTTCTCTCTCAAATGGTGCTTGACGAAGAGGCAGAGGAAAAAGGCATTATCTATCCGATAAACGACGGCGGAACCTCAAGCACGGGAGTAAACTATTATGATTCTTTCCTCGTTTTGCTCGCTCTTTCGAGTTTCAGAGGCAGAAGCGACGTCGGCATGGCGTATCTTACGGTAAAAGAGAGTTTTCTTTCGACTTTCGGCGAAGACGGCGTTTACAAATACCGTAAATATGACAGAGTTCCCGCCGAAGACGTAAACGCCCTGGCATTGGCCTGCGCCGTCGATTACGGCGTGGACGACGTGACGTCCGACGAGTGGAAAAACGCCCTTTCCAGTCTGCTTGCGACCCAGGATGAAAACGGAGATTTCAAGGAGTGGGAGCACGTAGGCTCGACAATCGACGCTCTCGTTTACGACGCCTGTTTCTTTGGCGTGACGGCTGTCTATATGGGTCAGAGCGGCATCGGCAAACTCACCGAGGGGCGCGGATTTATCGATCCCGATTTTTCGGGAGACCTCCTGACGGCGGCGCTCATAACGCTCGCGGGAGTGGGCATAATAGCCGTGGTCGTGCTCGTTATACACGCCATGAACAAGGGCAAGAAAGCAAGGATGAAGGATAGTGAAAAGTCGGACGAAAAAGCCGTCTCGTGACGGAGTTTTCGATAGGATTTACGACGTCGTCAGGCTGATACCGAAGGGTAAGGTCGCGACCTACGGACAGGTCGCCGCCGCGGCGGGAAATCCGAGGTGGTCACGCGTCGTGGGATACGCGCTTCACGTTAACCCCGACCCGAAGACGATAAAATGTCACCGGGTGGTCGACCGTAACGGAAGGCTCTCCCCCGCTTTCGTCTTCGGCGGCTGTAACGCCCAGGCGGAGCTTTTGAAAGCCGAGGGTGTGGAGGTCTCCGAAGACGGACACGTCGACTTAAAAAAGTATTTATGGCATTTTGAATAACAAACCGAAAAAAGACGCCCGAGGGCGTCTTTTTTCGTAAAGAAAGGATAATATGAAAAAGTTTCTCGGAAAAGCATTTTAAGCGGCGGCGTTAAACTCGGAAGGTTTATACTCGACAAGCTCGACCTTTATGGTGACGCTTCTTCTGTTACGGTAAACGGTCACTTCGACGGTGTCGCCGACGTTGTATTTATCGAGCGCCGCGCTGACGTCGGAAATGGTGCCGACGTTTGTGTTTTTGCCAATGGCGGCTATCAGGTCGCCCTGTCTGAAGTCGCCGCTGTCGGAGAGGACGTAGACGCCGAGATAATTGACGTTATAGCGCATTGCCGTGAAGGCGTCGGTTATTTCGAGAAGCGAAAGCCCGAGCGAGGGACGGCCCGTTACGTAGCCGTATTCCTTAAGTTCTTTGATCACGCTTTTAACAAGGTCGACGGGAATAGCGAAGCCTATGCCTTCGATATCGGCCTCTGAGGCGCCGGCGTTGACAAGGCCTACTAAAAGTCCCGCCGAGTCGAAGAGCGCGCCGCCCGAGTTGCCGGGGTTTATGGCGGCGCTTGTCTGAAGTAAGGTCATCTCCTTACCTTCGACGGTCACTTTGCGGTCAAGGGCGCTTATGATGCCGCTCGTCACGGTGCCGCCCAAAAGTCCCATCGGGTTTCCTATGACTATGGCCGCTTCGCCGACGCGAAGGTCGTCAGAGGTGCCGAAGGTGACGGGGGTGAGCCCCGTGGCGTCTATTTTAAGAAGCGCGACGTCGGTCTTCTCGTCGCCGCCGATGAAGGCCGCGGGATAGTCGCCGCCGTTTTCAAGAGTGACGGTTATGGTGCTCGCGCTGTCGATGACGTGGTAGCAGGTGACGATATAGCCGTCTTCGGAAATTATGACGCCGCTTCCCGCGCCGCTCGTGACGTAGTTGCCTATGAATGTGCCGCGCTGAACGGTTTCGGTCATTATTACGACGACGCTGTCCTTGGTCTTGTCGACGACGTCGGCGACCGAGGCGAGAGATATTTCTTCGCCCGTTTGCTCTTTTATCGTCAGGTCGCTCGCGGCGCTCCCCGAAGACGTGCCGCTGTTATTGTTGTTTGAATTATTTTTGTTTTCGTCTCTTATTACGGCCATAAGGCTCGGGACCACGCCGCCTATCACCGTTCCGCCGACGAAGCCCGCGACGCATCCGAAAACGATGCAGGCTGCGACTATTATCGCCACAATTCCGCCTGAAACGCCTCCGCGTTTTTTCGGGGCGGCGGCTTTTTGCCCGACGCTCGGAGCGGTGTCCGAAACGTAGCTGTTTGTGTATCCGTAATCTTCGTTCATGGTAATTCCCTCCTGTTTGATAATATTTTACACCGTAATTGTGAAAAAGGTTTGAAAAAGGGATAAAAGAATAATAAAATCGTTACGGAACCGTTATTTCTTTTTGGATTTCCCTTATTGTATTATTTTCGGAAGTATGATAAAATATTATAAATAATATTTTCTTAAGGACGAAACGATATGCCGATTTCCGATATTTCAATTCTTGCGGCGGAGGCCGAAAAACGCGCCCTGCCGTTATTCGAGCGGTTTGAGAAGACGGCGTTTGAAAATCAGCGCCGCGTTCAGGACGCTTTTATGAAAGCGCGCATATCGGAGTCGCATTTCTTTCCGACGACGGGCTACGGCTACGGAGACCGCGGCAGAGAAGCGATAGAAGAGGTCTACGCCGACGTCTTCGGCTGCGAGGACGCGCTTGTCCGCAATAATTTCGTTTCGGGCACTCACGCGCTTGCGACGGCACTTTTCGGGGTTTTGCGACCCGGCGACGTCCTTCTTTCGGTGACGGGCAAGCCCTACGACACGCTTGACGAGGTCATAGGCATCGTGCCCTCCTCGGGGTCGCTTAAAGAGTTCGGCGTATCGTATAAACAGGTTGATTTCAAAGACGGCAAGATAGATTTTGAAGCTATTGAAAAAGCGCTTGCCGAAAGCAAGGCGAAGGTTGTCTTTATTCAGAGGTCGAAGGGCTATTTCAACAGGCCTTCCCTTTCGTGCGAGGAAATAGGCGAAATTGTCAAGGCCGTAAAAAAGATTTCGCCGAAAAGTATCGTTATCGTCGACAACTGCTACGGCGAGTTTTGCGAAACCGTCGAGCCGACACACTTCGGCGCCGACCTTGCGGTCGGGTCGCTCATAAAGAACCCCGGCGGAGGAATGGCCGAGGGCGGCGGGTATATAGTCGGCAAAAAGGAATACGTCGAGGCGGCGGCCTGCAGACTGACCTCTCCCGGTATCGGTAAAGAGGTAGGGGCGACCTTCGGTCAGAACAAAAACATAATAAAAGGTCTTTTCTACGCGCCTCACACCGTTAAAGAGAGTCTCAAAACGGCGGTTTTCGCCGCGTCGCTTTTCGATATACTCGGGTTTTCTGTCAATCCGCTTTTCGACGCGCCGAGAAACGACATAATTCAGGTAATAGAGATGAAAAGCAAGGAGAAGCTTCTTGCTTTCTGCAAAGGTATTCAGGCGGGGTCGCCTATAGACTCCTTCGTGACGCCAGAGCCTTGGGATATGCCCGGATACGCCGATCAGGTGGTCATGGCCGCGGGGACCTTTACGCAGGGCGCGTCAATAGAGCTTTCGGCCGACGCGCCGATAAGGGAGCCTTATAACGTCTTTTTCCAGGGCGGGCTTACTTACGAAAGCGGAAAGCTCGGCATACTCTCCGCCGCGGCGGAAGTTATGGGGGCGAAGTGATATGCTGATACTCGGCATTGACCCCGGATACGCGACGATAGGCTACGGCCTTATAAAATACGAGGGAAACAGCTTTACGTCGCTCGACTACGGCGCGATTCAGACGCCCGCGAAGACTGAGCTTTCCTACCGTCTTTCGCTCATTTTCGACGGCGTTACCGAGCTTATAAATAAATACCGTCCCGACGCGATGGCTATTGAGGAGCTTTTCTTCAATACCAACATAACGACGGGCATAGCGGTCGGCCACGCGAGGGGCGTTATTCTGCTTGCCGCAGAAAAGTGCGGACTTCGAAGCTACGAATACACGCCGCTGCAGATCAAGCAGTCGGTCGTCGGCTACGGCAGGGCCGAAAAAAAGCAGGTCATGGAGATGACGAGAATTATTCTCAAGCTTGAGAAAATTCCGCGTCCCGACGACGCGGCAGACGCCTTGGCATGCGCCATCTGCCACGCTCACAGCTACAATTCGAGACTTTTCAGATAGAGAGGTTAGATATGTATTACAGTTTTTCGGGCAGACTCGTAATAAAAGAGCCCGGGCTTGCCGTCATTGAGTGCGGCGGCGTCGGCTACAGGCTCGGAATATCGATGAATACCTATACGAAAATAGGCGACGTGGGATCTGATTGTCTTTTGTTTGCCTATCTCTCCGTAAAGGAAGACGCCCTCGAGCTTTACGGCTTTTACGACGAGAAGGAGCTTTCCGCCTTCAAGCAGCTTATTTCCGTCAGCGGCGTGGGGTGCAAGGTGGCTATGTCTATACTTTCCGATATGACGCCCGACACTCTTATACTTGCCGTCGTGACGGAGGACGTAAAGCCCTTCAAGAACGTAAACGGCGTCGGCCCGAAGCTTGCGGGAAGGATTATCCTTGAACTGAAGGACAAGTTCAAAAATACCTCTCTTCCCTCCTCGCCCGAGCTTTTAAGCGCCGCCGCAAGCCCCTCGGGAAATCTTTCGGAGGCCGCCGAGGCTCTTTGCGCGCTCGGCTATTCGAGAAGCGACGCCTTCAAGGCCGTGACGGCCACGGGCTTTACCGACGAGGATTCGGTCGATCTGATAATCAAAAAAGCGCTTCGCTCGCTTGCCAAATGAACTGAAAGGTAATTTGATATGAACGATTTCGAATTCGACGACAGCAGGCTCCTTTCCACCACCCTCGGCGAAAACGAGGGCGAAGACCTATCGCTGCGTCCAAAGACGCTTGACGAATACGTCGGGCAGGAAAAGGTCAAGGAGAATATGCGGATCTTCATAGAGGCGGCAAAGAAACGCGGCGAGACGCTTGACCACGTTTTGCTATACGGCCCTCCCGGACTCGGCAAAACGACGCTGGCGGGCGTTATCGCGAACGAAATGAACGTCTCTATAAGAATAACGAGCGGCCCAGCTATTGAAAAGCAGGGCGATCTGGCGGCGCTTCTTACGAATTTGCAGGACGGCGATATTCTCTTCATAGACGAGATACACCGTCTTCCCAAGCAGGTCGAGGAAGTTTTATACCCCGCGATGGAGGATTATTCGCTCGATATCATAATCGGCAAAGGGCCGTCGGCAAGGTCTATAAGGCTCGATCTGCCGAAGTTCACGCTTATCGGCGCGACGACGAGAGCGGGGCAGCTTACGGCTCCGCTTCGCGACCGCTTCGGCGTAAACGCCCGTCTTGAGCTTTACACCAACGACGAGCTCGAGCAGATCGCCCTTCGTTCGGCGGGGATACTCAACATAAAGATCGAAGAAGAGGGCGCGGCCGAGATCGCCAAGCGTTCGAGGGGAACGCCCCGAATAGTCAACAGGCTTCTTAAGAGGGTCAGAGACTTCGCCGACGTTTGCGCCGACGGTATTATCGACAAAAAGGTCGCCGACATGGCGCTCAGGCGTATGGAGATCGACGAGCTCGGGCTTGACAGCATCGACAGAAGGATGCTTCGCTCCATTATAACCAATTTCAGAGGCGGCCCCGTCGGTCTTGAAACGCTGTCTGCGACGGTCGGCGAAGAGGCGGTCACGATTGAGGACGTCTACGAGCCGTATCTATTACAGATAGGATTTCTCGAGAGGACGCCGAGAGGCAGGGCCGCGACGCATTTGGCTTATAAGCATTTAGGTATCCCGTTCCCCGAAAATACGAGCGATCAGCTTTCGTTTTAAGGAGTAAAACATGGGACAATTATTCGGAACTGACGGAATAAGAGGCGTCGCAAACAAAGACCTGACGCCCGAGCTTGCACTGAAGGCGGCAAAGGCTACCGCTTTCGTCTTGAATAAAAAGCTTGACAGGAAGGCGAAAATTCTCATAGGGACAGACACCCGCATATCCGCAGATATGCTGACGGAGGCCATGGCGGCGGGTTTTCTCGCCGTGGGCGCCGACGTATATAAACTCGGCGTCATACCGACGCCCGCGATACCGATACTGCTAAAGCACTACGGCGCCGACATAGGCGTTATGATCTCGGCCTCGCATAATCCCGCCAAGTATAACGGCATAAAGCTTTTCGACAAAAACGGTTTCAAACTCCCCGACGAAGTCGAAAACGAAATAGAAAAAAGCATTTTCGACGGCGTTATTGCCGAGGGCGAGGACACGGGCCGCGTTTACGCGGCCGTCGACGCGGCGGATATTTACGCCGAGGCGGTAAGGAAAATCGGCATACCCGAGTTTTCAAAACCGCTTAAAATATTCGTCGACTGCGCCAACGGCGCGTCTGCCGTGACAGCGAAAAAAGTGTTCGCGGGGATCAACGCCGATATAGAATTCTTAAACGTCGAACCCGACGGGAAGAATATAAACAAACAGTGCGGCTCGACAAATATCGCGCTGCTCGGCGAAAAGGTCGTCAAAGAAAAGGCCGACCTCGGCATCGCCTTCGACGGAGACGCCGACCGCTGTCTTATCTGCGACGAAAAGGGTCGCATTCTGGACGGCGACAGGCTTATCGCGGCTATCGCGCTTTACTTGAAGTCCAAAGGCAAACTCGCGGGCGATATGATAGCCGTCACGACCATGTCTAACATGGGATTTATCAAGTATATGAAAAACCACGGCGTCGGCGCGGAGCTGACGCGTGTCGGCGACCGATACGTCCTCGAGGCTATGCTCAAATACGGTATTTCGATAGGCGGCGAGCAGTCGGGGCATATTATTCTTTTGGACTGCAATTCGACCGGCGACGGCGAGATGACGGCGCTGTTTTTTCTTCGCGTCCTTGCCGAAGGCGGCAGGAGCGCGGGAGACTATTACGACGACGTCGCGTTCTATCCGCAGATAAGCGTCAACATAAAGGCCGAAAACGCCGTCAAAGATCAGCTCGTCTGCAACGAGACCTTCACCAAGGAGGTCGAGTTAAAACGCGCTCTGTTTGGCGAAAAGGGACGGATTATCGTTAGGCCTTCCGGCACAGAGCCTCTCGTCAGAATCATGGTCGAGGGCGAGGACGAGGCGCTTGTCAAGTCGGTCGCGGGAGAGCTTTTGATACTTGCCGAAAAGATAATTTCGACTTTGGAAAGCTGATAAAAAATATACAGGGCATCGCCTAAGCGATGCCCTTTTTTATTATTTGATTAGCCGTTATTGCCGCAACCGCCGTTTCCGGGTTCAACTATCGAAACGGTGCTGCTGGTCGCCGTCTCGGAAGGCAGCGAGGCGGGCTCGGAAGAGCTGACTTCGGTTCCCGAGGAGGCGGAGGGTATCTCGCCGTTATAGGTAGTTATATCTTCGGCGTTCGGAAGGTTGTTGTTTATTGTGAGTATATCGGCCTTGAACTCGCTGTTTGCCGAGCCGGTTATCGCGCCGTTGACTATCGTGAACTCGCAGGCGTAGAAGCCGACGCCGACGTAGAGGTCTTTATCGCCCCAGATCTCGGCTATGCCGGCAAGCTGAACGGGGTCGCCGGTGTTGTCGTCCTTTAAGACCTTGCCGTTAATCTCGATGGTGTAGCCGTAGGTGGCGTTCTTTCTGAATGCGAAGGTGTTGATCTGATTCTCATGGAAAGCGTCGCCGTCGAGGACGGAGTTCTGGAGATAGAGGTTGCCCGCGGCTTTTGCGGGGTCGGCTATCGGGTTGCCGAATTCCTTGGTGACGCTGTAGACGTTGGGAACGGCGTCGGCGCCGTCGCTGAGGCCGTTGAAGATGAGAACAAGGCCTTCGCCGAAGTTGGGAGTGGCGTAGTTTTGCGAGGAGTTGGGCGTGTCGCTTATGGTGATCATAATCCAACCGTCGACGACGCCGCCGTTAACAGCCGCGGGATAGTCGGGCTTGAAGGTGAACTCAAAATAGTCCTTGTTGATAGGCGAAGTGATGTTGAAATTCGCGTAGGCCGTGGCTGACGTTTTGTTTATCGACAGAGTGCCGTCTTCGTTTTCAACGACTGCGTTCGCGTCGTAATAGTTAAGATTGGGAAACGCCGCGAAAGCGCTTACCGAAAGGACGAGGGAGAGCGCGATGACTATGCAGATAATTGCCTTTTTCATTTTCTTTCCTCCGATATATAATTTGTGGATCACGGTAATATTATAAAACAAAAACGCAGTGTTTGCAACAGTTATTCAGTATTTTAACTCGGCAGAGGCGGCGGTCAGGCACTCGACGCTTCCCGCGTAGGGTAAAAGCACGCGGCATACCTCGTTCAGAGTGCTTCCCGTAGTGACGACGTCGTCGACGACTATTGCGTGTTTGCCGCGTATCGCGGCGGCGTCGGCGATGCGGTAGACGTCTTTGACGTTTTTTCTTCTCGCGTTGACGTCGGCCGCGAGGCTTTGGGCGGGGTTGTCTTTTATCTTGACGATCGCGTTTTTGGCGACGGGAACGCCCGTAAGCCGAGAAAGCTCTTTCGCTATTTTTTCGCTTTGATTGCATCCTCTTTTGCGGCGGCGACGCTTGGAGATGGGGACGGGGACGAAAACGGCGTTTTCGAGGCCGTCGGGATAGAGATAGTTATAAAGAAAACTCATTTTCTTCGCGAGCAGCTCCGCCGCGGGCAGATAGTGCTCGAATTTCAGGGAGAGAATAGCACCGCGGACGGCGTCGCCGTATTCGGTGTAGGCGGCGCACTTGACGCCGCAGTCGAGCGTGCGGCGGCGGATATTGGGTTCGAACGTCTCTTCGCAGGTCTCGCAGATATAGTCGTCGTTATCGTAATTTATATACTCGCCGCAACACGCGCATCTGTTTGGGTACAGATATGAAATGAGTAGCATTTTCGTCTTCTTTTTCATTTTTCCGCACGCCGTTTCAGTAAGTATTTGAGTCCGCAATAGCTTACGTTGGCGCGGCCGTTTTCGACCATGGCGCCTATTATATCGCTTTTACCGACGAATATAAAGAGTTCTTTGGCCCTCGTGACGGCCGTATAGAGAAGACAGCGGTTGAGAAGCGGCTTCGGCGCGTCGAAGACCGGCATTATAACGGCTCTGAACTCGCTTCCCTGGCTCTTGTGGACCGTGACGGCGAAGGCGGGCTCGAGTTCCGCTATCATGTCGTAGGCGTAGACGGCGGTCTTATCGTCAAAGCGGACGGTGACGGTGCGCGTCGTTCGGTCGACGGCTGTTACGACGCCGATATCGCCGTTATAGATGCCCGACCCCGCCTCACCGCGACCGCGGGTCCAGAGAATATCGTAATCGTTTTCAATCTGCATGACTTTGTCGCCCGGGACGAAGGTGTATCCGTTTGCGGCAAGACCCTTTTCTTCCCTGCTCTCGCCGTTCAGGACGTTCTGGAGCACCGCGTTAAGATACTCGGTGCCGCACCGCGTCTTTCGGGTCGGGCCTATGACCTGAATATCGGAAAACGGGTCGAGGCCGTATCTCTCGGGGAGGCGACGGGCGCAAAGGTCGGCTATGGTGGCGCATATCTCGGTTTCGGTCTCGCGTCGGATATAGAAAAAGTCTCTGGAGTTATTGTCAAGAGAAGGAGCTTTACCCTTGATTATCTCGTGGGAGGCGGTTATTATACCAGATTCGGCCGCCTGACGGAAAATCTCAGTGAGAGTGACGGTCTTCACGCATCCGCTCGCGACTACGTTTCCGAAAAAGTTGCCCGCCGAGACGGGCGGAAGCTGGTCGGCGTCGCCGACGAGGATCAGGGACATACCTTCGGGCATGGCCTTGAAAAGCGCGGTCATAAGAAGGACGTCGGCCATGGAAGATTCGTCTATTATTATATAGTCGCCTTTTAGCATATCGTCCTCGTTTTTCTTGAAGACGTTTACGTTTTTTTCGCTTCGCTCCATCTCGAGAAGTCGGTGGATGGTCTTCGCCTCGCGGCCCGTCAGTTCTTCCATACGCTTGGCGGCGCGGCCCGTCGGGGCGGCAAGGAGTATCTTTTTGTCAAGCGCCTCCAAGACGTCGAGGATACAAAGAAGCGTAGTGGTTTTACCCGTGCCGGGACCGCCGTTCAAGACTGAAATCCCGGAGTTTATGCAGACGTCGACGGCGCGCTTCTGATCGTCGTTAAAGACAAGGCCGCTCTTTTTCTCGCTTTCGGCTATTTTAACGGCGGTCGCCGTCCGCTGTTTCTTTGCCCTTGCAAGCGCCGTTATGCGCGACGAGAGATATTTTTCGGCCTCGTAGTATTCGGGCAGATAGACGGCCTCCAGGCCGCCTATATCGCCGTCGAAGGAAAGCTTGCCGTCTTCAATGAGATTAGCAAGGCAGGTTTTCGCAAGCGAGGGGTCGACGCCCATCGCCGAGGCGCAGGCGGCGATAAGTTTATCCTTCGGTAAGAAGGTGTGTCCGTTTCCGAGGTTATGTTTCAGAATATATCGTAAGGCGGCGTTTATACGGACGCTCTCTTCCCTGTCTATCCCGAGGTCGAAGGCAAGCTCGTCGCACTTTTTGAAGGGGATGCCGACGGCGTCTTCCATAAGGATATACGGATCGGAACGGACGAGGCGCATTACGTCGGAGCCGTAGGCGTAGTAGGCGTCGACGGCGTTTTGCGCCGAAAGGCCGTAGCTGCCGAAGAACAGTATTATCGGCTTGATCTCAAGAAGCCTTCGGTACTCGGCCGCGAGTTTTTTCGCTTTTTTCGGGGTCATGCCCTTTATTTCGGTCAGCCTTTCGGGCGCGTTTTCTATTACGTCAAAGGTGTCGGCGCCGAAGCGTCCCGCGATGCGGGCGGCAGTCTGCGGGCCGATGCCCTCGAAAAGTCCCGAGCACAAATAGAGGGCGATGTCCTCCTTGGCCTCGGGAAGTTCGGTCTCGAAGCTTTCGGCCTTGAACTGAACGCCGAAGCGCGGATGGCTTATATATTTGCCGGAAAACTTTGCCCGTTGCCCCTCGCCGACGGAAGAAAGAGAACCGACGACGGTGACCGTGCCTTCGTCGGTTGAGAGTTCCAAAACGGTGTAGCCGTTTTCTTTATTGCGGTAGATGATCTTTTCGACTCGTCCGGAAAGATCGGCTTTTTGCTCTTCCGTGGTTATTACCTCTTAACAAAAAAGCGGTGGGTCGCCACCGCTTATTTTAATAATATCTGATTACAGAAACGACTTTGCCGAGTATGACGGCCTTGTCGACGACAATGTCGGTAAAGGACGGGTTTTCGGGGCGGAGAATAATCTTGTCGCCGTAGCGGAAAAACCGCTTGCAGGTGGCGTCGTCGTCGATAAGGGCAATGACTATCTCGCCGTCTCTTGCGACGGCGCTCTTTTTGACTACGACGAGGTCGCCGTCCAAAATCCCCGCGTTCTTCATGCTCTCGCCCTTTATGTAGAGGGCGAAAAGCTCGTCTTCGCCGTAGAACTTGTCTTTAGAATAAAACGGCACGACGCCCGAATAATTTTCCTCGGCGAACACGGGCGTTCCCGCCGCGACGCGGCCGACTATCGGGACCTGCCTGGAAAAGTTGTATTTAGCGGGCATAAGAGATCTTTTCTTGCCCTCGGATGCTACGAGCCGGCCTTCGAAAACGAGGTTGTCGATATGAAGCTTTACGGTCCCCGGGGACGAAAGTCCGACGCCTTTGCCTATTTCGCGTATCGTCGGAGGTATGCCGTTTTTGGTGTAATAGTCTTCTATGAAACGGTATACCATTTCTTTACGTTCGTTGTATTTCACACCGTCGCCTCCTTTTCTTCGGAAAATAAACGGCCAAGGCCTTAAAAGACCCTGGCCGTTATATTACTGATCAGTTGCAGATCGTGGTCTCGGTCTCTTTGTCGAAGATATTTATCCTCTCGGGATCGATGGCTATTTCGATCTTGTCGCCGGGCATGATGCCGGTGGTGGGCTTGACGCGGGCGGTGAACTTGTTGCCCTCTATGTCGAGATAGAGGTAAGTCTCGGCGCCCATAAGCTCGGTGACCTCAACGTCGGCTTTGATGACGCTGTCCTTGAGTCTTTCCATATAGAAATCTTCGTTATGGAGATGCTCGGGTCTGATGCCCATGACGACGGGTTTCTCTTCCTCGACGGCCTGGACGACCTTTTTGAGTTCGGCCTTCTCTTCGGGGAGCTTAATGGAGAAGCCGGCGAATTCAACGTAGGTGTTGCCGTCCTTCTTCTTTTTGAGCTCGGCGTCGATGAAGTTCATCTGAGGCGAACCGATGAAGCCCGCGACGAACATGTTGCAGGGGGCGTCGTAAAGCTTCTGAGGAGTGTTGACCTGCTGGATTATACCGTCTTTCATAACGACTATACGGTCGGCCATGGTCATAGCCTCGGTCTGGTCGTGGGTAACGTAAATGAAGGTGGTTCCGAGGTTGATATGGAGCTTGGATATCTCGGTTCTCATCTGGGCGCGGAGTTTCGCGTCGAGGTTGGAGAGAGGCTCGTCAAGGAGGAAGACCTTCGGCTCGCGGACTATGGCGCGACCGAGCGCGACACGCTGGCGCTGACCGCCCGAAAGAGCCTTCGGCTTTCTGTCGAGAAGGTGGGTGATATCGAGGATCCTGGCGGCTTCCTCAACTCTCTTTTTGATGTCGTCCTTCGGGACCTTGCGGAGTTTAAGGCCGAACGCCATATTCTCGAAAACGGTCATGTGGGGATAGAGGGCGTAGTTCTGGAAAACCATCGCTATATCTCTGTCCTTCGGGGCGACGTCGTTAACGAGACGGTCGCCTATATAAAGCTCGCCTTCGGTTATCTCTTCGAGGCCCGCTATCATTCTGAGTGTGGTGGACTTACCGCAGCCGGAAGGGCCGACAAGAATTATGAATTCCTTATCCTTGATCTCAAGGTTGAAATCCTGGACCGCCAAGACGTTTCCGGCATACTTTTTGTAGATTTTTCTGAGTGAAAGGCTCGCCATTTTGTTTCCTCCTAATATAAAGCATAAATGCTAATATAACCCATAAAATTACTTTTTATATTATACTATTTTTCACGGTAAAAGGATATTAGCTTATTCGACAAAAATCACGCGCGTTTTTTGTGCATTTTATATAAAACACTTTTAACGGAAGGAGAGGGACGAAATACGCTCAAGCGCCTTTTCGGTAATCTCCTTAGAGCCGAAGGAGGTAAGGCGGAAATACCCTTCCCCCATCGCGCCGAAGCCGGAGCCCGGAGTGCCGGCGACCTGAACCTTTTCGAGAAGATAATCGAAGAACTCCCAGGAGGTCATGCCGAAGGGACAGCGGAACCAGATATAAGGGGCGTTTTCGCCGCCGAACACCGTAAGCCCGAGATCCGAAAGGGTCTTTCTTATGACGGCGGCGTTTGACATATAGTAGTCGATATTCGCCTTTATCTGCTTTTTACCCTCGTCCGAGTAGACCGCTTCGGCGGCGCGCTGGACTATATAGGGAGTGCCGTTATATTTTGTGGCGTGGCGGCGCGCCCAAAGGGCGTTAAGGCTGACGCCGTTTTCGGCTTTGAGGGTCTTCGGGACGACGGAATAGCCGCAGCGGACGCCCGTAAATCCCGCGGTTTTGGAAAAGCTTCTGAACTCTATGGCGCAGTCTTTGGCGCCTTCGATCTCATAGATGGAGTGAGGCAGCGAAGGGTCATTGATATAGGCTTCGTAGGCCGAATCGAAGAGTATGACGGCGCCGTGCTTTTTGGCGTAGGCGACCCAGCGGCCGAGCTTCTTTGCATCCATCGCCGCGCCCGTGGGGTTGTTCGGGGAGCAGATATATATCATATCCGCGGGAAAATCGGGCGGTTCGGGGCAAAAGCCGTTTTCGGCAGTTCCGTTAACGTATTTTATCTTGCGGCCGCTCATAATATTCGTGTCGACGTAGACGGGATAGACGGGATCGGCGACAAGGACGGTATTATCGGGCCCGAAAATATCGACTATGTTGCCCGTGTCGCACTTTGCGCCGTCGGAGACGAAGAGCTCGTCGTCGTCAATTTTAACGCCTCTTTCGGCGTAATCGTTTTCGATTATGGCCTTTTTAAGGAAAGCGTAGCCGCCCTCGGGGGGATAGCCGCGGAAGGTCTTGATATCGCCCATCTCGGCGCTCGCTTTTTCGAGGGCGTCAATTACGGCGGGAACGAGTGGAAGCGTGACGTCGCCGACGCCGAGCTTGAGCACCTCTTTTTCGGGGTGCGCTTTCATATAAGCCTCCGTCTTTTCGCGGACGGTGGAAAAGAGGTAGCTGTCTTTGAGGTCGAGGAAATGAAGATTGGCTTTAACCATTGTTTGCTCCTTAATTCATTTTTGCAAGCTGCGAGGGGTCTATTTCGCCGTCGCAGACCGTTTCGGCGGGGCCCGTCATGAAAACGTGACCGTCGGCGCTC
>JAEEGL013905767.1_pt1 | contig 20827 bp, 10 predicted proteins | sample 9134231 | NCBI WGS metagenome assembly JAEEGL01 (sample SAMN16246548, study PRJNA631951) | gut metagenome | biome: gut microbiome; feature: rumen; material: fiber-attached | host: Bos | place: Iran: Karaj | collected 2018-10
CATTGCTGTAGGCAGCGTGGTGGGCGTACTCAGCGTAGTAGGTATATGTATGCTATTCGATTGCCCACAAGAGATTTGGCTCTCAATGGAGCCCAAATCTGTAACAATGCCCATAGCGCTTGGTATTTCGGGCCGTTCTGGCGGATTGTTGGCGCTTACGGCTGTGGTAGTCTTTGTCTGCGGCGTGTTTGGTAGCATAGTAGGACCATGGATATTGCGCAAAGTAGGCGTCAAGAGCAAAGTAGCGCAAGGATTAGCCATGGGTGCCGCAGCACACGGTGTAGGAACAGGAGAAGCCATGAAAATGGGGCAACTCGAAGGGGCTGTGGCAGGCATGGCCATTGGTTTGATGGGCGTTGCAACAGCCATTGTCGTACCTATTGTGGAGATATTTATAAAATAGAAACTATCGTATACTTATGTAATAGATGAATATTCCGCAGTAAAAAAAGTGCATACAATTGACATTAAGCCGATAAATTATATATTTGTGGAAAATTTTGGGACGCAATAAAAGTGCTCTAAAAATCCTATAAAACTTTGAAAATTAAGTAATAAACTATGAAACAAACAAAAATCCAACTCATTGGTTCAATTGCGTTGGCCGCAATCGTTTCGAGCTGCGCAAGTTTGGACAAAATGAAAGAGGCTGCTAAGCAGATGAAGTATGACGTTACTCCTGATCCCCTCGAGACTCATGCTGGCAAAGTAGCAATGTCATTCAAAGCTAACGTTCCTGCTAAGCTTTGGGACAAGAAAGTAGTAGCAGAAATCACCCCAGTACTTACCTACGAAGGTGGCGAAACCGTTTATCCTTCAATCAAAGTAAAGGGCGAAGGTGTAACCGATAACGCAGATCAAACCATCTCTTACACCAACGGTGGTCAGATTAGCTACGCTAAACAAGAAATTGATTTCAACGACAAGATGCGCGTATCGGATCTTATCGTACGTATCAAATTCTCTAAAGGCAGCGACAGCTTCGAGATCTCTTCTCCAGAACTCGATATGCCTGCTCTCGCTCATGGTGTGATTGCAACTTCTACTCTTCTCGGTCAAGAAAAGCCACAAGCAGTTCTTGGTAAAGATGCTTTCCAGAAAGTTATCAACGAAGAGCAGAGCGCAACTCTCATCTATCTCATCAACAAAGCTGACATCCGCAACGGTGAGCTTAAGAAAGATGACGTAAAGGCTATCAACGATTACATCGCAGCTGTAAAAGCTGACGAAGCTCGTAATCTCAAAGATGTTGTAGTTTCGGCTTATGCATCACCTGATGGTGCTACCGACCTCAACACCAAACTTGCTTCAAATCGTGAGAACTCAGCAACCAAATACATTCAGAACCAACTCAAGAAAGCTAAGGCTGAAGCTAACGTAGTTACCAAGAGCACTCCAGAAGACTGGGACGGCTTCAAGGCAGCTATGGAGAAGAGCGACATCCAAGACAAAGAGCTTATCTTGCGCGTTCTCTCTATGTATTCTGATCCTGACGTTCGTGAGAAAGAAATCAAGAACCTCTCAGCTGCTTACAAAGTAATCGCTGACGAGATCCTTCCTGCTCTCCGTCGTTCAGAAATCAAAGTTAACGCTGAACTTATCGGCAAATCTGAAGAGGAGTTGAAGAACCTCGCAGTTAACGATCCTGCAGCTCTCAACGTAGAGGAGATCCTCTATGCAGCTACTCTCTTCGCTGACGCTGAAACTCAGGCTAAGATCTACAAATCAGCTGCTGAGAAATTCCCTAACGACTGGCGTACTATCAACAACGAAGGTGTTGTAGCATTCAACAATGGTGACGTTGCTGCTGCTAAAGCTAAATTCCAAGCTGCTGAGCTCGTTGAAGCTAACGCTACCGTAGAAAACAACCTCGGTGTTGTAGCTATCGCAGAGAAAGAATACGACAAAGCTAAAGAGTACTTCGGCAAAGCTGCTGGTGTAGGTTCAGAACTCGATCAGAACCTCGCAGTTCTCGCTCTTATCGAAGGCGACTATGAGAAAGCAGAACAATACTTCGGCGCAAGCACCAGCTGCAACGCTGCTCTTGTTAAGATTCTCCTCGACAAGTTCGATGCTGCTATCTCTATCCTCAATGCTAACAACGAAGAGATTGGCTTCAAATACTATTTGAAAGCTATCTGCGGTGCTAACAAGGGTGAAGCTGACATGGTATTCGAGAACCTTCGCAAAGCAACTACTCTCGACGCTAAATGGAAAGAGTATGCTAAGACCGATATGGAATTCTTCAAATACTTCAAGGATTCTACCTTCAAGGCAATCGTTGAGTAATATCAATAGAAAAGCATAATGATAGCCGCTTTCTTTCGAGAAGGCGGCTATTTTTATTTTATGCTTTGGTGATGCTTATAAAACACCAACAAAATGGAAAGACGCACTGCACTTAACTATAAACAATAATTAACTATACGCACTAAAATCGTTACATTTGCAGCCGTTTGAACTCGACATAATGAAGCAATCGTTGAACACGCTAAAATTAGCTCTCGTTGCTGTCATAATATCAATATCGACAGCAGCCATATCGCAAGTAAATATCAAGCCCGCAATAGCTCACTTTGAAGCAGGACAGTATACCGAAGCAATAAAACAACTCGAGCAAGCAGCCATAAAACACGACCGCGATGCCAAGCTAAACTACTACCTCGGTGCATCGTATGTATGCTTAGGCAAGAACCTTAGCGAAGGCGCGCGCCGCTTGAAGTTTGCACAAATAAAAGGTATGCAGGCCAATAGTAATTTTTACCTCGGTCGCGCATACCAGTTGCAATACGAATTTGAACTCGCTGTGCAGACGTTCGACAAGTTTCTGCGTACGGCCAAAGACGAATCGCTCATTGCTAAGGCCAAGCAATACAAGGCAGAGTGTGCAGCATCGGTGTCGCTTGCAAGTAAAATATTTAGCGTCAGAGTGATAGATAAGTATCGCGTGACGCCTGATAGCATTCTGTCGGTATATAATCCGTCGCGCGAAGTTGGGTCGGTGCAATACAATAGCGACTTTTTCGAGTCGGATGTGAATCCTAATGGCATTTTATACAGAACCGAGCGTGGCGATGCCGCCTATTTCTCTCTGCCCAACGATGCGGGACGTGAGAAACTCTATAAAGTTGAGCGTCTGCTCGATGGTTGGAGCGAGATGACTCCGCTGCAAGGTTTGCAATCGGCTGCCGACGAGAAAACGCCTATACTTATGACCGATGGCGTGTCGCTCTATTTCTCATCGAACCGCGAAGGTGGTATGGGCGGATATGATATTTATCGCACAACTTACGATGCCGAGTCGCGAACATTCTCAACGCCTGTAAACCTCGGAGTGCCGTTCAATTCTGCTGCAGATGATTATCTATTTGTTGCCGACGAATTCCGTTCGCGCGCGTGGTTTGCCAGCAATCGCGAGACTTCTGCCGATTCTGTTATGGTTTACGAGATTCTCTGGGACAATAGTGTAATTAGAAATTTTGCCCAAAGCACAGAGGAGATTCGACGCGCAGCAGCGCTCAATATAGATAAATCGCTTGCTAATATGCGCGATGATTTCACTGTAATAGGTGGAAAACAGAAAGCTACGGTCAGCATAACTAAAGAGCAGAAGAAGTTTGATTTCGTGGTGAACGACTCGCTCACCTATACGCAGTGGGAACATTTCCGCAGTGCCGAAGCTAAAGAGACTTTTCGCCAAGCTCTCGACATGAAGCACGAGAAAGATAGTCTTTCGGCTGAAATGGCTAAGCGTCGTAAGCAATTCATGAATATTAGTGATAACGACCAGCGTAATGAATTGATTAGCGGCATACTTACAATAGAACGTCGAGTGTATACGCTCGAAGACGGTGAGAATGAGAAATACAACGTCGCTCGCAGATTGGAGATTCAACGCCTCATGGAACTTATAGAAAGTGGCGAATATCAGACACTTGGCGAGATTGATCATGCGGCGCAAAGTACGGCTATCGATTGGGCTAAACTGCTAAATCCTAATTACTACATGATGTACGACCGCAGCTTCTTTGCCGATGCACACTCAGATGATGCATTTTATGCAGAGTTGTTCTCCGCCGACGACCAACGCGAATTGCAGGAGGCTGATAGTTTGTATGCATGGGCTGAGATCCTGAGTCTCGAGAAGACGAAATTCGAGGAATTTGCCTTGCAAGGCGAAACGCTTAATTCTATTGACGAGAATGGTGAGCCAAAAGAACTTACGCCAAACGAAATAAACGAGCGTAGTATCATGTTGGACAAGGCTTCGACTACACTTTTGCACCGTTCGTTCGATGCTAAATATGACATCTTCGATGACTATTATGAAGCTGCACGCGAACGCGAACCAGAAACGGATTTCAGCGAGACCGATGCAGTTCGCGCCGTTGCTGCCAAGACCTACGCGCGTGCCGATAGTTATAGCAAGAGCCACAATGAAGAGACATATAAAAATGCTGCCTTGCTGAAGAAAACAGCCATCGGCAACTATCGTAAGGCTCTTGTGCGTTATAGTAGCCACAAAAACGGCACATTCCCATTGCCAGCTAAGGTTCATAGTGCCGAACCATCATCGGTTGCCGAAGCTCTCAGCCGCATAGATACCACTACCATTCAGCCAAATAAAGTGATTTCTACGTATGCAGCTGCCGATATTGAAGCGCAAGAGGCGAAGGATACCACCATAGTGGAAGAACCGAAGCCCGTGATAGCTCAAGAGCCTGCAAAGCCAGTTGAGGAGGCAAAACCTGCACAAGCCAAGTCGACCGATTCTGCGCTGCAAACGCCAACAGATGGCAAACCGGTGTATCGCATTCAGCTCGGTGCATTCAAGAGCAGTCCAGACAAGAAGAAACTCGCGGCCTTTAGCGATATAACTACATACTTCATTCCTGAGAAAAAACTCACCAAATACTACGTTGGTAGCTATCGTACGTATGATGAGGCTATTAGTCATCTCAACGAAGTTAGATCGGCAGGATTTACAAGCGCATTCGTAGTGGCATTCGCGTCGGGCGAGCAGATAAAACTCTCTGAGGCACAGAAACTTGAATAATATTTATAGATATGACAATCGTAACCATAATATTGGCATTGCTTATAGGCGTTAGTCTGCTACTTATGGAAGTGGTGGTGATTCCTGGTTTTGGCATCTGTGGCATTGGTGGCGGCATACTTACGCTCTTTGCCTATTACATCACATTTTCGCGCTACGGCCTATTGTGGGGCGTTGTAGCGGTAGTTGCCAGCATTGTGCTTTTCGCCATTTTGTGGTACATACTTATAAATTCACGATTCTCTAAGGTTATGCACCTCAATACAACCATTAGTTCGCGCGTTTCCGATGAGAATAATAATATGCAGATAGCAACGGGCACTCCAGCTCGCGCACTGACCCGCATGAACCTCGTTGGCCGCATAAGTATTGATGGAAAAGAGTATGAAGGTCGCGCCATATCATTTGTCGACGAAGGTGCTGAGCTTGAGGTTATTGGCATAGAAGACAACGTGGTGGTGGTGAAGCCAACTCAATCGAACAGCATTGATAAATAAATCATTGCTACAATTCCCCATTTTCAAACTAAATATTTACAGACAATACCATAACAGATGAATTATATCAAAGTAGCAATTTTGATAGCTGCGTTAGCCGTCGTGGCAACCAATACCTATGCTCAGAGCGATGCGCCATCGGGTTTGAACAAGAAAGAGTTTAAGCGTTATTGGACGGTCGAGAGTGAAGCGCCAGACTACAAAGTCTCGTTCGATGCCGACACGGTGGAGATTGTCTCGCCTAAAGGTTTGACGCTGTGGCGCAACGAGAAGATGAGCGGCAAGACCATCATTGAATACGATGCTATGGTTGTTGTACGCGGCGATGGTGACCGCCTCAGCGACCTCAACTGCTTTTGGATGGCGCAAGACCCAAAAAACCCCAACAATATTTTTGCACGCGCTAAAGAACGCAGCGGTACGTTTGTAAAATGCTATGCACTAAGTCTTTACTATCTTGGCTATGGCGGCAACTACAACAAAACCACGCGTTTCCGCAGATACGATGGCGATGAGCGCGGTGTGACAGAAGCTGAGCACCGCCCAGCCATTTTGAGGGAGTATACCGACAGTGCGCACTTACTGAAAGCTAATCATTGGTATCATATAAAAATAACATCAGAGCCTGGTCGTACGTGCTATTATATTGATGGTGAACGTCTTGTGGATTATCGCGATACGGAGCCACACACCGAAGGTTGGTTCGGATTTCGCACCACACTCTCGCGCACACGCATCACCAATTTCAAATATCACTGTGAGCCGTGGCAGCCTGATGAAGTGAAGGTTAACGCCATCGGCGATGCGCCTAAGTATGCCACGGGCGTGAGTTTCGGCGTGCCATACGACATGGGTTACATGAAGCAGGGCGAGCGCGTGCACATCAACGATGGCGCTACCGACATCGCCGCTGACAGTTGGCCGCTCGCCTATTGGCCCGATGGTTCGGTGAAGTGGCTTGGCGTGGCTGCCGTCATTCCTGAAAATTGCAGCAGCATAACTGTAAAAAAAAACGCTACGCAGAGTAGCCGCCGCATCAACGTTGCGAAAAGTGCGAACTCGTTCTGCATAAATACGGGCAACGTACGTACCTATTTCTCTAAAAATCAAGGCGGTAATAATCTCATAGACTCCATCTGTAACGGTGGAGTAACTACGGCTTGCAATGTGCGCCTCACGTGCAGCACTGTGGATGGTCGTAAGTATATAAGTAATATTGAAAATGTTGATATTGAGCGACTTGGTGAGCAACGTGTCTGTGTAAAAGTTGTCGGAACGCATTCTGGTGCGAGTGGAAGTCTGTTGCCGTTTGTTGTGCGGCTCTATTTCTACGCCGGCATAGAGCGCATAAATATGACGCATACCATTACGTATGATGGCGATGCTGACCGCGATTTCGTGGCGTCGCTTGGTGTAAGTATGAATGTGCCCATGGAGGGTGAGGCGTACAATCGACAAGTGTCGTTTCTCACCGAAAATGGCGGCGTGTGGAGCGAACCTGTGCAGCCGCTTGATGGTCGCCGAGAATTGCGCTTGAAAACTACGCCACCCGATGCCCGTCGTGCAGACGAGAGTTTGCCTCCGGAGAAGTTTCAGCATCGCAATTTGCAAGCAGAACAGATGGATGGGCGTATCATCCCTAACGCTGAGGCTTTCGACAGCATAAATAATACGTACATACAGCAATGGGCAAAGTGGGACGGATTTCGTCTCAGCCAAATCACGCCCGATGGATATACCATAAGAAAACGCGCCAAGGAGAATCGTCCGTGGATTGGCACTATGGGCGGACAAAAAGCCCCTGGTTGCGCCTTCGTAGGCGACGAAAAACGTGGCATATTTATGAGTATGGATGGCTTTTGGCAGTCGTATCCGTCTAGCATAACTATAGATGGCGCAACCTCCGACGAGGCTTGCCTAACGATGTGGCTCTGGAGTGCCGAAGCCGAACCGATGGACCTCCGTCACTATGACGACGAGGCGCATGGACTTGAGGCGAGTTACGAAGATGTGCAGCCCGGCATGAGCACGCCATACGGCATTGCGCGCACCACGCAACTCTCTATTTTGCCAGCCGCTCCGTATTCAGGAAAAGCCGATTTTGCTGCCAAAGCTACGGCACTCAGCACGCCGACCATATTTATGCCTACGCCGCAGTATTTGCACGACCGTCGCGCTTTTGGAGTGTGGAGTCTGCCCGACACTTCGACAACTATGCGTGCGAATGTTGAGCGTCGCCTCGATGAGATTATCGAATATTACAAACGCCAAGTAGAGCAGCACCGCTGGTATGGCTTCTGGAATTATGGCGATTTTATGCATGCCTACGATGCCGAACGTCACGAATGGCGCTACGACGTGGGCGGTTTCGCGTGGGATAATACCGAATTGGCGTCGCCGTTGTGGTTGTGGTACGTATTTTTGCGCTCTGGTCGTAGCGATATATATACGATGGCCGCTGCAATGACACGTCACACTGGCGAAGTGGATGTCTATCATATTGGACCGAATGCTACGCTCGGCTCGCGCCACAATGTGTCACATTGGGGTTGCGGCGCTAAGGAGGCGCGCATAAGTCAAGCATCGTGGAATCGTATCTATCACTATCTCACTACCGACGAGCGAACTGGCGACCTCATGACTGCCGTGCGCGATGCCGATACCATGCTCTACCACCTCGACCCGATGCGTCTTGCTCAGCCACGAGGCAAATATCCGTGCACCGCTCCTGCTCGCTTGCGTATCGGCCCCGATTGGATGGCATACGGATGCAACTGGATGACGGAGTGGGAACGCACGCGCAATAATGCCTATCGCGACAAGATTTTGACTGGTATGCATAGTATTACTAAGCTGCCACATAAAATCTTTACCGGTCCGCTTGCACTCGGCTACGATCCAGCAACTGGCATAATATCAACGGAATGCGACACTTCGCTGCAATCGACAAATCATCTGATGACGATTATGGGCGGTTTCGAGATGATGATGGAACTCATACCCATGATAAACGACCGCGACTGGAACAACGCATGGCTCGACCTCGCACGCAACTACAAACGTAAGGCGTGGGAGATTCGCAAAAATAAATTCCCTGTGACGCGCCTGTTGGCCTACGCTGCTGCCCATTTGAACGATAGAAAACTGGCCGATGATGCTTGGCGCGAAATGGAACGTATGATGCCGAGTGCCAAGAAACCAAGCACGCTTCAGCACATAGTTACGCCACCTGAAACGCCAGCGCCTCAGAACGAAATAAATTTCATGAGTACAAATGGCGCTGCCACGTGGAGCCTCGATGCTATATATATGCTGGAAGTTTGCCCAATAGGAAACTAATCGTGGCCACATGTAGTATTATAATTACTTTTGACGATTATTAACAGTTAACACAATCAACGAATGAGATTAACAGACTTTGTGGTATTTATTGTGCTTATTATCAGCTGTATAAATACTTACGCGCAAGAAAAAATAGACCTCTCTGGCACATGGCGTTTTGGCATTTTAGTCGACGAAAAAGATGTGAATCTTCCGCCTAAGAATCTTACTGAAAGCATTTGTTTGCCAGGCTCTATGATGCAAAACGGCAAGGGCGATCCCGTGACGGTGGATACGCGTTGGGTGGGCTCTATATACGATTCGTCGTATTATTTCAATCCTGCAATGGAGAAATATCGCCGCGCCGACAACGTGAAATTCCCATTTTTTCTCACTCCGCCGCGCCATTTTGTAGGCAAAGCATGGTACGTACGTAGCATACGTATACCCAAGCAGTGGAAAGGCCAACATGTGGAACTCTACCTTGAGCGTCCGCACATCGTGTCGAAAGTTTGGGTGAATGGCACTTATGTGGGCGAGCAAAATTCGCTCTGCGTGGCGCATACTTACGACGTAAGTAAATATGTATCAGCTGGTAACATGGCAGAAATTGCCATACTTATAGACAACGATCCTTCGACGGTTGGCGTGGGCGACGACTCGCATTCGGTGAGCGACCAGACGCAAGGTTGCTGGAATGGCATTGTGGGCGAAATCTCGTTGCGCTTGTTGCATAAAAAACAGATTGTTAGTGCAGATGTTTACCCGAACGTAGCTTCGAAGAGCATCGATGTGATACTGAAGACGAGCAATAAGCTGAAGAGAGCTACGCTGCGTGTTTCGCCTTACGGAACCGACGAGATTGTTGCCGAGAAACAGATAAAACTCAGCTCTGACAGCAGCTGCATAACCATACCTATGGGCGCCGATTGCAAACTCTGGGACGAACTATCGCCTAATCTTTATACGCTTAGCATAACTACCGATGACGACGAAAAGTTGACCACGGTGTTTGGTATGCGCGAGTTCAAGATTGATGGGCGCAAGTTCACTATCAATGGGCGTCAGACAATGTTGCGAGGCACGGTGGAGAACTGCGATTTTCCGCTCACTGGCTACGCGCCCACCGACCTCGAGAGTTGGTTGAAGATTTTCCGCAAATGCAAAGCCTATGGGCTCAACCACATGCGTTTTCATTCCTATTGTCCGCCAGAAGCTGCATTCTTAGCTGCTGATATTGAGGGCTTTTACCTGCAACCAGAATGTCCCTCGTGGCCGAATCATGGTGTGAGCCTCGGACGTGGCGAGAAGGTAGATAAATATCTTATGGACGAAGCTGAGCGCATCACGGCGGCATACGGCAATCACCCGTCGTTTGTGATGCTTGCTGCTGGCAACGAGCCGCGTGGCAATTGGGTGAAATGGTGCTCCAATTTTGTAAATATTTGGAAAAATCGCGATTCTCGCCGCGTCTACACTGGTGCTTCGGTTGGTGGCGGTTGGCAGTGGCAGCCAGCAAGCCAATATCACGTGAAAGCTGGCGCTCGCGGCCTTAGTTGGGGCAAACATCGCCCGAGCAGTACCGACAACTATACCGACGGCATCACCAGATTCTACGATAAAGCTACGAAGCAGACTTTCGAGATTAACGAGCCGTTTGTGACGCACGAAATGGGGCAGTGGTGCGCCTTCCCCGACATTGCTGATACTGTGCAATTTACGGGTGTATATAAGGAGCGCAACTTTGAAATTTTCTCCGATATTTTGGCGCAAAACGGCATGGCTGACATGAGCAATAAGTTCCTTATGAGTAGCGGCAAACTTCAGTTGCTATGCTATAAATATGAGATAGAACGTCTTATGCGTACACCAGATTATGCTGGCTATCAGCTTCTTGCGCTTAACGATTATAGCGGACAAGGTTCGGCAATTGTTGGCTTGCTCAACGTACTTTGGAACGAAAAAGGGTATTGTAGTGCCGAGGATTTTCGCCAATTCTGCAACCCAGTAGTTATGCTGGCTGAATTCCCCAAATTCACTTTCACAGCTGGCGAGGAGGTTCGCATACCTATAAAGATTGCAAATTATAACATCAAGCCTATTGATAAGAGCAGCGTCTATTACACCATAAAAGTCGACAATATGGCACTTATAAATGGCAATATAGATATGAATCATCTCGACTGCGGCATCACAGAATTGGACGAAATTGTTCTATCAACTAGCGATTTCAATGAAGCCGTCAAAGCTACGCTTACAGTCAGTTTGGGAAGCGAATGTTGCACCGCCAACAACTCGTGGGATTTCTGGATTTATCCGAAACTCAATCCGCAAGCAGATAATGATATTTACGTCACCGACACTCTCAATGCAAAGAGTCGTGAGATTCTCCAAAATGGCGGCAAAGTGCTCCTGCTTGCTGGCGGCAAAGTGACCTACGGCAGCGACGTGAAACAGCAGTTTTTGCCAGTATTTTGGAATACAAGTTGGTTCAAGATGCGTCCGCCGCACACCGTGGGTTCATACATACAAAGCTCGCACCCAATTTTCAGCGACTTCCCAACCGACGATTACACTTCGCTGCAATGGTGGGAACTCGTGAACAACACGCAATGTATGCTTATGAAGGATTTCTCTACCGACTTGAAACCTATCGTGCAACCAATCGACACTTGGTTCCTAAGCCGCCGATTAAGTACGCTTTTCGAAGCTAATGTGCTGAATGGTAAACTGATAGTGACCACGTTTAATCTAACAAACGACTTGGATAATCGCCCCGCGGCACGTCAGCTCTTGCAGTCTATTTATAATTACATGCATTCTGTCCAATTCGAGCCGCAAAGTACGGTGAATATCAACGATATAGAGGCTCTGTTTACCAAGCAGTCTGAGCGCGTAGATATGTATACCAAGGACTCGCCCGACGAACTGAAACCGAAGATTTTATAGCTGCGAAGAATTAGAATGGCTGAGACACTGAAGAGGTTGGATTTCATTCCACTGTCGGCGTAGCGTCTCGATATATCGCAGCAAATTCAATTCCTTCGAACGGATACAAAAAAACTACGGAAATCGCTAGATATTTAGCGTTTTCCGTAGTTCTATATAATGCGCTTACTTTTCTATTCTATATAGTACACACGCTTAATTCTGCGCCCAATGCCTGTAAGAATTTCGTAAGGTATCGTGCCGATGGCATCGGAGACTTCCCAAACTGGGTGTTGGTCGCCGAAGATGATGACGGAGTCGGATTCGCGAGCATTGGGCACATCGGTGACGTCCACCATACATAGGTCCATACATACATTGCCAACTATCGGGCACAATTTGTTGTTAATCATTACTTTGCCAACGCCGTTGCTCAGTCGGCGGTCGAGACCATCGGCATAACCAATTGGCACAATAGCTATGCGCGATTCACGGCCGACAACCGTTTTGCGGCTATAACCTATGGAATCGCCAGCTTTCACCGTGCGTATGAGGCTTATGTATGAGCGCAGCGTAGCAACATTTTTCAGCTTCGAGTTGTCGATTGCCGACACGCCATAGAGACCGATGCCGAGGCGAACCATCTCCATAGCATTTTCGGTAAAGCGCTCTATGCCAGCCGAGTTGAGTATGTGGCGCATAAAATCGTAGCCAAGACGTTCGCGCAGACGTGATGTGGCAGCCTTGAAGCGCTCAAGTTGTTCGTGGGTGAACTCATCGTGGAGGGCTTCATCGGCACCAACGAGATGGCTGAAAACCGAGGCAACATGCACGTTGGGCAGCTCGCTAAGTACATCGGCAATGTGGTCGGCTTGGTCGAAGTCGAAACCCGAGCGGTGCATGCCAGTATCTATTTTTATATGTACGGCGGCATTACGTATGCCTGCACGCTTGGCAGCTTCGGCATAGCGGCGCAACACAAGTTCGGAGTAGATCTCTGGTTCAAGGTGGTTGGCAAGCATGACGTCGAAGGCGTGCTCCTCGGGGTTCATAACCATAATAGGCAGCGTGATTCCCGCGTTGCGAAGGTCGACGCCCTCATCGGCAAACGCCACACCAAGGTAGTCGACGCTTTGCTGCTGCATGAGGCGCGCAATCTCGAACGAGCCAGTGCCATAGCTATAGGCCTTCACCATGCATAGCAGTTTGGTTGTGGGTGGCAGCAGGTGGCGGAAGTAGGCTATGTTGTGCGAGAGTGCGTTGAGGTTAATCTCCATTATTGTGCGGTGGCGCGCCGAAGCCAACATGGTAGCTATACGTTCGAAGCCAAACGTACGCGAGCCCTTGAGTAATATGGCTTCCTGACGAAAATCGGCAGTTGAGAAAGTGCCTAAAAACTGCTCCGTCGATGTGAAAAAAAGAGCATCGGGCATACCAGCCATAGCGCGGCTGATGTGTTTGCCAATGCCAATCAATCGATCGACATTCTTCTTGGCAATCAGTGCTTTTACGCGGTGATAGAGTTCTGCGTCGGGCAGGCCGGTTTGCTGCAAGTCGCTAAGTATAAGCGTTTTTGTAAGTCCGCGGCGTGTGCCCATCACGTGTAGCATATCGAGTGCTACGGAGAGCGACGTGAGGTCGGCGTTGTAGCTATCGTTGATGATGAGGCAATCGTTCACGCCCTCTTTTTGCTCAAGGCGCATCTCTATATTGCAGAGTTCAGCTGCGCGGCTCGCAATTTTCGCTGTATTTATGCCAATGAGGGTAGAGTAGAGCGCAGCAGTGATGATATTCTCTACCGATGCAGAATCGGTCATCTGTGTGCTGATACTTAGATGTTTACCATCGTAGTCGAGCGTAATATTTTTACCAATATTATTATCGGTAACCGCAACCTTGCAGTCGGCATTAGCGCCGTTGCAGCTCCACGTGATATGTTTAGCTTGTGGATATTCACGTTTTAGAGCTGCCGTAAGTGCGTTATTATCAATATTATATATGATGCGCTCGGCACCGCGGCAAAGTTTAATCTTCTCGGCAATCTTCTCGTCGATAGAGGTGAAATTCTCTTGGTGGGCTTCGCCTATATTAGTGATAATGACATCGTTAGGTGCAATTATGCGAGCCAAACGTTCCATCTCGCCACGCTTAGATATGCCAGCTTCGATGATGGCCAGTTGGGTGTCGTCCTCTATGGTGAGTAGGCTCAGTGGAACGCCCGTTTGGCTATTGTAGCTACGCGGCGAACGAGCCGTAACCATGTCACCAGCAATAAGTTGCGCGAGCCACTCCTTCACAATTGTTTTGCCATTGCTACCCGTGATGGCCACAACGCGGCAGCCAACAGCAGTACGACGATGCAGCGCAATGTCCTGAAGTGCGGTGAGCGTGTCGTCCACCACCACAAATGAGGCTTGCGTGAATGGTGCCACGTCGAACGTTTTGTTAACCACAAAAGCGCGCAAACCACGCGAATATAGGTCGGCTATGTATTGATGACCATCGTGGCGCTCACCAACAATGGCCACGTAGAGCGAATCGGCCGAACTGAACGGTCGACGGCTATCTATAACTATGTTCTTTATTTCGAGTGCAGACGGTCCTACCAAACGACCGTTGCATGCTGAAGCAATCTCAGAAATATTCATTTTAGTACTCCAAATTTTTTCGGACACCAAAGTTAGATAACAAAGAAGTATAAGTGTAAGTAAAAAGTAAAAGTGTTTTTATGTATGTCATTTGTGTCTTGTGCTTATTTGTAAATATCTATATAATAATGAATTACGAGCCACGGAGCGTGCACTCCATAGCTCGTAACTCTAAAGGTTTCAGTCGCAACAATTATTCGCTCTTCAGCGATATTACTGGGTTTTGACGTGCAATCTTGAGGCAATTGATAATTATTACTGCAAGGACGATTGTCAGTACGATTAGTGTGCCACTGATGAAGTATAGCGGGTTGAGTGCCACTTTTTCGGCAAACTGTTCAAGCCAGATGTTGGCTGTGAAGTATGCGCCAGCACATGCCAGCACGGCCATAAGCAGTGCAAGTTTCATTATGTCGGAGGCGAAGTCGCTTATAAAGTTGCGCGTGGTAGCTCCATTTATTTTGCGCACAGCAATCTCCTTCGAGCGGCGTTGTGCTTCGTCGCGAATGAAGCCAACCAAGCCAAGCAACGCAATGAGTAGCGAAAATGCCGCGCCAACGGCTATTGTGTTGCGCATCTTCTCGCTGTTGGTGTAGGCTGAGCGCACCGAGTCGGCAAAAGAGACGATGTCAATATCATTACCTTCGAGCACTTCGGCAAGAGCGGCGCGCACTTTGTGCAGGTCGTGTGACGACACGCGGAAGAGTGTGTGCGGCATCCACGATGTTTCGCTGCCTATCTTGCCGTAGAATAGTGCGCTGGGGCGTTCGTCGACGTTTTGCAAGTTGCCAATGAGGTAACGTTTATACACGCCCGAAATGGTGTATGGCGACAGACCCATGCCATTTGCGCTTGATGTAGCATTTCTATGACCAGTGATGAGAATTTGCTTGCCAACAACGCCATCGCTCCAGTCGATGAATTCGTTAATCTTGGCTACAAAACGCTCATCAACAACTATTTCCGATGAATCTTGTGGCGCGCGACCTTCGATGAATGGAATCTCCATAGTCTCGAAAAAGCCGTCTGACACTTCATATTGGTCGGCAATGTTGAAGAGTTCGTGGTCGTCGTTAGGCAGATAGATATTATCGCCGCTCGAACCCTGAAATGGCAGGTTGTAGCAGGTGGCTACGCTAACAACTTCGGGCAACATACGTAGCTTGTTCACAACTCGCGTTTGTGCCTGTCGGTCGCCATCGTACATACTTATGTAGTAAAGATTCTCGTAATTATAGCCCGTATTGCTATGCGACACCATTTCGTACTGACGACCGATAATTATCATCATTATTACTAAAAATACGTTTATAAGTATCTGAATACCAAGCAATCCAAGTTTCCAACGGCGCGAATGCTCGGTGTAGTTTTTCAGTGCAGCATAGATAGGTATGCGCTGATAGAGTTCGGCCGGAACTACTATCGATACTATCAGCACCACAGCAATTACGCCAGCTATAGCCCAGATGCTTTGCGGCACGATGAGCGTTGAGAATGGTACACCAAGCAAATCTTCCACCATGCCACGACTTATAAATATTATCAATCCGGCCAAGACGAGTGCAAATATGATGTGTATGAGCGCTTCGCGTGATAGCATTCCGTAAATATGCCAACTCTCGGCACCGTAGCATTTGCGCACGCCAACCTCGCGCGAACGTTTCACAAGCGACGATATAACTATAAGTATGTAGTTGAGCAGCGAGATGATAAGGAGTAGTGCAGCCACAATCGACAGCAAAATGATTTGCATCTTCACCTCTTTTTGCGTGGTGTGCATTGTGTCGAATGGCGTGAGGAAATACCACAAATGTACTCCGCTTTTCTCAAATTCGGCCAGCGGTTGATGTGCCTCTTGCATTTTGCGTATGGCGTCGGATAGACCGTTGGGGTCGGCGTTGGGATAGAGCTTCACGTAGCCTTTGTAGCGGTCGTTGCCAACCCAATTGTCGGTGCTCTCTTTGCGGTAACTATCCATCGAGAGCAATATGTCGTAATCGAGGCTGCCATTCTCTGGGAAATCCTCAAATACACCTTCGATGGTTATTCTCAGTTGGGCGTAATCTTCGTTGTATATCTGTTTTCCAATGACGTCGCTAATATTATCGTTGCCCGATGGAAGTATCTTTTCGGCAAACGAACGACTCACCATAGCGCACATAGAATTGCCGAGCGCCTTACTTGCCGAACCGGCTAAAATTGGGCGGTTGAACACCTTGAAGAAACACGTGTCGGCGCAGACGAGCGTGCCAGAAAGTTTATGCTGTTCTTCGTCGATATACGTATTGCTGGCAAAAATGAACGTTGTGCGAGTGCCATATTCCACGCCAGGCACTTCGTTCATGAACCCAACGGCCACAGCGCCGCTCACCTGTCCGAAGTCGTTGCTATCACCATTTTGTTCAAAGCCAGTATTTATGCGGTATATGCGGTCGATGTCGGCATAGAATGAGTCGTAACTAAGCTCAAAAAATATCTTGGCAATGAGCACAATGCCCACCGACAGCCCTACACCGAGCGATAGAACCTTGAGGATGATATTGTTTTTCATAATAACAGATTTATTATTTGTCGATTTTACTATTTACAATTTGCCAAACCGAATAGCACTGCCCGTGCCAAAAAGTCTAAGTGATTGATTAGTAGGTAATAAGTAAATAGTAATAGATAATAGAAGTGTAAAGAAACTTTACATGCTTTACAGTGTGAGGGTTTACACATTGCTATTTTTTTCGCACAGATAACGCAGATGATACGGCTAAATGGGACTTCGCTGCCGCAAATTTTTGGTAACTTCGCAAGGAATGCAATGTCTATGGAGAATAATTTGCGAGATAAAGGGATTTCGTCAACAGTGTTGACAAAATCTGTGATGCAAGATTTGCGGCAGATTATTGAGCAGTCGCGCCGTAAAGTAGCCTCAACTGTCAATAGCGAACTTACGTTGATGTATTGGCATATTGGCGGACGAATTAATCGTGAAGTGCTTGGAAATGAGCGCGCTGAATATGGTAAGTAAATTGTCGCAGCACTGTCGCGACAATTGCAAGCAGAGTATGGCTCGAAAGGTTTTGATGAGAAAAATATTCGCCGAATGATGCAATTTGCTCGTATGTTTCCTGACGAACAAATTGTCGCGCCACTGGTGCGACAATTGTCATGGTCTCATTTTGTGGAAGTTATGCCATTGAATAATGACCTACAGCGAGAGTTTTATATTACAATGGCAGCGTCAGAAAGGTGGTCAAAGCGTCAACTTCGCAAAGAAATTGATGGAATGCTCTACGAACGTACAGCAATTAGCAGCAAACCCAACGAACTGATAAAACAAGAACTTTCGCAATTGCGAGACGACAATATTCTCTCGCCCGACCTTGTGTTCAAAAGCCCATATTTTCTGGAGTTTACAGGACTTACGGGTATGTATAGTGAACGTTCGCTTGAGGATAGTTTGGTTGCACATCTTGAACAATTCATTCTCGAACTTGGCAATGGCTTCACCTTTGTGGCTCGTCAGAAGCGCATAATCATCGATGGTGAAGATTTCTATCTCGACCTCTTGTTCTATCACCGCCGTTTGCATCGTCTCATTGCTATCGACCTAAAACTTGGACGTTTCAAGGCGCAATACAAAGGACAGATGGAGCTGTATCTGCGTTGGCTCGAGAAATACGAGAAAGAGCCCGATGAGGAGACGCCGCTTGGATTGCTACTCTGTACCGAAGGTGGCGACGAGCAGATAGAACTACTACAACTTGACAAGGCAGGCATCAAAGTGGCGCAATACATGACCGAACTGCCTTCTAAGGAGTTGCTACAACGCCAATTGCAAAAGAGCCTATCAGACGCCAAAGCACGACTGGAGAATTTGGAGGAGGAAGAATAGCGTTAATATCGCCATGCCATAACAATTCCGCACCCGCAAATTTTTGATAACTTTGTAAGGTTGTATTCACATGTGTGCATACGCAAATAGAAATAAAACGACTAAAAACTATTACATATAAGGAAATAGAATTTATATAACATATTACTAATCAAGCGTTTGCTATTTATTCGGTATCATTCTGAAAACCTGAGAAACTTTTAGATGTGCTTTTACACGAATAAGTCTGTGAATGCCTGCGCGTATGCGTGGGCTTGACTTATCTGTAAGAGCGGGCAGTCTCAGGGCCTTCAGAATGTGGATAATGTTAAGTCCACGTTCTTTTTGCCACTAAGTGATTGCCCGTCAGCCGAAAGCAGATAAGCGAGCGCCAACACTTAGCGCAGATGACACCACAGCAACAACAAGCTGCTGCCGCTGAGTTTGCCGCATTCTGGGCAGACAAAGGCGACGAGAAGCAGGAAACACAACGCTTTTGGATTCAGTTGCTTAGCGATGTTTTAGACATCGAGAATCCTACACGATACATCGAATTCGAAAAACGCGTAAAACTCTCGCACACTTCCTTTATCGATGCGTATCTCCCTGATACCAAAACGCTTATCGAGCAGAAAGGCGCAAAAATCGACCTCCATAAAAAATACGCGCAGAGCGATGGCGAGGAACTTACACCCTACGAACAAGCTAAACGCTACGTGAGCGAGATGAAAGCCTCGGAAAAACCGCGCTGGATTGTGGTGTGCAACTTCCAAGAATTCCTTGTCTACGACCTCGAAAAGCCAGGCTCAGAACCTGAACAAATCTTCCTGAAAGACCTTGAAAAAGAGCACTATCGCCTGCAATTTCTTGCCGATGCTAAGCACGATTATCTGCGCCGCGAAGAGGAACTCTCGTTGCAAGCTGGTGTGCTGGTTGGAAAACTCTACGACGCGCTAATTAAGCAATATTATAATCCTAAAGACGAGCAGAGTCTACGCTCGCTTAACATACTGTGTGTCAGATTGGTATTCTGCCTATATGCCGAAGACGCAGGACTTTTCGCCACGCGCACGGCTTTTGAAGATTACATACGCTCGTTCACAATAGACAACCTTCGCGACGGCATAATAAAACTCTTCCGCGCCCTCGACACGCCGATCGACAAACGCGACCGCTACGACACTAAACTTCAGCCTTTCCCATACGTAAACGGTGGCCTGTTTGCTGCTGAAAATATTGAGATTCCGAACCTTACGGACGAGATTGTAGATGTGCTTTGCAACCACTGCGCACCGTTCAACTGGTCGGAAATTTCGCCAACCATCTTCGGCGCAGTTTTCGAGAGCACGCTGAACCCCGACACGCGCCGCAAAGGCGGTATGCACTACACCAGCGTTCAGAACATTCATAAGGTTATCGACCCACTATTTATGGACGATTTGAATGCTGAATATCAATCGATTGTAGAGACGCGGCGCGCCACGTCTCTGCGACAGCAATTGATTGATTTTCAGCAAAAACTCGGTTCGCTCACATTCCTCGACCCAGCCTGCGGTAGCGGTAACTTCTTGACTGAGACATACTTATCGCTCCGAAGGCTTGAAAACAAGGTTATCTCTACGCTCAACAAAGGTGAAAAGGTGATAGGTTTTGATGATTTTATCTACGTGAAAATCAGTCAGTTCTACGGTATAGAGATAAACGACTTTGCCGTGACGGTGGCAAAAACGGCGCTGTGGATTGCCGAAAGCCAAATGATGGAGGAGACGGAGAGAATCCTTGGCATGAACCTCAATTTCTTGCCACTCAAGACCAATGCATATATAGTGGAAGGCAACGCCCTGCGCACCGATTGGGCGACATTGCAGCCGATTGATGCCAATGCTGCACCCACAGAAGGCCTTTTTAGTGGGTTCACCACCCAAACCGACGGCTCAGCGCATCATTATGATTATATCATTGGAAATCCACCGTTTGTAGGATATTCATATCAAACCAAAGAGCAAAAAGACGATTTACAATTGATTATGCCCGATTTTGGTAGCAATATCGATTATGTTGGAGCGTGGTACAAAAAGGCTGCCGATTTGATGGCAACCTATTGTAGAGACGCGGCGCGCCGCGTCTCTACAGGCATGGAACACAACGTTTCTACCCGTGCTGCCCTCGTTTCCACAAATTCAATTACGCAAGGCGAACAAGTGGCAGCTATATGGCGACCGCTATTTGAACGTTTCGGAATACAAATCGATTTTGCGTGGCGCACATTTCGTTGGGACAGCGAATCGAACCAAAAGGCGCATGTGCATTGTGTGATTGTGGGATTTTCGTGCGCAAATGTAGAGACGTTTCATGAAACGTCTCTACAACCACGCCGCATCTACAACGCCGATGGAACAATTGTAAATGCAAAAAATATCAATGGTTATCTGCTTGATGCGACGAATATTTTTATAGAAAAACGGACCAAACCGTTGAACAATGTTCCTGAAATGACAAGAGGAAGTCAACC
>JAEEGL017004030.1_pt1 | contig 20826 bp, 7 predicted proteins | sample 9134231 | NCBI WGS metagenome assembly JAEEGL01 (sample SAMN16246548, study PRJNA631951) | gut metagenome | biome: gut microbiome; feature: rumen; material: fiber-attached | host: Bos | place: Iran: Karaj | collected 2018-10
GGAGATACTCTCGCTCACGCGGCACATACTCGCGTTCTCCGGTCCGGGCTTCAACCCACACAGCCCGAAGCAGCTGTCCTCGCTGCTCTTCGAGAAGCTGGGTCTTCCGACGGACGGGATAAAGAAGACGGCGACGGGCTGCTACTCGACGGACGAGAAGTCCCTCTCGAAGCTCGCCGACGCGCACCCGATAGTCCCGAAGATACTCGAGTACCGCGCGTGCACGAAGCTCAAGTCCACCTACGTGGACAAGCTCCCGTCGGTGATAGACGCCGACGGACGCGTCCACACGACCTTCGCGCAGGCGTTCACCGAGACGGGGCGCCTGAGCTCGTCCGACCCGAACCTCCAGAACATACCGATACGCACCGAGCGCGGCAGGCACATCCGCCGCGCGTTCGTGGCGCGCGACGAAAGGCACGCCATAATCTCCGCGGACTACTCGCAGATCGAGCTGAGGCTCATGGCCGCGTTCTCGAAGGACGAGGCGATGCTCGCTGCGTTCCGCAACGGCGAAGACATCCATCGCGACACCGCGAGCCGGGTATTCGACGTGATGCCGGCGTTGGTGACGGACGAGCAGCGCTCGAAGTGCAAGATGGTCAACTTCGGAATCATCTTCGGCATATCGGCGTTCGGACTCTCCCAGCGGCTGAAGATCCCGCGCAAGGAAGCCTCGTCACTCATCGAGACGTACTTCCGCCTCCACCCGCGCGTCAAGGATTACATGGAGCGTGCAATCGCCGAGGCAAGGGAGAATGGATACGCGACGACGGTCCTCGGAAGGCGCCGCACGCTGCGCGACATAAACTCCCGAAACGCCACGGCGCGCCAGGCCGCCGAACGCGACGCGATAAACACGCCGATACAGGGGTCCGCCGCGGACCTCATCAAGGTCGCAATGGTGAAGGTAGACCGCGCGCTAAAGGCCGAGAGCCTGCGAACGAGGATGGTCCTGCAGATACACGACGAACTCCTCTTCGACGCGCCGCTCGACGAGGTCGAGCGCGTGAAGGAGATCGTCCGTCGCGAGATGACAGGCGCGCTGGACTTCGGGGTTCCCCTAGACGTCGGCATCGGCGTCGGGTCCAACTGGCTCGACGCCCACTGACGCCGCCGAAAGGGAAGAGGGAAGAGGGATGGGCATCCGCTTCGCGGACAGCCTCCGGCCGGGGGATTTCCGAGGGCGGCCCCTACCGTAAACCCAGACCGCGCGCCGCTACAGGCATTCAGAGCAGCCACCGAACTTCGTTACATATTCGCGGTAGTCATTCCTCGCCGCGTCAAGCTTGCGCGCCTTGAGGAACAAGGAATATCCATAGCCTATTTCCGGACTCAGCGGATCTAGGGCGACGGCCTGCCGGATGGCCGTTTCGAACGCCGCGCGGTTCTTGGCACTGCCGTACAGCCTCGCGTGCGCAAAGCGCAGCCCGGCAAAGCCCCGCACAACCATGCGATGCTCGGGATCCTGATTGCCGTCCGCGCCTTTCCGCCACGATTCGGCCCTGGACTTTGCGAACTCCTTGCTTGAAAGGAGACGCTTCGTCATCCAGTCCCAGAACTCGTCGTTTTCGCGCACTTCCTCGTCCGAAAAGTCACCGCGCTTCTCCGCGTTGAGCTTCATCACAAGTCCGTGCGGGGTCAAGTAGTAGCGCATCCATTCGAGAGGATAGGACTCCTCGACGTACATGGCGTGCCTGCCCTTGTTCTTCTCGAAAATCATCTTCGCAAGGATTTCGTTGATCTTCATCACGGCGAGAACACCGGTGACCGTGACTCTCCCGTCCTTGATCTCCACGGCGTCGCGCACGTCGATCTTGCCGGACTGCACACCCTCAACGAACGCACCGAACGCAGCCTCGTCCTCCTTGTCCGTGGGCATCTCCACCTTGCCGCTGAGCTGTTCTCGGACGGACGAGAGATACGCTCTGTCCGCAAGACCATTCTGCGTGATGACGGAGATGTCGGGCCGGACACCGTCACTCAGTACAAGCGACTCGGGGATGAAACGGCCCAAGTCGGTTCCACCGAAATACAACGCACCCTTCTCCATAGGTTCGGGAAACATCGGGTTGGGCGGCGGCTCCTCCGAATAATCGTCGGACGCGAACACGAAGAGGCCCTCCGAACCCTCGAGTATACCCAGTCCGAAATCAGCTACGGCCCGTTCGCCCGCGTCATCCACATAATCCTGGCAGAGCGCCGCGATAAGAGACGGGTTGCCGTTGTATTCTTCAGCGGCATTGACGGTGTCCTTGACGTCACTGCCTTCGGCCGATGCGGCGAACGCCATTGCAAGGGCGAGCGCCGCGGCTAGCATGGTGAAGACATTCTTTACTGCGTAATTCATTTTATATCTCCTTTCCCTTGTTTGGCCATCAGTAGATGACCGCCGCCTTTTCGCCGAACGCGCGGCGGACGCGCTCTATTTGCTTCTTGTCCTTCGCCATCGGCGTATCCGAGATGTCGACAATCTGCACGTTCGACAGTCCGCCGAGGCTCTTGGGGAACCGATCAAGCTTCGCGCAGCCGGCGAACGAGACAGTCCGCAGTCCGCCAAGCCACTTCCATTCCGGAGAGATTTCCGCGAGCATTGTCCCGCCGACGTCCAGGTCCGTCAGCTCGTCAAATGAACCGTCCACCGGCAGCCTCGTGATCTTGGTGTGCCTTGCATACAGCCGCCTGAGCTTCAACTGGCTGAGTGTTTCGACGAAACGGCTAAGCTTCTCCCCGGCTGCATTCGTGAACAGTCCGTCGTCAAGAGGCGTGTCGTTCATGCGCAAGTAACGGAATGAGCCAAGGCCGATCAGCCCGACAGGGATCCTGTCAACCTTTGTTCCGTCCAGGTTGAGGTAGGACAGGGAAGCAAGCCTGTGTATCTCATGAGGGACATCCTTTATCGGGTTTCGCGCAAGCCAGAGCCAACGCAAGGTCGTCAGCTTGAAGACGGACGACGGTATTTCCGCGATGCCCGTTTCGGAAAGGTCGAGCGCGCGGACTCGCGTAAGCCCCTCAAAGTCCTTGTCCGTCACGCCCTTTGCCCCGCGCAGATAGAGCCGCACGACCTTGGAACGGTCGCACTTCCTCAGCTCGTCCAGCGAGGTGACAGTCAGCCCGTCCTTCTCGAGGCGCGACTTGTCCAGGTGCCATTCCTTCCCGTTCCTGGCCGGCGCAGCGCCCTCGTCCTCGCCCAGGAGCGCCGCGCAGAAGTTGCCGGACTCCTCCAGCATCATGTCGTTCAGCTGTTCGGCCGTGAGGCCCTGCACGTCGGACTTGAGCTTGTCAACGACGGCCTTCGCCCCCGAGATGTCGCCGGAGCGCATTCGCACTCGCAGCGCGGCGTTCAGGAGAAGGAGCTTCTCCGCCTCCCCCGACTCGCCGTCCGCGAGAGCGACGAGCGCATCCGCGCCCCCGCCAGGCTTGAGCTCGCCGGACCTGAGCTTGTCCACGACTCCAATGGACAGCTCCTCTACCCTTGGCCGCGCCGCCTCCAGCGCATCCCTCGTCGGCAGAGCTTCCGCGCACACCCCCGCGCAAACGCCCGCCACAACCATCAGTCTTTTCATTTCGATTTTCCTTTCTCGGCTGTCGCCGCAATTAAGGAAACGGATGCGACGCAAACCTCTGACAAGGTTTTCAAAAAAAACTTTCAACCTTCCATCTCGGACTCGATCGCGGCCACCATGCGCGAGACGCGGCTCTTAGTCTGGTACACCACGTCTTCGGAGACGCCGAAGCGCGCGGCGACGGACTTGATCGGCTCATCGTCGACCGCATAGGCCCGGAATATCGCCTTTGTCTTCTCGGGCAGCATCGTGCGCGTGAGCACGTGCTCCACAGCCGCCTCGTGGCGCGCAATCCGCCACTTTGCGTCAATGAGCGCGACAGTCTCGGACTCGACCGCCGGCTCGACCGCCGCGTCCTCGTCGTCCAGCGACACCATGCGCGCGCCGCCACGCGCCTTTGCCGCGCGCCAGAAGTCTATCACCTCGCGCCGTATGAGCGTCGCGAGATAGCTCCTGAAATGACCCGCTTCGCCCGAATAGCGCCCCGCGCGCAGCACGTCGACGAGCTTCAGCAGTATCTTCTGCGCAATGTCCTCCGAGTCCGCCGCCGCGCCCTGGTTCTCCGCGAACCTGACTATTGCAGGCTGGTACAGCTCGAAGAACCTCTGCCACGCGAACTCGTCGGACCTGCCGGTCATCTTGGCGGCGAGCTTGACGAGAAGCGTGCAGGGAGTCTCGGGGAAAGCGGACATCACATGCCCTCCATGAATCGCGGCGGCGCGAAGAGTCCGTCCGTAAGACCAGTGCGCCGACTTGGCTGCGCCTTCGGCTGCGGCTCCGGGACGGGCCGCGCGGCGCTCTCCTCCGTACGGGGAGGCTCGGACGCGTATCCGGAAGGCATGTCTGCGCGAGGGGTCCGCGTCGCAAGCACGACGGCAGCCGCGGTCACAGCGAGCGCAACGGCCGCGGCAATCGCGGCCACCCAGCGCGAGGCGCGGCGCCTGGACGCGCCGGCGGATTTCGGCCTAAGCGCCTTCGCAAGCAGCCCGAGCGCGGAAGCGCGGCGGACTGGATCGGCGACGAGCATCGCGCCAAGGACGTCCGTCCAGTTGTATTCAAAGGAGTCCAGCATGTCGGCAAGCGCAAGCACGTGCCGGCCTGGCTCCCGCGCTCCGCCCGCCCCGAGGTTCGGATCATACCAGACGCCTGTGAGAAGGCGGAAGAAGCTAGCCGCCAGCGCATAGGCGTCGGACGCGGCCGTAGCCGCCTCGCCGCGGATGATCTCCGGCGCCATGTAGCCGCGGGTGCCAAGCACATGCCGGTCGGCGGCCGTTCCCGTGAGCATGGTCTTCGTGACGTCGATTTCCTCCCTGAGTCGTTCGTCGCAGACGCGGGAGATGCCGAAATCGGCCAGGACGGCGTGTCCAGCGGAATCGACAAGCACGTTGTTCAGCTTGATGTCGCGATGCACGACCCCTTTGGCGTGGATATAGTCGACGACCGAGGCGAGGTCGCGGAACCAGCTTGCGAGCCGCACCTCGTCGGTCTCGTTCGGCGTCACGTCGGCTAGCGTCCGCGCGCGCCCGTCCGCGCCGAGAACGAGGTTCATGGCGAGATATGGGCGCTCAGTCCCCTCGTCGACGCCGAAGTCGCAGACCTTGACGAGACGGGGATGGGAGAGGCGCGAGAGGAGCCTGGCTTCGGCAAGAAAGCGGCGGCGGAAGAAGTCGGCCTTCGCGCCTTCGGCGGAAAAGAGCTTGAGGGCGACGTGCAAACCGTCGCCCCCTTCGGCTTCATACACCTCGCCCATGCCGCCGGACCCAAGCCGGCGCAGTACGCGGTATCCGCCTACTCTCTCTCCCGTTTCCATAGATCATTATTTGTCAACCGAGAGGAAGAGCTTCACGCGCTTATCCTCTGTCGTCGTCGAAGTCGCTTCCTTCGGACCTTCGCCGCCGCGAACGACGACGATGTCGAAGGTGGTATTGCCCACCTTGAAATCCTTGACCGCAATCTCGTTTACCCCTTTCGGCAGGTACGGCTTGAACGTGACCTCGACGTCGCGGATGTCCGCGCCAAGGACGTGGTAGTAGATAAGCGAGAGGTACGCCGTCGCGCTCCAGGTCTGGTGCTTGCACGATCCCCAGAGCCCGATCTTCATCGAGCCGTCCTTCTGGCGGATCTCCTGGAGTCCGCCATACTCCTTGCCGCTCACGGGATGGTAGATTTCGTAGAACTGTCCGTCACGCGCGGCCTTGTCCGCGAGCGCGTTCAGCTCGAACTCGAACGCCTTGACGTCGCCCTTCTCGAACGCGGCGCGCGCCCAGAAGCCCTGCGCGTGCGGCCAGACCACGCCGCTGTGCCTGCCATACCCGTTTTTCTTCAGATAGCGTTCGAACGCCGGCTCCACGCACGCGATCCCCTGTTTGGTCACCTTGGTGTTCTTGAGAATGAGCTCTGTCTGCCTGGCATCCGCCACGTCGAAGAGAAGCGCATATGCAATGCCGAGCGCCTCCTGGTAGTCGCACTCGCCCGCCAGATAGTCGTAGGTGCACTTCGCCTCGTTCCAGAACGCCTTGTTGATTGCGGCCTTCAGCGCCTTGGCCTTCTCGAGCGCCTCGGAATTGTCCTTTCCGAGCATGGCGTTGTGCTTGGCGAGGATCTTGTACGCATCGAAATAGACGCAGTTCGTGGAGAGCGCCTTCATCGGGATAACGAGGCTATTGTTTTCTGTGTCATTGTTTTCACCTCTCTGTTTGCAGATTCGGCAAGGCCGCCTCCATGAGGGACTCGGTCTACCATGAATTTCACACCTTCCCCCGCCTTCTAGTTTCTGCTAAAATTGTATCATAATCGTCTTTCCGCCACAATGAGGCGCAAATGCGTTAGTCATTCAAAATCCAACACTTTTTGGGCAATGGTATTTAAAATCCAACATAAGAAGGAATACAGTTCCAATCTCATGCCAAGGGGCACCGAACGCAACGTTAAAAAGCGGCGGCCGAAGAATCGGCCGCCGCATGGTTAGGGAGTAAGGCTAACTTGAATGTTGCCTTTAAAAAAACTTGTTTCCAATCACAACCTTGACCTTGTAGAACTTCCTGTCGGACGAGTCGCTTGCGTCAACGAGTCCAATGCCCGTCGCGCTGCTCGAACCCTCGACCTCGGACCAAGAACCGCTTGCAAGATCCTCGGTCGCCAGCAGCGAGTAGGTGACGGCGTATGCCGCATTCGGCGCGCCGCAGACGGAAATGACGGGCTGGTTGTTCTCGTTGAAGGTCATCGAGACGACGGCAAGTTCGTTCGTGATCTCGCCTGCGTCGGAGAGGAGCCCGAGCGCATCCGCCTGCGCATACGAAAGCACCGACCCCGCAGGCTTCACGGTCGGATCGGTCACCCCGGCAGGAAGCTTGGACAGCGTGGTGTCGAGCACATTGAAGAAGCCGCCGTTGCCGTCGTCGTCCGTATAGCCGTTGACCGTGAGCAGGACGCTGTGCTTGTCCGACGACACCGAAAACGTGCATTTGCCGGCGAGCTCAGAATCTTCGACCATGAGGAAGCCCGCGTAGTCCTTGCCGAGTTCCTTGTTCGGCGCGGACAGTATCGTATAGGTTCCCGGTTCAGGTGCAGTCGCAAAACGAACGGCGACCTTGTTTTTATAATAGGTAAGCGTGTTTGCATTTACGACCAGAGACGTCACGTTCGCGGCGAGTCCGCCAAGGGACAACACCGGATGGCCCCCGCCGTTGCCGAAGACAAGTCCGCCAGGGAGAACGACGCTCGCGCTCGCCGAGTCCGGCAGCTCCAGCACCGCGCCGGACGCAATAGTGGTCCTTCCAGTCGTGACTTGCTTGCCCGCCTTGATCGCCAAGGTAGCAGTGTTGGTGACGGTTACAGCACTGCTGAGGGTGTTTGTGGCATCGACAAGCACCTTGCCCGTGCCAGAAATCGTTAGAGCGCCGTCGCGACCGATAACACCGGTAGGGGCAATAGTTATCGTATGCCCGTTGTTATCATAGCCCGTCGTGTTGAGCGTCAGCGGAGCGCGAATGCCGACCTTCGTCGCAATGGTAAAATTGGAGTCCAAAGGCTGGATGGCAGCCTTCCTATTCGAGTTATACATTGCAAAGAAATTCTTCGAACCAGAAAGACCCTCCGCACCGACAATCCAGTTCGCAGTACCGTCTTTATCCGACGAAAGGCGGAATGTCCATTCATCACTCGTTCCTTCGTTTGCGACAAGGCCCTTCGCCTGCACCGCGCCCTCGCCAGGATTGACGTATTGAAACACTTGGCCACCAGTCATCTGGCTCGATGCCTCAATACGGCCAGTCACGACGAACCTGCCGCCTGCTGCTACGGTATTTACGACATGCTGATCCGAAGAACCGCTAAACACGAGATTGCCGTCGAGAGTGACCGTTGAATTCTCGCCAACCGCGACCTTCGACGTATCGGTAAACGATGTCGCCGTGAACGAACCGATGAATGTGATTACGCCAGTGCCATTCGTCACCGCGCCGAACTTCGTTTCGCCCATGTCACCGCAGTTAATCGTTATGCTCGACGTCACGCCGCTAAAGTCAAGCGTATCGCCGGCAACAGGAACAATGCCGTCCTCCCAGTTGGCGGCAGTAGCAAAGTTGCCATCCTGTCCCGCGCCAGACCAATAGCCATGACGCAAATCGCTATCGTCGGACACTGCCCAGATTTCGACACGGCGGACGGAATATGCCTCTGCGTTAAGCGTATCCTTGGCACCGTTTCCTGAGTTGTATGTTCCCGTGTAGTCCATTGAGAATGTACCTACGAACTCAGTACTACACGCCGCGAACGAACCGATGCCGATTTCATCAACACTACTCGCCTTGCCGCTGCCCCAAGCGTTCCACGCGAACAAAACCTCGCCGCGGTTCCAGTGTTCGCCCTCGTTGAAGATACGATGGACCTGGAAGCATCCGTAGCCATTTCCGCTTGTGTTGAGCGTGTCGTTCCACCCGTACGTGTCAACTTTAGCGTCGCTCGGGACATTGCCGTTGTCATCCGGCCCGCTGTAGTTGTGCCACGTACCTTCTACAACGCCGGTCACCGAATTGTCATTCACCGCTACGTTGTGGATGGAGGGATCGTTGGAATAGACGTGCAGCTTCTCGGCCACGAAGTCGAGGTTCGCGCCATCCCACGGGAAGTCGACTTCACCAAGCGTCTTGCCGGTTGCATCGAAGTCAACCCACACGTAGCGGCGACGGTTCGTGCCCCTGCGGACAAGCTCCATGTAGTAGCCGACCTTGGTAACGTTTCTGTCCAGGGAGAGAATGTTGTTGGTCGTCGTATAAGGCGCAGACGTGAATCCGTTTTTCGCCGCCGCGTCGATGGTGAAGACGGGCTTCATGCCCTGGCGATAGTCGGCGAGTTCGTCAATCGCCGCCGCGCCGAGCGCCGTCTGCACCTCGTCCGTCACCGTCGGGTCGGGATCGCCGGAGATTGCCCCTTCGCCAGTTAGCGGCAGTGCCGCCATAATCGCATTCGCAAACGTCCTGCCGATAACGGCATCGCCCTTCCAGTTCGGATGCAGCTTGTCAAAGAAATTACCAGACTCGGCTACCGGAAGCGCCGCACAGAGGTCGAGCATCTCGTAGTTGGCGGGGAGCCTGTTCGCCGCATAGTCGCTGCGCAGGTACGTATTGAATGCGACAATGCGCTCCTTGACCGAGTCGTTTTTGTCGTCACGGTCGAGAATCGTCGAGCCGAATATCTTTGCGTTGGGACGCTGCGCCGCAGTCGCGAACAAGAGGTTCGTGTAGGCGGCATACGTAGCTTCAGCAGTCCTGTCGCTGGAACCGATGTCGTTCGTGCCGATGAGAATCGTTATCACGTTTACGTCGCCCGCGATGTCGAGGTATACGTGCATGTTGTCGCGCACTCCGCCATGGGTTCCGCCAATCATGATTCTCTCCGCGCTGATGCCGCTGTGCCAGCGCCATTCGTCGGGCTGCTGCACCCCTGCCGCATCGTTCTGCGACATGTGCCACACGCCCTTCATTACGGGCTTGTAGCCGTTCGCCGCAAGACGCGCCGCAATGGTCGTGCGGTACTGGGGATAATCGTTCTGCGACGAACATTTGACGCCCTGCGTTATGGAGTCGCCCACGGGGAGGATCCTGATCTCCTTCGCTTCATTTTCGTAGTCGCCGACAGTCAGGACGAGCTGCTTCGACGTACCGTCGGGGGCCGCCGCCTCGGTGAGCGTGAAGGTCGCGCCGGGGGCGATACTCGCGGCGTCAAAAAGATCCTGCGTAAACGCCGCCGAACCGCTGTATGTCATCAGCACGACCTTGCCGAGCGTCATCCCCGCATAATCTTCCGACAGCGCGATCTTCGCACCTGCCGCAAAGGTCGGCGTGTCCGAGACTTTAATCGGCGTCCTGATCGGATCGAAGGTCAGCTTGCTCGTCGCGCCAAAGGATAGCGAGGAAAGTTTCGCTCCGCCCACACCGATAAGGATCGTATCGTCCGTCACCGTCAGCGAATCGATGCCTGCATTGTCGACGAACACATAGCCATCACTTCCAATGTTGAGATAGACTGTGTCGCCCTCCACCGTAATCGTGTAGGGAACCATCGGTCCGGTGATGGTCGCGCTAGCGAGCGGATCGGACGCGAACGTGCCGCTGGAGAGCGCGAAGAGTTTGTACTTGCCCTTCGCCGTTATCGCGGGAAGCGCAAGGGTCGAGCCGCTTGCGAACGCGAACGAAGAGGCTGTGGCAATCGGCGTCTCTGCACTAAGCGAAGCCACGGACAGCGTCGCGCCGCTCGCGACGGAAATGGCGCGCGAAAGCGTCACGCCGGAAGCGATTGCAACCGTTCCATCGTTCACGTTAAGCGCACCGGTTCCAGTCTGCACCTCGCCAATCGTGGTCTTGCCGCTGCCGATCAGCGTCATGTCGCCCTCGCCCAGCAGGTCGGCGTTGATCGTGATGGTCTTGCCGTTGTTGTCGATTGTGCCGCCCGCCGCATTGACGTTGACAAAGAGGCGATCCTTCTTTTCCAGCAACGTCTGGTTGGCGGTGGCCTTCAGCGTGCCGCCGTCGAAATTGAAGTAGCCATTGCCGGCGCCATTGCGGTACGTAACCTTCTGGACCGCCAGGACGCCGTTGTTCGTCAGCGACACGTAGCCGTTCTCTCCGGCAAGGCATCCGGCGTCATAGCAGAAATACAGATATCCATGCGCCTCGACCGTCGAATTGTCAACCGTGAGATAACCTGTGGAACGGTTGGCGACAATGACATCTTGACCGCTGTAGTAGCTGCCGCCGTTTTTCACGACCAACCGCGAAACTGAGCCCTCGGCGCCATAGTCGCCGATAAAGCAATGCTTACCCGAGGCCGAATTCGTAACCGCGCCGCCATCAATCTCAACAAAGGCATTTATTGTAGCGGAGGTGTCCGTGGCGGATTTACCGCCGACAACAAAATGCCCTGTAGTGTTCACACTTGCACCGTTTTTGACCCTAAGCGTCCCGTCGTCGACAAGAAACTTTGCGGACGAAGTGAAGTTTCCGTTCGTGAGAGAAACATCGTAGCCACCCAATGCAGGCGTCAAATCGGCAGCGAGCGTGTTTCCGCCGTAGTCGAGCGCGACCGGCTTTGCGGCGTCCGTGCCGAGCGTGAGCTTGGAAGGATCGACAGTCGCGCCGTTCGCCATCGCGAGCGTGCCTTCCGCAACCGTGGTCTGCTCCGTGCGCGACGCGCCGAGCGTCAGCGTTCCGTCGCCGGACTTTTCAAGCGCACCCGCCGTCGGCGCGTTGATGGCGGCCGAGACATTCGGGGCGACCGAGACTTCCGGGACAGTAAGCGCCGCAGCGCCGTCAATCGTCGCATTCGCGTTGAAGTTGACGCGCGAGACGGAAACCGGCACATCGACCGTCGTCATGTCGCCGCTCGTTGCGAAGGTCGCGGTGTTGTCGTCCCCAGCAGACCATGTCACCGACTGGCCGCCGAGCGTCCACATGTTCGCGGCGGTCCAGTTCGCGCCGACGGAGCCGCCAGCCCAGACATAGTCGCCAGACGCTTCTGCCACATTGAGCCAGAGTTCGTTGCCGTCAATCTCAAACGTCGCTGCAGCTCCGGAAACCATCGGATTGACGAGGCTGAAGCTGTCCGCCGCGGCATTTTCGAAGCCGCCATTCGCAGTCAGCACCTTGTACCGGCCAACCGCGAGTTGATTGGAACCGGTTCCGAGGCGAATGCCGACTGTGCCGCCAGGCTCTCCGATTTTGAACTCGCCGGCAACCGTCGCCGTGCAGTTCGCGGTGTCGGGGATTGCAAGCGTCGTGCCGCCTGCCATCGTCACATCGCCGTTGCCGGGCGTGACGCCGTTTGCGAGCGCGACGGTGACGCCGTTCGAGGCGACGAGTCCGCCCGTAAACGTGCAGGACGTACCGAACTTGAGGGTGCCGTTGCCGGTTGCCGCGAGATACCCAGCGCCCTTGAGTACGGATTCGGGATTGCCGGACTTCTTCACCGTAACCGTATGTCCAGTCTCCGCGCCGTCGAAGTCGGACGTGTCGATCACAACGCCCTGCGATTCAATCGCGAAACCGTGTCCGTACTGTGCGCCCGCACCAGGAGCGACCGCGATAAGGTCCCAGTCCGCCGCGCTATTGAGGACGAGCGGCAGTGTCGCATCTGCTTCGCGGAGGTTGAACGTGCCGCGGCTCCCCCTGAGATAGCTGTCGCCGGTTTCGCTGCCGATGACGAAGCGCCCGTTGGAGTAGAATCGCAAGTAGTCGCCTTCGTTGCCGCTTTCGGGCGTACTGTAGAAATTGATGGCGCCAACCCGAAGCGTACCCGTGAAGTCGGCATTGAAACCATACCACTTCTTCTTGTCGAAATCGATCTTGCCGATTTCGGCTTCGCCCGCAAACGGACCGAAAGCATATCCCTTGATCGAATGGTAGACGAGTTCCTTGGCCTTAAAATGCGAACCCGACTCGCCGCGAATCAGCTGCGCGGCAGTCTCGGTAATCACCGTGTTCTGTGCCAACAACGACGAACCCTCCGCAATGGTAATTGCTGAAGAAAGCGTCCAGTCCGTCGCCTCGATGTTGTAAACGCCGTAGAACTTGGTGTGGTTGACCGGGACTGCGCCCCACGCACCAGCGCCGCGGAAGTTCGCGATTCCGCCGCCGCTCACGTCGATGTCGCCCGCAAAGAAGACCGGCACGTCAAAGAATGCCTCCTGCGCCTGGCAGACGACCGAGGCGATGTTCGTGATCGGCTCGCTGCCGATGAAGGCAATCGCCTTCGAGTTCGACAAAACGACCAGATTGGACGGCGAGAAGTTCTCCAGGTCGCAAACGATGTCAACTTCCGTCTGGCTCGTGAAGTAGACATCCTCGCCGCCGTGGTTCGGAACGCTGCCATTGCGCCAGTTGTCGGGATTGCTCATCAGTTGATTCGCGCCCGCGCCAGTCCACACATAGGCGTCCGGACCGATCTCCGAAACCGACAGGCAAATCTCGCCGTTCTCGACGTACAACTCCGCCTGGCATCCGGAAGCCAGCGCGCCCGCAAACCTGAGGTTCGAGAGATCGCCTGGTTCAGTGCCGACAGACAGGAGCCGGTACGTGCCGGCCGCAAGCGGAGCACTGCCGCCGACGGACAGTCCTGCGCTCCCCACGACCTTGAGCGTTCCGCCGACGGACGCAAGCTTGCTCCCGTTGGGCGACGCGATGCAAAGCGTCGAGCCGTCTGCCAGCGTGAGGTCTCCGTTGGAGATTTTCGTTCCCGCACTTGCCGTGACGGTGGAGCCTTCCGACACGGATACGCTCCGCGGCATGATTGCATCATCCGAGGAGTTGGCGAACGAAACCGTGCCGCCGCCCTTCACCTGTACATTCATGCTGCCGCCGCCAAAGTTTCCGTTGACAGTGACGGAGCGCTTGACGGCGGGGTTGGCGAAGTCCGCCGTGTTCATAATAAGCGTAGCCGTGCGATTCGTATCGGGATTGGCAATGGAAGACGTCGTCCCCGAAGCGGCGATTGTGCAGTCCGCCGAAAAGCGAAGCGTTGCCGTCCAGGAATTGACGACGCCCACGAACGACGCGCTCCCGGAAGCCAGCGAGATTCCGCCTGGGCCGATCACATAGTTGCACTGGTCTTGGGCACCGCCATTCAAGTAGATATATTGGTAGGCGCTGTCGATCAGGATCTTGTTGAATTTGAAGACGCCGGTGCTGTCTTCGTGCCCGTTGGACGTCATCCGCAGGGCGCGGACTTCCGGTGCGCTGGCCGTGAACGTGCCGGTCACCTCAAACATGCCATAGTTGCCGTCCACGAGCGAATAGAGCCCCCCGTCGAGGTAGGCGTTGCCTGCCGTAAGCGTCGCATTCGTCTCGATCATGAGATTGCTGGAGTTCTTGATCTTGGGAACGGACAGAGTCGATCCCGAAACAAGCGTGGTATCCGTCTGCGGGATCCACCAGTCGGACTTCGTAAGCGTGTATTTTCCCCGGAGGATAGTGCATGTAGGCTCCGTTCCGGAGACTCCGCCTGCAAAGTCGACGTCGCCGACGAGATCGATCTTGGAGGAAAAGGTTACATTGTTGCCAAAGACGTGGATCGCGTCCGACTCGTTGACAATCGCCCCGACATTGGCAAACGGGTTGCCCGTGATCGTGAATTCACCGGATCCTGGCGCAAAAGTGATGGACGACGGATTGCGTCCCGCCCAGTCGTTCTGCACCGACGTGCGCGTCGTTCCCGCAAAGACGATTGCGGCGCCGTTGGTCGGAACAGAATTGCCGGACCAGTTGCCCGCCGTGCCCATCAGATTGTTGCCGCCGTTGCCGGTCCACACATACGGATAGTCGGCAACCGTAACCTTGAGCTTGCCGTTGCTGAAGGAGAAAGCATTGCCGGGATGCGGATTGTTGACGAGCTTGAACCGCGCAAGCGCCGAAGACGAAACGCTGCCGACAGTCATCACGTCATACGTTCCTGCGCTGAGCGGCGCGCCGTCTCCAAGGCCAAAGTAGATGTCGCCGGAATCGGCATCGCAGGAATATTCATCAACGAAGCCGGCATCAACGGTGAGTGCGCCGGAAACCGACACCTTGGCAGCATCGAAAATCCGCAGCTCCGCCCCGGCCACGAGATCAAGTCCGTTGGTAAGCGTGAGCGTCGCGCCTTCGGGCACGGTGAGCTTTCCGGCCAGCTCCAGCATTCCGCCGACGGTCTGCGGTCCGAGCGTCAGCGTGTAGCGGTCCGACCAGATGGAGGTGTAGTCTCCAAGACTCACGGACGGAACCCCGCCCCAGTCGGCGTCGTTCTCAAGCGTCAGCGGTGCTTCGACGGCGAATGACCTGCAAGCGAACGGGGTTCCCGCAGGGATGTTGGGAACCGCCGCGCTGGCGACCGTCACGTCCGTAAACGGCTGCGGCACCGATGAAATGGCCATGTCGTAATCGTTGACGCAATACCAGCTCTCCGGGCTGTCCAGGCTCGAATCAGCATATCCATTCCAGCGGGCCTTGACGGGACGTGAAGGATTGTAGTCGGACGGGAAGGCGCGGCTGTAGTCGGCGACTTCGTCCCAGTGTTCGTTAACCCGACGCAGTGCTCGGTTGAAGAGGCGGATATCCTGCACGCAGAAATCATCACCTTCCTTGAAGTCGCGGATTCCGGCCTGCGCAACGGGAGAGGTGTTCTTGAGCCCGCCGTAAACGCCGCCGATCTGGAATCCGTTGCCAAACTTCATCTCCGCCACGGCGGACGGATTGCAGCTGAACGAGTCCACCTGCGTTCCGTTGCGGTAGACCGTAACCGCGTCGTTGGTCATGGCGGCGACGATCGTGTTGAACGTTGCCGCGGAGTTGTCGCATATCGGACGCGGCGCGACGGCGAAAGTCTGGGAGCCGTTGGCGTCGCAGCACAGGACTGCGGCGGAGATCGCATCCTGCGAAGCGAGAATCGCAAACATCTTTTCACCGGACGCGCTCAGCTTGCCCAGTGTCGCGACGACGTTGGTGGAGCTATCCGCCGGACGGAAACGCCCGCGCAGCGCGATCGACCAGCCGTTGGTTTCGACTCCGTTCTTGACCGACCCCCATCCTTGCGCGGCAAGACAGCCGCCTGTGCGATCGGTCGAATTGGTGTGGGAAGTGTTCCGGCCATTCGCCCAGAAGCTCCCCCATGTGCGCCTTACGCCCGAATCGGAGCAATCGTAAGTCCACTGGAAAATCGGATCGTGAATCGTATAGTATTCGTTCACCGCCTCGTGATAGAGGTCCATGAAGGTATAGCTGCTGTCCTTGTGGAGAAGCTCCCGCCACAGTGCGTCAAGTTGAAGTCCATCCCAGCTGCGGAGCTTGATGATCTTGGAAATGATTCCCGGCTTGTCGGGATAGAGGTAGCCGTACTTGTTGCTGACAAAGTCAAGGAAGCCGGCGCCGGCGGAATATTTACCGGTCTTTCTGGAGCCGGTCAACCAGCTATAACGAGACTTGTCCCTGTCCGACGGATCGGCCATCACGTACAATCTTACCCAGTCGGCGACACCCTCGTGCATCTTGTCCGTATTGCTCGAGTTGCATTCGGGATCATCGGAAAAGATTTCGCTCTGAATCCCCCATGTGGAAGAATTTTTGCCAAACACTATCCTGCCCAGGACAAAATGGGCCAACTCGTGGTTTAGTGCGTTCTTAAGGCTATCGTAGCCCCTGTCGTTGCCATTGATGACGTTGGGCATGTTGATCAACATATCATACGAATATGTCCCAAGCGTCCGGACGCCGGCAAGCATACTCCTAGCACTCGATACCGGGCCTATTTTCAGATCGTCTTCAAAGTCCCTTCCTCCGCTTAGGATCTCGGCGACATCGCCGATTCTTGCAATGAGGTACTCGCGGACGCGATACTTCTTGCAAAGACCCCACCATTCCTCTGGTTGACCATTCTCCGGTTTGGCGTAGTAAAATCTAGAAAGGTACGACGAATCGGCAGACTTGGTCCCGGCGGCAAGCAGCGTCGCCTTGGCCTTTTTCGCGGGAGCCGAGTCCAGCTCAATGAGACAGCTGGGCTCTTCGACGCCGAAGGCGGCAAAACCGGACATCACCACTACTGAGAGCAGCGCGAAAAGCGCCGTTCTGCACGACAGGGAGTTGTTCATTTTGTATCTTCCTTGATTTTTAGGATATCTTCGCTTTTTTGCAGCCAGCCACAAGCACGCATGCCGTGGAGAGGACCGCCATCGCGATCCAAAACACGGAGAGGTAGTCGAGTTGCCATCCGCCCTCGAAGACGTGTCCGAGGAGCGCGGCAGATCCGTCTTCCGCGCGCGTGACGAGACAGCCTGAGATTATGGACTGCAACCCCGCGCCGATGTAGTTGCCCAGACCGGCAATGCCGAGCGCAGCGCCGGCAGCGCACTTGGGAACATAGTCGACCGCCATGAGTCCGCCGAGAAAAGTGAGGAGTATGCCGACGGCAAAGCCAAACATCACCATCGCCAAGACGTCGATCCAGACGTGATGGCCCGGCACCAGCATGAAGAGCGAAAGCGCGACGATGTTCAGCACGCCCGCCGAAATCGCGAGTTCCTTGCGGCTTGACTTGAAGAAGCGGTCGGAGATTATGCCGGAAAGCGCGGACGACACCGCGCCCACGATGGAGTTTATGCTGACGACTGTTGCAGCGCCCGCTTCGGTGTAGCCCTTCTTCACCTGGAGGAAGAACATGCCCCAGTCGATGATCGCGTAGCGGCTCGCCGCAAAGAACCCACCGGCCAGCGCAATCAGCCAAACGGCCGACGTCGTAAGCGCAATGCGCTGTCCGCCTGCCGTGTCTATCTTCGCCTCCTTCTCGTCCACCGGCACAGGCGGCAGCCCCTCGTCCTCGGGCGAATTGCCGAAGAAAAGCCACGCCGCCGCAATTCCGACGAAGCCAAACGCCGTCGCACCCCAGAAGCAGCTCTTCCACGCCCAGTCGGGCCCGAACTGCTTGCCAACCCAAACGACGAGCACTGCGGAAACTACATATGCAAGCACCTCTCCGAGATTGTTCGAGCAGCTCCAGATGCCGTAGTACGTCCCGCGCTTCTCCTTTGGCCACCAGCGCGACAGCGCGACGACGCAGCAGGGGGCGCCGGAAGCCTGCGCAAAGCCGTTCACGAACCAGACGACGGCAAGCATCAGCGCCGGGATGTGGAAGCCGACGAGCATGTTCGCAAGCGACGAGATGAAGAGTCCGAGCATTATGTACTTCTTCACGTTCACGCGGTCCGCGATGAACCCGTTGACGATCTTCCCGATCGCGTAGGCGAAGAGGAGCGCGGACCCCACGTAGCCGATTTCCGCGGGCGTGTAGGCCCCCTGCTCGATCATCCCCTTCTTCGAGGCGGAGAACGACAACCGGCACACGTAGAACGTCGCATAGACGAACAGCATCGCCAGCCCCTGGCGCACCCGCGCCATCGCATAACGTCTGGAAACGGACTTGTCCATCATTAGACCTCTCTGTATCAGTCTTCGTCGCCGTAGTCGACGACGAGCCGGTAGAACTGCGCCGGAGCCGAGCCGTCAAGTCCGGTGACGCTCTGCTTGTCATCACCGACACGCACGGCGCCTGTAGACGTAACCTCGGTGTCAACCGCGACCTTCGTCGCAGGATCAAGAGTCGCAAACGACCGCACAACGAGTCGTCCGTTCAAGAGCGTGAAGTCGTTCGCCGTCTGTATGGTGACGATCTTGTCCGTCTCGACCTCGACGTTGGAGATGGCCGTAATCGTGATGGCGGCAGTGCCGGCGGCAGGATCGACGCCCAGGAGGAACGCGGCCTCGGACGAGAGCGGGAACTCCGTCACAGTATACTTGTCCTTCCACGCATCGAACTTAAGCGCCATCTCCGATGTGACCGGCTTTCCGTCGTGCCAATCTTCCGGGAAGTCATAGGTGTATACCGTAAGGACGAGCGTGTCGCCATCGACCGTGTAGGCGTAGGAGCTGCCTTCCGCCACAGCCGGGACGAGGTTTGCCGCGTCAGCCGCAGCAACGCCCGCCTTCGTCAGAACGGCATAGGTGCCGTTCGCAAATGCGCCGTTGTTGCGCTTCAGCGTCGCCGTGCCGGTCGTCGGCGCGGCAAAGTTCGTGACCGCAATCGCCGCGACATCAGCCGCATAGCCATTGAGGTCGAGCGTAGAGCCAGCTTCCAGCGTGATGCCGCCGACGGACTTCGTCGCCGTGCCCTTGACGGTGAACTTCGCGCCGTTCTTGACCGTGACGGGACGCGCCATCGTCGTCAGAACGTTGTCGAGGATCGTCTCGCCGCCCGCGCAGATGAAGCTGCCCGTCGCTGTCTGGTTCTTGGTGAGCGTGAGCTTGCCCGCGCCGGCCTTCGTCACCGCGCCCTCGCCGCCGAGGTTGGCATTTAGTTCGTTATTCTTTCCATTGGCATCCGTCCCGTTTGTATCGACCGTCAGGCCCTTCGCTCCAACAGTAATCCACTTCGAATCATTGTCCATGGCAAGAATTCCACCTTCGGCGCTGTTGAACACGATGGCGGTGCCATTGAACGACGCATTGTTGAGCGTACGATCCTTGTAGACACGGAAATAGCGTGCCGTGATGACAGAATCCTCAAACTCCGCTGTGTAGGCACCGTCCGTCGGCAGACCAGACTTGTCATTGCCAAGATTGATGCCGTAGCCAATGTCAAAGACAGCATTGGTCGCCGCAAGGTTGAAAACTGGCGTCGCTGACGACTTAGTGCCAGCATTGTTTCCAAGCTGCATGGTTTTGCCGTTCTTGATGCGTACAGTCGAATCCACGACCGTCACGTTCATCTCCGGGCTCTGGTAGGTGTCGTTACCGTCATGGCAGGTAAGCATGTTCAAATCGCCGCCGAACTCGAGAAGTCCGCCATCGGTAACATTGATGTCAAGACGCCCGGCGTAGGTCTTGTTCATAATCCAGCCATTTGCACCGCTCTTTACCGTGCCGCCCACGACATTTACAGTATTCGTACCAGTAGTAGTATTCAATTCAATCTTTTTGCTCGCATCAAGCGTCGCGTCCTTCGCGATTGTCAGCACGGAAGGAATCGTTGCGCTGGTGAAAGAGAGCACATCAGCGCGCTTGAAGACACCATTCGTAAGCGTGACATCCATTCCGGCACCGAGATACGCCGTCGGATTCGCCGTCAGCGTCTGAGCGCCGTAGTCGAAGGTGACCGGCTTCGCGGCGTCCGTGCCGAGCGTGAGCTTTGACGGATCGACCGTCGCGCCGTTGGCCATCGCGAGCGTGCCCTCGGTGAGCGTCGTCTGCTCTGTACGGTTTGCGCTAAGCGTCAGCGTTCCCTTGCCAGTCTTTTCGAGCGTGCCAGCTGTCGGCGCGGAAATGGTTGCCGAGACATTCGAGACGACCGCGACTTCCGGGACAGTCAGCGTGCCGCCGCCCGCAAGGATGCTCGCGTCATCGGTGAACTTGACCTTCTCCGCCGCGACATCGGCGGTGAGGGTCGCCTGCGCGCCCTTGTTCGTGAAGACGGCATAGTTGGCATCCTCCCAGGTCGTCGCAGCCTCGTTGGCGCGCCAGATGTTCTCGGTGTTCCACGCCGTAGGCGTCGTGCCGCCATTCCAGATGTAGGTGACAACATCGCAATAGATGGTATTGTCCACCTTGCGGAAAGTTGCCTTGTCGACGCACGCCATGTCGTTCGCGAACTTGAGATAGCTATTGGGATCTCCGTCCGGGATGGAAGTCGCCGAAATGACCTTGTAGCTGCCGTTGAGGATCTCGCCGTCGCCGATCTTGACGTAGACAGGATTCGACGAGGATGCATTGGAGACGTCGAAGACACCACCATGGTCATAGCCCTCCTCCGGGACGGCAAGCGTCGTGCCGCCATTCATGATCAGATCGACATCGGACTTGACATCGCCGGGAAGATTCGTGAAACGTACCGTGCCGTTTCCAATCACATTAAGCTTACCGTCCCAATAGGGCTGAATTGTATCACCGATCACTATTTTATTCTCTTTGCGAACAACCCGCCCCTCGATGGAGATGGTATGAGGAACTGTTGGATCGCTCGAGTCGGACGTATCAAGATAGATATCTCCACTAGCAACGAGCACCGCATTGGTGCCATCACAAGCGATCGTGTAGTCTGCACTGCTACGCAAACAAGTACTATTGCCCATCTGAAGCGTACGATTTGTGGTGCAGATTCCGCCGGCACCAATGACATACCGCTTGGCCTTAAAAACATATAAGACTCGGTTGTCCCCTTGGGCGCTGGCGAACAATACCAACTTGTTGAA
>JAEEGL017426683.1_pt1 | contig 20826 bp, 12 predicted proteins | sample 9134231 | NCBI WGS metagenome assembly JAEEGL01 (sample SAMN16246548, study PRJNA631951) | gut metagenome | biome: gut microbiome; feature: rumen; material: fiber-attached | host: Bos | place: Iran: Karaj | collected 2018-10
AACAATATTAAATTAAACCTAGTATAAAAAAAATTATATTATTTATAATTAAAAAAAATTAGCTACTATTAACAGCTCTTTTATAAATATCAATTAATTCAGGATCATTAATCATACTTATTTTAGCCATGACTTTTAAATCTCTGACTTTATCTTTAGTCATTTTTAATTCAGGGGTTACTTTTTTATCTAATTGTTTCTTATAACCATATTGATCATGGAAAACATGGAAATGAAATCTTCCGCTATTTTTAATATTGATAATTTCAGGCAATTTATTCCGTTCATATTTTTTACTTCTTTCCCTATAATATTCGGGTGTATTAACTTCTTCATTTTTCATACTTTTTAATCTCGAGCAAATATATTCTTTTATTCCTGGTAATCTTTTTCTTTTTTTCGTTTCTAAAATATATGACTCATTCGATTTACCCGTGGGTATACTACCGTTAATGTAATGATTTCCATTTAAACTCATTGAACTGAAATTTTGTAACGCGATTCTTTGAAGTTGGGCTATTTTTATTTTATTATACATATTTCCTCTTTTTTCCATCTCATGTAAATATGCCGTTCTATATTGCGACAAGGATTCTCTTGAATAGGGCTTTATTGACACATCTGATCTCGATTTTTTCATTGATTGTTTTTTAGTAAAATATGATGAGGGCTTATATTCATTTCCTCCATCGTTATTATTTATATTAATCTTATTCACTTTATTTGTAGTTTTTTTGGATTTTTGATGTTCGGCTTTAAAATCTAATTTTTTATTCGCGGTTATGAATAAGTTATTATTTTTCGAATTTTCTAATATACTTATTTTAGAATTATTACTCTGGGTCATTTTAGCTTGAATTATTTTCGTGTTGTTGAACACAGTTGCGTCGTTTTTTGCGAAATTAAATTTTAAATAATTTTTGATAAAAATATCTGAATTGTTATTTTTTGATTTTATTATACGCAGTTTAAATTCATCTAATGGATCTCGCTCTTTATGATATAATATTGGATATGTATAGACTTTACTTTCATTGTTATTTGACTTTTCATTGTTGTATTTTGATATTGTGTTATGATTATCTAATTGACTTTTATTTGTTTGTAATTTTGATATTGATATTTTTTCACCGACGGTTTCTTCTTTATCTGTTGAATAAATTCGATTAAGATTTGTATTAAATGACATTTTGATTATTAATATTTTTATAAAAATTTTTATTTTATTTAATTTTTAGAAAGATTTATTAAAGAGAAAATAGAAAAAGGTTTTGGGGATTGGGGATTGGCAATGGGGAATTGGGGATTGGGGATTGGGGATTTGGCCCAATCCCCAATCCCCAATCCCCAATCCCCAATCAACAAAATTATTTACCATTCATTATTATATTTTATTAAACAATTTAAGAACAAATTTTTCAATATTTTTTTTTGGATTTTTAAATAATAAATATAGAAATCTTTCAATTTTCAGTATTAGAAATATGTTTAATTATTTTAAAGTTAATAAAATGATTGTTTTCAAATGAATAGATGATATTCTTATGTTTTTAAATGTTTATATAAAAAATATTTTGAGGTATAATTAATACATTAAAAAATTTATTAAATATTTTTTATTTGATTTTATTTTATTAATATATTAAAATTCTTTGTTTTCAAATTTAATTAAGTTTGTTAATTTGAGTACATCAGTATTATAAGTAAAAATTTTCTTTTGAAAAAAAATTTTCAAATTTTGATTTGAAATTTTCGATTCCAATTTATTTATTTTTTCTGCGTTATTTTTAAATAAGTTTAAAAAAACTTTTTCAAATTTTGTTCCATAAAATGTCATTTTTTTTAAAGAAGGAGTTTTATAAATAAAATTATAAAACAATTCTAAATCTTCTATACTTTCACATGATAATTCTTCATTAAAACTTAAATTTATTTTATATAATTTTTTAAATTCATTTTTATCTTCTTTTAATTCTTCATTTTCATTTTTTGTATACAATGAAAAAATTTTATTTGTTAATAAATTATAACTTAAATTTAATTTCTTTAAATTGAACAAACCATAATTTCCTTGAAAAAATTTAATAGCAATTTCACTTGTTAAACCAGTACAAGATAAATTTAAACTTTTTAATGATAATTTAATAGAAGGAGATAACTTTAGATCTTGAAGAACACTACAATTATTTTTATTTAATAATAAAGAAAAAACCAACTTTGATGTTTCAAATTCATAATGTTGAATAAAATCAAATAAATATTTTTTATAATGTTCACAATTATCTTTATTATTTGAAACAAATAAATTTAAACTTAATAAAGCTAATAATTTTTTAGTTTTTATTCTTTCTAAAATTCCTTCAAATAATAAAGAAGTTGTAATATTATTATTTGATAAATCTAAAACTTTTATTGAACGAAAAACTCCAAAATTTTCCATAGAAAAAAGATAAATAAAATTATGAGATAAATCCAATAGTTTTAAATTATTTAAATCATTATTAGCATCTTCAAATTCTTTTAAATTAACATTTCCAATTAAATTATTTGATAAATCAAGAACTTCTAAATTATTTTGCATTTCTGGATTTTTAGATAATAATGAAAAGAAATTGTAAAATAATTTATCATTTAAATTACAATTTCTTAATTTTATTTGTTCTAAATGTTTAAAATTTAAATTTTCTCCAATAAACATATTTTGAATTTGTGTTTTTTTAACACTAAATTTGAATAAGTTAGGACAATTTGGAAATTTTTGAAGATTAAAATTTTGACATTTATTTATTTTTATAACTTCTATTTGATTTATTTTATTTTGTTGTAAAAAAGAAAAAATTGAATTCTGTGAACCATCTATTTTTTTTAATTTCAATTTTTGTAAATTATTATAATTTTCTTTTAAAAATTCTGATTCAATTTGAAGTTTTTCTTGATCTGGTTTATTAATATCTAAATAAGAACAAGTATTTTCTTTTTTTTTAGAAAAATATTTTAAACAAATGTCTTTTAAAATTTTATTATCAATTAAATTAGATAAATTTAATTTTTGAAAATCTATTTTTGAAAGAATAAATGAATCAAGTATTAATTGTGAATTATTATTAATATATTTTTCAAGAGGATTTTTTTCAAAAATTAAAGAAGTATCATTTATGAAATTCGATAAAAGAGAAATATTATCTTTAATTGATTCAAATAAATTATCTATAATTTCAATGATTAAATCAATTTGTTTAAAAATAGTTCTATCAGCATAATTTATAAAAATTTGCTCTGATGATTTTCCTATTTTATTCAATTTATTTTCATTTGTTTGGATATAATTGTCAATAAATAAAATATACTGTGAGTATTTTTCTTCAATTTTATTAAGATTGTCATTTAAAAAGGTATTAAAATTATTTTTTAAAGTACTTAATTTTTCATAAACAAAATTATCAAATTGAATTTCTTTTTCATTATTTTCTTTAGAATCATTTTCATTTATTTCATTTAAATTTAATATACTATTTTTTTCTAGTGTTAATGATTGCCTAAAAAAAGAATTTCTATTACTTTCTTTTGTTTTTGATAATAATATACTTTCTCTAAATAAATTATTTAAATTTGATGTTTTAGAGTCTTTAAAATTTGATTTATTATATGAGTCATCGTCATCTCTTCTAATGAATAAAGTATGAGATTTCATTAATGTTTCATTTTTTTGAGATATTATTCCTTCATTTGAAGAAGATTCATTTAAATTTCCGTCTATTATATTATTTTCATTTTTTAGTTTTTCCATTTAATTAATAATTAAATTTTATACCTATTTTGATTATTATTGAAAAATATAAAATATTTTCCATAAAAAAATTAGATTAGAAAAGAATACATTTCTCTTTTTTATATGATATAATTTGTTTAAATCTAAAAATTCTTTTGTTTTATTATTAATGTCATTAATATTTTTTTATTTTATTTTACTTAATATAGATTATTTTACATCATTTAGATTATGTAATTATTTGAGCTTAATGAAATAATTTCTTTAGAAATATATTAAAAAAGGAATACACAACAGCAATTTTCAATAATTTAAAAAATGAAGTTGAAAAATATGGAGTTAAAGTAATTCAAGAATATGAAAGTACTTTAAAAAAAATGAAATTTATTTATAGTATAGTAATAGTACTTTAGTATTAATTCAATTAGCTCCTAAAAGATGTGATTATTTAATGAAAACTTTTATTAATTAATTATTTATGATTATCAAGAATAATGTTTCTAATATTAACATTATCAATTAATTATAGATGAAAATTTTAATCCCATTGAAATCTTCACTAATAATTCTTTTGAATGATTTTCTGAAATCCAAATTTACATTTATGAAATTATGGTTATTTATCTTGATTATTCAAAAGTTTATTATTCCTTAAAGAAGATATATAGAAAATAATTTTGATCAACTATTAAAAAATAATAAAGTAAGTTTAATAATGTTTATATTTGCATCAATTAGTATAAATTTATTTATTATATAAAAGAATTATTGAGAATATCAAAAGGGGTATAGTCTTCATTCATTTATTAGTCACAAAAAATTTTTTTATAAAATTGTGAATATATTGTTAAATGGGCAATAATGCTAAATTAATGTAATGAATAATTTTCAAATGAATAATTATTTGAAAATCGTTATATTTTAAATAAATCAAACAATTATGTGAAAAAAAATTAAATATAAGAAGAAATATAAATAAAAAATTATTTACAACATCTTCTTTTTTGTTTAACTAAACAAACAGATTTTTGATTAATTTTAGTTTTATTTTCAAGACTATAATTTAAAATATTATCTTGTTCTACCATCTTTTTAGAAATTGTTTCAAAAATTTCATAAACATTATAATTATCTTTAGCACTACAATAAAAAAAAGTTTCAGAGTTTTTTTCATTAAATTTAATTTCATCTTCTTGAACAACAATTTGATTTTTTAAATCATATTTATTTCCAACAATAATAAAAGGTAAATTTTCATATTTTTTATGATTATAAATTTGTTTAATCCAATATTTAATATTTTCAAAGGATTTATAATTAGTTAAATCAAAAACTAAAACAATTCCATCGGCATTTTTAATATAATTTGGTGTTATACTTCGAAATTTTTCTTGACCTGCAGTATCAAAAATTTGAAGTGTACATAATATTTCTTCTTCCGAATTTTCGTTTAGTTTTATTGTTTTGGTATTTTGTTCTGTTCCTATTGTTGATAATTGATTTTCTTTAAAATCATTATTTATCAATCTTTTTATTATACTTGTTTTTCCCACTGAAGAATCACCTAATAATGATATTTTAAATTTTGCATTTTTTGTTTCATTTTCCATTATACAATAACAATATTTTTTTTTATTTTCATTTTTTTATTTTTATTTTATATGTTAACTTGTTTTTATTAATTTTATTTGTTGATTTTTGAGCTACATTTTTTTCTTAATTATTTGAACAAAAAAAACATAAATTCAAATTTATTTTTAATGCCATTATTTATTTTGTATAAAATTTGATTTGTATAAAAAAAAGGAGAAAAATGTTTTATTTGAAAAAAACTTATTAGATATTTAATCTTTGTAAAAATATTTTTTTGAAATAGTTTTAAAATCAAATTTTAATTATAAATAAATTATTTTTTATATTTTTATAAATTAAAAATAATATAATGGATTCGAATTTTGAGGAAAATTTTTTTTCTTTTTCTAATAATAATTTAGAAGACTCTTTTATTAATGTTGAAGATTTTTTTCAAATTAATGAAAACTTAGGCAGTGATTTATCAGAAAAATCAAAGGAAAATTCAGTTGAAAAACAAAACAATTATTTAAGGCAATTAAAAAAACAAAAAAATAGAATTAGTGCAAAAAAATCAAGAAATAAAAAAAATAAAGAGATTATTGCTTTAGTTAATGAAAATAAAAGACTTAGAGAAGAAAATTTAGAATTAAAAAACCTATTAAATCAAATAAAAGATAAATTATCTTTTTTATGTCAAAATGATTTAAAATGCTTTGAAATTTTTTTTTCCTCAAATAAAAAAGTTACATTTAATATATTTAAGGAATCTTAGATTGTGTTAAAAGTATTGTAATTAATATTGAAAATGTTTATTTCTTTAGTTTATTGATACAATAGCTTAATTTATAAATAAAATAAATTCTTTTTTTAAACTATAACTTTTCAAATTGTTTTATTTGTTTTTTATTATTCCTTATTTTTAAAAACTGCTAAATAAATATTAAAATTTTTAAACATAACAAAAATTAATATAGATATTATTGTATTTGTTTTACATTAAATTTCAATTTCAAATTGAAGTAAATAATAAAAAGATTTATTTTCTTAAATTTAAAGCTTTAAAAAAAATATAAACAAAAAAATAATCATTTAAAATAAAAAATGTCAGATATAAAAGATTTAAGAGTTACCCAATTTGACAATCCTCCAAAAATAATGTATCTCGCAAAAGAAATGTTATTATCATCAGAAAGAATAAATATAAGTTCAACAACAAATTCTGCAGGAACTGGTGCAAGAGCAGCTGAAAATTTAGTAAGATTTGGTTATGTTACTTATGAAAACATTAAAACTGAAACTATAATTGAAAAAGAAAGAAAAAGAATTAGATTTGTTATTACTATTAAAAAAACTCCTGAATTTCTTAAATTATATAAAGAAAATGAAGAAATGAAAAAGAAAAAAGATGAAGAAAAAAAAGCTCAACAAACACAAAAATAATTTTTTTATTTAAATAACAATTATTAAGAGAATAAAAATTTTTTTAGGAATAATAAAAATTTGGTTTTATTTTTTTTCATTTAACAATTTTTTTTGTCTTTATTGATATATGATTGTCTATTTTATAAAATATATTTTATTAATTAAAAATTTATTTTTTTTTCTAAAAAATAAAAAAGAATAAAAATATAATTCTGATATTACTAAAATAATGAATATTTTTTATTTAATGTTATATTGCTAAAAAGAATTAATTTGTTTTGATGTTGCTAAATTAATATTTTTAATTAAAGAAAATTTGCAAAAGGATTTTACTATTTTGTTTATTCTCTGAATATTATATAGTAACATGATATCTATATTGAAATTAACAGATAATAAATAAAAGAATATTTATAATCTTAGTTAAATATTTTTTATTAAAACATTTGTTTATTAAATAAACTTTTTATTATCAATATTTTTTTTAAAATTTATATTTTGTTCTTTAGAGGTAAACATATTTTCTTATGATTTATGAAATTTTTTTTTCTCTTTTGAATTTTTTTTATTATGAAAAATCAAATACATTTAAATAATTAATAATAGAATTATTAATTATTTAATGGCTTATTTATATTTTTCTCTATCTTTACAAATTAAATTATTAATAATTAAACTTTAATTGTTTTTTCTTCTATATTCATTATGAAATTATAAAATATTCAATATGATTATTTTATTTATGATGAAAAAAAAAATTATAAATAATAAAATATTTATTAATTAATCAATAAAATCTTAACATTAATATGAACTTTTACTATTTATTGAAAGGCAATAAATTTTCTAAATATAAATATAAATAATAATATGGAATAAAAAATATAATAATAAATAATTTAATATAAGTCCTAATATTGAACTTGTTTTATATGAAAAAGAAAATTAGGAAATAATTGAAGATTGAAAATTTTGTTGGTTTTCAAAGAATGTTTTGGGTTAAAAACAATAATTCATTTAAAAATGTTTTTTCAAAAATTATATAAAAAAGTATTATTTTTTAAATTTATTTAATTCTCAAAATTATGATATTGAGTTTTTCCTCTTTTAGGAAATTTTAATAAAATAAATTATTTGTTCTCAATTCATTGAATCTTTGTTTCATTAAAATTTTTGTTAAGCATTAAAATAAAGAAAAAATATTATATTATTCAAATTTTTTTTATGAATTATTTTTTAGAATTTAAGCATCAAAAAAATGGAAGATAAAAAAATATTAAATGAAATCCATAAAGAATTAAATAATCCTGATATTGAAAATTATATTATAGGAAAAAATGGGGATGATACTTTTGGAAATATTATTAAAAAAACAAAACAAATAGAAAAGTCCTTTTTAACATATAAATTAAATGAAGATTTATTTAATTTTTTAAACTTAGATGAAATTATAAAAGAACCTTTATTACAAAATGAAAAAATTTCTTTAGATAACGAGCAGTTAATATCAGAAAAACCTTTAATTTCTCAAAATCAAAAAATTAATTTTTTAGACCAAGATATGAAAAATATTTTAGATAGTTTAGATGAAATATGCAATGTAGACTTAAAAATGGATAACATTGAAGTTCAATTAGTTGATCCTATAATATATTTTAACAATGAAAATGAATTAAATGATGATTCTAATATTATAATTAATAATGAAACAAGATTTAATTTATATGAAAATAATAATGAACAGAATTTAAATTGTGATAAAGAATTAACTTTTAGAGAAACAATTTTTGAAAAAAGAAAAACAATTTATGAAAAAGAATATATCAAGAAAATTTCTTCTTTAAAAAATAAAGAAGATTCTCAAAGTGAAAATTTAAGTGAAGAAATTATAAATGAAAATAATAAAAAAGAAAATTTATCACCTATTAATTATATAAATATGTTAGAATCAATAAATGAAAAAAACAACGAAAAAGAAATAGATTTGAATGAATATTATTCTTTAGAAATATATAAATCAAAAAATGAATTAAATATCGATATATTAAAAAATATCCCAAATGACAATTTATTTAATTCTATTAATAAAATAAAAGAAAAATTTAATTGTTTTATTGTCAATAAATTAAATACTTTAATTTATATAGTTCTTCTGAAGGAAATTTATATAAATTTGAATTTTTAACAGGAGAATTAAAAGAAACAATAAATACAAAGGAAAGTGAAATTTTAAGTCTTAGTTTATATAATAATTACCTTGTGACAGGACATAAAAATGGAATAATATTAATTTTACAAGATAATAAAATCATAGATACTATTAAGGAAAATTCATCTATTATTTTTGTTGATTTTTTAAAAATAAATTTAACAAAAAAAAAATTTGAATTAATCACTTCTGATTTAGAAGGGAATGTTAAATTAATAATAAGAGCAAAATCCTTTTTTCTAAATAGAAATATTACAGAAACGATTTTTGAATCTAAAAAAACTCCAATTTATAATATTATAATAAATAATAAAGAAGAAGATTTATCAAAAACAAAAAAGAAAAATATGATTTTCGCTTTTTGTTCAATATTTAATGTTACTTTAAAAAAAATTTCAAGAAATCAAAAAAAAGTTGAAGAAAAATTCCAAATTTTTCCTTCGGATAATAATTTAGAGGGAGAAATTCCAGATTGTTGTTTTGGAAAAGGATTTATTTTATTAGATAAAATAAATAAAGATTCATTCAAAGAATTAAATTTATTTTTAGTGAGTTGGGGAAAGGAAATTTCAATTTATTCAACTTTAAATGATGAAAAAAGTTTAAAAGATTATCAATTTATTCAAAAATATGTAAATGATACTCAAATTATAAAAGTAGGATATTTATCCAATTCTTTTATTTATATTATTGATCTTAAATTTAATTTAAAAATATTAACAACTTATAATCTAAATGACGATACAAACGAAATAAATGAACAAATTAAATTTAATGTAATTACAATTAAATATTTAGATTTAAAAAGTAATGGATATTTATATTATATAATAAATGATATTAAAACAAATACAATTTTTTATTCTAAAAATATATTATCTTATGACAAAGGTTTAATTATAATTGGAAATAAAGGAATAAATTTATTTGAACTTTTAAATTGGGAAGATTTATTAAATTCTTTTTGTGAAAAAAAAGAATTTGAAAAAATGTTTTGTTTGGGATATATAATTTTTAATGATTCAAGTATAATTTCAAAAATAAATGGAAATTATTTAGAAAAATATAAAGATAAATTGAGTTTTGGTTTAATTCATAAATATTATTCTCAAATGATAGAAACAGACAATAAAAACAATATAATAAAAGCTATTAAAATTTGTATTGAATTTTGTATTAAATCAAATTTAATAAATACTTTAATTGATTTTTTTCATATAATAAAATATTCTAAAAATGAAGAAACTTTTTTTGAATTATTCACAGATTATATTATGAATGGTGATTTGATTAATATAAGTGAAATAGATGAAAATTTTCTAAAAAAGTATATCGAATATTATATAAATAAAAAAGAAAAATTGAAGTTATCTTCAATTTTATTAAAATTTAATACTTTAGTTTTAATTAAATATGACATATTAGAATTAATTACTAAAAATGATTTATTAAATCCTTATATTTACATTTGTATGAATGCAAAATTAGTAGAATTTGATTATTATAAACCTATTATATATATGTTTGGAATTTTTGAAGAAAAATATGAAAATTGTAATTATTCAACTTTTATCATTTTTCATAACGAAAAATTTTATAATGAAGAATTATTATCATGTAAACAATATTTTAAACATAAATTATTTTGGTATATGGATTTATGTTTAAAAGGAATAAAATATCCTTCATTAAAATCAATAGAAAAGGAAAATCATGAGAATATAGTAAAAAAAATTAGTTTATTTTTAATCAATGAAAAAACTTTAGATAGTCTTTTATTATTTGATTCATTTACTTATTTCAGTATTTTTAGTCAATTATATTTCAATAATTATTTATATAAAATTATTAATAGTGATTATCCAGAAGATATAATTTATTCAGTTGGATTAGTCAATTTAAAAAAGAATAAAATAACACCAAAATATTTAATATATAAATTAACAAATTATATAAAAAAAATAGAAAATGAAAATTTTTATATAAAAAAAGATTTTTTTGATTTTATAGGAAATATTTGTAAAAATAAAGAAATAAATTTTAATTTAGATAAAGAACTTTTATTTGAAGCAGCTTCATTTTTAATTAATTATAATTTACAAAAGTCTTATACAAAAGATAAAGATAATTTCCAATGTCATGCAATTGAAGGAATAAATAATTATAATGAAGAATTAGAAAAACAAGAAGAAATAATTTTTTCAATTTTAAAAAATATAAAGGAATCAGGTTTATTTTTTCCAGAAGACTCAGAAAATTTATTAAAATTAATAATTCATACTTCTTATACTAAAATACAATTATTTTTATTAAAAGAAGCAAAACATTATGAAGAATATTTAATAAGTGAAATTAATTATTTTAAAGAATTAAATTTAAAAGAGAATAAAAGTGAAGATTTAGATGTTCAAATTGAAAAATTTTTTAGATGGATAGAACAAAGTTTAATTGAAACAAGTAAAATGTCTGATCAAAATAAATTTATAAATTTAAAAAAAATAATTAGTCAAAATTTACAAAATTTATGTGAAATTTCAGTTAATGAATTTTCTGTAATTGTAAATTCTTGGTTTAAAAATAGTCAAGAAGAAGTAATTAAACAATTAGAAAATTCTCCAAATTTTCAAAATGTTTATATTGATAAATATATTGAATCTCATTTAAAAATGGATGAAAATATTGAAAATTTAAAAAAATTTATTTTAAAAAAAATAAAATTATTAATTAAGATAAATCATAAAGATGGAATTTTAGAAATCTTAAAAAGATTTAATTTTGTTTGTGATTTAAGTTTATTAAATTTTTTAAAACAAGAAAAAATATATGATGGAACAATTTATATTTGTCAAGTTTTAGGAGATGTTGATGAAGGATTAAAAATAACAATAGATATAATTCAAAAAAATTTTAAAGAAATAATTTCAAATTTAAATAGTGAAAAATTTAATTCGAATATAATAAATAATTATAGAGACATACATTTAAAATTTTTATTATTAGGAATTCAATTATGTAGATCAAATTCATCAAATAATAATAAAGAAGAAAATAATGAAATTGATGAATTTTGGTTAAAATTTTTAAATAGTTTATATCAATTAAGAACCTCATTTAAACCATTATTTAAAGAAAATCAAAATAATGAAAAAACTTATGATTATAATATAGTTAATAAAGATTTAGAAGAAAGTATAAATTTAATTATTGGTGCAATGACAGAATATGTTAAAATTCCTTTATTAATTGATATTGTTTCCATAAAATGTAAAGAAGCTGGTTTTAAAGAATTTTCTAAAATTATTGAAAATATGTTTTTTTCATATAGTAGAACTGAATTTATTTTTAAATATGCTCATTTATGTATTAAAAAATCTACTTTAAATAGTTTTTTCCAATTAATTTCAGAAAATAAAAAAGCTTTTTATTTTGATAATTTTATTTGTGATTTTTGCCATAAAGAAATAGCGAATGAAAGTATTATATTATTTAAATGCAAACATAATTTTCATTTCGATTGCTGTTTAAAAAAAAATAATCAATTTTATTGCAATTTATGTTTTGATGATAATGATAAAATAGAAAATATACATTTTAATTCAAAAATTGAAATTAATGAAGAAGAAAAAAAGAATATTGTACAAAAAATAAAAAGAAAAAAAAATTTGGATAATTTAACTAAAATTAATTCAAAAATTTTTCAAGATTTAACAGATTTTGAATATATATAAATATCTCTAAAATATAAATATTTAAAATTATAAAAGTTTTCTCATTATTTTTTCTATTTTAAAATATAGAAAAAAAGTCTATCAAAAATTTCAACTCTTTTTAAGTAGTGTTCAAATGGGTTTTCCAAAAAATTTTATTAAATAGATGAATAGATAAATCAAGAAATGGGATTAACTAATTAAAAACAGCAAAAAAAAGAAGTCTAAATAATAATTATTGAATTAAAGATATAACTATAATAAATTCATTTATATCTCACATCAGAAAATAAATTCAATATTTATATTTAGAATAAATTAATTTTAACAATTACGATGGTTCAAGAATTATTATGAATATATGATAATAATATTATTAAAATAATAATATATATTATTCATAATATAGCCATATTAATCTATAAAATTATTATAATCTGAATAATATAGATTGATAAAGTTTTTTTAAAATTTTTTAAAAAATTATTTGAGAAAGTGGAAAAAAATTTATAAATAAAAAGATCCTGATTTAAAATTTCTCAAATAATATTTTTTTAATTATTTATGCCATTGTAAATTAATATATATATTCCTTTTATTTTTTAATATTAACACATATATCTAAATCCAAAAAAACAAAAAATAATGAATGAGGATGATACTTCTTTTTCAAAAAACTTATTATTAATTTCAGAAGAGAAAAAACTCGAACAATTTACAGAACATTACTCAATTAAAAATGAATTTTTAGAAAATAACAATTATTTAATTGAAGAAGATTTTAAAACTGAATTAATGAATATGATATTTGAAATGGAAAAATCAATTCAAATATTTATTAATTCAAGTACAAAAGATTCTTCAGGTGATATTTCTGAAAATATGCAGTTTTTAAATAATCCTAAAAAAAATTGTGTAAATAATAGATTTAATAAAGTTGATAATAGTGATAAAATTTATAAACCAAGACCAGTGTCTAATAATATAAGTAAACGTTTATTTAATTCAAATAAAAATTTTAAAATTTTAATTGCGAAAAGAGTACAGGTAAAAAAAACTACTATATAAAGTTATTAATGTTTATCTTTTTATAAATTTTATTTTGAAGATAATATTTTAGTTTTTTTATATATTATTAACTTTTAGGAGTTTAAATATATTAGCTCTCTAATTACCATTCATTTTATCATCTTTTTTATTTTTTATTTTTAATGTTATTATATTTCTTTATTTAATATATTGGTGAAAATGATATTTAAAATTTACACTATTGATTCAAATTAAAAAAAAGAAATATAGACGTTAAGAAGAAAAAATAAATATTTTATAAAATATTAAAATATTTAATCGAATCATTTTTTTTATTAAAATAAATTAAAGCATTCGTCATATATAATTTAAAAAAAATAAAAAACAAATTTTTTTATGGTTGAGGGTGTCGAACCTGAACTTTTAAAAAATGGTGATTTATATGATTTTAACGAAGCAATAGATAATTATGGTTTTGATTTTGATAATTTTTCAGAAAAAAATTTTGAAAGTTTTATTAAAACAACATTTATAACTGATTTTATAACATTTAGAAAAAGTTATTTGCAGAGAGACTTTATTCAAGTAAGATTCTATGCACATAAATTTAAAGGTTTATTTAGATTAATATTATCAAAAGATATAAATGAAAATTGTGAAAAATTACAAATGATAATTCAAAAAGGTGATATTAATGTAGAAGAATTATATGTTAAAATTGTGAATGAAATGGTTTTTTTTTTTAAAAGTTTTGTTACTTTTTCACAAAAAATAAAAAAACCTATTTATAAAGAATTACAAGATAAATTTTGGGAATTAAATAATTTATGTGATAATTATGAAGATTTTGGAATTAAATCTAAAATAACAAATAAAGAAATTGAGATTGGTGATTTAATTATTGATAAAAAAAGTCAAAATGTTTGTTGTGAAGTGGGAAAATCTATTGTTTGTATTATATTTTAATATTGTAAGTAATTATCTAATTTATATATTTTTAAGAATAAACTTTTCAATATTTAAAATAAGTAATAATATAAGATTAATTAAAATTTTTAATTACCTTGAAAATTTTGTATACTTGAAATTTTAATGAAACTAAATAATAAATATTTAAGATTAATTTTTTTTCTAAAAATTAAATAATATAAGTTAAAATATCTTTTTATTAATATTTTTTTTTTTTACTAAAAAACAAATAAAATCAAAAATAAATATACATCAATTATTTATAATTGGAAAAATTCTATTATTTTAAAAATGATGTTTTATGAATTTAAATTGATTAAACACTTTTTTTCTTGTTGTTTTAGGAATATATTTTTCATCTCTTGAAGAACTTTTACTATGATAATTCGAAAAATTAGGATTTGTATTACTACTAATATTACTGATTAAGCTTCCATTTGTACTATTTTTTTTTCTTCTATTTATTTTTATATTTGTTGTTAAATTATTCATAAATAAATTAAAATTTCTCTTGGAATTTATATTAGAATTATTCTGATTTATTGATTTATTATTTGTATTATTTTTAGAAGAATTATTTGAAACTCCTTTTTTTAATTTATTTTTTTTTGATAATAATAATTTTTGCTCAAAAGAACTTAATGTTGTTTTTATTATTGTTTTATTTTTACTTCCTTCATTCAATGAATTATGATTGAAATTTAAATTATTTAAAACTAAATTTGATTTATTTAATAAAGGAACATTTTTTTTACGTTTTTTCATTTCTATTATCTCTTTCAAAGAGTATTTTGGGGAAAATTCTCTAAAAAATCCATTATTTATTGTGTGAATTTCATTTTTATTTTTTTTAATCGAAGTTGCAGAAAATACATGATTTCTTTTTTTATTTCTTGTTTGAATATTTATATTATTATAAGAAGTTTTATTATTATTTGTTGTTGTAGAATTTATGTTAATTGAATTTGAATGATTGTGATTATGATTATGATTAACACTCAAATTTCTATTATGAATAATACTATCAGTTTGTAAAATATTTAAAATTTTTTTTGAGCTTTTCTTTATTTTAAAATTAAAATGATTATTTAAAATTTGTAATTTTTTATTTAATTTATAAATATCAAAACCTTTAGAATAACCATTAATATCTTTTTTATTAATATTTTTATTAATATGATTATTATTTTCTTTTTTTTCATTACTATTATAATTACAATCTTTCTTAATAATATTATTATTATTATTATCTTTCTTATTATTATTGCTATCGTTATTATTATTAATATTTTTATTGCTATCTTTATTATTATTAATATTATTATAATCCCCATCTTTTATATTATTATTATCTTTAATTCCATCTTTAATATTTTTAATTATATTTTTGAAATCTTGATTCTTTGAAATACTCCTATTATGAATAATACTTTTTTCAATAGTATCATAATCAATATTACTTAATTCTTTTCCCATTAAATAAAAATCATCTTTTTTAATTTCATCAATATAAATTCTTTCATCGGGATTAGGATTTAAAATTTTAATAATTAACTTTTTTCCTTTTTCAGTTAAAAAATCAGGTAATTCAGGTCTACAAATTAATATATTTTGAAATAATTCATCATTATTTTCTCCTTCAAAAGGTAAGTAACCACATAACATTGCATATAAAATAATTCCACAACACCAAATATCATTTTTGAATCCATCATAATATTTTCTAGTAATTATTTCAGGAGAAGCATAAGAAGGACTTCCACATTTAGTTTTTAATAAATTTTTATTATTTATTACATGACTTAAACCAAAATCTATTATTTTTAAAATATTATTTTCTGTTAATAACAAATTTTCCGGTTTTAAATCTCTGTGTGCAACATTTTGTTTATGAATATGTTCTAAACCATTTATTAATTGGTAAAAAAATATTGAAGCTTCTTTTTCATTTAATCTTTTATTTTTTACTATATAATCAAATAATTCTCCTTTTGAACAATATTCCATTATTATGTAATAATTATCTGGTTTTTCTATTAATTGATATACATATATTACATTAATGTGATTAAATTTTTTTATTATTTCATTTTCATTGAAAAATACATTATTCATTTTTTCTTTTATTTTTTTTTTATTTAATATTTTTACTGCAAATTCTTCTCCTGTGGATTTGAAAATTGCCAATTTTACTTTTCCAAAATTTCCTTCTCCTATTGTGTCTTTTATTTCATAATTTGAGATGTTTGAATAGTCATTCATCCTTTATTTTTTTTTGTTTTATTTTTTTATTTTTTAAATTATTCATTTTTTCGAGATTTTTATAAATTTTTTATTTTTTTTTTGATTTTTTATTTCTTTATATTAATGAACAATAAATGATATTTAATTATTTTTTTTATATAATTGAATTAAAACAAAATTGAGACAATTAAATGAATATATAGATAAAAAACGGAAAAATCATGAATAATATTAATTATTTTATATATTGATTTTGCAATTCTTGTATTTCATTATTTACTTTTGAAAATTTAAATAGTTCTTTGATTTTCAATTTATAAGTATTCCCTATTTTTATATTTTGAGGAATAAAAAAAGAAGGTAAAACAAAAATTATATCATCTTGAGAAATAAAAATTGCTTTTCCTTTTTTAATCATACTCAAATTACAAATAATAGAATTTAAATATTTTTCTTCTTTAAGCTTGTTGTCATTTTTATTATTTAATTCTTCAAAGTTATTATATTCATTAATAATTTTATCTTTATTGCTGTTTAAATTCCAAAAAACATTTTTTTCATTTTCTTCTTCTTCTAAATTATTCTCTCCACTAAAAATACTATTATTATTATTACTATTATTACTTTTTGAAGAATTTGTATTAACTCTTTTTAAATCTTTTTCATCTATTTCAATTTCATTTTCTTTGGTTGATTCTATAATATTATTTTCTTTTGAAAAAGAAGAATTTAAATAATTAATTTTTCCATTTGTTCCTAATTTCATTAAAATTGATTGAGTAATTAATTTAGGATCAATTTCTTCTTCTATTTTATATTCTAAGTTATTTGTTGAATTTAAATTTACAAATCTTGCTTTTTTATTTCTGAAAGAAATAAAACCTGAACTCGTAATTGAAGTATTTGGATGAAATGAATTATTATTATTATTTGTAATATTTTGATTATCTTGTTTTATTAAATTTTGTAATATATTATGTGGAGTATTGAATATATGAGAATTTTCCTTTTTTACTAGTTTGTAATTATTATTATTTTGTTTTTCTATATTATTTATTCCTCCTTTAAATACTTCTTTTTCTGTAAAATCTGATAAGTTATTTTCATTTGATATATTATTTTTTTCTTTTTTTATTTCTATATTTTTGGCTTTTTTCATATATATTCTATCTTTAATTTATTTATTTTAATTTTTTTTCTCAATATTTTAATTTAAAAAATTCATTTTAAAAAAACATTTTTTCCTGAGAATAATAAAATATATAAAATAATTAATCAACAATTAATTTTTATTATAAAGCACTTGGATTATGTTGGTCAAATTTAAATTTCGTTTCTACCCATTTAGCAAGTTTTAAATCAATCATATTTGTATTTAATGAAACTCCATCATAACAATCAATAAATTTTTCATAAGAACAAGTTTCAAAATCAAGTAAATTTACTCTTTCAGGATCTAACATAAATCTAGTTAAAGAATTTAATAAAACTAATTGATTATCTTTTAAAATTAAATTTTTAAATCTATCTAATTCTAAATTTTTCTTTAATAAATATATTAAATCTGTCCTTTCTCTTAATAATTCTCTTCCCCCTATAAAGGAATTAAATTTAGGATTTTCTTTATAATTTTTGAAATAAAATTTAAAAGATTCACAACAAGATAAACTAAATCTATTACTTCTAACTTTTTCAAAATGTTCTTTAATCATTTGATTTTTTTTTAAATTATCAATAAAAATTTCCCTTTCATCATCATTATTACTACTAATTATACTATTATTAACAATTAAATTATCATTTATATTTACATTATTACTTATATTATTATTAATATTATTATTAATCTTATTCATATTATTTTTTTTTTTTGATTTATTATTGTCATTTTGATTTGTCATAAAACCTAAATTATCATCTTTAACAGTATTTTGAATATTTTCTTTGTTATTAGGTTTTTTATACATATAATTATTTGTTTGTTGTGGAGAAAATTTTTTATCACTGTAATTATGCATAAATCTATTTTCACCTTTTTCAAAATAATCCTTTTCTCTTTTTGCATTTCTCAAAACAATAGAATCTCTTTTCCTTCTTTTACTTTGTTTATTTATAAATAAGTCATTAAATTGAAAATATTTTATAATATCATCAACGTCAAATAACTTATTAATTAATAATTCATAAAAGGAAGCTTTATCATTAAAATAATTTATAAGAGAAGCAATTAAAGTCATAGCTCTAATCATTCCTCCTAGTTCAGCAACCCAGTTTTGAATTTTATAATATTTTCTATAAATATGAAGTTTAATATAATCTAATCTAAATCCAATTAATAAATTTAAATCTGTTTGTTCCTTATGATCAAAAACATATTCATGATATGTTTTTATATTATGTATTTGTTTAGTTTTAAAACGTTCAAATAAATATCCTATATCAGTATAAATTTTAGTTATTCCTAATTTTACATCTATAAATTTATAAAAATTTGAATTAATTGTTATATCAAAAGAACGAATTATAATTTTCGAAAATTTTTGATATTTTCTAAAATCTAAACTTGTATCAAAGTAAAAAACAGATAAAGTAGAATTTGACAAAATTTTTTTTATTTCTTCTTCACTTTTACAATTTTCATTAGAACAATAATTAACTGCTAATTCAATTGTAGTTCTTTTAGAATATTTATTAATTCCTTCAATATAAAAATTATCTTGTAAATTTTTAATGCATAAAAAATTTTCAACAGCATATTGTTTATATGAATCATCTTCATTTAATTCATTTTCTAAATCTTTTTCATTACAAGTTCCTAAAGTAATTCTTTTATAATTGATTTCCTTTCCATTTACAATTTTCATATATAAATTTAAATTTAGATATTGACTTGGATTAATAAAACCATATTCTTTGTTGTTTAAAGCAAAAAATAAATTAAATTGATCATTTGATAAATTTATAATATCATCTTCTTTTGTTAATCTTTCTGATTCTATTATTTTTGGAAGAACTTTGTAAACTAATTCTTGTCCAAAATATAAGGAAGATAAAATAAATGCACAATATACAATTACACATAAAGACCCTCCTAATAAAGTCTGATTTCTTGGCATATCATTTATTCTTAATTCTGGTTTTCTTCCTATTATATCAACTTGGGATAAAAGGTAATTTGACATGTTTTATTTTTAATGTTTATTAATTTTATTTTTAGAATTTTTTTTAATTTTAATCTGTATTATTAAATGTTAGTTTAGATATTTTTTGATATTTGAATATTTGAAATAAAATTAATTTTTATTTTTTTATGGACAATTTAATCAAATATTGAGATTTATATTAAAAGTAAATTTAAATTTGAAGACAAAGATATATATCAATAAACTTATTTAACACAAAAAATAGACTTAAATAGGAAATAAGATAGAATTATAATTATTTTTGTATCTTCACTTGATTTAGTTTCAATTGACTCTAATTTTTTTAATTTTGTTTTATTATAAAAAGAATTTTTTGATATTCATTCAATTACTTTCATTTAAGTAGCTAATTGTAAGTTAAATAATATATAAATTTATATTAATCAAAAAGAATTAAAGAAAATAAACCAATAATAAATTTAAAAAATCCATATTTTTATTGTTTTATCATTAGAAAATGATGCAATTGTTCCATTTTTTAATTCAATAAAACCTGAAATATTTTCATCATGAGCATCTTTAATTTCTTGAATACATTCATAATTATCATTTCTATATATTCTTATATTTTTACTTAATCCTCCAACTAAAAATATTCCTTTATCTTCAAATAAACTTATTCCCCAACAATGAAATGTATTATGAATTGTTATAATTATTTCTTTTTTAGAAATTGAAATTAATTTTAATGAATTAATT
>JAEEGL015955970.1_pt1 | contig 20825 bp, 16 predicted proteins | sample 9134231 | NCBI WGS metagenome assembly JAEEGL01 (sample SAMN16246548, study PRJNA631951) | gut metagenome | biome: gut microbiome; feature: rumen; material: fiber-attached | host: Bos | place: Iran: Karaj | collected 2018-10
CGACCCCTATTTCTCCGGCACCAAGCTGAAGTGGCTCCTGGACCGGGACCCGGACCTGCGCCGCCGGGCCGAAAAGGGGGAGCTCCTCTTCGGCACGGGGGAGAGCTGGCGCATCTGGCAGCTCACCGGCGGGAAGACCCACGTGACGGACGTGTCCAACGCCTCCCGCACCATGCTCATGGACACGGAAAAGCTCTGCTGGGACCCGGAGATCCTCCGCATCCTGGATATCCCGGAGCCCCTGCTGCCCCGGCTGGTGTCCAACAGCGAAGCCTACGGCGTCGTGGCCCCCCATCCCGGCTTCCCGGATCTGGCGGGCATCCCCATCTGCGCCGCCGTGGGGGATCAGCAGGCCGCCCTCTTCGGCCAGGGCTGCCTGGAGCCGGGCATGGCGAAAAACACCTACGGTACCGGCTGCTTCACCCTCATGAACCTGGGCTCCCGGCGGGTCCGCTCGGAGAGCGGCCTCGTCACCACCGTGGGCTGGCAGCTGCGGGGGGAGACCGTCTACGTGCTGGAGGGCAGCGTGTTCAACGCGGGCTCCGCCATCCAGTGGCTCCGGGACGGGGCCGGGGTGGTCACCACCGCCCACGAGACGGATATCCTGGCGGAGAAGACGCCGGACAACCAGGGCGTCTACTTCGTGCCCGCCTTCACCGGCCTGGGGGCGCCCTACTGGGACCCCGCCGCCCGGGGCTGCTTCTTCGGCCTCACCCGGGGCACGGACAAGGCCGTCCTATGCCGGGCGGTGCTGGAGGCCATCGCCTACGAGGTGGCGGACCTGGTGCACACCATGGACGGGGACACCGGCGCGCCCATCACGGAGCTGCGGGTGGACGGGGGCGCCAGCGTCAGCGATTTCATGATGCAGTTCCAGGCGGACCTGCTGAACGTCCCCGTGGATCGCCCGCAGAACGTGGAGACCACCGCCTTCGGCGCCGCGGCCCTGGCGGGGCTGGCGGCGGGCGTCTACAGCGGGCCGGAGGAGTTGCGCGCCCTGCGCGTCTCCCAGCGGAAATTCACCCCCGCCATGGCAGAAGCGGAAAGAACGAGACTGTACGGCCGCTGGCAGAAGGCCGTGGCCCTGTCCCGCGAATGGGGCAAGGATTGAAAGCTAAGGAGGTATAAGATATGAAGTACACGTCCGCCGAGGCAGCGAAGCTGCTGCGCAGGCTGAATGAAGAGCACGAAGCCCTGCTGATGCTGGAGAGTCAGAGCAATCAGTTCGTTGCCGCCGTCAGCGAGGACATCGAAAGCGTGCGGCCCGAATACGATCTCCGCAGCGTACAGGCGCGGCTTGCCCGTCTGGAAGCGCAGATCCGGAAGGTGAAGCATGCCCTCAACGTCTTCAACAGCACCCACGAGGTGCCCGGCTTCGGCATGACCATCGACCAGATGCTGGTCTACATCCCCCAGCTGAGCCAGCGGAGGATGAAGCTGCGGGGCATGGCCGGGGCCCTGCCCAAGGCCAGGGTCAGGGGCCGCAGCGCCGTGAACAGCGCCGTCATCGAATATATCTACACGAATTACTCCGTTGAGGAAGCCAAGGCCCTGGCGGACGAGGCCTCCGACGAGCTGGCCCGGGCCCAGACGGCCCTGGACAAGGTGAACAGCACCGAGACCATGGAGATCGACTTGTAAAAAATCGCGCCGCCGGTCTGCGGGGCCGGTTTTCGGCGGCGCTTCGGCGCCGCTGCATCCGAAGGCGTCAACGTTCGGCGTTCAGGTTTTCCGTTATTCTTTTTGTTATTGCTTATCGGTCAGTGTTCGGCGTTGAATCCGATCTTTTTTATTCGCCGTGTCCCCGCAGCCGGAAAAACTTGACCCGGGGGAGGGAAGTACGGTTATACCACCCCCTCGTCCTTATTCGCCGGAATGTCAGGTATCGCCGCAAGCGGCAATACCTGAAGATTCCGGCGAACCGTCCTCTCCAAAACGCGACCGCTTCGCTGGGTCGCGTTTTGGTATACGGGAGAACAAGATAAAGGATTCCTATTCGGAGGGGGGAGGGAAGCGCAGCTTCCCTCCCCCTCCGTCATTGCGAGGAGCGTTTCGACGCGGCAATCCGTCCTCCCGAATCGGAGAACGAAGCGTGCTGATTCCGACGGCAAGGCCGGGCGAGATCCTCCCGCCCGGCCTTGCCTTTACCGTTGACCGTGCCAGCGCCGGTATTAACTATTACTTATTCCTTATTCCTTGCTGTTTATTACTTTTTCCCTCCGATGAGCGTGTCCACGGCGCTGCTGAAGAGGGAGCCCAGGATGCCGCCCTCCTGCTTCTCGCCCTTGAGGAGGCTGACGGCGGCCTTCTTCGTGTCGCTGTCCGCCGCCCGGTAGAGGTCCACCAGCTTCTTTTCCGCAGCGGTGAGCTTGTAATCGTCTGCCTTGGCGGCGGGTTTCGCGGCGGGTTTTGAAGCGGGCTTGGCCGCGGTCTTCCCGTTGCCGGTCTTGGCGCCGGAGGCGCCCTTGGGTGCGTTCAGCAGGGAGGCCTGGGTGACGCCCGTGGCCTTGGCGATGGCCTTCAGGGCCGCCTGGGTCAGCTCCTTTTCGCCCCGCTCCGCCTTGCTGATGTCCGATGCCGTGACTCCGGCCGCCTTGGCCAGGCCCGCCTGGGTCAGCCCCGCGGCGGTGCGCGCCTCCCGGATGAGGTCGCCGACTTTCTTTGCTGCCATGTGCCGTACCTCCTTATTCGTCCAGCATCCAGAGAAGGGCCTTCTCCAGATAGGGATTCCAGAACCTGAAGTTGTGCTCGCCGGGGGTGAAATACGCCTCGTGCTTGACCCCCTGCTCCGTGAGGAAGGCGTCGAAGGCCTTGTTCAGGGGCAGGAGCATGTCCTCCGTGCCGCAGGCCATGAAAATATCCGGCAGAGCCTCCCCGGCGGCCAGCTTCTGCTTCACCAGCCACTCGGGATTCACGTCCCGCTCCATCACGGTTTTCGGCTCTCCGAAGGTGGCGGCGTAGTAGTCGTAGCCTGCGGCGAAATTGCCGTGGCCCGGGGTCATCTGGGAGACCTCCCGGTAGATGAAGCCGCTGGAGAAGGCCGCCAGCTTGCTGTAGTTGTGGCTGTATTTCAGGCCCGTGCGCATGGCGCCGTAGCCGCCCATGGAGTAGCCGCAGATGAAGGTGTCCTCCCGCCGGTCGGAGAGGCCGAAAACCTTGCGGCAGTAGGCGATGAGCTCCTCGCCCACGAATTCGGAGAAGTTCTCCCCGCTGGCAGGCCGGTCCAGATAGAAGCTGTTGCGGCAGCTGGGCATGACGGCGGCCACGTTGTACTGGCTGCACAGGTCCTGGATGCTGCTGCCGTTCAGCCAGTCCCGGGAGCAGCCGCTGAAGCCGTGGAGCAGCACGATGGTCTTCATGGGCCGCTGGAAGGCGGGGGTCTTGGCCGTCATGGCGGTCATCATGGGGGGCAGGTCGTTGGGGATGACCAGGTAGAAGTCGTTCTTCCCGCTGAGGGCGGGGGAGTAGTAGCTGCAGCTGATGAGTGCCATTTCACGCGCTCCTTTCAGAAATCAGGTCTCTTCCGGCTTTTCCCCCTTGGGGAACTGGGAAGCCCAGGCGTCGAACTCCTTGTCCATGTCGAAGGCGTTGACGGCCCGGAGGGGGATGCGTCCCTCCTCGCAGCCCTTCTGCAGGAAGCGGAAGAATTCGCTTTCCTCCACGGGGATCTGCTGGGGCTTGTCGCCGAAGAACATGACGGTCTTGCTGTCCGCGGTGTAGGGGGTCCAGGTCTCCATGGGGGTGCCGTCGGCGTCGGGGCCGTTGGGGTCCCCGGAGCGGGCGAAATTCGTCCAGTAGTTGCACATCTGCCGGCTGAGGTCGTAGTGCTTGCCCGTGAAGGGCCGCCAGCACTTGGCCAGGGATTCGAAGGCGAACCACAGGTCCGAGGAGTGGAAGGCCCCGGGATCGTCCCAGCCGGGGATCTCCGGGTCGAAGCGGTAGAAGAAGATCCTGTGCTTCGGATGGCGCAGGTTGTGCTCCAGCCAGAGCACGTTGCCCAGCTCGAAGGAGTTGTAGGTCACGTTGGCCCGCATCTCTTCGACGGTCTTCGCGTCCTTCCGGGCGAAGGCCATGTATTCCTCCGCGCAGTTGGGGAAGCGGCGCCGGGCGTAGGCCTCCAGGGCCGCCTCGTCGGCCACCCCGGGGCTGAAGAGGAACTCGTCCCCCGTGTTGCCCATGATGATGTCCGCGTCGTTCTCCTCGCCCCGCAGGAAGATGTTCACCGGGGTGTCGGGCATGAAGGGGTCCCCGATGACGGTGCCGTACCGGTCGCCCCGCTCGCCCACGGCCACGTCCCAGATCTTCTGGGCGTCCAGCTTCCGGGCCTCCGCCAGGGTCTTGACCCCCAGGCGCTCAAAGAGCTTCACGCCCTCCGCCTCCGCCTCGGCCAGACTGAGGCTCAGGCTGGAGGGGGGCAGGAAGCCGCCGCCGGAGTGGAGGATGGTGCGCCGGAACAGGCCCTTGTTTTTGGGGGAGGCCAGCTGCACCATGCAGCTGCCGCCGCCCGCGGACTGGCCGAAAATGGTGATGTTGTCCGGGTCGCCGCCGAAGGCCGCGATGTTGCGCTTGACCCAGCGGATGCCCGCCTGCTGGTCCAGGTGGCCGAAGTTGGTGGGGGCCTCGGGCGCCTCCGCCGTCAGCTCCGGATGGGCCAGGAAGCCGAAGACGTTGACCCGGTAGTTGATGCTCACCAGAACGACGCCCCGGCGGGCGATGCGCTCCCCGTCGAACTCCATTTCGGAGGGATAGCCCACCATGAGGCCGCCGCCGTAGATCCAGACCATGACGGGCAGCTTGTCGTCGGCGCTTTTGGCGTTGGTCCAGACGTTGAGCTGGAGGCAGTCCTCGCTCATGGGGACCTTCGTGTCCACGTGCCACTCCCGGGAATAGATGTCGTCGGGGTCATGGCCGGGGATCTCCTGCATGGCGATGGGGCCGAACTCCAGGCAGTCCCGCACGCCCTCCCAGGGCTCCGGGGGCTGGGGCGCCCGCCAGCGGTTGGGACCCACGGCGGGGGCGGCGAAGGGGATGCCCCTGAAGGCCGTCACCCGGGGATCGGCGGCGGGGATGCCCCGCACCCAGCCGCTTTCCGTCAATACCTTGCGCAGCATGCTCAGTCCTCCTCTCCGTCCCGGAACAGCATCTGGAAATAGTCGTGGGCCGCCGCCCGCCAGACCCGCCATTCGTGGAAACCCGGATAAATCTTCTGAATGTAGTTCACGCCCTGCTCCCGGCAGAATTCCCGCTCCTTCTCAAAGAGGGGCAGGCTCACCTCCCGGTCGCCGATGGCGCCGAAGAAGGGATGCACCTCCCGGTTGAAGGTCTCCGCGTCCTTCAGCGCGTCCACCCAAGGCTGTTCCTTCGTGAGATAGCCGGGCATCACCGGCCAGGTGTAGCCGGTGAAGAGGCCCGCGGAGCCGAAGCATTCCGGGTGCTCCATGACGATCTGCCCCGAATACAGGGAGCCCAGGGAGAGCCCGGCGATGGCCCTGCCGCGCTTGCCGGGCTTCACCCGGTAGTGGCTTTCGATGAAGGGGATGCAGTCCCGGATCAGCATATCGCCGAATTGGTTTACGTCCTCCTCCCACTTCCCGTCCTTTTGCACCTGCATCATCAGATTGTTCATCACGATGAGGAAGGGCTCGCATTTCCCCTCGGCCAGGAGGTTGTCCATGATGAGGTTCACCTTGCCCAGATGCACCCAGCAGCCCTCGTTCTCGCCGCCGCCGTGCTGGAGATAGAGGACGGGGAAGCGGGTGTCCGGGCTGTCCCGGTAATGGGGCGGGGTGTAGACGTAGCAGCACTCGGTCTCCCCTGTGACGGCGGAGGGGAAGTATTCCAGGCTCACCGTCCCGTGCTCCACGTCCCGCATCAGAAGGAAGGGCTGGTCCTCGTCGGGGATCTCCACGTAGTTGATGGCGCTGCCGCTGCCCCAGCCGATGGGGGCCAGGGGGTTGAGCACCTTCACCCCGTCCATCACGAAGGCCAGCTGCTTGAAGCCCGGCTCGTCGTAGGGCAGGACGCCGGTCCACATGCCGGTCCCGTCCTTCGTGAGCTCCACCCAGGTGTCCTCGTGCCCCGCCTTCACGCTCCGGGCCTCCGGCCCGTAGAAGCGCAGGAGCACGGTCCCGTCCGGGAAGACCTCCGTGCCCAGGGGCTTGTCCACGTGGGCGAAGGGGTCGGCGGTGTAATTCGGCGTCAGCTGGCGGTTGAAGGCCAGGGCCCGGGAATCGAAGGCCTGGTTATGCAGGAATCGCTCGGGAATGTTCATGCTGTTCCTCCCTTCAAAACAAGCGCGGCGCCGGGCGGCGCTTGTTCGTTCATTTATATCGTTACCGTTATAATTATAATACGGCCGCGGGGAATTGCAAGCCGGAAGGGGAGGGGGCGGACGAAATGCGCCGGGAGTACTTGCTTTTTTCCCCGTGGGCGGTTACAATGGCCTCACGGTCCGAAGGATACAGCCCCGAACGGCGGCCCGCGCCGCCTGCCGCAGACAGGATGGAGGACACAAACATGGCCAAGATCAAGATCACCTGCGATTCCACCTGCGACCTGACAAAGGAGCTTTACAGCAAATACGACATCGAGGTGCTGCCCCTGCAGGTCGCCCTCGGGGAACGGATCTGCTCCGACGGGGTGGACGTGGAGGCCGAGGAGCTCTACGAATACGCCAAACGCACCGGCACCCTCCCGAAGACCAGCGCCGTTTCCGTGGGCGCCTATGAGGACCTGTTCCGGAAGTATACCGGGGACGGCTTCGCCGTGATCCATATCAATATCTCCAGCAAGCTCTCCGCCTGTCATCAGAACGCCTGCATCGCGGCGGAGGAAGTGGGCGGCGTGTTCGTGATCGACAGCATGAACCTTTCCTCCGGCAGCGGCCAGCTGGCCATCGCCGCCGCGGAAATGGCCGCGGAGGGCATGGAGGCCGCCGCGATCGCCGAACGCCTGGAGGAGATGAAGACCCGGCTGGACGTGAGCTTCGTGCTCCAGACCCTGGAATACCTCCACAAGGGCGGCCGCTGCTCCGGCGTGGCGGCCCTGGGCGCCAACCTTCTGAAGCTGCGCCCGGAGATCGTGGTGGCCGACGGGGCCATGACCGTGGGCCGGAAATACCGGGGCAGCATGGAGAAGACGGTGATGGACTATATCCGGGGCAGACTGGAGGGCAACGACAACGTGGAGCCCGGCCGCATCATGATCACCCACACGGCCATGCCCCAGGAGCTGGTGGACGAGGCCGAGGCCCTGGTGCGCTCCCTCCACCCCTTCCGGGAGATCTGCGTCACCTCCGCGGGCAGCACCATCGCCAGCCACTGCGGGCCCGCCTGCATCGGCGTCCTCTTCTTCCGGAAAAAAGCGTAAAGGCTAAAATGTTCCGCCGGGCGGCTGTGTGCCGCCCGGCGGTTATGCTGCTTCGGATAAGTTTTCTTAACCCTTGGGCCGGGCGTTCTCCCCGTCGTCCGAGCGGTCGTCCACGACCCGGTCGGTGCCGTAGGCGCTGCTGCTCACCAGGGAGTCGGAGGCCGCCTGGTCGAAGGTGCAGCCCCGGAAGAGCACGGAGGAATATTCGTCGGCATACAGCATTTCGCCGTCCAGGCGCTGGAAGTCGCAGCCGTAGAAGGAGACGCCGGAGCCGAAGAGATCCAGCATGGTATAGCCGGCGCAGTCGGTGAAGCGCACGCCGGTGAACGTGTCGCCGGCGCAGTCGATCAGGTATACGCAGCCGTAGGTGCAGTCGTGGATCCAGCTGTCAGTCACGTTCATGCCCCAGTCGTATTCGGCGGTGATGCCGTAGGTGCCGCAGCCGTAGAGGTCGCACCGATGGATCTCCGTCGAGCTGCAGTTGTAGAAATGCAGCACGGCGCCGCTGCAGGTGCCCCTGTCCGGGGTGTGGCCGACGGTCAGGCCCTCCAGGCGCAGATCGGAGCAGTGGGCGAAGGTGATCACGTTGGCGTAGCGGGGCTCGCAGACGATCGCTGCCGGATGGTCCGGATCGGCGGAGCGGAGGGTGAGGCCCCGGAGGCCGGCGATCATCAGCTCCGGCTCGTCGTCGAAGCCGGTCAGGTACAGGCCGTGGGCATAGGGGGGATATTCGCCGTATCCCGCGGCGGAGAGCTCCCCGTTCCCGGGAGAAGCGAGCCATTCGGTCACGTTGTAGGTGCCGGGGGCCAGCAGCACGGTGGCCCGGTCCCAGATCGCGTCCATCAGCTCGTCCACGGTGCTCACGGTCACGGGCTCCGGCGCCGTCATGCGCTCCACGGATCCGTCCGCCGCGGGCACGAAGAAGCAGGACGTCACCGAGGGATGTTCGATCCCTTCGTCGGAATAGGTGTACAGGAGCAGCTCCAGGCGGTCCCTCCCCACGGGGGTGACATAGAATTCCCGGCGGCCGGCCTGCTCCATCGCGCTCAGCTCCGCGTACCAGTAGCCGTTGGGGCAGTCCGGGTAGAGGGACTGCCAGACGGGGAAGACCTGCATATTCTCCTCATAGAAGGAGGTCTTCTTCTCGCCGCTGTTCCAATAGAGCGAAGCGCCCTCCGGGCCGAACTCCAGGAAGACCCGCAGGCCCTCCTCCTCGGCGGAGAAGGCATAGCCTTCCGTTTCGGCGCTGTCCAGCCTCCAGGCGCCCCGGAGCAGCTGCGTGCCCAGGTCCTCCCCCACGGGTGCGTCCCCGCCGGGTCCCATCACCAGGGTGCCGGTGTAGTATTCCAGCACCAGCTGCCCGTCCTGCAGGACGCCGTTCAGGATATAGCCGTTTTCCAGCGCCAGGGTCACTTCCCCGTCCTTTTCGCTCCAGGCGAGGGGGCCGTTGTCCGAGTCGTAGACGCTCCAGAAGCTGCTGCGGAAGATGCCGGTCCCGCCGGGAAGAAGGCGGAGGCTGAAGACTTCGTCCCAGGCTTCAAACTCGCTCGTCCCGTAGTCCCGGCTTTCGTACCGGACGCCCACCCAGTAGCTGTCCGCCAGCGCCGGGTTCTCCGGCTCGATGTTGCCGGGGGTCGTGGCGGGAGCGGGGGTGATCTCCGCGCGGATGTTGCCGGGACTCGCCCCGGCGTCGGGCGCTTCGGTCTCCGCGGGCTGGGGGGCCGGGGTCGCGGTGGCGGGCGCCGCGGTCTCCCCCGGCGCCTGAGACTTCTGGCCGCAGGCGGCCAGCGCCAGGACGAGCAGCGCCGTCAAAAGCAAAAGAAACCGTTTCATACCGATCCTCCTTCGGATCAAGCCTGTTATCTTACATATCATAGCATACCGCCGGAGGAAATGCGACCGTTTTCTTCCGCCGGGCGGAAAGGAGCCGGCAATGAACATCGCCGTATTGGACGCCGCCACCCTGGGGGCGGATCTGGAGCTCTCGCCTCTCCGGGAGCTGGGAGAGGTCGCGGTCTACGACGCCACGCCCCCGGAGCTGGTGCGCAGCCGCCTCCTGGGCGCGGAGGTCGCCGTGATCAACAAGGTGCGCCTGAACGGGGAAAACCTGCGGGACAATCCGAGCCTGAAGCTCATCTGCCTGGCCGCCACCGGCTACGACAACGTGGACGTCGACTGGTGCCGCCGGGCGGGCGTCGCCGTGTGCAACGTGGCGGGCTATTCCACCGACAGCGTGGCCCAGCTCACCGCCGCCATGGCCCTGTACCTGGTGAACCGCCTGGGGAGCTACACCGCCGCCGTGCGCTCCGGCGGCTACACCCACGGCCCCACGGCCAATCTGCTCACCCCCGTCTACCACGAGCTCCGGGGCATGACCTGGGGCGTCGCGGGCTACGGGCGCATCGGACGGCGGGTGGGGGAGATCGCGGAGGCTCTGGGCTGCCGGGTCCTCGCCTGGCGGAAGCACCCCGCTCCGGGAGAGCCCTGCGTGACCCTGGAGGAGCTCTGCCGGGCGTCGGATATCCTCTCGGTGCACCTGCCCCTCACGGAGGAGACCCGGGGCCTCTTTTCCGAGGCGCGCATCCGCAGCCTGAAGGAGGGCTGCATCTTCATCAACGTGGCCCGGGGGGCCGTGGCGGACGAGGCCGCCCTGGCCGCGGCGGCGGCGGAGGGCAGGCTGGGGGGCCTGGGCGTGGACGTCTACAGCACCGAGCCCTTCCCGGAGGACCATCCCTTTTACGACGTGCGGGAGCTGCCTCAGGTCTGCCTCACGCCCCACGTGGCCTGGGGCGCTCTGGAGGCCCGCCGCCGCTGCCTGGCGGAGATCGCGGAGAACATCCGGGCCTTCCGGCGGGGGGAGCGCCGCAACCGGGTGGAGTGCGGTCAGCCATAACCGGAAAACAATGAGATTATATACAGTTTAGTATGGGAAAGTTTGGGATGCGCTGGGATTTCACGTACTTCGGATAAGTACGGCAGCATGGAATCGAAGTATTCAGGAGTTCCCGCGGCGGAAACGGTTGACAGTCGGCCGCAAAACCGATATACTGACTGAAACTTGCATCAGCAAGTCGGATCCCGGAGCGGGAAAGAAACAACGTATTTTAATTTTGAGGAGGAACAGCATGAAAGCAAAGCGGATCCTGGCACTCGTCCTGGCGATCCTCATGGCGGCAGCCCTCTTCGGCTGCGCCAAGCAGGAGAGCAGCGGAAGCGGCAGCAGCAGCGGCAGCGCGGGCAGCGCCAGCAGCGGCAGCAGCGCGAGCAGCGACAGCGGCTACAAGATCGACAAGAACAAGGATACCATCGTTTTCGGCGGCTCCCGCAGTATGACCGGCGTCTACGCGTTCTTTGAGCAGAGCGCCTACGGCCCCATCTACAAGATGTGGGTGGAAGACGTGAACGCTGCCGGCGGTCTCTACGTCGAAGAATACGGCAAGAAGATGAAGATCGAGCTGAAGGTCTACGACGACACCTCCGAGCTGAGCACCATGACCCGGAACCTGGAGAAGGCCATCGTGGAGGATCAGGTGGACTTCATCCTCCCGCCGGTCTCCACCGCCTTCCTCTACGCCGCGGCCCCCATTGCCAACAAGTACGGCAAGGTGCTGGTGGGCGCCGAGGGCGGCAGCGCCTCCCTGAAGGAATCCATCGCCAAGTACCCCTATTTCTTCTCCAGCCTGAACTTCTCCGACACCCAGGCCCCCGCCCTGGCGGCCATCTTCAAGGATACCGACATCAAGTCCGCCTATGTGGTCTACATCGAGGACCTCCACGGCACTGAGTATTCCGACGCCGTCATTGCCGAGCTGAAGGCCATCGACTGCGAAGTCAAGGGCGTCAAGAGCGTCCCCGCCGACATCCAGGATATGACCAGCATCATCCAGGACGCGCAGAACAGCGGCGCCGACGCCTTCCTCTGCCTCACCTATCCCGATCAGGGCTTCCTGGCGCTGAACCAGTCCATCGCCCTGGAGTACAACCCCAAGGTGTGGTTCATGGGCTCCGGCGGCGGCTTCAGCAGCACGCTGGACCTCTACGGCAAGGAAACGGTCCAGGGCATCATGTCCTGGGGCGCCTGGAACACCAAGAGCAGCCCGGCCTGCGCCGAGTACTTCGAGCACTTCAAGGAGTTCTGGAAGGACGATCCCAACGTTTACTACGACTACTGGGGCCTCGTCCACTACTACGCCGGCCTGCAGTGCCTGCAGGAGGCCATCGAGAAGACCGGCACCCTGGACAACGCCAAGGTCCGGGACTATCTGGCGAACAACCACTTCACCACCGTTCTGGGCGACACCTGGTTTGAGAACAACCTCATCGCCGGCGACTGCTTCATGGGCAACGTCGGCCAGTGGCAGGACGGCGTGTTCGAGGTCATCGACCGCAGCGAAAAGGCCACGTCCGATCCCATCGTTCCCAAGCCCGCCTGGCCCAAGAGCTGAGCAGACACAGAAGGATCCGACCGCAGCGGCTGAAAGCCGCTTCAGACGGCAAATAAAGACAAAACCGGCGTATCGAAACGCCTGGGGGATTTGTGAGGGGGGACGGGAATCCCCCCTCACGTCAAATCGCCGCAAAATCAGAAAGCTCTTCTGATCTCGCTCCTCAGTGGGTCGACAGAATGCCGGCGCACTGAGGAGACGTTCCGGAAGCAAGCTCCGGGACGCCTCCCTGAAACTATCGGAATGAGGGATTGATAATATGTGGGTAACGATCCTCAACGTTGTGAGCAGCGGGCTCATCATGGGCGGGGTGTATGCCATCATTGCCATGGGCATGAGCATACAGTACGGCGTCGCCCGGATCCTGAACGTTTCTCACGGCGAATTCATCATGGTGGGGGCGTTCCTGACCTTCATGCTGGTGAAGCTGAACGTCAACCCCCTGCTGGCCATGGTGCTGGTGATGCCGGTGCTGTTCCTGGTGGGCTTCGTCCTCCACCGCACCATATACAAGAAGCTCAGCGACGTGTCCGGGTCCTCCGGCGTGTTTGAGTCCAATTCCATGCTGGTTTCCTTCGGTCTCATGTTCGTGCTGCAGAACGTGGCCCTTCAGATCTGGGGCAGCCAGCAGCAGGTCTACGCCTTCCTGCAGCGCAGCGTGAACGTCCTCGGCACCGCCATCGCCCTGAACCGGCTGGTGGTGCTCTGCCTGGCCGTGGCGATCAGCGTCCTGTTTTACCTCTTCCTCCAGACGACCCGCATGGGCAAGGCCATCCGCGCCGTCTCCCAGGATCCCGGGGCCGCCGCCCTTATGGGCGTCAAGGTCCACCGGGTGGGCGCCATCAGCTTCGGCATCGGCGCGCTGCTGGCCGGCTGCGCCGGCAGCCTGATCTCCATCATCAACCAGTTCAACACCGCCATGGGCATGAGCTACACCATCATCGCCATCATCGTGGTGGTCCTGGGCGGTATGGGCAGCGTGGTCGGCAGTCTGCTGGGCGGCTTCATCCTGGGCTTTATCGGCACTCTTGTGAACTACATCGATCCCAGCCTCTCCCTGGTGGCCTACTATCTCATCATTATCGTGCTGCTGCTGGTGAAGCCCAGCGGCCTGATGGGAGGGAAGTCGTGATGAAAAAGCTCATCCGTGAATACAGGGCCGCTCCAAAAAAGGCGATCGTGCCCGGGATCGTGATCCTGGCGCTGATCCTCCTGGCCTTCCTGCCGGGCATGACCAAGCCCTATACCACCATCATGCTGGGCAGCGTCATCATGTACGTCATCCTCTCCCTCTGCTGGAACATGTTCTCCGGCGCCACGGGCTACATCTCCCTGGCCACGGCGGCCTTCTTCGGCCTGGGCGTCTACACCTCCGCCATCCTGGGGGAGGGCCTGCCCCTGCCGGTGCTGATGCTGGTGGGCGGTCTCGCGGCCTGCGTCCTGGCCGTCCTCATCGGCCTCATCACCCTGCGGCTGCGGGGCGTCTATTTCACGATCTTCACCCTGGGCGTCGTGAAGCTGCTGGAAACGCTGATCCTCTATCTGGAGATCCATCTCAACGGCACCCGGGGCCGCTTCGTGGTGTCCTATTCCTTCACCGCGGTCTTCTACGCCCTGTACGTGCTGCTGATCCTGCTGCTGATCGCCATCATCGTCATCAGGCGCAGCCGCTTCGGCAAGGCCCTTACCTGCATCGCCGAGGGGGAGGACGCGGCGCAGCACATCGGCATCAATTCCACCCGCGTGAAGATCCTGTCCTTCGCCGTCAGCTCCTTCGCCATGGGCGCGGCGGGCGCGGCCATGGCCACCCGCTGGACCTATATCGATCCCGGCATCGCCTTCAACGCCAACTACAGCTTCCTGCCGGTGCTGATGGTCATCTTCGGCGGCTCCCAGAACCTGCTGGGTCCCATGATCGGCGCGGCGGTCTTCGCCTACCTGCAGGAGCTGCTCACCACGAAATTCCCCTACATCTACATGCTGGCCATGGGCGTCATCATGATCGCGGCCATCCTCTTCATGCCCAGGGGCATCCTGGGCGTCGTCCAGGATATCGCCGCCCGGGTGCGGAAACGGAAGGAGGCAAAGCGGGATGAAAATCCTTGAGGGAAGCGGCGTCACCAAGTGGTTCGGCGGCCGGAAGGCCGTGGACAGCGTGGATTTCGACGTGGAAAAAGGGGAGATCCTGGGCCTCATCGGTCCCAACGGCGCGGGGAAAACCACCCTCTTCAACCTGGTCTCCGGCGCCATCAGGCTGGATTCCGGCGCCATCACCTACAAGGGAGAGCGGATCAGCGGGCGTCAGCCCTATGAGATCTGCCGCATGGGCCTGGGGAGGACCTTCCAGACCGCCAAGAATTTCCCGGACCTCACCGTGTATCAGAACGTGCTGATGGGGGCGGAGTTCGGCAAGAAGCGCATCAGCGAGGCGGAGGCGGAAAGGATCACCGACGGGGTGCTGGACTTCGTCGGCCTGCGGGAGCAGGCGGGCAAATCCATGAAGGACATCACCCTGGCCTTCCAGAAGCGGGTGGAGGTCGCCCGGGCCCTGGCCACGCGGCCGGACCTGCTGATGCTGGACGAGATGATGGCCGGTCTCAACCCCACGGAGGTGGGCGAAGCCATGGAGCTGGTGTCCCGCATCCGGGACAGCGGCGTCACCATCGTCATGATCGAGCATGTGATGAAGGCCATCATGAGCATGTGCGACCGCATCCTGGTGCTCCACCACGGGCAGAAGATCGCCGAGGGCACACCGGAGGAGATCGCCGCCAGCCCGGTGGTCATCGAAGTCTATCTGGGGGAATAACGCTATGTCTATGCTGGAAATCAAAGACCTGAACTGCTTTTACGGCAACGTCCAGGTCCTGTGGGACGTGAACCTCCGCATCGAGGAAGGGGAGCTGGTGGCCCTGCTCGGCGCAAACGGCGCGGGGAAGACCACCCTGCTCAACGCCGTCACCGGCACCGTGAAGCCCGCCTCCGGCCACATCCTGTTCCGGGGCGAGGAGCTGGTGGGCATGAGCACGGAGAAGCTGCTGGAAAAGGGCATCTCCTATCTGCCGGAAAACGGCGGCCTCTTCCCGGACATGAGCATACAGGAAAACCTGGAGCTGGGGGCCTATCCCCGCAGCATGTGGGGGAACCGGAAGCAGACCATGGAAAAGATATTCGAGCTGTTCCCCAAGCTGCGGGAGCGGCGCACCCAGCTGGCGCGCACCCTCTCCGGCGGCGAGCGGCAGATGCTGGCCATGGGCCGGGGCATGATGTCCGGTCCCAGCCTCTGCCTCTACGACGAGCTCAGCTACGGCCTGAGTCCCCTGATGGCCAAGGAGGCCATGGGCATGGTGAAGACCCTCCGGGACCGGGGCATGACGGTGCTCCTGGTGGAGCAGAACGTGAAGCAGTCCATGGAGATCGCCGACCGGGCCTACGTGCTGGAAAACGGGCGCATCACCCTGGAGGGGCCCTGCAGCGAGCTGCTGGAAAACGACTACGTCAAGCGCGCCTACCTGGGCATGTGACAAGGCGGAATACGGGGGCGGGATCCCTCCCCGTGTGTTGACGGGGGAGGGGCAGAGGGCTTATAATGAAGGCAAAAAAGCGGGCGTCCGAGGCCGCCCCGAAAGGAGAGAATGAAGCGTATGTCCGGTTTTGACAGTGCGAAGGTGCTCGTCCGGCAGGGCTGGCTCCAGGGCTATACGGAGGGAAAGCTCAAGATCTTCAAGGGCATCCCCTACGCCGCGCCCCCGGTGGGAGATCTGCGCTTCCGCCGGCCGCGGGATCCCGGCCGCTGGCGCGGGGTGCGCAAGGCGGTGCAGTATTCCGCCGCCGCCATACAGCAGGTGATGGAGATGCCGGAAATGCCCGCCAACGTCCACGGCGTTCCCCAGATGCTGGCCCCCTCCCAGTATGAGGAGGACTGCCTCTATCTCAACGTGTGGACCCCGGCGAAGACGGCCGGGGACAGGCTGCCCGTGTTCATCTGGGTGCATGGGGGCGGCATGGTGGCCGGCAGCGGCTGCGAGGTGGTGTGCGACGGCAGCGGCTTCGCCTCCCGGCGGGACGTGATCGTGGTCACCATCAACTACCGCCTGGGCTTCTTCGGCTTCTTTGCCCATCCGGAGCTGACGGCGGAGGCCGGCGGCACCTCCGGCAACTATGCCCTCTACGATATCCGCAAGGCCTGCGAGTGGGTGAAAAACAACATCGCCGCCTTCGGCGGGGACCCGGAGCGGATCACCGTGGCCGGGCAGAGCGGCGGCGCGGCGGCCTGCGGGGCCCTGCAGGCCTCCCCCTTGATGAAGGGGCTCATCCGGCGCCTCAGCATCGAGTCCGGCCCCATCTACTACGGCTTCATGCAGCCCCAGCCCCGCAGCGTCTACGAGGAAAAGGGCGTGGAATTCATGAAGCACATCGGCTGCGGGAGCATCGCCGAGCTGCGGCAGAAGGACGCCTGGGAGCTCTTCGACGAATATTCCAAGTGGAGTCCCGGCATGATGGGCGGCTTCAGCTTCTGCATCGACGGGGAATTCCTCCCGAAGCCCTACGCGGAGATCATGGAGGCCGGGGAGTTCAACGATTTCGACGTGATGATCGGCTCCTGCGCCCAGGAGTTCCCCTCCGCCGACCCGGAGAAATTCACCGTGGAGGAATATGAGAAGTACCTGGCCGAGTCCTTCCCGGACCGGCTGGAGGACATGAAGAGGTGGTATCCCGCCGCGGACGGGGTCATGGCCGCCAAGCAGATCGCCACCATCAGCTCGGATATGATGCTCATGGGCAGCGTGAAAATCGGGGAGCTCTGCGCGAAATTCGGCCGCCGGGCCTTCGTCTGGCTCATGACCAAGGAGAACGAAACGCCCCGGGGCCACGCCGCGGGCAGCCCCCACTGCGCCGAAATGCCCTACGTCTTCGGCCGGGTGGACAAGGGCGAGCGCAACCCCTTCTTCGACTACCACTGGGTGGGCGCGGACTACGATTTCATGGAGCTCATCCAGGGCTACTGGCAGACCTTCTGCGCTTCGGGCGACCCCAACGGAGAGGGGAGGCCAGCGTGGAAGCGGTATGCCGGGCCCTTCGACGTGTGCGAGCTGGGCAACGACAGCCATATGTTCACCCCGGAGCAGCAGGAGAAATACCGCTACTATTGGGACAAGCTCTCCTCCGGGAAGTATGCCGCCGTCACCTTCGGCATGCCCCGCTTCGTCCCCGTCCCCTGAGATAAGAATACCGACCGTCGGCGCGCCGGAGCTCAGTCCCGGCGCGCCGGTTTTTCGGGAAAAACGCCGTCGCGGCGGAAAAAGCCCCGCCGTTTTCCGTCATATGGGGTGAAAGGAGGTGCGGCCGTGGAGGACAGGGAGATCGTGGAGCTCTATTGGACCCGGGACGAGCGGGCCATCGAAGAATCGGAGAAGAAATACGGCGCCCTCTGCCGCAGCGTGGCCCTGCGGGTGCTGGAGAGCGTCGAGGACAGCGAGGAGTGCGTCAGCGACACCTGGCTGCGCAGCTGGAACGTGATCCCGCCCCGGCGTCCCGCCCTGCTGGGGGCCTTCCTGGCCCGGATCACCCGGAATCTGGCCCTGGATCGCTGGCGCGCCTCCCGGGCGGAAAAGCGCGGCGGCGGGGAAACGGCCCTGGCCCTGGAGGAGCTGGAGGGCTGCGTCTCCGGGGAGAGCCTGGAGGGAGAGCTGGAGCGTCAGGCCCTGCTGCAGGCGCTGAACGCCTTTCTCCGGAGCCTGCCGGAGGGGGACAGACGGCTGTTCCTGCGGCGCTACTGGGCCGTGGAGACCCTGGAAAGCCTGGCAAAGGCGGAGGGAATGAGCGTGAGCACCCTGCACCGAAGGCTGGGGAAGCTCCGCGCAGCCCTGGCGGAGCATTTCAGAAAGGAGGGGATAGAACCGTGACGGCACTGGAATTGATGGGAGCTCTGGGAGAAGTTGACGAGGAGCTGTTCTGGCCCGCGCTGGAAGCCCCGGCGCGCAGGAAGCCCCGTCGTGCCCTGCGGATCGCCCTGATCGCCGCGGCGGTGCTGGCCCTCCTGGCCCTGGCCGCCCTGGCCGCCTCGGAGAGCGGGCTGCTGGAAAGCCTGTTCCCGGGAAAATATGACCTGATCGCGGACTATGTGACCCATGTGGAGGCCGTGGCCGAAAACGATACCCTGCGCCTCACCCTCCACGAGGCGGTGACCGACGGGACCTGTGCCCTGATGCTTTTCTCCGTGGAGCGGCTGGACGGGGGAAGCATCGGCGGATGGAGCCCGGACGCGGAGATCACGCCTCTGGATTCCCGGGGGCTGCCCGTGCTGAACCGGTCCAGCTCCGGAAGGCTGTACCGGGCCGAAGGGGAGAGCAGGGCCTGCTATCTCTGGACCAGCCTGGGGGGTGCGGACCTGACGCGTGTCTCCGTCCGGCTGCTGGGCCTGCGGGACCGGGAGACCGGCGAGCGGCTGGACGGCGGCTCCCTGACGGCGGAAGCGGTCCTGGATCCCTGCCCCGTGAAGCTGGGGGAGCGGGGCGTATCTCCCTCGGGAGAGGAGCTCTTCGTGTCCATCGTCCTTTCCCCCCTTTCCATCCGCGTGGTCAGCTGGCCGGTGCTCACGGGCATGACGCCGGAAAACGCCGCCCTGCCCGATTCCGTGCGGGACGGCGGCGTAAGGTATAAGGTCGAGCTTCTGTTCCGGGACGGGAGCCGGGAGGATATCACCGGCGCGCTCTACCGGCAGGTCGAAAGCGCGTCCACGGGCCGGGTCGCCTACACCGGCTCCTTCCCGGAGCTTTTGGATATCGGCAGGGTGAAAGCCGTCCTCTTCGACGGCGTGGAATACCGTCTGTCCCCGGGAGAGGCGCCGGTCCCTCGGGGCGAGTGGGTCGAGGGGATGCTGCCGCTGGAATACCTGCGCAGCAGGACCTTCGGAGCGCACACGCCCGTCTATCCGGCGATCGCGGTTTCTTCCGGGGAGATCGGCCTCGCGCTGGAGGGCGTCTGGACCGACGGCCGTACCGCGGAGCTGCTGCTGGAGATCACGGCGGAGCGGAGCATGGAGGTCCTCTCACTCGTCCAGGAGGGCGGCTGGATCACCTTCGACGCCAGGGACAAAAAAGGAAATCCCGTCCCGGTGGCCGCGCTTTCCACCAACATGGCGGACGGACTGCTGGGACTGGTCGTGGAGTGTGCCGGGAAGGCCGCGGAGCTTACCGTCGGGGACGGGGACGCCTCGATCACCCTCCCGCTGGACATGAAGAAGCTGGCAAAGCTGCCCCAGATCGAGCCCAAGGAGCCTGCGCCCCGGCAGACCGCGGCTGCGGATGAGTGGGAAACCTTCCGGACTTCGGTTTGCGAAGGCCTCTTTGAGGGCGTAACGCCGGATGATACCGGTTACAGCGCGGACAACGGTATCTGTCGCCTGACCGCCATTCATCTGTATCTGGCGGAGGAGCCGGGGATCGTAAGGCTGCGGGCCTGGCTCGAAGCGGAGCGGCTGGACGGGGAGCCCTACGATATGCACGGGGAGACCCTCCGCTGCTTTGAGATCAAGGGCTTGAAAAACGGCGGGGAAGTCGCCCTGAATGGCGGCCTGGGCAGCCAGGGAGGGGTCCACAACGGCGCGCGCTATTTCATTATGAACGAGGATTACCGCTACGGCGACTTCGAGATCCTGGGGGCCCAAGGCGCCGGCGTGCTGCCCGCGGAGGGCCTGGACCTGGAGACCCTGGACCTGGACGGCCTCCGCCTCATTTGGACGCCCCCGGAGGGCGGGCGCATCACCCTGGACCTGCCTGTGACGGGATGAGAACAACCGGGGCTGCCGCGTCTGCGGCAGCCCCGGCAGCGATTTGATTCATACCATCAGCTCGGAAATGAGACCGGCGAATTCCGCGGGATCGGGGATGGTGACCCCGGCGTAGAGCAGGGCCTGACAGTACAGCAGCTTCGCGTATTTCGCGGCCTTCTCCGGGTCGCCGGTATAGGCCCGCACCAGGCTTTCGAAGACCGGATGGGAGGGGTTCAGCTCCAGCACCCGTTCGGCCTTGATCTTGTCGCCGGAGCCGGGGATGGAGGCAAAGTATTTCTCCATCTCCAGGGTGATCTCCCCCTGGGTGCCCAGGCAGGCGGGGGCGGACTTCAGCTGGCCGGAGAGAGTGACATTCTCCACCGCTCCATCCAGGGCCTCCTTGGCGAAGGTGAGCATGGCTTCGTTGGCCTGCTGCAGCTTTTCCAGCTTTTCCTTATCCTCTCCGGAGGCCAGATCCGGGTCGCCGGTGATAACGTTCTTCAGGGGTTTTTCCTGGTATTCCCCGATCATATTCATCACAAACTCGTCCACCTCGTCCGTGAGGTAGAGGATGCTCCAGCCCTTCTCCCGAACGGGCTCCGCCTGGGGCAGCTTCTCCAGCCGGGCGACGGTGTCCCCGCAGGCGTAATAGATGCTCTTCTGCTCCTCCGGCATGGCGGAGACGTAGGAAGCCAGGGGGATAGGTTTCTTCGCCCCGGAGTCGTAGAACAGCAGAAGATCCTGGAGCAGCTCACGCTTGGCGCCGAAATCTGCCAGGATGCCGTATTTCAGCTGGAGGCCGAACTGAGAATAGAATTCCCCGTACTTCTCCGGGTCCTCCTCCAGGAGCTTTGCCAGCTCGCTCTTTACCTTCTTTTCCAGGTTGGCAGCAATGACTTTCAGCTGCCGGTCATGCTGCAATAGTTCCCGGGAGATATTCAGGCTCAGATCCGGGCTGTCCACAATGCCCCGGACGAAGCGGAAGCACTCCGGCAGCAGATCCGTGCAGTGGTCCATGATCAGGACCCCGTTGGCATACAGCTGCAGACCGGCTTCATAATCCCGGGAATAATAGTTGAAGGGAGCTTTTGCGGGGATGAAGAGCAGGGCCTTGTAGCTTACGGTCCCCTCGGCGCTTACCCGGATGATCCGCCGGGGCTCCTCAGGATCATAGAACTTCTCCTTATAAAAGGCGGCGCAGTCTTCATCTGTGGCCTCCTTTTTGGAGCGCTGCCACA